>OKRW01000282.1_pt1 | contig 52168 bp, 46 predicted proteins | sample 1601151 | NCBI WGS metagenome assembly OKRW01 (sample SAMEA3541471, study PRJEB24748) | human gut metagenome | biome: human gut; feature: human-associated habitat; material: faeces | place: China | collected 2012 | reverse complement strand
TGTTGACGCATCAAAGCAAGCGCCTGCTGGGATTTGGTTGAGCCGCCCTGACAGCGCAGACTGCGCTGGATTTGCCGCTGCATCCGCTTGGGATTGTGTACCGCATGGGGACGTTTGGCATCCACCGGAGGGCTAAAGCGCAGCTGGTGGTAATGTTCCAGCAGATAGACGTAGACCTGTGCATCGGTAGGCTGTGCGCCGAAGGTCACCTTGGCAGCGGTCAGGAGGTCCTGACCTTTGTGCGGTTGTCGGCGCTCAAAGATACCTACCCAAAATGGGTCCTCAAAGAATACGGTGAAGCTGCTTTGGATTTTGTCCATGTCGATTCCTCCTAAAAAAATTCCATTCGGAGGGACAACCTTAGGAGGCAGGTTACTGACAGGCGGGACAGCCGCCTGTGCCCGGACTACCGACCGGACTGTGTTTTTTCCGAAGGGACAAGGTGTGTGCCCGTACGCCTTGTCTGTATGATGATTGTTTGGGCAAATTCAGTATAAAAAATTTCTCGAACTTTTGCAAGCAAACGAGGAGTATTTTAGAAATATAAAATGAGGGAGGGTCGTTTTGATTTTTAAACCCTTTACAGGTCATGTTCAATCATCCCAGCAAAGTGGAGTGCTGTCGATAGTTTTTTTATTTTGTCGCATTGCGAAGAAGAAACGAGAAATTTTCCTGCTTGCATTTTTGTAAAAAATGGGGTATAATAAAATGAATACAGCAACAGCAGGGAGGTGCGCAGGATGAAACAACCGGGGACCAAGAGCATAGCGGTCAACCGAAAGGCAAGACATGATTATTTTGTTCAGGAAACCTATGAGGCAGGCATCGAGCTATTTGGCACCGAGGTCAAATCGCTGCGCTTAGGACAGGTCAATCTGAAGGACAGCTGGTGCGACATCCAAAACGGCGAGCTGTTCATCAAGCAGATGCACATTTCTCCTTACGAAAAGGGAAACATCTTCAACCGCGACCCCATCCGTCCCAGAAAGCTGCTGATGCACAAACGGGAAATCCTCAAGCTCTACGGCACCTTAAAGCAGGAGGGCTTGACGCTGATTCCGCTTTCCCTCTACTTTAAAAACGGAAGGGTAAAGGTGGAGCTGGGTCTGTGCAAAGGTAAAAAGCTGTATGACAAGCGCGACGATCTGGCAAAGCGCGATGCAAAACGGACCATCGACCGGGCGTTGAAGGAACGGGTCCGTTAAAAATCTCTACCATACGGGGGCGTACAGGCTTTCGACGGGGATTTTGAAGTATGTCAAGCGAGCAGAGGAGGGCACCTCTATAAAAGTCCATGTTTATTAAATATAAACGCTAAAAATAACGTTACAACCGTAAATTTCAACAAAGAAATGGCGGTTGCTGCTTAATTAAAAGCAGCTGTCCGGCTGAGGAGGACCACGGCTTTAGTTTGGGCATTATGAAGTGGTGAACGTCAGGCAGGAGTGTCTTGTACTGCCGATGAATAAAAGTCTACCGAACGGATGTGCTTGTTTGCCGGTGCATCCGTAAGGGAAACTGCTCTTTCGAGCAAAAACGGTAAACTGCGCTCGGAGAAAGATGTATGGATGGGTTTTCGGACAGGGGTTCAATTCCCCTCGCCTCCACCAGATGGACATTACACGAACACCTACTTTTTCAAAGGCGGCTTTGCCGTAAGAGTGTGGCTGTGATGTCAAAACAGAACCAGAGGGCCAAGGTACTGATGTGCCTTGGCCCTCTTTTTTATATACTTGTGCCTGATTGGGATTCAGCACCCAATCATAACAGACAGACCGCCGCAAGCAATGCGAGTGTTAATACACACTCACCTTTTCTGCTTGTTGGGACTATGTCCCAAACCCCGCCGAACGCAGAATTCATTCTGCGGCTGCGCGTTCTGCAAACGCTTTTTTGGAGGGTACTAAAACGCCTCCTCATCGCACACCTTTCTAGTTTTGCCCCTTCCCCCCATTTTAGGGCGGGGGTGTTTGGTGTGCTTTAATAAAAAGACTCATCTTGGAAGATGGGGTGGCAATATACCACCCCATCCGGCGATATAATTTCCCCCAAAAAAGGGGGCCAACGGGGTGCTCAAATTTCGCACCTCTTTACTTCGTAAGGATACTGCACCCTCGATTCTAACTGGTATGTCGCAAAATGCGACGTACCCCCCATGGAACAAATCATTCCTCCCCCATTACTGTACCAAACAAAGGGATGCCCCAAAACAGGGCATCCCTTTGCGTATTATCTTGAAGTTCACTTCACTCCTCACTTTTATCAGAATACTTCTTTTTCCATGCTTCCAGTTCCTTCCGCCCTTCTTCGCTGGCATATAATTTCTGGATTTCAGGTGCGAGGAATCGGGCGAAGGAATCAATAATGGACTGTGGCAGTTCGATCTCATATGGATTTTGACGTTTTTCTTGGCTGGCCATAGTGTATTGCCCCAACAGCAAAACCTTTCCGGCTCAACTCAGTCCATCTCACGCTCCTTTTCAACGATACACAGCTGCAAAAGATTGTTCCCATACACAGAGGGGAAACAGGTAATTTCAAAACCTGAGATAATTATCATAGAGCTCCTTTCCCATCCCTTCCCTTCCGGGGTTTTCACCGGAAAAGCCCGCACAAAATAGCTCGGATAGGAAGGGAATGAATCTAATTAAACTGGGTATATTTATCTTTTTCTTTTTATATTCCGTCTGGTTTTCGCACTTCAAGAAAGCGGATTACCGTACTTGTCGAATTCATTATTTAGACTTCTGGCGTTCCGTAACCGGATTTCTTGAAGTCGGTGTTCGAAACCGCTTCATAGTGTTTTGGGTAGATACGGTTGGGTTTTCCACACCCCTGTTTTTTGATGGATACAAGATCTGCATATTGCAGCTCCCGCAGCGTGTCCACCGCTTTTTGACGGCCACAGTGCAGCAGCTCGCACACCTCGTTGATGGGGTAATACAGATAAATTTTGCCATAATCGTCGGCCCATCCGTTTTTGCGGGACAAATCCGTTCGACGCAGGATCATCGCATACAACAGTTTGGCTTCGCTTGGCAAGGAGCAAAAACTTGGTGCCTCAAACAGAAAATTGGGCAGTCGTGTAAAACTTTGGGCCGGTGGCTTCTGATGAATGTAAAAGGGTTTTGTAGCCATGACAGGTACCTCCATGCGGACAATTAGAACGTGATTTCTGAGTGATAAGGGGTATTGCTATTCACCTCCATGATTGCCAGGCTGGAAACCGAGCATATATCCGGCTTTTAGAAGCTCTATTTGTCCGTATTCAACTTCCGTTTCCTGTCACTTGCTGTTTTCTGACGGCGGTGTACCTTGCGGGCACAATCGGGACAATACTTGGCACGGTTGGATTTTGCCAGAAACGGCGTACCACATTCTGCGCATTGCTTCAATCCTTTGGGACTGGTGATTTCAGCTTGTAAAGCCGGAGCACCCGGCAGAACCCAATCCCGGAACCAGGTACAACACAGAGAATAAGAGATGCTCTGTACACAGACACAAAGCTCGCCATCATCCAGCGCAATACAATTGCCGCCGTCATAATTGCAGCAAGATTTTCGAATCAGCGCATTGGCTTTTCTCCTTTGCTTGGGTGTCATTTGAATCGACAAATTGTTTTTCCTCCCAGCTTTGTGGTTGCAGCTTATGCAGATATTTTTCCATGCGCTTTCCTCCATTTCATGTAGAGAATTGATTTTGTGAGATTTATGGTTTATAATAAACGTAAACCGTAAACTCCGATTGAATTATACCGCAGAAAAAGCCTGAATGCGGTATATCAACCACAAATTATTTTGGTTTCAGAAAACACGCGTTTGTAAATTATGGTTTATAAACGGATAGGAGGATATACTTATGCTGTATGAGGAAGCACGGATGGCGCTGACCAAAGAGCGGCTGGAAGATCTTCGTAAAGAAAAAAGGCTGTCCTTTGAACAGCTTTCCAAGCAGCTTGCAGAGCGTGGCGTCAACATCAGCCATACAAATCTCAAAAATTATGAAATCAACGATCCTGTCCATCCTCTGTATGGCCGTACCCGCAGCATGAGCATCGAGTATCTGGTCGCCTTTGCGGATTTTTACGATGTGTCGGTGGAGTATCTGCTGGGACTGTCTAACTCTCGCAAACAGGAATACCACAATATTTCTGAGCAGTTGGGTCTGTGCGATGGGGCGATTGAAGAATTGATTCGCTGCAAGGAAGATTCTATCAGTGAGGAAGATCCAAAAATATATGCACAGCAGGATACGGCAATTCTAAATGATTTTCTCACCAGTATGGAGTTTGAAATTGTGATGGAGAAGATCAAGCAGAGCCTATTTTCGTACTATCTGTACGCACTGAGCAGTGATGCTTTTGGAACAAAACGGCGTGAGAGAAATGATGAAAAACTGGAAGAAGCCCGCCTGTTGATGAACAAATATGGTTACTTTCCGGTTGAGAATGATGTAATTTCCCAAGTCCACATGGAAAATGCTATTGGCGTACTGAACTCTTATCTGCGAAAATTGCCGAAGCGACTATGTGACGAGTTCCGGAAAAAATAAGAATGAAGCAAGCATCACCAAGATTTGCGCCTTGGTGATGCTTGCTTTTTGTGATTGGTGAATTTTATTTAAACGAATCCTCTGCTTCCATTAATTAATTTGTACATGAAACAGATTCAGCATACACACAGCTTAGATTAGACAAGAGAAGGAGTATACTCGTAAAATAAAATATAGATAGCGAGAAAATTACTTGAATATTCTCGTCGATACTTTGATGTAAATTGCTTACACCAAAAAAACTTGACACGCAAAAAGAGATGTGTTATAATGTTCGTGACAAATAAAAAGGCCCTATGTCCTAACGCTGGGTAAGGACATAGGGCTCGGCATCTTGCGATGCTCTTTCGCAAAAATAGTATAACGTAAGATGCCGTATTTGTCAATAAATTTAAAGGAGGACCTTGATATATGGTCTATATTGATGCGGTACATTACGAAACGGATTCACACGGTTGCGAAGTGATTTCTCAGCTGAAGTGGACAAACACCTTGACTGAGCAGGCAACCAACATTTGCACAAAGGCGCAGATGATTTCCTTTATCAATGACAACCCTGATTGCACCAAAACTAAGTACAATAGTCCAATCTGGGGATGGCGTGAAGGCGAAGACGTCAGAGTGGTTGATAACACTTATCTCCGAACTGATTCCAATAATACTAAAGCGGACAACCTCGGCTCACTCCCCCGATTCTAATGAAAAGGCCAACGAAGCCCAGCATTCGTTGGCCTTTTTTTCGAAGGTGATTTTATGAACAAAAGATTGAAAGATGTAGCCGAAATTCGTTTGTGCTTAGCGCAAAGGGCGACAACTAACAAGATGTATAAGGCACTAACTCCAATTAAGCTACTCGAGAACAATGTCGTGGATGGCTTTATTTTAGATAACAAAGTACGAGCTGATGATGCCACAAAAGTTTGTACCGGAGACATCATCATAAAACGCATATGTCCTTGGTTTGTAAACTATATTGATGAGATTGAGGATGATGTCTATGCCGCAGGGAATCTGATAATTATTACCGCGAAAGCGGTTGATTCGAAGTATCTCGCCTACATCTTAAACACAGAGATTCCCAAAATCACGCAGTCGCTATCTGGCTCAAAAATTCCATCGGTCGGGAGAGGCGATTTGGAAGAAATTCAGATTCCGATTCTACCAATAGAAAAGCAGAGAGCGATAGGTGATTTTTGGCAAAAAAGTGTAGAGCTCTATAAATTAAAAAGGAAACTAGATGAGTTAGAACTAACCCAGGCTAAAGGCATCTTGGAGAACGCGATAAACGGAGGAAAATGAAATGGCGATCAAGAAAACCACGTTTGAAGATATCAAAAACGCATTGTGGGCAGGTGCAAATACATTTAGAGACAACATTGATGCATCAAACTATAAAGACTATGTGCTGTCCATGCTGTTTGTGAAGTATTTGAGCGATACTTTTGATGAGAGTGTTGAAAACTTAAAAAAAGATTATGAGGGGATTCGTCTTGAACGTCAGATTGCAAATCTTCCCTTCGTATTGAAGGAAGAGTACACATTTAATTATCTGCTAAAAAACAAATACGCTGTTGATATCGGTTCCAAAATCAGCGAAGCTCTGACTGGTATTGAAAGCTCTAATACAATCCTTTCCGGAATTTTCAGAGGTATCGACTTTAACAGCGAGAATAATTTAGGAAAAAAAGAACAGAAAAACCCTCTTTTGCGGACATTACTCGATGATTTCGCAGATTTAGATTTAAGACCCAGCCACATTGAAACAAAAGATAATGAGGTGCCTGCCGATGTTGTTGGCGATGCTTACGAGTATATGATCGGTGAATTCGCCACTATGGCGGGTAAGAAGGCCGGCAGTTTCTTTACTCCGCAGCAAGTCTCGGAGGTAATGGCACAAATCGTAGCCCCCCAAGAAAAGGATCGCGTCTATGACCCGACCTGCGGTTCTGGATCTTTGCTAATTCGAGCCGCTAAAAAAGGTGGATTGGACAAGGTCTCTATCTATGGTCAGGAAGTAAACAATTCGGCTATCTCTATGGCGAGAATGAATATGTTCATTCACGATATTAAAGATGCGCATATCGCCTGGGGTGATACCCTTGCCAATCCCCAGCATCTTGACAGCGATGGAAACCTGATGAAATTTGAATGTATCGTTGCCAATATGCCATTCAGCAAGGACAAATGGGCGGAGGGCTTCAATCCAGGTGGAGAGGTTTCCGTTGACGAGGATGAAACGCCAGTCAAAGCAAATAAGAAGGGCAAGAAAAAAGAATTCAAGATGGAACCGTCTCTCGACCGTTTCCATCGATTCGATATGGGTGTCCCACCTGCCAGTAAAGGTGACTGGGCATTCTTGCTACATATGATCCATAGCATGAGCGGAAACGGACGAGTTGCCGCTGTTGCTCCTCACGGCGTCTTATTCAGAGGCGCATCCGAAGGAAGAATTCGCCAGGCAGTCATTGAGAAAAATCTAATTGATGCCATTATCGGTTTGCCGGAAAACCTATTTTATGGCACATCCATTCCGGCCTGCATTGTAGTATTTAAGCGAGGCCGTACTACAACAGATGTCCTTTTCATCGATGCCTCGAAGGAATTTAAAAAGGAAAAGGCAAAGAACAAACTGCGCGACGGGACCAACGGTGAACCCAACGATATTAAGAGAATTGTTGATACCTACAGAGCTTTTGTGAATGGAGAAAATGCCGAGCAGGAGAAATACAGCCACGTTGCGTCTCTCAGTGAGATTGAGGAAAACGAGTACAATTTGAACATCCCTCGCTATGTTGACACGTTTGAAGAAGAGGAACTGATTGACCTTGAAAGCGTAAACAAGGAAATTGCCGATATTAAGGGACAGATCGCTGCGCTCGAAAAAGAGATGGAGCAGTGCATGAAGGAGCTTGGCTTATGAATGATCTTGTAAAGTATAGCGAGAGGACTTTTGAAGATATCAAACATACCAATGAATATGGCGAGGAATTCTGGTATGCCAGAGAACTACAGCTTACATTGGAATATTCCGAGTGGCGCAATTTCAATAATGCCATTGAGAAAGCCAAAACCGCGTGCGAAGCCAGTGGATTTGATGTGCATGACCATTTTGTTGATGTCAACAAAATGGTTGAAATCGGCTCTGGTGCAGAGCGTAAAATTGATGACATCATGCTTTCCCGTTATGCTTGCTATCTGATCGTAATGAACGGCGATCCCAAGAAGGAAGTTATTGCTATAGGTCAGACCTATTTTGCTGTTAAAACAAGGCAGCAGGAAATGATTGATGATTTTGATGGGCTGACAGAAGAACAGCGCCGATTGGCAATCCGCAACGAGATGATCAAGCACAACAAACTGTTGGCAGACGCTGCGAATAAAGCGGGCGTAGTGGAGCCTTTGGAGTACGCCATCTTCCAGAATTATGGATATAAAGGCCTTTACGGCGGAATGGACATGAAAGCAATCCATAAGCATAAGGGGCTGAAAAAGAGCCAGAAGATCCTTGACCACATGGGCAGTACGGAGCTTGCAGCAAATCTGTTCCGTGCCACGCAGACCGAAGAAAAGCTCCGTCGTGAAAACATTCAAGGAAAGGAAAATGCCAACAGAACGCACTATGAAGTTGGTGCAAAGGTGCGTAAGACCATCAAGGAGCTGGGCGGCACAATGCCGGAAGATTTGCCCACTCCCGAAAAGAGCATCAAGCAGATAGAGCGTGAAATGGAAAAGAAAAAATTGGAGAACGGAAAACAATGAGTGATTTTGGAGGATTCAATTTTTCAGATCTCCCCCGCTTTGATTTGGGCTTAGCCAATACCGCTCGCCAGGCAGCCGAGATATCTGCTGCTATGGACGATATAGCCGATTATAACAGAAAAAAAGACGAGGCACTTTTTGAAACTGCCGAGGCAAGCCGAGCGCAAAAGGAATTACTTGAGCGGCAGCTGGAAGAAGTGAAAGAGCAGAATAGCCTTTTGAAAGAAAATAATGCTGCGTTAAAGGAAAACTATTCTACTCTTAAAGAGCTCTATGAAATGACCAAAGCAGAGGCAGAAAGCAACGCAAAAGAAGCAAAGCAAAATAAGATTTTCGGATGGGTTTCCTTTGCTGTCGGTACCATTATTGGAATTGCCGGAATTGTAATTGGATTCATCGTTTAGGAGGTCGGCGTATGACCGAAGAAATACAGAAAAGGATTGAAGCCATCAAAGCTGGAAAAGTTCCTGACGGCTATAAAAAAGCTGTTGTAGGGATTGTGCCGAGCGAATGGCAAGAAAAACGCTTATCAGACCTGTTGAAATTCCAAAATGGTGTCAATGCAGAGAAGGAAAAATTCAACAGCGGTATCAAAATGATCAGCGTTATGGACATCCTGGACGAGCGTCCTATCGTCTATGATGCAATCAGAGGGCAGGTAGATATAGACGAAAAGGCACTAAACAATTATAGCGTAACCTACGGAGATATTCTTTTTCAAAGAAGTTCCGAAACTGTGGAAGATGCCGGAAAATCAAATGTTTATTTGGATCGGGACAAAACCGCAACATATAGTGGTTTCGTCATCAGAGGAAAGAAAATTGCAGACTATGATCCCGTTTATCTGAATGAACTTTTAAAAACCACTGGCGTTCGTCAGCAGATCATCAAGTACGCAGCCGGATCTCAGCACATCAATGTAAGCCAGGATTCCCTTGCAAGAGTGAGCGTTTGTCTTGCAAGAGAGGCGGAACAAAAGCGCATTGCAAAAATACTATTGAAATGGAACAAAGCCGTTGAGTTGCAGGGACAACTAATTGAAAAGCTGGAATTGCAGAAGAAAGCGTTGGTCCAAAGATTACTTGCGCCTACAAAGGGCTGGAAACCATGGTCTTTAAGAGAAATCATTCATGAAGAAATTATTAGAACAAAAATAAATAATCAATACCCAGTGATTTCTTCGACCAAACAAGGACTTTATTTGCAAAGTGAATATTTCGATAAACAGGTTGCGTCACAAGATAACACAGGCTACAAAGTTCTAAAAATCAATCGAATAGTATTGAGCCCTCAAAATCTTTGGCTAGGCAACATAAATTTTAATGACGTGTATGAAATAGGAATCGTGTCACCTTCATATAAGATTTTTAGGATTGAAAAAGACTTTAATCCTGTTGTGGTTGCTGAACTGATGAAAACTCCGAGGATGCTTTATAATTACGCATTGTCTTCTGAACAGGGAGCGAGTATTGTTAGAAGAAATCTAAATATGGATTTATTTTATGAAATTGCTGTTTATTTGCCGACTCGAAAAACTCAAGATCTAATAGCAGAAAAAATAAAAGTATTTACCCGGCGTCACAGTCTTGAGACCAAAAAGCTTGAAATTTTAAAGCAACAGCAAAAAGCAATACAGCAGTTACTGTTAACCGGAATCGTGAGAGTGTAAGGAGGAATCTATTATGGCTAAGAACAAGCCTTATGGTGATAATGCTCGTGTGGGGGCAGTGAAAAATAGAACACAAGTTCAGAGCCCTAAAACCGGATTATGGGTAAAAAGAGACAGTGACACCGGGAGATTTATGGATGTCAAAACATCTTCGAATAAGCCTTTTAAGGGCGTAACGAAAGAAAAATAAGCGCAAAAAAGCCGGACTTTTCAGTCCGGCTATTGCTGCTTATACGGGAGGAATGGAGTTATGCCGAGTCATACTATTTTTAACGAGCGTCCGGAATGCCAGGACCGCCTGATTCAGTTTCTCATCAATATGGGATACGACTATGTTTCGCGCAGCGAAGCAGAAAGTAAAAGAAGAAATTTGTCTTCCGTTTTGTTTGAGGATGAACTGATTCGTTTTCTACAAAGGCAAACTTATACTTACAATGGTCACGAATTGCTTTTTTCGGGAGAATCTATCACCAAAGCGGTGAAGGAACTGGACGCTTCCCTTTTGCAGGGGCTTTCTATGGCCAGCAAGGAAATCTATCACCATTTAACGCTGGGAATCAGTCTGGAGGAAAGCATTGCAATAGACAGCGACATTCCGGTAAAACAGTCCTTTGATCTGCATTATATCGATTTTGACCATCCCGCAAATAACATTTGGCAAGTAACCGAAGAATTCAGCGTTCAGCGTCCTAACGGCAGCTATGCCCGCCCTGATATTGTCTTAATGGTCAACGGTATCCCTTTTGTTGTAATCGAATGCAAAAAATCCAGTGTGGATGTTGCAGAAGGTGTGCAGCAGAATGTTCGCAATATGATGCCAGATTATATTCCGCAGCTGTTTAAGTTTGCTCAGATTGTAATGGCCATCAATCCGCAAAAGGTGCTGTATGGCACAGGAGGGACAGGCTCAGATTATTTTGTAGAATGGCGTGAGGATGATATTGAATGGCAGAATGAGGTTTGCAAAAAGTGTTCGCCTGATGGGTCAATCTTAGAGCAGGATAAAGTTGCCGCATCAATGCTCAGCAAGCACAGACTTCTTGATCTTGTGCAAAACTTCATTCTTTTTGACAACAATATCAAGAAAATTGCCCGGCATCAGCAGTACTTTGCCATTAACAAATCTATGGACCGGATCAATGGAAAAGACGGCAGCACCTCTAAAGGAGGAGTCATCTGGCACACGCAGGGCAGCGGAAAATCGCTGACCATGGTTATGCTTGTGAAAAAGATTCAAGCTGAAAAAGGACAAGAAAACCCGAGATTTATTATCGTGACAGATCGTGTAAATCTGGATAAGCAGATTAGAGATAACTTTGCAAATTCTCAGATGTCTCCTGTTCGTGCAGCCACTGGTAAGGGACTTAATGCGTTACTAAAAAACAAAGAGAATATCGTGATTACAACTCTAATCAATAAGTTCGAAACAGTGTATCGCAATAAGTATCTTGAACCGGACAGCGATAGGTTTTATGTACTGGTAGACGAAGCGCATCGCTCACAGTATAAGGCGATGTTCAACTATATGAAAGAGGTTTTGCCCAACGCGACTCTAATTGCGTTTACTGGCACACCTCTTATTGCCAAGGCAAAGAAGAACACCTATAAAACATTTGGCGAGCCGATTCATAACTACACCATGAAACGGGCCATTGAAGACGGAATTACAGTTCCGCTTGTCTATGAAGGGCGCAAAGTCAAACAGGAAGAGCCATCGCTGACGATCAATAACTATTTTGATAGTTTGACGGAAGATCTACCACAGGAACTGAAAGATAAGCTTTCAGATAAATTCAGTAGATTCAAAGCAATTTCGGAAGCCAGAAGCCGGATAAACTTAATCGGCTTTGATATTGCAGATCATTTTAAAAGTTACTGCATTCCCAAAGGACTAAAAGCAATGGTTGTGTGTTCCTCTCGAGCAGCTGCGGTCGAAATGTATGAAGTACTAAAGGGCGTGTCGGGAATCAACCCTCGTGTTGTCATTACATTTGGAGATAAACGAGAGGGTGATGACGATGAATCAACGGATGATGCCATCAAAAAGATAAAGGCTTACCATCAGAAAATGGTCAAACCTTTATTTGGTGACAACGATGAGAAGTATGATGACCACGTCTGCGGGGACTTCAAAAATCCAGAGGGCGAAATCAATATACTGATTGTAAAAGATAAGCTACTCACTGGATTTGATGCACCGGTCGCAGGTGTTCTGTATTTGGATAAGTCTATTCAGCAACACTCCCTTTTACAAGCTATTGCCAGAGTCAATCGAGTTTACAAAGGTAAAGATTTTGGATTGATTGTAGACTATTGGGGTGTTTTTGGAAAGCTGAATAAAGCCATCGATATGTACGAGGATGCGGAATCCGGAATGAACGGCTTTGATAAGGCTGATATTGATGGCGCTATCTTCGGGCCAGTAGATGAAAAAAATAAACTGGCCGAAGCATATGCAAATCTGATTGCTATGTTTGATGCTGTTAAGGATTCTCCTTCTTCCAATGATTGGCAAAAGAGCCTTGCGGACGAAAAAAGAAGGAAAGAGTTTTATAACCGCCTTAAAGAATTTGCCAATCTCTTAAATCTGGCACTGTCTAATCGAGATATCTTTGTTGAGGTCGGCTTTGAACTAATTGAAAAGTATCGTAAAGAATATCTGTTTTATAGAAAACTGAAAGATAGCGTTATGATGCGTTATGACGATGAGGTTGATCTATCCAAGTACGAGCAAGGAATCAAAAATCTGATCGACACATTCATAAACGCAACAGATATTACAACCGTTGTTAAGCCTGTTTCCATTGGCGATGAAAAGGCCATGAAAAAACTGCTTGAACATATGGACTCCAATGAATCAAGAGCAGATGCAATCAAAACTAGAATAGAGTCAAAGTTAAAGCAGATTCGTTATGATGACCCGCTTTTGTTCGAAGAGTTTTCCTCCAAAATAAAAAAGACAATCGATTTGTATAATGAAACCCGTGATGCAGATGCGTATCTGGAGAGTATGAAGATAATGGCAGACGATTTCAGAAATGGAATTACGTCGCAAGATTATCCTTCCCAGATTGCGAACGACAGTGACTCTAAGGCTTTTTACGGGGCCATTCTCACCCAGCTGAAGAAGAATGCTGCAATACAAATCACCTCGGATACGGAGGAACTGATAGCACAGTATTCTTTCAAGATAAAAGAAGTTATTAGCGATAATGCAAAGCGAGATTGGAAGCATAACGAAGTGGTGCACAAGGCAATGCATAGAAGCTTGGATGACTGCCTATTTGATATGTTCGAAGAAATGGGGGTCGTTATTGATAAGTCGAACATTGATATGCTCGACTTAATCATTGATGAGACAATGAAAGTGGCGGTGGCAAGATACTAATGGAATGCTATGATTTAGAATTATCGCCGTCTTTTGAAAAGGTAACAGTCAATATACAGTACAAGAATATAAAAAATGTACACCTCAAAGTGTTTCGAAATCTAAATGTTGTTTTATCTGTTCCACTGGAAATAACAGATGATTGGGTAATCAGCTTCCTTCTAGGCAAATCAAGTTGGATCGAAAAACAACTACAAAAGTACAAGGGTTCAAGTGGGCACAACAACTTGACAAATGTCAAAAGCGGTTCTTCCACTCAATTATTGGGGAAAGATCGCAGAATTATCAAAAAACATTCCAAGACGAACTATGTTGTTGAGGAGGAAAAATATATTCTTGTTTATGCTGATGAAGAAAAAAAGCTACACCAACAAACACTTGAAAAATGGTGGCGTGAGACTGCTTATAAAGTTTACGGTGAAGAAATGGATGAAATTTACTCCAGAATTTTCAAAAAGTATGGTATAGATAAGCCAGCTTTGTATGTCAGAAAAATGAAAACGCTGTGGGGAAGTTGCACACCATCAAAAAATAAAATCACGCTGAACCAATATTTGCTTAAGGCAGATCTTCGCTGCATACAGTATGTTGTCTTGCACGAATTAACACACCTTCTTTACCCATATCACAATGCTGATTTCTATAACTTCCTAACCATACAGATGCCAGATTGGAAGGAAAGAAAAAAACAACTGGATTTGGAGGTTGTTCAGGGATTATAGTTCTGTACCACTTCATATTTTCTTGTTTTGCATAGGTGCCATATCATTCACACTCAAGACAGCAACACAGTGGTTACATCACAAGGGTCTGGCGATATTTTCTTTGCAAGTAATTTGACGGCTGTCCTGTTGTCAGATTTGTAAAAATAATCAAGTGACAACAAGGTGATGCCCTATGCTCCCAAACAGGGCATAGGGCACAAACAGCGTTCGCAGAACGCGCAGCCACAGAATGAAATTTTGTGTTCCAAAGGGGATTGGGGGCGCTGCCCTCAACAAGCAAGTTTGTGGCTGTGGATAGCCACAAGCATTGCTTGCGTCAATATGCTTCCCTTAAAAACGTGGTATTTGACAACTATGCGCAAACAGCATTTTATCGTTACAATTATGCTAATAAAGGGTTGAATTTTATTCTTGTATCTGATAAAATGATATTAACGAATGGGGGTGTATCTCTTGAAAGAAGTGGCAGAAAGATTGCGGTCTTTGCGGGAAAGTGTCAAGCTGTCCCAGGTTAAAATGGCCGAGATTGTCGGCGTCAAACAATCCAGCCTGAACCGCTATGAGCTGAATCAGGCTTCGCCGACATTTGAAACACTTACCCGATATGCGGATTACTTTGATATATCTATGGACTATATCTTCGGACGCACGGACAATCCTCAGGGCAAGCTGTATGAGTACAAGCCTAAAATCCAGCAGAACGACCCCCAGATGCAGAAGTTTGTGGAAATGTGCTTTGACCCCACATCTCCTATGAATGCGCGGCTCAAGGAAACGCTACTGCAAATGCTTGGGGAGGCGAAACAATGAATGTTGTTATCTACGCCCGCTACTCCAGCCACAGCCAGACTGAGCAATCTATCGAGGGTCAGCTCCACACCTGCTATGAGTATGCGAGAAACAACGGCTATCTTGTTGTCGGAGAGTATATTGATCGTGCGCAAAGCGGAACAACAGACAGTCGCGCCGAGTTCCAGCGGATGATTGCCGACAGTGACAAGCATACTTTTGAGGGTGTTCTGGTTTACCAGCTTGACCGTTTTGCCCGTAACCGCTATGATAGTGCTATCAACAAGGCCAAGCTGAAAAAGAACGGTGTGCGAGTGATCTCTGCACGGGAAAACATCAGCGATGATGCCAGTGGCATCCTGGTGGAAGGCGTGTTGGAAAGTATGGCAGAATACTACTCGGCGGAACTTTCCCAAAAGATTCGCCGGGGTATGGACATCAATGCCGAGAAGTGCCTGAGCAACGGCAGCAATCCGGGACTTGGCTACCGTGTGGATGAAGAACGACGGTTTCATATTGATCCTGAGGGTGCTGCGGTCGTCCGGGAAATTTTTGAACAGTATGCCAGCGGAAAGACTGTGACGGAGATTATCCAGTCCCTTAACGCCAGACAAATCAAGACCTCCCAGGGAAAAGCGTTCAACAAGAATAGCCTGCATCGTCTGCTGCGGAACCGACGGTATATTGGCTACTACATCTACAAAGGGGTGGAAACTCCAAATGGGATGCCCCGAATTTTGGAGGACGAGCTTTTTGAACGGGTGCAGCATATTCTGGACCGTAACAAAAAAGCTCCTGCCCGTGCAAGAGGTCGGGAGGAGTATCTGCTCACCACCAAGCTGTTTTGTGGTTACTGCCGTGAGATGATGACCGGCTATGGCGGCACAGGGAAATCCGGCAAGGCGTATCACTATTATGCCTGCAATAATTTCAAACGGCGCAAATGCAAAAAGAAGGTTATCAGCAAAGAGAAGATAGAAAACCGCGTGGTGCTGGAATGCCGCAAGCTGCTGACGGACAGCAATATCGAGCATATTGCAGCCTCGGTGGCCGCAGTTTGTGAGTCCGACCGGGATACAGTTTCCATCAAGCGCATCAAAGCTGCCATTCAGGAAGCAGACACCGCCATTGAAAATCTCTGGAAAGCTCTGGAGAAAGGGCAGGCTGCTGATATGATTACCGAGCGGATTGAAAAGCGCCAGAAAGAAAAAGAAGAGTTGCAAGCACAGCTGGCCATTGAGATGAACAAGCAGGTTAGGCTGAGTGCAGCCGACATTAGGGCGTACCTCTATGCGCTCAAATACGGCGATAAGAATGATGAGAATACGAAACGGGGCATTATCAATATTTTCCTTCGAGCCGTTTATCTGTTCGACGAAACTTTTACCCTGATTCTGAACGGAAGCGATAAGCCGATTGTTATCGATGACATTCTGCTGGACGAGATCGAGGAGGGCCTGGACAACGACTTGGCCAACCATAATTTGTGTTCGTCGTTGGTTGCGGACGCTCCACCATACTTGAGAAATCCGAACTTGATTCCGATAGGGAATGGGTTCGGATTTCTTGTTTTTATCAAGGACATTGAAGTTTAGTTTCGGGATAGAATAACATCAAATTCAGGAGGATATACCCATGGAAAAGCTCATAAGCTGTGCGTTCAATATGGATACCGCCTGTGTGGAGCTTCGCTTCACGGACGGGAGCATTTGCTCCATCGACTGCACCGCCGTGGAGAACGAGGTGGCGGACAACCGCTTCCAGCGGGCGGAGCTGGACTACCTCATCTACAACGACCCGCTGGCTTATGCAGACCTCGTTCTGAATGGCGACGTTGAGGCATATCTGAACGCCGTCACGGAGTATAAGCCCTACGAAAACTGAATACGCAAAAGGGAGTGCGCCGAGCGCACTCCCTTACTTTTTCATGCCGTCTTTCTGTCTTGTTCTCTTGTGTCTTCAGCGTCTTTCTTCTCGTTCCACGCCGCCAGTTCCGCCTGCCCTTCGTCACTTTCGTAGTACGCCTGGATCATGGGCAGCAGGCAGCGGGCGATGCGTTCAATGGCGTAATCGGGAATCTCCATGCCACTGTTTTTCTGACCGCTGAATGTTGACATCGGTTCGCTTCTTCTCCTTTCCGAGCATGATCGCTCTCTTTTGAAATGAAAAGCAGACACGCTGTCAAGCAAGGCTTGCGGTGTCTGCATGGTGTCCTGTGTCTGAAATTGTGCTTTTATTATAGCAGCAATTTAGTTAAACGTCAACAGCTAAGGGAACGCGGTCAAGAGCCGATAAAAACCGAATACAGCCGACAGGGACGTTTCCAACAAGGAATGCTTCATCGGAGCGGTTTCTGTTCGAAAATCCTCAATTTCCCTAAGTCAAGAGCCAGAAAAATCGAGCGAAAAACGGCCCTCTTGAGGGAGCAGCGCCAGAGAGATAGCAAAACGGACAGCGGCAATCAATGGTCAAGATGAACGCTTCGCGCCATTGACAGCCGCCGCCCGTTTCGCTTTTCGGCAGATAAGGCGAGCAAGCACAGACTGTGCCTGCCCGCCGGAACCAATTTTATATCCTCGTTCAGGTTAAGTTTACCACTTGCCCTTTTTCAGCCTTCCGCCAATCAGAATACCGGCAAAAAGAATGACGGCAGTCAATGCGGAAATCCAGATTGGCGAAAGCACCCATATCCAGTGCCACTTAATCACGCCTGACAGCTTCAGAACAATGAATACAATCGTCAGGATGGATACGATGCCAAGCCCGCCTTGCTTTGTTTTTGTGTTCATAACAGTCCCCCTGAGAATGAAGTTTGACGTTCTTTAACTCCAACGATCACCTAACTTGACAGCCGCCCCACTCCACTGCCGTGAAGCCGGTGCGCACCGGGGCGGTGAGGTTCTGTGTAGAAATATCCACGGCGCTCTCAAGCGGTTTCCACGCCATAAATACCCGCAGCAGCGTATCGGGTGCTGGCTCAATGAATAGCTGCGCCGTTTGCGTATAGCTGTCGGACTGAAATGCAATGAGATTGTAAGGATTCTCTTTCATCAGCGGCAGCCAGTAAACGATAAACTCATTTGCTTCCTTCCGGGTAAGTCCCAACTGGTTCAAGGTGTTCTCCAGAAAAGCGGCGGTGTCGCTTCCGGCTACGCAGAAGCCCTCGGAAAAATCATAAGCAACGCTGTTTACGCCCTCCCAATAAAGATAGTTGTACGTTTGCCCGTCGGCGTCTGTCAATGTGCCGTCGGGACTGGCGGAAACCTTCCAGCCGTCATTGTAGGCAGGATATGTGCAGGTCAGTTCTCCGGCATAGTTCAATTTCACAGTGACCGCAGTTTTCTTCTCCGGGTAGAGATATATGACAGGCTTCGCGTCGTATTGCTCAGCATCGGAGTTCTCGGCAGCGTCCATGGTGGGCAACACCCAGACCGTATAACGCCCCCAATAAACCTCAGATGAGGCTACTTCATTTCGGCTCCCATCAGTAAACAGGTAGCTGCTCCCAGCCTGTTCGACAAATTCCATCCCTGTTTTTTCCTGATAATACTCAAGCAACTCCGGGCATTCTCCACGCTCAGAGATATAGATGCCCTTTGCTTCATCCACCGCCACATAGGGGTTCTTTTCAGAAATCTGTGCAGCCGCTGTAAGATAAGGAATGGGATTGCCACGCTGAAAAATTACAGCCCGGTTCAAATAAACAACGGATGATACAAGCACTACAAAAGCCACGAGGATCGCAATCCATAACTTCTTTTTCTTCATACTGTTCACCTCCAAAAATCAGGTCGGTTTCTTTTGCTTTGTCGGCGGGCAGAAGGATTGTTCAAATCACTTATAACTATCCAATATGATTGTACTATGCAAGGTGCGAGTTTTTCAATTCCCCACTCCACCTCTTGCAGCTAAATTTCAGCAAGGATTTTGTCAAGGGTGGCTTGAATTTCCGTCTTATCGGTTTCATTTCCGAATACACGGAGCGCGTAAAACACATTGTCTTTTACCCAGTAGGCTGTGGAATCAAAATAATCCCCATCGTAATACCCGATGTTGTTTGTTCCGTTGACGGTCATAATCAACACGACAATGCCGGAGCCAGTCGTTACGGTGTCCTGCTCGTATGTGGCATACCCGGTGTAGACGCTCCCTATGGTAAATGATTCGGTGCTTGAAGAAACCGTTTCCGTCAGCGTTATCCGCACATCACCATCCTTGTATCCGGCGATAACACTTACTTCACCGAGCTTTCTGTCTGCGGTCTGGGATGCGTTGGCGGTTGCCTGAACGTGAGCTGTTGGTGTTTGGGAATCTGTGTGCTCCATTCCAAAGTATCCGGTTTTATTGAGCCAGTCAAGCGTTTCAAGGGGATTATACAAGGTGAAACCGATCGCTTCTTCGCAGTCATCCCATGTGTCGGTTTGAATATCGACAACGCCCCATAGCTTGCTTGATGTACGCTGCTGTTCTTTGGTCATACTGTCGAATTCATCCCATTCCTGCGAAAGCTTTTCCGCAATCGGCTGACCGACAGAAGATAAATCTGTGGCAGGTAGCAATGCTTCAACCTGATAGGAAGATTCCTTTTCGCCAGAAATCATTCCAATGATTTGCACATCGGCGGCGTTGGTAACAGGTCGGCTCTTGCCCGTTGAGCCGGGCGACGGAGCGGTAGTGCAGCCTGCCAATGATAAAACAAATACAGCAACGGCGATTAACACAGAATATCGTTTCACAGAAAGCACCTCCTTGTGCGTGATGGGCGTGGTGTATGAATAAACCTATCCAATATGATTATACCATGCAAAGCGCGAACTTTTCAATTCCCATCTCCGCTCAAATATGCAACATTTCTATGAACGCCGCGACGCTTCACCGCATTATATGCCCTCCCACAGCCAAGTTCAAACAGGAAGATTTGCAGAACCGGAAACGAACTGGCAAGCAGGGCAAAGCGGTACCCACTTTGCTGCTTGCCAACCTGCTAACCCTGCCGGCTTCACACTTGGCAAGCAAGGTGGCCTGGAGCCACTTTTCGCTTGTTGGGGAAATTTGTCCCCAAGCCCCTTTGAACGATTTTTGCAAAATCGGCTGCGCTCCTGCGGAGCTTTCTTCGCCTGCGGCGCGTCAGAGAATCGCGGAGTTATGTGAATATGTCATTGACATATTCTCTGTTTCTGGGTATACTTGAAACAGAAAAGGAGGTGACGCAGCCTTGAAAATCATTGGTGAACGGCTCAGGGGCTTGCGCGAAAGCGTCAGGCTCTCGCAGGCAAAGCTGGCAAAGGAATTTGACGTTTCCCAATCCGCCCTTGCCCGGTACGAGATCGACGATTCCACGCCCTCCCCGGAGGTTTTTCTGAAATACGCCGACTACTTTGACGTGTCGCTGGACTACATTTTCGGCAGGACGGACGATCCACACGGCATGATCTATAACAACTGCGTGAAGCTCGGCCTGAACAATCCTGAAATGGCGCGGTTCGTGGAAATGTGCTTCGACCCCGGCTCGGCTATGAACGAACGATTGAAGGCAACGCTTGTGCAGATGCTCTCGGAGGTGGAGACGAAATGAAAGCTGTGATCTACGCCCGCTATTCCTCGGACAGTCAGCGAGAAGAATCCATCGAAGGCCAGCTCCGCGAGTGTACGGAGTATGCCGAACGAAACGGCATCACCATTCTCCGCAGCTATATCGACAGAGCGTTGTCCGCCAGAACCGCAGACCGACCAGAATTTCAAAATATGATAAAGGACAGCGAGCAAAAGCTGTTCGATGTGGTGCTGATATGGAAACTCGACCGTTTTTCCCGTGACCGCTATGACAGCGCCCACTACAAGCGGATTCTGAAAAAGAACGGCGTGAAGGTCGTATCCGTCAAGGAGAATATCTCCGACGGGCCAGAGGGTATCATCCTTGAATCCATGCTGGAGGGCTACGCCGAATATTACTCCGCTGAGCTGTCCGAGAAGATACAGCGCGGACAGAAAGAGAACGCGCTTAAATGCAAAAACAACGGCGGAAATACGCCGCTGGGATATGTGGTAGGCACAGACGGTGTGCTTGCCGTCGATCCTCTGACCGCCCCGCTGGTAACGGAGATATTCACTCGTTATGACAGCGGCGAGAGCATCAGCGAGATCACGGCTTCGCTGAACGGACGTGGGCTGAAAACGAAAAAGGGCAAGGCGTTCAAAATCGGCGGGGTCAGTCTGATCCTCAAAAACAGGAAGTACATCGGAGAGTACCAGTATGGGAGCGTGATCATCCCCAAAGGAATCCCTGCAATCATTGACGATGACTTGTTTGACCGGGTGCAGCGGCGTATGGCGTTCAACAAAAAAGCCCCCGCCAAAGCCAAAGCGACGGAAGAATATCTGCTGACAACGAAGCTGTTCTGCGGAACTTGCGAACGGCTGATGGCCGGGGAAAGCGGCACCAGCAGCACAAAGGGCGTCAAACATTATTACTACAAATGCGGCGGTGCGAAGCGAAAGCTGGGCTGCAAGCGAAAAGCTGTCAGAAAGCATTGGATCGAACGGGCGGCAGTTCTTGTGACGGTGCAGCGCGTATTGCAGGACGATGAAATCAGCCGCATTGCGGAAGCAATCGTGGCCTTGCAGGAAAAGGAAGATACCTCGCTCCCAGCCATGCGCCAGCAGTTGACTGAATGTGAAAAAGCCATTGACAATATGCTCAACGCCATTCAGATGGGCGTGCTCACCGCCTCCACAAAGGAGCGGCTGGAGAAGCTGGAAATGCAGCGGGAAGAGTTGAAGCTGTCCATATTGCAGGCGCAGATGGCAAGGCCGCGCTACACAAAAGAGCAGGTAGTCAGTTGGATCAGCCGCTTCAAGTATGGCAACGTAGACGACCCGCAGTATCAGAAGCAGATCATCGACACGTTCATCAATTCCATCTATGTGTTTGACGATAAGCTGGTCTTTACCTACAACTTCAAGGACGGAACTGAAACGATCACACTTGCGGAAATTCAGGCGGCCTTCGGTTCGGATTTAACTCAAGTCTCTCCACCAGAAACATACCGCTCCTTACGGAGCGGTATGTTTTTTATATCGGAAAACAAGTCTCTTTTCATAACGCATCAGGCCGCCGGTTTCTCCGGCGGCCTGATGCCTTTATTTATAGCTTCTGCGGGTCGTTTTTTTTCACCCATTCCTCGGCGAAGCGGGCGAAGCGGCGCGTGGCAGGGCCGGCGCGCCCGCCGGCCGGTACTGCCAGCGCGATCGTCCGGCTCGAGGGCGGCGTCATCTCCCGCACGGCGATGCCATCGCGGTGGCCCTGCAGAAGAAGCTCCGGCACGATGCTCACGCCGAGCCCCTGCGATACCATGGCGAGAATGGCGTAATCGTCCTTCGTTGTAAAGCGCACGTTCGGCTTCACCCCGGCGGCGTCAAGCGCGCAGCGCGCGTCATCGTCCGAGGACTCGAGCAGCGAGATGAACGGCAGCGCCGCAACCTCTTTTACCGGGCAGACGTCCTTCTTTGCCAGCGGATGGTTCTCCGGCAGTATGGCGAGAAGCCGATCCTCCCGCAGGGGAATGCATTCGCACCGCAGCGCCGTCGGCAGCGTGATGAACCCGATGTCCACGCTCCCGTCCGTCAGCCAGCGGTCCACGTCGTGATAGTCGCCGTTGAAGAGCTTGAACTCCACGTGCGGATAGAGCGTCTGAAATTCCTGCATCATGCCCGGCAGCCAGTGCACCGCCACGCTCGTGAACGTTGCAATGCGCACCGTGCCCGCCGAAAGGCCGCGCAGCTCCGCCGCCGTCTGGTCGAGCTGCTCCTGCGAGCGGAGAATGTCCCGCAGAAACGGCATGATCTTCTCTCCCTCCGGTGTCAGGCGCGCGCCCGTGCGGCTGCGCGTCAGGAGCGGAAAGCCGAATTCCTCCTCGAGCGCGGCGATGATGTGGCTCACGCCCGACTGCGTCAGCCCCAGCTCCTCCGCCGCCTTCGTCAGCGAGGAGAGCTCCACCGTTTTTTCAAAAACTTCATATTTTTTCGTATCCATGAAAATTTCCTCTTGCAATTTAGCGCGTTAAGGTGTATAGTACGCCCATAACATTTTTATCAGTAATGCATTGCATTATAAAACGTAATGCGTCGATTGTCAAGGGGGAAGAAACATGAATCATTCGGAGCTTTTAATGTTTATCCTGTATCTGGTATTTATGCTGGGTATCGGCATCTGGTTTTTTGTGCGCAGCAAGAACGCCGGAGAGAAGGACTACTTCCTCGGCGGACGCGAAATGGGCGCGTGGGTGTCCGGCCTTTCGGCGGGCGCGAGCGACATGAGCGCATGGGTACTCATGGGCATGCCGGCGTCCATCTATGCTTACGGCATGGGCAAGGCGTGGATCCCGGTGGGACTGTTCATCGGCTATTCGCTCAGTTGGATCTTCATTGCGCCGCGGCTGCGCTCGTTCTCCATCGTGTGCGGCGACTCGATCACGATCCCGCAGTACCTGACGAACCGGTTCAAGGCGAGCTCCCGCGCGCTGCAGATCATCAGCGCGGTGATCTTCCTCGTGGCGTATACCGTTTATTCTGCGAGCAGCATCAAGGCGTGCGGCACGCTCTTTGAAACGGTGCTCGGCATCCCAGCGCAGATCGCAATGTACGCCGCGGCGGTCATTATTGTGGGATACACGTTCCTCGGCGGCTTCAACGCCGTGTGCTGGACGGACTTTTTCCAGGGGCTGCTGATGCTCGGCTCGCTTTTCGCCGCGCCGATCGTCGCGCTGTGCATGATGCAGAAGAGCGGCACGACCGCCGGAACGCTGCCCGCGGGCTACTGGAACATGATGACCTCATGGCAGGACATTCTCTCCGGTCTCGGCTGGGGTCTCGGCTACGCCGGTATGCCGCACATCATCATCCGGTTCATGTCCGTGAAATCGGACAAGGAGCTCAAAAAGGCCGCGAAGGTCGGCATCGGCTGGACGTTCTTCATTCTCATGTTTGCGGTGCTCGTGTCAGTCGTGGCGCACCTCTTCCTCGGCGACGGGCAGGAGAGCTCCACCATCTTCATCGCCATCGTGCGCCGCATCTTCACCGGCCCGTGGCTGGGACTTATTTCGGGCCTGCTGCTCAGCGCGATCCTCGCCGGCGCGATGAGCACCGCCGATTCGCAGCTTCTCGCCGCTTCGAGCGCGTTTGCGAGCGACGTGTATAAGCCCGTGATCCGCAAGGGACAGAGCACGGATAAGGAAATGCTCTGGGTCGGGCGTATCGTGGTGCTCGTGATCGCCGCGGCGGCGCTGCTCATCGCCTCCAACCCCGGCAGCGGCACGATCATGTCGCTCGTTGAGAACGCGTGGGGCATCTTCGGCGCGTCGTTCGGGCCGGTCATCGTGCTGAGTCTCTTCTGGCGCGGCTTCACGTTCTCCGGCGCGGCGGCGGGTATCGTCGCGGGCGCGGTGGTAGACGTGCTGTGGCTCGTGCTCTTCAAGAGCACCGGCGTTTACGAGATCGTCCCCGGCTTTGCCGCCGGACTTCTCGCCGCGGTCATCGCCTCGAAGTGCTCGAGCGCGGAGAGCCGCGAGACCGCCGCGGCGCTCTTTGATCAGTGCATCGCGTATAAGGACTGAGAGGGAAGAGCCGCGGCGAAACAGGCCGCTTGCAATTTCTTTTCAGAAACAATATAATAACAAAAGACACGAACCAGCCATCCGGAAATGTAAAACTGTCATTCCCGCAGGCGCGGCTTCGTGTCTTTTTTTGCTCCGGAGTTTGCTACCCCGACGGCGGGGCGGGGAAGATTCGGAGGACGGAGGGGGCATCAGTTTTGGAACAAAAAGAGCAAGTGGATGCATTTGTTTCCTACGGCTATACGCCCTTTCGGAAAGGACAGTGCGTCAAAAGGATCCTTTTCCTCTGGGCGTTGAGCGCGGGGGTGTGCTTTATCGGGGAACGGCACGTTTGGGCCGTCGGTCTCGCGGCAGGTGCGGGCTGCGTGAGCGTGTTTTTTGCGGTTCTGATCGTGCGGCATTCATCGACGAAGCGCGCAAGATTCCTCTGCGACGGCGTTTTCTCCCTGTATCTCTCCCTGCTTTTCAATTTGGCGGCCTACCGGCTTTTCGCTCTGGAGACGGGGGACAGCTGGTTGATGGCTGTCGGTTTTCTGCTTCTGCTGTTCGGCTGCGTGCTGGCGTTTCTGTTTATAACGTTTCGCAATATAAAAAAAGGCGTGTTCTCCAAAGAGCCGACCGCAAAGCAGACAGCGATCCTTCCCGCGGCGGGCAGCGCGGTCGGAGTCCTTGCCGCACGGTTCCTGCTGACGGGCCAGCCGCAGCAAACGGTGTTTCGGCTGACCGGGGCGCTGCTTTTGATCCTTTCTCTTCTGATAAGCATCCCCGGCATCAACGTTTTAAAGGCGGTGCTCTGCAAAGAATGAATGTCACAGCAGAAAACCGCTCTGAGAAACACAATACAGACATACGGAAAAAGGCCCCTGTAACGGTTTACAGGGGCCTTTTCGTGAACGGAGCGGCGGACTACCGACGGAGGCGTTCCTCCCGTCCGGATCAGCCGCGGATGTTGTAGTTTGCCGCGAGAAGGTTCATTGCCTTGAGAAGCTTGTGCGTGTAAATGAAGGGGCCGACGACGATCAGACTGCCGAGAACGCCCCACAGCCAGAAGGTGCTTGCGTCGAAGTCGTAGGCGATGCCGCGGCGGCGCAGCTCGTTTCCGATGCGGCTGCAGAGCTGGTGCGTCCAGATGACGGGATAAATGCCCAGCGTCAGCCACGAGAAGATGAAGAGGACCAGACAGTAGTGCATGGTCTTTCGTCCGTCATACCGGCCGGCGATGAGATTGATGTCCGAACTGATGTTGGACATCACCACGAGACCGTAAATGCCGAGCGTAAGGAAATTGAGCAGGATCAGCTTCAAAAGGCCGCGGTTCGTTTTGAGCTGACCGACCGGAGCTGCGCCCGCGGAAGGTGCTCCGTACGGACTGCCGCCGTAGGGGGCGGGACTGCCATAGGGGGGCGATCCACCGTAAGGATCTGCGCTTCCATAAGACTCCGCGCTGCCGTACGAATCGGCTCCGCCGTACGGCGAAGGGCTATAGCCGGGAGCGGCGGGAGCATCCTCCATGACCGGCGTGCTGTACGAACTCGGGCTGCCCCCGACACGCATCCCGCAATTTGGGCAAAACGCGGAACCGTCGTTGACGGCAGTCCCGCAGTTGGGACAGTATTTCATTCTCATTTCCTCCCCGGTCATCGATTTCGGCAATAAACCCGGGCACCTGCGGCGGTTTTGACGCGGCGCACAGGGCGCAAAGCACAAAATATGAATGCTGATATCATAAATATAAGCGTGTTTATCCGTGCCGTCAAGAAAATATGCGCCGTTTTTCGATTTTTATCGTGCTTTTCCGCATGCTGCACGGATGCTGCACATGTCAGAGCTTTCTGTCCGCACTGCGAAGCCACAGATCAATGATCTCGTCATGGCTTTTGGCGATCTCCTTCCAGCTCTCGACCTCTCTTGTCAGATAGGCAAGCTTCTGCCGGAGAGCGATGTTCTGGTTGACGAGCTTCTGTCCCTCTTCCTCCGGTCTGTCGATGGGAAGGTCGTGGATAGCCAGGCGGATGTACCGCGCGAGGGCGGCATGTACCGTCGTCCCCTTGCTTGCGCAGAGGCGCTTGAACGCCTCCGCTTCATCCTTGCGGAGGCGGCAGGACACGGTTCTCATGTTCTCCTTGTCCCATTCTTTGCTCGTGTTGTTGCTCATGTCGTTCATGCTCGTAGCTCCTTTCTTATTTACTGTCTATAGTTTACACGAAATATACATCACTGTCAACAGTAAAATGATCCGCTCCTCACGACCGTCAACGGCCTCGCGCGGCTGCTGCTCATCGAGTGGCTTCATCGGGCATAAAAATCGGGTGCGCTTGTCCCGACAGGACTGCGCACCCGATTTTTGCTTTTTGAAGTAATATAACTTTTTCACTGTTCAAAGGAAAATTATCGGAATCAGTGCAATCAGACAGATCACCGCGGCGGTGATCGCAATGCCGATCCATATGTTCCGCTCCGGTTTTTCCCGTCTCCCGGAATCGCGGGACACGTTCTCCGGCATCCGCGCTTTGGGCGGCTTTTTCTCCGGAGCTGTCATCCGGTTCAGGCGCGCAAGCGGGTCGTCTCCGGAAAGGATGCGCGCATGAAAATCCCCCGCTTCGGCAGCATCGGCCTCGGTACACACCCCGTCTGTATCGAGCTCGTGCGCCATGCGGTTTCGCAGATGACGCAGCGCCTTGAGCGTGGAAAGGTCCTGTTCCCACCCCGGCACAAGACACCGCCCGCGCGGAGAACAGCGATTCATTTCGTCGATATATGCCGTTACGCCGTTCCGGCAGGAAAAAGCATCGGAACAGAGCCTGTCAAGACGTTTGTAGGCTTCAAAAAAAGCCTGATCGGTCGCCTGCATCACACACCTCCGCAGACATTCGGTTGGATCTCGGTTTCATAGTAACACGGCCATCCTTCGTCCGCAACCCTCAGATGCGCTTCTTTCCGCGGGGGACTATTATCAATATCGAAAAAATCAAGACCGGAAGGGCGCTGCATGGAAGCGTACTTCTTTTATGGGTATGATTTCCATACTATTACTATGGAAAATGAAGGACTTATCCCATGAAACAATATACGGCCTCCTTTGCCCGAAAGGTCATATCAAAATGCCGTTGCAGTGGTCGATCTCGTGCTGGATGATCTCCGCCGTCCACCCGGTAAAGGTCTTGAGCCGCGTTTGGAATCTCTCATTCTGCCACTGCACCTTGATGGTTTGGAAACGCATCGTTTTCCGCGTGCCGGCAAGAGAAAGGCAGCCCTCCGCCGTCTCGTATGCGCCGGACTTTTTGACGATGACCGGGTTGAACATGACCATATATTCCCCCTCGTTATCGAAGACGATGATGCGCTTGTTTACGCCGATCATGTTCGCCGCCATGCCCACGCATCCGTCCCTGTGGGCGGACAGCGTGTCCAGCAGGTCCTGCGCCGTGCCGAGATCATCCGCCGCGGCGGGTTCGGCCTTCTGCGCGAGAAAGCTCTCGTCCCTGCAGATATCACGGATCATACCATTTTCTCCTTAGTTTCTCCTTAAAGTCAGCCGCGGCAGATCGTTCTGCCGCGGCTGGTCATTTTTATACGCCCCACACTTTCGCGGAGACTTTCAGCGTAGCTTCACCGGTATCACTCCGCGTCCTCCTCGTCCTCAAGCAGGAGCGGGAGCGTGGCTTCATACTTGGTTTCGGTGGCGCTCTTTTCCTCCGCCTGTGCGGTGTAATTGCGCACGATGGCCGCCGCCTTCTCGATCGGCAGGAGCGTACCGGCGCCCGCGACGCAGCCGCCCGGACACGCCATGCCCTCGAGCAGATACCCATTGTACTTGCCGGCCTTGGCAAGCGTGAGCATTTTCCGGCAGTCCTTGAGCCCCTGTGCGCACGCGGTTTTCACCTCGCGGTCGGGGTCGATGTGCGAGATCGCCTCGCGCACCGCTTCCGCAACGCCGCCGGAAACGGCAAAGCCGCGGCCCGCCGCCGTGCCTTCGCGCAGCGGCGCGGTCTGGGTGATCTCGTTAAAGTTGATGCCCTTGGCCTCGAACATGCCCATGACCTCTTCAAACGTCAGGACAAAATCGACTTCGCTGCGCACGGTCGTGCGCATGGCTTCAAGCTTCTTTGCGCTGCACGGCCCGATGAACGCGACCTTCTCGCCCGGGTGCTGCTGCTTGCAGAGGCGCGCCGTGAGCACCATGGGCGTGAGCGCCATGGAGATGCAGTTTGCCTGCTCCGGGAAGAGCTTTTTCGCCATGACCGCCCAGCTCGGGCAGCAGGACGTTGCCATGAACGGCTGCTCGGCGGGGACCTTCTCCAGAAAGTCCTTCGCCTCGTCGAGCGTGCAGAGGTCTGCGCCGACGGCCACCTCCGCCACATGCCGGAAGCCGAGCATCTTCATCGCGGCCTTGAGCTTATCCGGCGTCATGCTCGGGCCGAGCTGCCCGACGAACGCGGGCGCGACGATCGCAATGACCTTTTCACCGCCGCGCAGCGCCTGCGTGAGCTGGAAGAGCTGACTCTTATCGGAGATCGCGCCGAACGGACAGTTCACAAGACACATGCCGCACGAGACGCACTTATCATAATCGATATCGGCGCGGCCGTGCTCGTCAGACCGGATGGCGTCCATACCGCACGCCTTGGCGCACGGGCGCTCCTGCAAAATGATCGCATTGTAGGGGCAGACATCCGCACACTTGCCGCAGCGGACGCAGAGATCCTCCTGAATGCGGCTCACGCCGCGGTGGCTGAGCTTGACCGCCTTTTTCGGGCAGATCTCGCGGCACGGGTGCGCCAGACAGTTCTGACAGAGGTTCGTAACGATATAGCGCTTTTCCGGACAGGCGTTGCAGGCAAACTTCAGAATATTCACCAGCGGCGGCTCGTAATATTTCTCCGGTCTCGCGCTCTCCTCCGCACCCGCGGCGAGCGGCGCGTGCTGGTCGAGCGGACGGGGGCTCAGGCCCATTGCGAGACGCAGCCGTTCACCGACGATGGCTCTTTCCAGAAAGATGCTGCTGCGGTGCTCGGCGACCTCGCCGGGCACGATCTTATATGGCAGGTCTTCAATGCGGGAATAGTCCCCGCCCTCGTAGCCCATGCGGGCGACTTCGGTGAATACCTGACGGCGAATGTCGGTAATGGTGGAATAAATGCCGCGAATGCTCAATGGAACCCCTCCTTAGTTCGATTTATCTCGACGTGTTACGCAATATCTCGCTCCATGCCTCCGGCGACGCGGGGGAGAGATGCGCCGCATCTCCGTCCGCTTTCTGCCAGATGAGGCTCTCCTCTTCGACCCAGAGCCGGTATACGCTCTCCGTGCCGTCCGGCGCGTCGAGCGTGATCGTATAGTCGCAGTCTCGCTCCGGCATGGGCGTTTCGCCCTCGTCGAGCAGGAGATACCCGGCGAAAAATCCGTCGTCCGGCAGCGTGACCGCGTCGTCCGATGCGCCGTTTTCCGCGGTGACAGTGACCGTAACGCTGCCGTCCGCCGCGGCGCTATCCGGCGCAGCGGCCATCATCCTGCCGCCTGCGGGCGCTGCCGGTGCTTCCGCCGGGGTTTCCGTTTCGTCACTGTCCTCCGCCGCGCTGTACATGGCGATCTCCGACTCTTCCCTCGCCGTGCTGCTCGCGCCCTTCGCGGCGAAAGTGCCGGAAAAGGTCACTCCCGCCCAGATCGCCACGGCAGCCGCCGCGGCAAGCGCGCCGCAGCGCGTCACGAGGCGCTGGATGCTCGCCTTTTTTTTCGCCGGCTTTTCCGCCGGGGCAGCGGTCTCGTGGACGCGCGCCATCACGTTCGCCGTGAAATTCTCCGGCACATCGCCGAGCGCATCGTCCGTGCCGGATATCGCCTGCATCGCCTCATAAAAGCTCCGGCAGGCCTCGCAGCTTTCCAGATGGGCACGAAGCTCCTTGTCCTCTTCGGCGGTGATCTCGCCGTCGAGCGCTGCGCCGATCAGCTCTTCATAGTATTCACAGTTTTTCACGCTTCACACCCCTTCCCTTGTTTGGACGGGAAACGGTCGGAAAAGTTCCCGCTTTTGAGAAGCGCTATGCAGAGCTTTTTCCGCGCGCGGTTGAGCCGCGATTTGACCGTGCCGACCTCCAGCGAGAGCGCCGCGGCGATCTCGTCGTAGCTCAGCCCCGCGCTCTCGCGCAGGGCGAGAATTTCGCGGCAGTCATCCGGCAGCGCGGCGAGCGCCGTGCGCACGGCGTCCCGGTCGGCGGCGCGCTCGGCCAGCCTCTCGGGGGAATACCGCTCGTCGGGAATGGCGATCTCGGTCTCTTCGCCGTCGTCGTCTTCCGTCTGGAGCGACACGATAACGGCACGCGTATTTTTGCGCAGCATATCGATGCATATGTTGTTCGTCAGCCGGTAGAGCCACACGGAAAACCGGCTGTCGCCGCGAAAATCTGCAAGCGAGGTGTACGCCTTGAGAAACGCCTCCTGCGCGGCGTCCTCGGCGTCGGCCTCGTTTTTCAGTATGCGCAGCGCGAGACGGTATACCTTTGTCTGGTTTTCCGTCACGAGCGGCTCATAGGCGCTCTCGTCTCCGGCGAGAACGCGCTCGATATATCCTTTTTCCTCGTCTTTTGTCATGCTGTCACCTCAGATCGCGCTGTATGCCGCGGACGATCTTCTCCGCGTCGGCGAGCGTATTCATCGATACGATCTGCTGCTTATAATATCCCGCATGGGACACCCCGCGCAGATACCAGCAAAGCTGCTTGCGCGCTTCCAGAATGGCGATCTTCTCGCCCTTGAGCGAGCACGCCGTCGTGATCTGGCCGAGGGCTTCCTCCATCCGCGCGCGCAGCGGCGGGAGCGGCGGGACTCTCTCCCCGGCAAGAAGGGCGTTGCCCTGCGCAAAGAGCCACGGGTTGCCGAAGCTGCCGCGCCCGATGAGCGCCGCGTCCGCGCCGGTGTAGCGCAAAATGTGTTCGGCGTCCTCCGCGGTCCATACGTCGCCGTTGGCAAACACCGGGATGCGTACCGCGCGCTTTACGTCGCGGATGATGTCCCAGTCGGCCTGCCCCGCATACATCTGCGCTCTCGTGCGGCCGTGCACCGCGATCGCCGCGGCGCCCGCACTTTCGCACATTTCGGCAAACGGCACGGCGTTGATATTGCCCTTATCGAAGCCTTTGCGGAACTTGACCGTCACCGGCACATCCACCGCATGGACGACCGATTCGATGATCTTTGCCGCGAGATCGGGCGTTTTCATAAGCGCGCTCCCGTCGCCGGACTTTACGACCTTCCCGACGGGACAGCCCATGTTGATGTCGATGATCTCGGGGCGGCAAAGGTCTATCACCTTGCACGCGGCCTCCGCCATGCACGAGGGGTCGCTCCCGAAGATCTGCACGGCGAGGGGCGTATCCCCCTCGGGCCGGACGAGCAGCGTTTTCGTCTTGCCGTCCTGATACATGAGCGCCTTGGAGGAGATCATTTCGCTCGTGGCGAGCGCTGCGCCGTGTTTCCGGCAGAGGAGCCGGAACGAGGCGTCCGTCACGCCGGCCATCGGCGCGAGAAAGAGCCGCCCGGCGAGCTCCACGTTTCCGATTTTTACCATATGGTCTTATGGGCGGGTCGCCACGACGCGGTGGATGGGAAGCCCCATCTCGGTGAAGCGCGCTTCGTAATCGGTCATGGGCGTGCCCTCCGGCATATCGGCAAGCGCCCAGCCGCAGCCGCGGAACGATTCGAGCGACCAGTCGAAAAGCGGCCCGTTGTCGGTCTTGAACCAGACCGCCCCGCCCTCCGGCAGCAGCGCGCGGTACTTATCGAGGAACTCCGGCGCGGTCAGACGGCGCTTGAACTGCTTCTTCTTCGGCCACGGGTCAGGGAAATTGATGTACAGGCGGGAAATCTCACCCGGGGCGAACATCTCGGGCAGGAGCTCGGCGTCCCGGTCGAGAAAGCGGACGTTCGGTATGCCCTGCTCCACAACGCGCTCCATCGCCACGACCATCGCGTCCGGTACCTTTTCGAGCGCGAGCAGCAGCACGTCCGGCTCGCGGAGCGCCTGTTCGCAGGTGAAGCGGCCCTTGCCGCAGCCGAGCTCCAGACGGATCTCGCGGTACTGCGAAAACTCCTCCGCCCAGCGGCCTTTATAGTCTTCCGGCGTCCGGATCTGCACCGCGGCGCAGCGCTCCATCCGGGGGATCAGGTTCGGTTTTTTCCGCATTCTCATAAGGTTCACACTCCTGTTTCTTTCACACGCCATCATATCATAGCGACGAAAAAACATCAATCCGAAAAACCTTGCATGGAGCGGTTGTGTTTGGTATAATATCACGGCGAAAGCGCACGACCGGGTATAGCGAAGATGGTATCGCGCCTGCTTTGGGAGCAGGAGACCGCGCGTTCGAGCCGCGCTACTCGGACCAAAAGCCCCTTGGGATCCATGATCTCAAGGGGCTTCTCTTATTCTTATGGAGATGTTTCATTTTATTTGCGTTTATTAAAAAGCCCGACCGTGAAAAGCCCGATCGCGGTGTTGACACCTCAAAAGCTATCCGGCACCAACGCCAGATTGTTTATGGACTCATGGGCACGGACAAGCGCATCATAGACAGCCAGAACGTCCTCGGAATCCCATGTTCTGAGATCCTTTTCCTCGATGACGCCTCGGCTCTCCTTGATGATTTTGGCAAGCTGCGCTTCATCCGCAACAGCAACGACCGCCTGAACCGCTGCATTGTTCTGCGCTTTTTTCAAATTGAGAATAAGGCTGTCGATCGAGCCTTTGGACTGCACTTCAAAAACATAAATTGCCTTGCCCATGTTGCCGATTTTCGCTTCCCATACCGCATCAACGACCGCTCCGGCGGTAATGCGCACCTCTGCCCGACTTTCAAAGCCCAGAAGTTCGCCGATCGCCACAAGTTTTTCCTTGATTTCCTCGTGGAGAGATTTCGACTCCTTGACGGTTGCAGGTTCCTCTGCGGCGGGCGTCACCGCAGTTTCGCCGGATGGCTCTTTTTTCTCTGCAAGCGGAAGCAGCTCGTCCCACATGAAGTAATCCACCGAGAGCAAATCTGCATCTTTTTCTCCTGCCGCTATCAGCTCCCCTGCAATCTGCTTCGCAACGGCACAAACTTCCGCATACTTTTTCCCGGTGTACTGATAGTTGTACTTTGGCATATCCGGGACTTCCAAATAAGCGAAGCACTGTATGGTAGTTTTATTAAAGATGACATACTCCCGCGGATTCACATAGGTCAACAATTCGCTGATCGTAGCCGGACCGAGCCCCTTTGCATTTTTCAAAAACGTGTCCCATCTTTTTTCAATGGCTCCGTCCCCATACAGCAGATCCGCCAACTGCTTTTTCACATTTCCAAATCCGTTATCGGCAACGATCTTGTCAACAACATACTTCTTGTTGCCCCAGATCAGCATGGACCACAGCTTGCTTATATACTCAAGGAAATCATCCTCTGTCATAGCAAGAAGTTTCGCCTCGGTGAAGGATTGATAATAGGACTTTCGCTCGCTGCGCTCTTTCCAGTTATCGCTGTAATATGCAGCGTTTGCGGTTTTCTTTTTTACAAACTCCGCAATCGCCGCGGATAGTTTTTGCTTGTTCATATAAACGCCTCCTGTGCTATAAATAACCGCAAAAGGTTGGGCAGGGGTTCGGCTTTTTTACTGCGCTTTCAGAGCACGCTCCCACTCGGTCTCTTTAAATCCGACGAGGACAAGATCGTCCCCGACCAGAAGCGGGCGTTTGACCAGCATCCCGTCCGCAGCAAGAAGCCGCAGCATCTCTTCCTCGCTCATGCCGGGCAGCTTGTCCTTGAGTTCCATGGACTTGTAGAGCAGACCGCTGGTATTAAAAAATTTCTTCAGCGGCAGACCGCTGCGCTCGTGCCACGCCGCCAGCTCGTCACAGGTGGGATTCGCCGTCTTGATGTCGCGGAGCTCGTAGGCGATTTTGTGCTCGTCCAGCCACTTTTGCGCCTTCTGGCAGGTCGTACACTTGGGGTAACAGATAAATACCATAGTCTTTCGCTCCATTTCTGTGTTTGGGTTTTTATGATAGCACATTCCGTAAGAACGGGCAAGAAACAGGATAAAAAAGCCTCCCGTCCGACGCCGGCGCATGTCCACCGGAAACCGAACGGGAAGCGTTTTGGAGGATTATAGATTTGCGCTCTTAAAACGAAGCGCTATATGCTCGGCAAGCAGGGCGATGAATTCGCCGTTTGTCGGTTTTCCTTTGGCTCCGGAGATGGTGCCGCGGAAGATTTTCTGCTGCACTTCGAAGTCGCCGCGGTTCCATGCGATCTCGATCGCATGGCGCATTGCCCGCTCTACGCAGGCAGGCGTTGCAGAAAACCTTTTGGCGATCTCCGGATACAGCACCTTCGTTATTCCGGTGACGGAGCCCGCACCGCGGATCGTAAAAAGGATCCCTGCACGCAGGTATTGAAAGCCTTTAATATGCGCCGGTACGCCCATCTCGTGGAGAAGGTTAGTGACGGCGCTTTCCAGTTGTGCGGGCGCGGGAGCCGGCACCTTCGGCGCGGGGGCCAGTCCGGGGACGGCGGCGGGCGGTCTCTTTTCCGCCTTCGCGTACTGCCGCAGGCACTGCAGAAGCGCTCCGGGGTCACAGGGCTTGGGGATAAAATATGCCGCGCCGAGCCTTGCGCACTCGGCAACAATGGCGGCGTTGACAAATCCGGTGAGAACGACTACCGGCGGCGCGCTCTCCGCTTCGGCAAGCCGGCGCAGTACGCTCAGTCCGTCGAGCCGCGGCTGAACGAGCTCCAGCAGCACCACATCCGGCCGCAGCGACTGGATTTGAGAAAGGGTCTCCGTCCCGCCGGACGAAAAGCCTGCCGCTTCCATATCTCTCTCCTGAGAAAGCGCAGCCGTTATCGTTCGTTGGAGATCCGGATCCGGGTCGGCGATCAGCACGCGAAGTTTCATAATATCGCCTCCATATCGATTTTTTCCTTCAGCTGATCTACTACACGGATAAAATAGCATATTTTATGTCTTATTTCAACAAATCCCCCATAAAGATGCCGTTAATTCGTTCGACAATATTCGGCAGGGGACAGCCGCGAACCGGCGCACTTACGCCGCCGCGGCGTTGGCGTTGATCTTTTCTATCGTCTGCCGGATACCCGCCCACACGGACAGATCCGTAAACACCTCCACGATGCTGCCGTAGTTGGTAAACGGCGCTTCCTGCAAAACGGACAGATCTTTCATCATGCCGTTGCGGACGATGTACTCCACGATCTGATTGACAAAATAGATCTGGCGGCTGTCGAGACTCGCATCGTTCAGATACCGCGCGAACGCCTCCTTGGCGGCGTTCATGTCCAGCCCCACGATCTCGCGGACAAATTCGCCCAGCGGCTTCTGCCCGTATTCCGCCTCGTAGTCCTGCTTCGTGCCGACCTCGCTCCAGAGGATTCGCTCCAGCGCCTCCACATCGCCGGACGTCAGCGGGATGTTGCCGCGGAGCTTGGCGATCGCGGTGTCGTTCGCGTGCTGCCGTACATAAAACTCGGCTTTTGCCTTGTAGTTTTTCAGATCGTCGTTTTCCAGCTCTGATCCCTTCCAGTCCACGGAAAGGATCTCGTCAGCGAAGTTGGTAGTATAGATGGCTCCGTCAAAGGGAATGTACTTGATGAGATCACGCAGACTTTTCCGGATGTGCTCAAACTCGTTGATCCCCGCGCGCTCGACATAGTCCGTGTGCAGGATCTTATCGATCAGCTCAGACTGTGCCGCGATCTCCGGGATATTCGCCACCGATGCAACAGCAGAGACTTTTTTGAAAAGGTCGCTCCGCGCTTTTCCGTACGTCTTTCCGGCGAGGTACGCCAGCTCAATGCCGTACAAGAGTGCATCGAACCGCAGCGCCTTGGCATCGTCCTCCTCCGGCGTGATGAGCGGGGCGAGCTCCTGTCCGATGAGCAGCGTATCCTCGTAGGTCAGGGCGTTGTAGCTTTTCGGATCGGCATACAGCTCCACATACTTCAAGTGCTGCCGGACGGCGAAATTCTCGCGGTTCAGCTCCCGGACTTTCCGCACCATATCGTCCACAAGCGTCTTGCGGAAAGCGACCAGCTCCTCCGTCTGATACGCCAGATCCTGCAGCTTATAAACGATCTGCGCTTTCAAATGGAAGATTGCGCCCTGCAGGGCGATCGTATTCGCCGTAGGTTTTCCTTTGCTCATGCGGAAAAACTCGAAATTTCCGCAGAAGTCGAAGATGTAAAATTTATCCTTGTCCCTGCCGTCCAGCAGTCCCGGACACAGGCGCGTGCCGCGCCCGATCATCTGCCAGAACTTCGCCTTGCTCATGACCTTCTTGAAAAACACCAGATTCAGCACCTCCGGCACGTCGATGCCGGTGTCCAGCATGTCTACGGAAATGGCGATCTGCGGCAGCTTCTTCGGGTCGGAAAACTCGTCGATGGCGCTCTGGGCATAGGTCATGTAGTTATCGATGACCCTGGCAAAGCCGGGCAGGTGGGGATACTCCCTGTTGAAAACCGCGAGGATTTTCTCCGCATGGGTGTGATTCTTTGCAAAGAGGATCGTTTTGCCGAGCCTGCTGCCGTAGTCGATGGTCAGCCCGTGGGTCATCAGGGTGTGCAGCACCTGCCGGATCGTATCCTCGTTGAAGATCCACTCATTCAGCGCCGAGGATGCGATGCTCTCCGGCAGCTCACCGTTTTCATCCTCAAAGGTGTCCTCGTAGGCCTGCTTGTCCGCGTCGGAGAGCTCGTCGTAGACGATGCCCTGCTCGATGAATTTCAGCCGGGTCTCCACGGACAGGAAATCCACCAGATACCCGTCACGGACGGCCTGCGCCAGCTCGTAGCCGTAGGTCGGCACGCCGTTTTCCAGCTCAAAGATCTCGTAGGTATTCTTGTCGATCTCGTCCTTGGGCGTGGCCGTCAGACCCACCAGCGGCGCATCGAAATAATTGAAAATATCGCGGTATTTATTGTAGACCGAGCGGTGCGCCTCGTCGCAGATCACAAGATCGAAATGCCCGCAGGTAAAGAGCTTTCCCTCCTCGTCCTGCGCGCTGTCGATGACGTTGTACATGGTCTGGTAGGTAGAAAAGACGCAGTGCGCGGTATAGTTATCCTTCTCCTCACAGAGATTCGTGACGGAAAGATCGGGCAGCAGATTTACAAAGCTGCGTTTGGCCTGCGTGACAAGACTGCTGCGGTCGGCGAGAAACAGAATGTTCTTTACCCACCCGTGCCGGAGCAGCACATCGCACAGCGCAATGACCGTCCGCGTCTTGCCGGAGCCGGTCGCCATGACCAGAAGAGCCTTGCGGCGGTTTCGGGCAAAGGCATCGCAGACCGCTTTGATCGCGCCCTCCTGATAGTACCGTCCGGCAATGGCGCGGTCCACCATGGCGTTTTTCAGGCTCGTCCGCATGGTCTGGAGATTGAACAGCTTTTCCAGATCGCGCTTGGAGTAAATGGCGGCGCACCGGCGCTCGGGGTATAGATTGTCCGTAATGCGCGTTTCAAAGCCGTTGGTCAGGAAAATGACCGGGCGGCGATGATATTTCTTTTCCAGCAGATCGGCGTAGAGCTTGGCCTGTTGACGGCCTTTCGCCACATCCACGCAGGTGCGTTTCGCTTCGATCACCGCCAGCGGGCGGCCGTCGTCGCCGTAGAGCACATAGTCCGCGTAGCCGACGTCGCTTTTGTTCGGCATGCCGGGCAGCTCCACTTCGTTGAGCCAGTCCTGCCCCTCCGTCCATCCGGCGTCGGCGAGCATGGTGTCGATGTAGAGCTTGCGGGTCTTGTATTCGGAAAGATCGAGCGGTTTCGGCACATAGGTCGGCTGCTGCGCGGCGCGGCGGGCGGTGAGCTCCTCCTTGAGCGCGGCGTTCTCCGCCATGAGCGATGCAAGGTCGGCTTCCGGCACTTCCGGCGCCGGGGCAGCGGGAGTCTCGGCGGGCTGCGTCAGAAGGGAGCGGTCAAAATGGCCCTCGGTATAGTTTTCGCCGTAACAATAAGCCACGAAGTCCAGAAACACATAGAGGTTTTCCAGACACAGCGCTGCCTGCTCCTCGGTGATCTTTTTGCCGGTGTGGGCGGCGTTGTTGCCCGCGCGGCGGATAAAGTCCATCCGGCGCCAGATATCCGCGCCGACGATGTCGCGGAAATCCTCGGCGTTCATAAGGCTGACGAGCGTATCCTGATACGGCATGACCAGTGCTTTGTCCACGGAGTACATCCACTTCACGGCGAATTCCATCGCCCGCCGGCAGTTGAGCACACAGGCGGAGGGATCGATATGTAAGATCCGCTCAGCGGCGACCGCCACGGAAGCGAAGGGTTCAAATTCCGCGGCGGAGAGGAATTTGTCAAAGTTGGTCATGGTAACCGCTCCTTTGATAAGCTAATTTTCATAGAAGCCTTTATAGTAGAATTCAGTAAAAAATGTCTCAATACGTTTTTTCAAATATAAGTACTTTCCTATAATTGATGGATCTGTTTCTCGGTCTAAAACTGCGATAATATGTTTGTAAAAATCCACGGCCGCGTTCGGTTTTTCTGGATTTCGGAAGAAAGAAGAAAGATAGTCAATGATATAATATCCATCTTCATCCAACTGAGTGACTCCATCTATATAACCAAGGAATCCATTGTCAATCTGGCTCTTTGCTTCTTCAAGAGTTTCCTTTGAAATAATAATCCTCGGGTATTTAGCGCTTTTTTCTTCCAACAAATAGGCATCAGTTAATCCTGGACCGAATGTGATATCTCCTTCTGCATATATTTGGCCCTGCACAATTCCTCCGCGCATTAAAATGGGCTCGTCTCTTTTGGCCATAACGAACTGGAACATGTCGCAAATTGCAAGAAGCAGAAAGAACGCGTGTGGTATCGATGCATCGATAAAAAAACATATGCTATCCGACATGATCTTTAACTTAATTTCTTGTATTAAATCCTGATCGATAAACGTTTTCCATTGCCCGTTTTCTTTAATAAAGATTTTTTTAATCTTTTGCTTCTTAATTTCAGAAAAGATTTGCACAATCTCTTCACATTGTTTCGATTCTATTATTTTCTTAAATCCAAGTAAATCTAAAAAAGCGATGTAGCAGGTTGTATAGTTTGGTGTGCCGTCCATTGGTTTCTCCTCTGTTTAACAAATTAAAAATAGAATTTACGCGCCATAACTCTCGATGGAACACTACGGATATCTGGCTGTCAAACAGCAGACATACTCCATCCGTATTCCTCAGCAACAACGCAAAGGCAAGCCCAAAATGCTTGTTGCTGGTGCTCTTCGTCCATGTTTTTAACGGCTTTGCATAAGTCTCTCGCTGCGTTGGCGGCTTTTCTCACTTCGTCATCCTGCTTCATTTGCCGGATACGCTCCTGCTGCTGCGCGTAATACAACGGATTTACATACTGCGGATTGCAAAATCTGTCGTTGAAATACATAACATTTTCTCCTTGCTAGTTTTTCTCTTTTTTCAATTTCCTTATATGCAATTATACAAGCGTTTCTGTAAAAAAGAAACAGATAGTTATATAAGAGAAATGCATTTCATCGTAATATTTGTACATTCTTTATCCGAAATATTTCTGCATCAGGCTGTCAAACAGCAGCTGCGCTTCATCCAAAGCCTTCTGCACGGCAACTTTTGATTTGTCGGTCTGTTCGACGAAGGCCGCAAACTGCTCCTGCTCAGCGACTGGCGGAACAGGAATACGTAGCGAACCATACTTTTTAGCGTTAATACCCGGTTGTGCTGCGCCGCTCTGGTTCAGTTTTACCCAATTCCAGTATTCATCCAGCTTTGTGTACCAAAAAAGTATCTTGGATTTATTAGTTTCTGGTTCAGCTTATACCGGATAAGGTACCCTGCGAAAATCTGATTTCCAGCAATAAACGCGAAGGTCTTCCCAACAGTGGCGCCCATTCTGGCGAACAAAAAATCGCCATACTCAAGCCGGTATTGCTCATCATCATCGGGATTGATGGAAGCAACTACATCGTCGTTGAGCGTTCCGTCATCATTTATGTCCGTAATTCGCACATATCGAGGTCGGGTTGGGTCATATTCAATTGATGCTGACTGTGCGCCGTATTCGCCTTTGCCAAGTGATACCTCATCGATGGTTTTTGTAGGATACTCAGGCAATATTAGGTGGGTGTCCAGCGGAGAGCTGAAACCAAAGTATCTGTGTGAAACCAGCCAGTACATTTCATCCGAAGCTGTATCCAGTTGTAACCTTCGAGAGTATCCAGCAAATACGTTACTCGTAGCGATGTATGGGCTTGAAGCAGCCGGAGTGAGAGGAACTGCATCAATTCTAAGTGTTCCAGCAACCATAAGTCAGGCGTGTATGGCAATCCAACAAACCGGGGAAATAGACATTGAATACCTTTACTATTGGTACATCTACAATGGTCAATGGATCGGCATACGAATTGCCCAGGGGACAAAACAGCAAAATCTTAGCACCGATACTTTAGGCAATCTGAGAATCCACGCACCGTCGTGCAGCAAACAAAAGAAAGTGTGTAAACTCCTATCTCAGATCGATTATCTTATTGAAAAAGAAGGTCAAAAAATTGATTTGCTTTCTTCTGCAAAAAGGGGATTGTTGCAGCAACTTTTTATATAAAGAGCTGCTGCAACAGAGCCTTTTGCATTGTACGCAAATACGTCAGCTCATTTTCGGCACTTTTGATTCTTGCGCCAACAGTCTCAAAAACTGAAATCATTTTGCACTGCGTGTTGTAGTCGGGGTAACTAATTTCTATCTTTGAAATCTCACTTGCCTGAATGTGAACGACGGACTTTCCCTGCGCAATCCGAGCAATTTGCCCGTTTACGATATGATTCAAAATATAACTCATAATCCGCCCGTCAATTTTTGAACTGCGGAATATGTTGAGGTCACCTGCGAGAATTATATCTGGCAGCATAACACACGCTGCGGTTGATATTTCTTCCGGTGTCTCACCGGAGGTGGGAATGATCACATCTCCAACATGGCTATAATATTGCTTTTCTGGTTGAGCTTTGGTTCTGCGTATAACCGAATTTATTACCTCATGGTATGTCGTGTACAATTCACCATATAGGATAAACGGAGTTCCATCAGGTGTTATGTCTGCTTTCGATAATGGTGCGCCTTTTGTAAATGAGCCTAAATCGCCAATCTTAGCCGTAGTCCATGTTGTTTCTTCAATACAACATGAATCAGGGGACAACAGTGTGCGAACGACACCTCTTTTATACTTCTTGAGGGCATCTACAAGAGATTGCTGAGCGTCGATACGTCGATCCAAGGCAATGAGAAAGTCTGCAATCTTTCTTTGCTCGGCAGTATTCTCCGGCAGATAGTGTTTTGTGGCGAAGAACTCATCTGTCGGGACATTAAGCAATCCGTGATTTCTTGCTCCTTCTGCTGAAATCATATAGATTTCCTTGTACCATTTGAGAGAATCAAAGTACACCTTAATGAAATCTGTATCGTGCTTCTTGAGCGCAAAACAGATATATAATGTAGACAACGCTCCCATAGGATAGCGGTCTAACCGCTTTATTGAACCGAAGTCGTAACCTACGGAATAGCTCTTGTTATACGCATATTCGCCATTCCTCAAAAGGTAATATCCGCTCATGTCTTTGCTTGCAACGGTTTTGTTGAAGTAACTGATCTGATCGACAAGACCATCTTTCGAGGATATTGTCAGGGGTAGATCAGTTTCATTGTTGCTGTTTTTCCGTGTTACTCGTTCTGCAAAATCAGACAATTTCTCTGCTCTCCACGGCTCATCAAAGCCCGGAAAGCGGAGCTTCGGACGCTTCTCAAGACCGTTACTTGAGGATACATTTGCCATAATTATTTGCCCTCCACATCAAAGGGGAAATCCAGCCCCAGCTCATCAAAAAACGGTTTCAGTTCTGCATCAATATCCTTAATTTCAGATTGTAGCTTACGGATCTCAGCGGCAACTTCATTCAAGTCAATCTCAGGTTCCGGCTCAAAGGTATCAACATAGCGAGGAATGTTCAAGTTGAAGCCGTTTTCTTCAATCTCCTGCATGGTCGCAACATGAGCATATTTTTCGACATCCTGACGGCGCTCGTAGGTCTCAACAATCTTGTCAATGTCGCACTCACGAAGGATGTTCTGGTTCTTTCCGGCTTCAAAGTCGCTGGAAGCGTCGATGAAAAGAATGTTGTCAGAGTTACCGTTTCGCTCTCTCTTGAGAACAAGGACGCATACGGGGATGCCCGTACCAAAGAACAGATTTGCAGGCAAACCGATTACCGCGTCCAGAACATTTAATTTCTGAATGAGATGCTTGCGGATTACTTCCTCAGCAGCACCACGGAACAGGACGCCATGCGGCAGAAGAACGACGGCTCGTCCGTCCTCATCCATGTGGTAAACCATGTGCTGAACAAAGGCAAAGTCAGCCTTGCTCTTCGGAGCAAGTTTGCCATACTCATTGAAACGCTCGTCCTCCATGAAGTGCATATCGGCAGACCAGTTTGCAGAATAAGGCGGATTGGCAACCTGAACACGGAACTTCATGTCTCCGAAGTAGTCATGCTCTAAGGTATCACCGTTGTAGATGTTAAAGTTGCGATATGGGATTCCGCGCAGAATCATGTTCATTCTGGCGAGGTTATAAGTCGTGGAGGTCAATTCCTGTCCATAGTAGTTTCTCACATTGGCGTAGTTCTTGAGGCGCAGCAGCAGCGAACCAGAGCCACAAGTGGGGTCGGCTGCATCCTTGACATCCGTGAGACCGAGGCAAGCCAGACGGCAAAGCAATTCGGCAGGACCGGAGGGCGTATAGAACTCACCGGCTTTCTTGCCAGCAGTTGCAGCAAACTGACCGATCAGATATTCATAAGCGTTACCAAGAACGTCAATTTTGGTATCATCCACGCCGAAGTTGATTTCGTCCAGCGAAGCGATGATCTTTGCCATAACAGCACTTCTATCTTTGACAGTATGACCGAGCTTCGATGAATCGAGCTGCATATCAGAAAACAGTCCGTCAAAGTCCTCCTGAGAATCGTTTCCGATTGTGGACTCCATCAGCGCGTTGATTGCGCTCTGCAAGAACTCAATGTCGAAGGAACGGTTTTCTACCATCTTGACCATCTTGCGGAACAAATACTGTGGCTCGATGACATAGCCGAGATCGCGCAACGCCTCTTCGACAACAGCGGTCTTGTACTCTTCGTCTGCCCACGCCTCTTCATAACCGATACCGTCATCCTTGAGAAGATTCGCCATATACTTCTCTGTCCGGTCAGAAAGGTAGTAGTAGAAGATCATGCCCAAGATGTAGTTCTTGAACTCATACGCCTCCATGTTTCCGCGCAAGGCATTTGCCATTGCCCATAGCTTATTGCAAAGCTCCTTCTGATGAGCCTGAATCGAATTATCCATTTATCTCTCTCCTTATTGGTATTTCTCTGTGTGCTGTCGGATGAAATCAACGATCCGATTTACAAGGGAGCGTTTCTTCAAAAGCGGCAAGGGCTTCTCAATCCGATCTCGGATATTTCCTGCATCCATTGTGCCGGAAAACTCATATTCCGAAATAATATCTGTCAGCATGGATGCGTCAATATCCTCGGTCTTCGCAAAGGCAACGATCTCTTCGCGCTTTGCTTCATTTTCAAAGTCGTTATAGGCTGCATCAATTTCATCCGCACTTTCTAAGCCGACAACAACACGATCCAAGAATGCTTGCAGGATTTCGACTTTCCGGAGCAACTGCGGATTATCGGTTCTCCCCAACTCGTCCTTAATGTGTTTAATATCGTAATCCTTTTGTTTGGGATCATCGAAGTGGATGTTACGGATCAGGTTCATGATGTATGCGACATTGATCCTGTCACTCTCCATCAATTCGATGCAGAAGTCAACGTCATTCAGGACGGAGACAACCTCGCGGTCAGTTTTTTGCCTTGAGTAGAGCATGAGGTATTTGCTCTTATAGTCCTGATATTCTTGCTCGGACATGATAAGAGCATCCTGATCGAAACTGAACTCAATAAAGGTCTGCAACGATTGGAGGTACTTTGTCAGCTCACGGAAGGTCACGACAAACTTCTTCTGATCGTCCTCGTTCTGCATTGTGTCCACGGACTCAGGGAACAGCGCGATTTCCTTGAGCTTCATCACCATTTCGTTGAACTTCTCCACGAAGTATTGATACCCCGGAACAACAATGCCGGAAGTATCTTGACTCTTAGAGAAGAGTGTCAGCGCGTCATCGGTGCGTTTTTTGAGGTTGCGGTAGCAAATGATAATGCCAAAGGGCTTTGTTTCCTTCTCAACACGGTTTGTGCGGGAATAGGCTTGCAGCAGATCATGATACTTCAAATCCTTGTCCACATAAAGGACAGAGAGCTGCTTGCTGTCAAATCCGGTCAGGAACATATTCACGACGATAAGAATATCAAGCGACTTTGTTTTCTTTCCCTTTACTCGGTCAGAGATGTCCTTGTGATAAGCCGAGAACGTATCTGTGGAGAAATTGGTCCCGTACATCTCGTTATAGTCCTTGATGATACGCTCCAACGAATCACGGCTATGCTCGTCCTTGCCCTCGGCATCCTCATTCTGCCCGTAGGAGAAGATGCCGCTGATATTCAGGTCATGCTTGATCTTCTTGAAAATGTCGTAATACTTAACAAGGGCATCAATAGAGGACACGGCAAAAATAGCCGTATACTGTCCATTTCGGGTTTTCGCCTTGTGGTTCTGGATGATGTGATTGGCGATCAGAGACATTCGCTCATCGGACATATAGAGTTCGCCTATATCAATCGCGTCCGCGAGTGTCGGGTCATCCCAGTCGAAATCACCCTCCATTGTTTTTATGTATTCGATGTGGAAGCCCAGAACATTATTATCGAAGATGGCGTCTTTAATCAGGTAATTGTGAAGACACTCACCAAAGAGCATTTCTGTTGTTTGCGTGATTTTACCCTCAGTTTTACCGTTGACTTCAAACCGAGGTGTCCCCGTGAAGCCGAAAAACTGTGCCTTTCTGAAATGCCGCACAATGTCCTTGTGCATATCCCCAAACTGGCTGCGGTGGCACTCGTCGATGATAAAGACAACCTTCTCGTCTTTGTATGCGTCCATTACTTTCTCGTACTGAGGGCGCTTTACAGCGTTTGCCATCTTCTGCATCGTGGTGACGATAAGCTGCCTGTTCTTGTCCTTCATCTGGCGGACAAGGACATCGGTGCGATCTGTCACATCAACGGAACCAGCCTCAAACTTGTTAAACTCTTCGGTTGTCTGAGAATCCAAGTCTTTTCGGTCAACAAGGAAAATGACTTTCTTGATGTTCGGATTTGCTGCGAGGATTTGCGCCGTCTTAAAGGATGTAAGCGTCTTGCCCGCACCGGTTGTGTGCCAGATATACGCATTCCGGTTTGTGAGTGTTGCCTGACGGATCAGTGCTTCTACGGCATAAACCTGATAGGGACGCATGACCATCAAAATCTTATCGGTATCATTTAGGATGGTGTAGCGTGTCAGCATTTTAATGATGTGATCCCTTGCAAGGAAAGAAATCGAAAAGTCCTTCAAATTGGTGATGCGGACGTTATTGAAATCAGTCCAGAAGAAAGCAAGGCTATACATCAAGTCTCTGTCGGAATTGGCAAAATACTTTGTGTCAACACCGTTGGAGACAATAAAGAGCTGAATGAAATGATACAGCCCGTTGTAGGAGTGCTTCTTATAACGCATGACCTGATTGACTGCCTCGCGGATGTCAATGCCACGGCGCTTTAATTCTACTTGGATCAGGGGTAAGCCGTTTACGAGAATCGTAACGTCGTAACGATTGACGTACTTTCCAACCACGGTCGTTTGATGAGTAACTTGGAAAATGTTCTTCGTGTGGTCCTGATCAAAGAAGGACAGATATACCTTTGTACCATCTTCACGCTCAAGGACAAACTTATCCCTCAAGATTTTTGCACTCTGGAAAACTGACTTTCCGAGCATGAGGTTGAAGATACGCTCCCACTCTTTATCGGTGATAGGCGTATCCAGCTTTGGCGCATTGAAGGCTTCAAACTGAACTTTGAAGTTCTCCACCAGCGCGTCATAATCAGGAATTGCGACTGTGGTATATTCCTGCTTGTTCAGTTGCTCAATAAACTGCTGTTCAAGAGCCGCTTCGCTTTGGTATGCCATATCTTCATCTCCAATACTTGAGGATCATTTGTTGGTTGCCAGCCTGTCCTCATTTCTATTTTATCATAGCAAGTGTCCCAAATACCGGACTTATTTTCGTTTCAACTGCAAAACCACGTCACCATCATCTGTAATTTCCATTTGCATTGTTTTTAGGTACTTTGCGATGAACTGTTTTTTCTCAGACGAACTCATCTCAATGCGCGTTGCCTTCAAAGCGGCACTGAACATCTCGTTGATATTGAGCCTGACGGTTTGGTCAATATAACGCTCCATTTCTTTGAAAAGTGCGCCGAGCTTGATGTCCTCGGCATTCCCAGAGTAGAAGTCATCAATATAGCAATAAAATATCCCTGCATTCAGGAGTGCATTCTTCAAGTCCGGTCCGCAGTTCTCTCGTTCAATCATAACTAAAAAACGTGCTTCCGGCAGAGACGAGATTAACCCCCAGTAGTCGGAGTCGCTGGAAACAAGAATAAAGGAATCGACGTTATTCTTGTAGTGTTCCTGACAAGTTCGGGCAATAAGCATGACATCAACGAGTGACTTGCTTTGCTTCACCCGTTCAATCATCATGTGTTCAACATGAATTGCGGTGAAGCTGTCTAATATCCTCCATGCGGAGGCGGTATGCACATCATCAAAGAGAATGATCGACGCAATTTTTTGTGTATACTCGTGATCGAGGTTTTTTAAGGTAGCACACAGCTTGTAGGGATCAGAGTTTTCACAATCGACAACGATAACAGTCTTTTCGCTGCTCTCAATAAACTCATAAATACTTCCTTTGATATAACTCCCCGCATCTGAGACTTTGCTATATTCGGTGAAATAGTCGTTGTTCCAACTGTACAGCAAGGTAACGAACTTCTTATCATTGTAAAGAATGTTGCCGACTTCCTCCGGCTGCCAGTTTATGTACATCTGATAGGGATAAAAAAGCAAATGAGAGTAATAAATGTCGGCAGCCTCTCTTGTACCATCTTCCTTCAAACCATCAGGCATGACGAAAAGTGCTTTAATGTAATCCCAATTTATCCAGAGTGGAAAGAGCTTCTTGCAGTTGTTGATTCTATCGCAAATCAACCTGTTAATCTCGACAACGTGTTGGCACAGTTTTTTGCTGGTGTTTTTGATGAAGTTCACTCCGTCAAGACTTAGCTGGTTTATGCTTTCCTGCGGAACATATTCCGGCATACTCAGAATGGTCTCATACTGGAATCTCATGCGTTCATTGATGCGCTTGAAATTGCGCTCAATCGCAGTTCGTACAATGCAAAGATGTCTTATAATCCGAGCTGTTTTATCACTGTCCAACCGATTGTATACTTCAACTTTTGGGGCTTCATGTTCGTTGTCAAAGATGCGTTTTGGCACACCAATCAGGTAAGCCACCTTTGAAACGATCTCGTAGGTGCTGTCTTTGTACGCTGCCCTGTCATCGGTGAGAGGGCTTGTTGCATTATCCAACACCTCATTCGGTATGGGATTTTCAAGTATACTCATGATTGCTCCTTTCCACGGAGAGCGTATCTGCTTGTTTAAGAAGCGGTGAGATTAGAAGAACGGCTGTCCAGTGCCTACGCTCTACTTTATCCGATCAGCAATGCTGTCGAGCTGCGCTGCAATTTTAGAAAAGTCGCAGTCCATGTCCAATGTCTTCACACTGATCTGATTCCCGCTCATTTGATAATCATTGTTTGGCTGAATCGCATCGTCTGTTCCCGCATATAAAAGCATACCGGAAACGACCTCATCCGGCGCGGCAGACCAATTCTTCACATAGGTGAAAATCTGATACAGATTTCCGGAATGAAGTGTCTGCGTCATGTACGATGCCTTCATTTGCATATTGTGCGTGTAGTATTTGGCGTCGATGATGAGCGTTTTCTTTGCTGCCTTATTCGTAATCACAATGTCGGACTGCATCGTCGGCAAGAGCGTTCTGTACCCATCTGTGACTTGCCACGCAATCTGTGGAGAGTATGCTTTTAACTCTGGATGCTCACGCTGATAGTATCCGAGAATAAACTTCTCGTATAGCTTCGCCATTGTTTGATCATCTGCATAATCCATAATCTTTGTTGAGCCATCGGCTGTCGTCTGCAAAAGACCTTTTATCACAAATCGGCAAACGGCTATCAACATCCGATATGTTTGATTATTGCGATCATATTGAATGTCCCAGTTGATACTATGGATGTCCAATATGCTGATGCCATCAAAGAAAATCATCAACTTCCTGATCTCCTTTTTTCTGGCTTTTGAAATACTTCCACGAAGCAGCAAATCCATTGTTGTTTTGATGATTCGGTTTGGGTAGGCATCAACCGAAAACTCATCATAATTGCAAATGAGCTGTTTCTTGCGAATAACCTGTGTCTTTATGGATTCACCAATTTCAAGTTTCCCACGGGGAGACGCAAGTGCTTCCTCTCTTGAAATGTATTGTCTGATTAAGCCTCTCTTTATCTGGACAGATACTCCACGGCAGAGAATAGCAGACAGAAGTTCAGCCACATTATCAAACTCTTCGGTGGCGACATTTTTATACCCTTGCTCATGCAGCACTTGGAACGCATAAGCCAGCATATAATAAACGTTCTGGACACGGATCATTTGACTACCTCGCGTAATGTGCGGCTCCAATCCTTCACTTTAACTGCCTCGTCAAACCAGTATTCTTTCAAAAGAGGTATCAGTTCATATTCGACAACAGACCGCATCCATTCATCGTTGATGGTTGCGTTTGTACAGAAATAGCTATGTCCGATACAGAACCCCTCACCAAGCGAGTCATCGTTTGCAATTACGTCGTTAAGCTGCTCAACTGTTGCAATGAGCCGGTCAAACTTCGGGTTATTGACTTTCGTTCTGTATGCTCTGAATCCAGCAGACGAAAATGCCGGAGCAAGCTCAAAGAAAGCAAAACGACGTCTAAGTGCGTAGTCCAGCATGGCGAGGCTACGGTCAGCAGTGTTCATCATGCCAATGATATAGACGTTACTTGGAATGGAGAACTGCTCATCTGCATATAGAAGCTGCAATTCGACACCGCGTTTATCACTCTCAATCAACATGAAGAGTTCGCCAAAAATCTTGCTGAGATTGCCTCTGTTGATCTCGTCGATAATGAAAAAGTATGGACGATCATCCTCAGCCGCTTGTCTGCAAAACTCGTAGAATACGCCCTTTCGCAGTTCAAATCCTGTCTCCGTCGGGCGGAAACCCATGATGAAATCTTCATAGCTATAACTCTGATGAAACTGAACCATTTTCACACGGTTGGTGTCCTTTTCTCCCATGATAGAAAATGCCAGTCTCTTTGCTGCGAAGGTTTTTCCCACGCCCGGTGCGCCTTGCAGAATTACATTCTTTTTGGTTAGAAGCAGCGACTTGAGAACCTTATACCGATCTTCGTCCATATACACATCAGTCAGAAAATCATCAGCGGTGTATGGCTCGAAAGTGATTTCCTCGTCAGCGGCATCGTCGAAGCTGTCTTCGTGCTTGTCTCCGTCAATTATGTTTTGCAGCTTCTTGACGTAATCTGTGTAGGACGTAATATCCGTCAACGTTTTGATAGCACCCTGATCTGATAATTCCCACTCGCCCTTATCTGTCCAGCGTACCTTTCGGGTATTGGCATATTGACCGCGTTCAGGATCAAAAACATATTCGCCTTCGACCAACCCGCGACCGAGGATCTGTTTTCTGCCTTTTTTAACAAAGACGACATCACCGGGTTTCAGCTCGTTTGCAAATTGCCATGTAGCAAGAACCTGATTCTTATATGAGCCAGTATCCCCGTAGACCTCTTTCATCTTTGCCCGCATTTCTTCCTTGGAGCTATATTCCATTAGATCGCCAAGGTCAGACCAGCCGATAGCCATAATCCCTTCGGCATAATCATTCTCCCAATTTGCGGAGCCATCACCCGCTGCGTACAGCCAATAGTGTGTTGCAGTAGCGTCGGATGAAAGAGCTGTATCTGTGTTCTCCTTCGGAATGATTCCATCAAAGATTTCATCGTCGAAGGATATATCAATGTTGTTCTCTTCGACGATCTTTTTGCATCCTCTACGAATGCTGTTAGACTTGTTGCCGGTTTGCTCGTAGTAATATTTAATGTTCTCCTGAGTGGCTTTTAGAGCATTGACCATTTGCTCCTGTCCGTAGTCTTTCCCAATGTGGACGATGAAGTAAACCGTAGTTTCAGTGTTGGACCTGCGAGTGTATTTTATGCCCTTCATCATGGACGCAAAGAGCATGATCGTCAGCTTGTGCGAGGTTTCTCCAAAGCACGGGACCTCCTGACACATGGCTTTTACAGCAGCGTCCATCTCCATTGTGCCATCATAAACCATCTTAGCATATTTGTAGACAATGACTTCGCAGTCATATTCATAACCGATATACGTCTTGACGCCGCCCTTAGAATCAATAAATTCTTTCAGCCGCTTCAAATCTCTATAATACTGTGCAGTGCGTTCGTCTGCTCGATCAGACATTACTTCTTGTTTTAGGTAGTCGAAGATTTCGCCTTTCGCTTTCTCCATAGAGGCATCACTTTCAAAACACTTCCAGAAGGACAGCGCAATAGTGTTTTGATACAGATAGAACGCATCGGAAACATGGGTGCTGATAGTCGTGTCAGCCCAGTCCGGGTGAGTTTCCCGTAAGTATTCTCTGTATTCTTTTCGGACTTTGCTTATCGTTACGCCAATGTCCATCTGTTATCCTCCTTTTTTTGTAACAGTCCTGCTACGCACAAACATTTAATTCGTCTCCACTGGTATATAAAAAAGCCGCACGGAAAAAGGACCTATCAGTTGTCCGTCCGCACAGCCTCACAAATATCTCCAATGTCACAATTCAAATAGCCGCAGATGCGCAGCAAAATAGAGAGGGACACTTCTTCCCCCTTATTCAGTTTCGTCCATGTTCCGGATGCAAGGTTAAGCTCTTGCCGGAAGGTGGACTTCTTTATGTCTCGTTCTATCAGGAGCATCCAAAGTTTTTTGTAGCTGATTCCCATGATACGCACCCCTTTACTCATCCGCTAATCATGACTTCCATTCTATTATACACGAAAACCTCTTTGAATGCAATTATCTCATGCACAAGTTCACAAAAAAGATGCAAGTTCTTGATGGTTTTGATTTTCAAAAAGGGAAAGGCAGTTACTCATGAAAACTGCCTTTCCTTTTCTCTTTATTCGCGCTGAGAATTGCGTTGATACTCTTGGTCGCGCTCTGCGCTTGGCTTGAGGAAATCGTCCACGTTTGCCTTCAAAGTGTCGATCATCCGAGCTTCCTTTTTGAGCCTCGCACGTTCGTCATAAAGCCGCTGCTGCTCTTCAAGAAGTCTCTGCTGTTCCGCTTGGAGCGTCTTCAAGCTCGGCAGCTTTTCATCGCCTTGCATGGCAAGCAGTGTACTCCGCGCCGCCTCAAAGATCACAA
>OKRW01000280.1_pt1 | contig 52247 bp, 47 predicted proteins | sample 1601151 | NCBI WGS metagenome assembly OKRW01 (sample SAMEA3541471, study PRJEB24748) | human gut metagenome | biome: human gut; feature: human-associated habitat; material: faeces | place: China | collected 2012 | reverse complement strand
GTTGTTTTTCAATTTCAGCTCGTCATTCATTCCTTGACCTCCACAAGCCGCAGGACAAAAAAGGCAAGAAATGTAAGGCACATCGCTAAATAGAGAATACCGAGGATCAAGTCGGTTTTTCTCTTTAGCCTTGCATACTTTACAAGAGTGTGGGTGGTAAGAATGCTAAAATAAACAACCCACGGACTCAGAAAGTATGTTTTTGTAAAGATACGAAAGATAAGCGTGAGAACAACGCAGACCGCAGCACCAACACGACCGGCAATATTTCCTGCCTGCGCGGTTACTTCCATCTCCGCCAAATCCCTGTTTTTGTTCTCTCTGCGGCTGCTTTCCAAAATCTTCTCTTTATTCATTGAACAGAATCGCTCCTTTCCAAGTTTTCTTGTCATTATTATATCAATGCCAAGTAAACTTGTCAAGCACAATTATCTTACCGCCCTGTGTCTTTTCTATGAACGCCGCACTTTTTCGCTGCCTCGCAAAAAACCTATCTGCACATCATTCAGGAACTTGAAAACAAAGACATCGACTTGGTGATGCGCTCTTTATCGGGTTTGAGCTAAAAAAACAAAACCGGCTTGCGCTGATTAAAGGTGATAAAAAAGATGCCATCCGAAAGGGTGGCATCTTAGTTATTTGTCGTATCTTAGAAAATCGTTACAGTGTTCCTGCTGGCGCAAACGGTAGCCCTGAGAAATCAGCGTATCGGCTTTTAGAGCGACAAGGTTAATATCTGAATTCAATGTCCGTGCGATTTGCTGCGTGTCGTATCCTCTTTCCGCAAGTTCAAGGAAGTCCTCATCTGATAGGGAAATCTGTGCGGCAAAGAGATTGGCTTCGTACTCCATACGGTTGTCCCGCATATTGAAGATCTCAAACTCTTTGAAGCCACCGACTTTCGTGGCTTCCTCCCGGTGTAAAGCATCGTGCCCTAATTCGTGAAGTAGCACGATGTTCTCCATAACCGGATGCAGATCATTTTTGATAAAGATGAAGCGATTACGCATCAAGACTTTATATGCTCCACGCTGTTCATTGAACGGATAATACATTACCTCGACTCCTAAGTCCCTTGCTATTCTGAGAGGATCACGGGTTCCGCATTGAGCAACGATGGAGTTTGCTTTTTGTACGATTTCCGAAGTGCTTACATACATCGGCTTCACCCCTTTTCAGTTTGTTCCTGTTTCCATTCTAACACACAATGTGTCCCATAAACGGGACTCAGTCCTGCTTGCCCTTAGAACGGTACTTCTTTGGGGTGTACTTTTTGTTTTTCTCTTTCGCCAGCCAATAGGCATCCATAATAGCTTGCATCATAACATCCATATCATCCTGTGCCAACTCGCCGCCGGTAAACAAACCAGTTACTTCATCTGTGAGCTGTTGCGCTTGTTTGGCACCTCGTGCGCCGTACTGCTCCGCAGCCTGAGCAACGAGCATACCATCCGTACCCAGAAGCTGATCCACGGAAATATTAAGTGCCTTTGCCAGCTTCTCCGCTGCATCCAAGCGAGGACGAGAGGTTCCGCATTCGTATCTCTGTATGGTACGGGGGGAAACACCGGAAACCTTAGCAAGCTGCTCCTGCGTCATATCATTTTTTTCTCTCAGCCCTTTTAATCTGTCGCTGAACTTCATTATCAATTCCCTCCATAAGATTTCTATTTTTAGCAGCACGACACTTTTTTCGTCACTTCTTATTGACACGACATTGGTGTCGTGCTATAATCTGAATCACAACGACGACACTTCTGTCGTGTTCATATGATACAACACGACACTTTGGTTTGTCAAGAGGTTTCGCAGAATTTCCAAGAAATAAGGTGATTTAGTTGAGCAGATCAATACTGCATTGCGATATGAACAACTTTTATGCGTCGGTTGAGTGTATGCTCGACCCGGTTTTGAAGAAGTATCCTGTCGCAGTCTGTGGTTCGGTAGAAGAACGACACGGTATTGTTCTCGCCAAAAACTACGCCGCAAAAGCCTTTGGGATAAAAACCGGCGATGCTGTATGGCAAGCAAAGCAGAAATGCAGAAACCTTGTTGTAGTGCCTCCGCACTTTGAGGAGTATATCAAATACTCTAAACTTGCAAGAAATGTCTACCAGCGCTACACAGATCAAGTTGAGCCGTATGGAATGGATGAGTGCTGGCTTGACATCAGCGGAACAGACTACACCTTTGGTTCCCCTGAAAAGGTGGCAAATGACATAAGAGAAACAATCAAGTTTGAGCTGGGGTTGACCATCTCAGTCGGCGTGTCTTTCAATAAGATATTTGCCAAACTCGGCTCGGATATGAAAAAGCCGGATGCTGTGACGGTCATACCGAAAGACACTTTCCGAGACAAAATATGGGGACTCCCCGCAGCGGACTTGCTCGGTGTGGGACGGGCAACGCAGCGTGTATTAGATAGCTATTGCATTAGAACCATTGGCGATTTAGCTAAGACCGATCCTGACTTTCTGAACCGACGGCTCGGTAAAAACGGAATTGCCCTTTGGCAGTATGCAAACGGTAATGACCGATCCCGTGTTATGAACGCCGACTTTGTTTCTCCGGTTAAGAGCGTGGGACACGGAATTACTACCATCGAAGATTTGGAGAACGACGAGCAGGTGTGGCCCGTCTTTCTCGAATTGACGCAGGACATCGGACATAAACTCCGTGTCCACAAAAAGTGTGCGGATGGAGTCGCCATTCACATACGGGACAACACACTTTTTTCAAAGCAATGGCAAACGGCATTGGATATGCCTACACAATCCCCAATGCTGATCGCAAAAGCGGCTTTTGCCCTCTTTGAAAAAAGATACGACTGGAGGAACCCGATTCGCTCAGTCACGATTCAGGCAATCAACTTGGTGCCACAGGACACGCCCCGACAAGTCGATTTGTTTATGAACATCGAAAAGATTGAGAAAGCAGAAAGGCTCGACCAGTGCATTGAAACCATTCGCCAGCGGTTCGGCAAGAACAGCATCCGCAACGGTATTCTTTTTCAAAACCTCCGGATGCCGAGTGAAAAGCCTGAGATTACTATGCCGACCAGGGTGCTTTGTTAAGGAGGTCAGTATGATTAGTACAAGCAGTAACAAGATTGATGAAATTGTTGCGCCTGATGAGATCGAAACCTATGTTTCGATGCCGTCCTGTTTGTTGCAGGGGTGCAGTAATGATCTGATTATTTTCCGTGCAGATGGAGGAAACCACTTCACTCACTACGGCATTTATGAGGGGATGTTTCTTATCTTTGATGTCAGCAAAGATTTCAAGGAAGGACGCCTTTCCTGCTATCTGAACAATTCCGGCGATGATCGTCCTAAGTTCAAAGTTTCTGACAAGCCATTGGATGGCTATCGCCATTTTGGTAGGCTGGTTGCCAGTATGAAGAATTATGAGGTGTAAGGATGGAAGAAGAACGGCGCAAGGTATATGTGGAAGTCGATGTTACCCATAAGACGGATGGAACAGCTCGACCCCGAAAAATCAAATTTGAAGATGGTGAGGTCTACGAGATCGACCGTGTAAGGCACTGCTGTCGTGCGGCATCGACCAAGGTCGGTGGAACAGGGCTTCGTTACACGGTGATGATATGCGGCACGGAAACCTTCCTTTTCGATGAAGAAAACGGAAAGTGGTTTGTAGAAGGCAAGAAAAGAGCAGTTCTCTAAGGATGCCACCATTCATCAGCCCTGAGAGCGTCAAGGAACTTAATGAGGTGATGTGCGTGACAAAAGATAATTGGACACCTATACCGATGTATTGCTCTAACTGCGGAGCATTGCTTTACGGATATAGAAATGATGAGGGGAAAATCAAGTATGAGTGCAAAAGGTGCGGAACCGTAGCGGTTCGAGTCCAAAAAGGACGCCGACACGACAAGATTGACCTTTATGCCCCGGAAGGGCAAATCCGATACTATTGATCGGATAAAAACTGAATACGGCAAAACGACGGAATGGTTGAGGTGAAACAGACTGCGTAATTCCATCTCCAGGTCACTTGCTTTGAACACTTCGGTTGGTTAAACCAAACTTGCTATGCAGATATGAGAGGCCACCGACAAGACAGTAAGCCATAGGCTTAGTCTGTCTTGCCGGTGGCTTCTTTTTTTCGGCAAGAACAACCGACCAAGGGCTTCCGGCAGAGAAATCTCTGAAAGGAAGCCTTTTTCGATGCTAAATAAGTGGCTCTGTTATATCGCTGAATATCCGTGATCTCCGAATTTTGAACCCGAACACCAAATTCAAAATTCAAAGGAGATTACGGAAATGAGAAAAATATACCTTGTCAAAAAGAACCCCGAACTGCCCGCTGACGGCAATAACTGGCTCGTAATGAATAGCTTCGAGTTTAGGAACTTCATTCAGACCCCGGAAGGGCAGAAACGAAGAGATCGCTTTGGGCAGTTAGACGCTTGCTCTGTTGACGATGTGATCATCATCGCAGAATGTGGAACCGAAACCGCAAAGCAGTGGCGATCTGAAAAGGATAGACACGATTATCTTGTGTCAATCGAGAATCAGTCCGGAATGACGGTGTTTTCCTATAACACACAGACAACCACAGAAGATGATATGTCTGGCGAGGAATTGCTGGTGGATCAAGAGTGTTCCGTCATTGATGCCATTCTCAAAAAGGAGGAGAAAAGCACCCTCTACGCAGCCGTGGCAAAATTGTCACCTGCCGAAATTAACTTGATGACCAGTTTATATCTTTGTGATGACCCCATAGGACAGCGAGAATATGCACGGCGCCACGGAGTAGCTGTAACGACAATTAATCATCAACTGACTGTTGCCCTGAAAAAACTCAAAAAAATGCTCCCAAATTAAAATTTGCTTCGTACAAATCGAAAAAAATTTCCCAGTTGGTTAGTAGAGGGCAAAAAAACGAACAGATAGGAGCATAGATAATGAAACAGGTAATGATGATCAAATTCGACTCCCCGAAATGGAGAATGATTGATGAGTATAAGGTTGCTAACCCATTTATTGAAGTCGGCTTTCGGCAGGTCAAGGATGTCGTTGATTTGCGTGTGTTTGATCTGCTGAATATTAGTCGCATCAATAATAACAGGGCTGAAGAAATGCTTCTTTGTATTTACCATCTTCTCCAGCCGGACAGACGGATCGACGAAGGTATTTATAACGATGAGATTGACCAGTATTTCTCGTATCGGGAATGGAAAAAGAAACACCAGCCTTTAAGTGGAGTGACCGTAAGGGAAATCCTCACAACTGAAGATCTGAATGAGGGTGCTTTACTTCGGATTTTTGATGGAGTCACCGCTGCTTTCTACAAATCCGATGAGTACAACAGTCGAGAATATCGTTATTCAAACCTTTCGGAGTTACGCAAGGCTATGAAGCATAAGGAGGGCGGCACGAATGGGAAAGCCCAGTAAGGACTATGCCGTTCCGCTTTGGGAAAAAGCAAACCTCACCGTTTATGAAGCGGCAGCCTACTCAGGTATTGGCGCAGATAAGCTAAGGGAACTGACCGATAGAGAGGATTGCGAGTTTGTCTTGTGGAACGGCACAAAGCGGCTCATCAAAAGGAAAAAGCTCGATGAGTTTTTGGAAAGAGCCTATTCAATCTAACAATCAACGATGCGATTCGCAAAATCGCATCGTTGTCCCAAACGGCGGTTATCGGTATCCTAAAGCCAAACGAAAATGAAGGAGGAAACCGATATGACCAAGCAGGAAAAAGATAACCGAGTTCCCCTTTGGGAAAGAATGAACCTGACTTTAGAAGAAGCCGCCGCTTACACTGGTATCGGAACGGATAAACTTCGTGAGTTGTCGAATCGTGAGTCGTGTGACTTTGTTCTATGGGTCGGTACAAAAAGGCTTCTAAAGCGCAAGCAATTAGAGGAGTTCCTGATTAAGAGCTTCTCAATCTAAAACAGGAGGTTACTATGACTAAAAAGAAACAGGTCGGCGTAAGGTTCGACAGCAACCGTACCCGACTTAAAACAGGAGAAACCCAGCGTCCCAACGGCACTTATGCGTACCGTTGGTCAACGCCTGACGGAAAAAGGCATTCTATTTATGCTCCGACGCTGGAAAAGCTGAGAGAGCAGGAAGAACAGATTATCGTGGACAAGCACGACGGAATACGGTCGGATGTCAAAAGCATCACTGTAAATGAGATGTTCAATCTTTGGTGTCAGCTCAAAAGGGGAATCAAGGACAGCACATTCAAGAATTATATTTATATGTATGAGCTGTTTGTAAAACCGTCTTTCGGAAAGAACCGACTTGTCCAAGTAAAAAAGTCTGATGTGCGGAAGTTCTACAACTCCCTTGCTGATGGCAAGGTTCTGAAGATTGCCACGATAGATAATGTCCATAATGTGCTCCACCAAGTTTTTCAGGTGGCAGTCGATGATGGAATGATTCGACAGAACCCAACAGACAATATGCTCAAAGAACTGAAGCTCTCCCACGGCTTTGAGCGTGAGAAGAAAGAGGCATTGACCGTGGCGCAGCAGAAGTTGTTCTTTGACTATATGCTCAGCCATCCCAAGGACATCCACTGGTATCCAGTGTTCTATGTTATGGCAAACACGGGGATGCGAGTCGGTGAGATCACCGGGCTTCGCTGGAGCGACATTGACTTGAAAAAGGGCATTATCCGAGTCAACCACACGCTTGTCTATTATAATCACCGTGACGAAAAGGGCTGCTACTTTTCCATCAACACGCCCAAGACAAAAGCCGGTGAACGAGAAATCCCGATGACCGAGGGGGTGAAACAAGCCTTCTTAATGGAGCGAGAGTTTCAATCTCAGGCTGAAATCAGCAGTAAGAGCCGAGTGGACGGTTATGACGACTTTATTTTTGTCAACCGTTACGGGGATGTTCAAAATCAGGGAAACCTCAACAAAGCACTCCGTCGTATGATGCGAGATTGTAATGATGAAATCCTCGAAAAATATGGAGCAGACTCTGATCCGGTTCTTCTGCCACAGTTCAGTTGCCACATTCTCCGGCACACATTCGCAACAAGGCTATGTGAGTCGGGAGCAAACCTCAAATTCATTCAGAGCATCTTGGGACACGCTGATGTATCGACGACGATGAATATCTATGTTGATGTGACCGACGCTCTGAAAAAGAAAGAGATCACCGCCTTTGATGACTATATGACAACCAAGCTGGAAACTTGAAGGGAAAGCACTCTGTGAGTAATTCGCAGAGTGCTTTCCCTTTTTCGCACATTTCTCAAAACTGAGGATGGAAATTATACTATAAGCAGTTATGAGAAATGGAGCGTTCAGATATGGAGAATAGTTTAAGCAGGATGCGACCGCATCTTGTATCAGAATGGTCAGATAAGAACTTACCGTTGACTCCTGATACCGTGACCTTTGGGTCTAATAAAATTGTGTGGTGGAAAGGGGATTGCGGTCACGAATGGCAGACAAGCATTAAAGCTCGCTCCGCAGGCGAGCAATGTCCAATATGTTCGGGAGCGAGGGTGCTTCGAGGTTATAACGACTTTGAAAGTAAGTTCCCTGAGCTTGCGAAGGAATGGTCGCCCAAGAATGAGCCGCTAAGACCGTCGATGATTACAGCGGCTACGCACCGGAAGGTAATATGGCGGTGCAAGCTCGGACACGAATGGACGGCATCTGTGAAAAGCCGGACGGTGAACGGCACAGGTTGTCCCTACTGCTCACACAACTTTGTGCTACCGGGCTTCAACGACTTGGCAAGCCGTTTCCCTGAAATCGCTGCGGAGTGGTCAGAGCGCAACCTTCCGCTGACGCCGGATCAGGTTACGGCTTTCAAGAATATTAAAGTTTGGTGGAAATGTCGCTTGGGTCACGAATGGGACACATTGATTTCAACCCGAGCCGGAGGAAGTCAGTGTCCCTATTGTAGCGGAATAAAACTGCTCAAAGGCTTTAATGACCTGCAAACGAAGTTCCCGTCGCTTGCCACAGAGTGGTCGGATAAAAACCTGCCGTTGACTCCCGATGCGGTCAATGAGAAGTCAACAAAGAATGTTTGGTGGAAATGCCGTACCTGCGGCTATGAATGGAAAGCCGTCGTCAAAGCACGGGTCAAAGGCGGTATGTGTCCTGTTTGTGCTGAGAGAGCCGTTCTGCAAGGCTATAATGATCTTGGAACAACTGATCCTCACTTACTCTCAGAATGGGACTATGAAAAGAACTCCAAGTGGACACCGAGCAATGTATCGAGAAACTCGATGAAGGTCGTTTGGTGGAAATGCGGAGCAGGACACTCTTACCGTGCCAAAATCACAGATAGAACTATTGAGCAAAAGGGTTGCCCTCAATGTGAAGCGGAGTTTCAACAGGCTCTCCCGCAGATGCTGATAATGATGTATGGAGCACAGAACGGCATTACGGTCAAAAGCAATAGCGACTCGGAGCTTGGAATGCGACTTGTTGCATACCTCCCTGAATTACATTGTGCGGTCGATATTGCCGGAGCAACCGTGACGGAGAAAAGAGAGCAAAGCGTGAAAGCCCACATTTGTCAAAGTAACCGGCTGAGTTACTACCTTATTAAAAGAACTGCGGATACTTCGCAAATGGCAGCGGAAATCAAAACGCTATTTATCCGCAATCATATCTATCTCCATACGGATTCCGAGAAAGATGTTCAAGTGCTTCGAGAGAGATTTTTAGAATGGAAAAATCGAAATGCTTGTAAACTGAACGGAAAATATTGAATTTCGTTAAGCCGTGTGTTATACTGTTTAAATGGTTAGTTTCAGTATAGCACACGGCTCGTTTTCAAAAAAATGAAGCCACCTTACGCCAGCTTACTCCACGGCTTACGCCATTAGATTTTCCGCTATCTGAATTAGGCGTAACTGAGCTTACCCCAGCTTCAAACGAGTAGATGCCGGTCTGGACTTATAGACGCTAAGCGGAGCTTATCTAAGGCTGGTCACGAAAATCCCGACAATGAAGCCGTTGGACTCCGACAAGAAGGTTGAAAAGCGTGTTGAGGCTCCTGCGGAGGCTGCTCAGGCGGCTCCTGAAGTTCCTGAAAAAATTGATTTTTCCAATGTGGAGATCGAGCCGCTTTTCAAGGATTTCGTGGATTTTGACACCTTCTCCAAGAGCGATTTCCGTGCCGTGAAGGTTAAAGAATGCGAAGCCGTGAAGAAGTCCAAAAAGCTCTTAAAGTTCGTTTTGGACGACGGAACCGGCACAGATCGGGTCATTTTGAGTGGTATTCACGACTATTACGAGCCGGAGGAGTTGGTGGGCAAGACCTGCATCGCCATTACGAACCTGCCGCCCCGCCCGATGATGGGCATTGATTCCTGCGGTATGCTCATCTCCGCCGTGCATCACGAAAACGGCGAAGAAAAGCTGCATCTGCTGATGGTCGATCCTCACATTCCGGCAGGCGCAAAGCTCTATTGATTGCCCCAAAATTGTCGGCGCTTACGCCACAACTTACGCCAATTTACTCCGAGCTTACGCCCGAAATGCGTAAAGAAAAGTTCCTGTGAAAAGCCCGCTGATTTCGGTCAGCGGGCTTTTCAGTATTTTTTCAGCGGATGAAATTGACAAATTTTTGTACATCTGTTAAAATAAGTAAACACTACACCAAGTATTCGGATAATCCTGGCGAACAAATCTTCGGAAAGGCGGAGCGAACCGATTGGAAGATAAACGTATCACCAAAACGAAACGCAATATCAAAGCGACGCTGACAGCCCTTTTGCAGGAAATGCCATTTGAGAAAATCTCCGTTGCGGAGATCTGCCGCCGCGGGGATATCAGCCGGATCACCTTTTACGCGCACTATGAGGATAAGTATGCTCTCGCCGAGGAGATATTTTCCGATCATATGCAGGAAGCCCAAGACAAATACCACATGCTGCAGGCGGAGAATAATCCGAAAAACAACGGCTTCATCGGCTATCAGAATCTTCTGGATGCCATTTTGAGCCTGTATTACGATAACTACGCCTTCTTTTCTCATACAACATCAAAGGAAAATCCCTATCTTTTTTTTTCGTACTTTAACCGGATGTATACCAGCGTGGATGATTATCTCCGCCGCCATACTTACCTGAAACCGCGTTTCCCGTTCCACCAGACGGCGGCGCTCGTATGCAACGGCCTGTCCGGCGTTATCAACAGCTGCGTAGCGGATCACCTCTCGGAAGCGGAAACGCGCGCTGTGGTCCGCGGTATATACGTCGTTCTTTTGAGCTCGGATATGTTTGAAAAATAAGAGGGGAAAGGAATACTTTCATGGCGCTCTTAACGCAAAAGGCGATCCTCTCGACCTTTGAAGAGATGCTGGAGGAACTGCCGTTTGACAAGATCACCGTATCTGCTCTCGTCCGGCGGTGCGGCGTCAGCTCCAACACCTTTTACTATCATTATCAGGATATCTATGATCTTTTGGACGTATGGATGAGTACGCGGCTCGGCATGCTGAAGAAGTCCGTCCCCGAAAGCAAGGGCTGTAAGGAAGAGGTGCGCGTATTTCTCAAATACTGCCAGAGCCATCCAAAGCTCGTCACGAATCTTCTCTCCTCCACCTCCCGCAGCCATCTGGAGCATTACATTTTTACGGAGACGGACATTTTCTTTTACGATTATGTTCGGGAACGAACCGCCGGTATGCCGCTTTCGGAGGAATCGATCCGGTACATTGCGCAGTTCTACCGTTACTCTTTTATCGGCTTCTTCCTGAAATTTACCTGGGAGAAGATGCAGACCGATGTGGATGAAAGCGTGGACCGGCTTGAGAAAGTATTCAACGCCTTTATTGACAGCGCCGCGGCGCAAATGGAAAGAGACCCGCTGTAAAAAACAGCCGGTCTCTTTTGCGCTTTTATGCAAAAAAGTTTTTGCGTATAAATGCGAAAATGTCACAAATGGGGCACTTTTCCGGATGTGTTAGAAAATACGACAACGGCGTCGGTTTGTCCGTGGAAAAGCCGGTACGATTCGATATAATGTAAGAAAAATCCTATAAAGGAGCGTGTTTTTAATGAGCGTATCGACGACCGTGAAGAAGTACGGCATCGAACAGGCGATCAAATTCATGTACAAGGACCCCGAGAAGAATCTGCCCAAGCTGATGGACTGGGCGGACACGTTCTGCAAGGGACGCTTCCCGGGCCAGCGCGCCGCGATCCGCCGCGCCATCGAGGATCCGACGTATCCGTACTATGACTTCATCCGCCACATGATGAATGAGGTCGATCACGATGTTCTCACGACGATCGTGGTGAATTTCTTCATCAACGCCAACATGGTCGGCTGCGAAAAGCAGGAAAAGCTCCGCGAGGAGCATAACTGCAACATCCCCTGGGCGATCCTTCTTGATCCCACCAGCGCCTGCAATCTCCACTGTACCGGCTGCTGGGCTGCGGAATACGGCAACAAGCTCAATCTCTCCTTTGACGAGATCGACGACATCATCCGTCAGGGCAAGGACATGGGCGTTTACATGTACATCTACACCGGCGGCGAACCTCTCGTCCGCAAGGCCGATCTCATCAAGCTCTGCGAAAAGCACGACGACTGCATCTTCCTCGCCTTTACGAACGGCACGCTCATCGACGAAAAGTTCGCCGACGATATGCTGCGCGTGAAGAACTTTGTCCCGGCCATCTCTCTCGAGGGCTTTGAGGAAGCGACCGATTCCCGCCGCGGTGACGGCGTTTACGGCAAGGCGACGCACGCGATGAACCTTCTCCGCGAGCGCAAGCTGCTCTACGGCATTTCTTCGTGCTATACGAGAGCGAACTTTGAGTCCATCACCTCGGAGGAGTACTATGACAGCCTCATCCGGATGGGCGCGTACTTCATTTGGTACTTCCACTACATGCCCGTCGGAAACGACGCTTCGCCTGAGCTTCTCCCGACGCCGGAGCAGCGCACCGAGGTGTACCGCCGCATCCGCCGCTACCGCGCCGAGAAGCCGCTTTTTGCGATGGACTTCCAGAACGACGCCGAGTTTGTCGGCGGCTGCATCGCTGGCGGACGCACCTATCTGCACATCAACGCCAACGGCGACGTGGACCCCTGCGTGTTCATCCACTATTCCGACTCGAACATCCGCGAGAAGACGCTGCTCGAGACGATGAAATCCCCGCTCTTCATGGCCTACCACGACGGACAGCCGTTCAACGACAACATGCTCCGGCCCTGCCCGATGCTCGAAAACCCGGAGAAGCTGCGCGCTATGGTGAAGTCCTCCGGCGCGCATTCCACGGATTTGCAGTCCCCGGAGACCGTCGATCACCTCTGCGCCAAGTGCGACCGGTATGCCGCCGAGTGGAAGCCCGCAGCGGATAAGCTCTGGGCGGAAAACCGCGCGGAGCATGACGCAAAGTAAATCGGAAACCCTGCATACGGATGCGGTAAACTGCCGCATCCGTGTACGTATATTTATGATTCCCAAGAAAGGTGAATGGTCATGGAAAAGAAATCTCTGAAAACCTATAAAACATGGGCGATCGTACTCGCCGTTGTTATCATGGTACTTGGTCTCGTCATGGTATTCTGGCCGGGTATTTCGGCGGTCGCGATCTGCTATCTGATGGGCGCGGTCTGCATCGCCGCCGGTATCTATGAGATCATCCGGTATTTTGATCTCGGTCTCATCGGCGTACTGTTCCGGTACGACCTGTTTCTCGGCATTATGAGCGTGCTTGCCGGCGTGCTGCTGCTTCTGCACCCGAACGGAGCGCTTGTCATTTTGCCGGTCATTCTCGGCTTTTATATCATTCTTGCGAGCGTGTTCTCTATCCAGATCTCGACGGAAGCCCGTCATTTCGGCTTCTCCGGCTGGTGGGGCGCGCTGCTGCTCGGCATCGCGGGCGCGGTTCTCGGCGTGCTGATGATCTTTGATCCCTTTAAGGGCGCAAAGGCGCTGATGATCTTCACCGGCACTTCGCTGCTTGTGACGGGCGTTGAGAGCATCTACGCCATCGTCTGCATTTCCAAGGTGTTCCGCTCTTCCGGACACCAGCAGATCATCGATGCCACGTGGCACGATCTCTGATCCAGGTTTATAATACGGCAAAAGGCGCCGGCTGATTTTCAGCCGGCGTCTTTTCATGCGGGAATGTCTTATTCAAGCGTGAGGAACAGTGCCATTTTGAAGCGCTTGTCCGCGCGGACATAGTGTTTGCCGCCGCGGGCAAAGCGGAAATTCTCACCGGCGTGGATGACGTGTTCTTTACCTTCGTAGCCGATGACGCCCTCGCCGTCAAGAGCGAAGATCAGCGCGTCGCCGGGAGCGGCGTGCTCGCTGAGACCCGTACCGGCGTCAAACGCCATGAGCGCGAATTTCATTGTTTTGCTGCTGGTAACGTCCATGTTGACGATCTTTCCGTCCTGATAGGGGACAAGCTCGCCGAGACGGAAAACCTCCCCAATTTTGACTGCCTGATTCATTGACTGATTCCTCCCAATATTGATTTCAAGATAAACGGCGGATGTGTCTGTGCGCATCCCGACCGGGACATCTGCGGGCGTTACAAGAGCGTCCAGCGCGTGAAGCGTCCGCGTCTGACTGCCGGGCAGACCGACTTCGAGCGTCCCTTCGGCGACAATGAGCAGCTTGGGGGAAAAGTAGATCTCCGCGCTGATATCGGTACCCGCGGCGAGCGAATAGCATACGACGTCCGTTTCGCCGCTGCATATCGCTTCCGATACAGTGCAGCCGGGAATCGGCGCGTTTTTCTCCGCAAGGGAGAACACACAGCCGGGGGAATACTCCATGGCGGTCTCCTTTCGCTTATTTTATATAGTATATCACAATGCTCGGCGTCTTTCCATCTTTTTCAACGGCTGCGCCGAAATCCGGGAAAAAGGTTGAAAAGTGACCTTTTCGGGGGTAAGATAAAGCCATTACAGGAATCTATGGGAGGAATAGCTTGAAATTCTTTCATTTGTCCGATCTGCATCTTGGAAGGCGCATGTATGAGTTTTCCCTGATCGATGACCAGAAATTCATACTTGAAGAGCTCCTCTGCCTGGCGGCGGAGGAGCATCCCGACGCCGTTGTGATCGCAGGTGATATATACGACCGCGCTGTGCCGAGCGCCGAGGCGGTCGAGCTTTTCGATTCTTTCCTTACCGAGCTGGCCGGGCGGCGCATTCCGGTGCTCGCCATCGCCGGCAACCATGATTCGCCGGAGCGCATAGCGTTCGGCGCGGGGCTCATGGCGCCGAGCGGCGTGCATCTCTCGCCGGTCTATAATGGGCGCGTGGAGCCGGTGACACTCTCGGACGCCTATGGCGAGGTGCGGTTTTATCTGCTCCCGTTCATCAAGCCCGCGAACGTCCGCCGCTTTTATCCGGACGCAGTCATCGAGAGCTATACCGACGCGCTCCGCTGCGCCGTGGAGCATATGGATATTGCCCCGTCGACGCGGAACGTGCTCGTAACGCATCAGTTCGTCACCGGCGGCGTGCGCTCTGAGTCAGAGGATATCACGGTCGGCGGCACGGACAACGTGGATGCCGCGGTGTTCGACGGTTTTGACTATGTTGCGCTCGGCCATCTCCACGGCGCGCAGAGCATCGGGCGCGAAACGCTCCGCTATTCCGGCACGCCGCTCAAATACTCTTTCTCGGAAAAGGATCAGGAGAAGAGCATAACGGTCGTGGAGCTGGGAGAGAAGGGAAGCGTGTCGATCTCGACGCTGCCGCTCAGACCGCAGCGCGATATGCGCGAAGTGCGCGGCACCTATGACGAGCTGACGCTCCGCGGAAATTACGCCGGAACGAATACCGACGATTACATCCACGCCGTTCTCACGGACGAAAACGACATTCCGAACGCGTTTTCGCGGCTTCAAAGCATTTATCCGCAGTTGATGAAGCTCGATTACGATAACCGGCGCACGCGCGCCTCCGTCGTGATCGCCGCGGAAGAACGTCGCCGGACGATGACCGATACGGAGCTTTTTGCCGAGTTTTTTGAAATACAGAACGGGCAGAAGATGACGGACAAACAGAGCGAATATGTAAAGGACGTCTTTGCTACGGTTCGGGAGGAAATGCTATGAGACCGCTGTATCTTACGCTCAGCGCCTTTGGTGCGTATGCGGGCAAAACGGAGCTTGATCTCCGGCAGCTCGGCGAACGCGGGCTGTATCTCATCACGGGCGATACCGGCGCAGGGAAGACGACGATCTTTGACGCGATCGCCTTTGCGCTGTTCGGTAAACCGAGCGGCGGCAAGGGCGGGCGCGATGTATCCATGCTCCGCTCAAAGTATGCCTCGCCGGAGACGCCGACGGAGGTGGAACTTACTTTCTCCAACGGGGGAAAGACCTATAAGATCAAGCGCAATCCGACGTATGAGCGCACCAAGCTCCGCGGCACCGGAACGACCGAGAAAAAGGCGGACGCGGAACTCCTGATGCCGGATGGCAAGATCATCACGGGTACGAAAGAGGTGGATGAGAAGATCCGCGATATCCTTGGAGTGGATAAGGATCAGTTCTGTCAGATCGCCATGATAGCGCAGGGCGAATTCCGCGAGCTGCTGCTGGCGGATACGGAGACCCGCCGGAAGATATTCCAGAAGATATTCAACACTAATCTGTATTCACTCTTCCAGAAGGAGGTAAAAGAAGACTTTTTTGCGATCGGTCGCGAGCTGAAGGAGGCGGAAAACTCCTTTAAACAGTATGCCGCAGGGATCGTCCTGCCGGAGGACACCGAGCTCCCGCCGGAAAATGAGCTCTCGGAATTTCTCGCCGGTCTGCTGAAAGCCGACCGCGCGCAGGATGACGCATGGGAGAAAGAGCTCGCGGAGATCGGGAAAAAGCTCGATACGCTGACCGCCGATGCGGCCAAAGCGGCGGTGGACGAAGAAAACCGCAGCGAACTTCGGAAAGCAAAGCTCTCCCTCGCTGAAGCCGAAAAGGCGGTGAGTGAGTCCGGCATCGCGCTGGAAAAGGAAAAGGCGTGCGAGCCGGAGCTCGTGAAGCTCGCAGAAGCGCTCAAGGCGCTGGAAGATGAGCGGAAGGCGCACGACGAACTGATGGACACGGAAAAGAAGGCCGCCGCGGCGGAGAAAACGGCAGACGATGCGGCGGCACGCCTTTCCCGGCTCGAAGTATCGCGCGATGAGCTGCGGGAGCACCTTTCGCGGGAGCGGGAGGAATACCATGCGCTTGCCGCCTCTGCGGAGAATCTCGCGAAGCTCCAACAGGAAAAGACCGTTCTCTCCCAATATCTCGACGACCTCCGGAAGTATGAAACGGCCCTTCAGACGGTTGCAGAGCGCAAAGATGCGGCGGACGCCGCGCGCGATGCCTATACGAGGGCGCGGAGCGAAGAAGAGCATCTTTTCGCCGAGGCGCAGGAGCTGCGGCGAAGATTCAACGACGAGCAGGCGGGGGTGCTGGCCTCCACGCTTCACGAGGGCGAACCCTGCCCCGTCTGCGGCGCGCTGACACATCCGCACCCCGCACAGTGCACGCCGGACGCGCCCGACGAGAAGAAAGTGAAGGACGCCGAGAAAAAGGCCAAAGCGGCGTGGGAGCGAGTAAATAAGGCGAGCGAAGCTTCCGGCATTGCGAAAAACGCTTTTGAGACGGCGCAGAAAGAGGAAGCGGAACAGAGAGAAAAGCTCTTCGGCGTGAAAGAGAAGATCGATCTCGAAGCCGAAAAGAGGGCTGCTGCGCGCCGCTGCGCCGAAAAAGACGGCGAGATCCGGAAAGAATCGGAAAACGCCGCGCGTTTCGAGACTCTCGGACGGAAAATTCCGGAGGAGGAAAAGCGTCTTGCCGAAATGGACGCGCCGATCACCGAGGCGCAGAAGACGGCTGCCGACACGCAGAGCGCGCTCACGTCTCTCCGTCAGACCGCGGACAAGCTTCGTACGGGGCTGAAATACGAAAATGCGGCGGAGGTCGAAAAGGAAAAACAGCAAGTCCTTGCCCGTCAGAGCGAGATGGAGCATGCGCGGGAAAGAGCCGAGGAAGCGCTCGCCGCTGCCAAGGAACGGCGCTCCGCAGAGCAGGGAAAGGTGGAGAAGCTCGAAGAGCTTGTTTCCGATGCGCCTCTCGTTGATCTCGCGGCAATTGCCGAAGAGAAAAATTGTCTCACACAGCGGAAGGACGACCTGACAAACCGCCGCCGCGCTCTTGACCGGCGCATCACGGCAAACGACAGTGCCAAAAAGGGAATCGACAAAAAAGCCGGCGAGCGCCGCGCGCTCGAGGAGCGCTGGACATGGATGAAGCCGCTCTCGGAAACGGCGAACGGCGGACTCAAGGATCATATCTCGCTGGAAACGTATGTGCAGATGACGTATTTTGACCGCATCCTTGCGCGCGCCAATGCGCACCTGATGCAGATGTCCGGCGGGAAGTACGATCTCAAGCGGCGCGAGGGCGCAGCGAAGAATGGCGGCCAAAACGGTCTTGACCTTGACGTCATCGACCACTACAACGGCAGCGAGCGCAGCGTAAAATCACTCTCCGGCGGCGAAACGTTTCTCGCCTCACTCTCGCTCGCACTCGGGCTTTCGGAGGAGATCCAGTCGAGCGCCGGCGGCGTGCAGATGGACACGCTCTTCGTAGATGAGGGCTTCGGCTCGCTCGACGAGGAAACGCTCCGGCAGGCCATGCGCGCGCTGCGTGAGCTCTCCGAGGGCGACCGGCTTATCGGCATCATATCCCACGTTTCCGAGCTCCGCCGCGAGATCGACCGGCAGATCGTCGTCAAACGCTCGAAGGACGGCGCAAGCCGCGCGGAGATCATAACCGAATAAAACAAAGGAGAAAACGATCCATGAAAGTTCTCATCATCAACGGCAGCCCCCGCGCAAACGGCAATACGGACATCGCGCTGCGCGAAATGGAAAAAGTCTTCGCCGAAGAGGGTGTGGAGACGAAGCGGCTGAACATCGGCACGCAGATGATCCACGGCTGCGTTGCCTGCAACGCATGCCACCGCACAGGAAAATGCGGCTTTGACGATGTGGTGAACCGCGCCGCCGATATCCTCCGCGGCTGCGACGGCCTCGTTGTCGGCACGCCGGTGTACTACGCCTCCGCGAACGGCACGGTCGTGTCGTTTTTGGACCGGCTTTTCTACTCTGCACCGTACGATCTCACGATGAAGGTCGGCGCCTCGGTCGCCGTGGCGCGCCGCGGCGGGACGAGCGCAACGTTTGACGAGCTCAACAAATACTTCACCATCAGCGGCATGCCGGTCGTATCGAGCCAGTACTGGAACAGCGTCCACGGCTGTCAGCCGGGTGAGGCGGCGCAGGATGCCGAAGGTCTCCAGACGATGCGAACTCTTACGCGGAACATGACGTTCCTGATGAAAAGCATCGCTCTCGGAAAGGCAAAATACGGTCTTCCGGAGAAGGAAGAGCGCGTTGGAACGAATTTTATTCGTTAACTCTTTGGAAATATATAAAATATTGTATTGATTTTTCTCCTGCGTGACGATATGATAAAATGAAAACCGGCTCCACCGGCCGGCGAAGAGGAAAGGACAGGCGCTTCGCCTTTTTCTATGGAAACGATCACATCCCGGAAAAATTCCCGCGTGCAGGCGCTGCGCGCGCTCGGCAGAAACAAGGCATATCGCCGTGAGCAGGGGCTTTTCCTCTGCGACGGAGAGAAGCTGCTCTCCGAGGCGCTCGCAAACGGCGCGGATATCGCGGAGATATACCTGCGCGGCGCAAAGCCGGCAGGGAATATGCCGGAGGTTCCGGTGTATTCGCTTTCCGAGGATGTGTTCGACTATGCCTCTCCGCTGGAGCACAGCCCAGGCCCGCTTTTCACCGTTCGCACAAAGCCGCTTTAGGAGAGCGTCCGGCCCGATCGGGTCATCGTTTTGGAAAACGTGCAGGATCCCGGCAACGTGGGTACAGTGCTTCGCACCGCAGCGGCGCTCGGCACGGAGCTCGTGGTGCTCCTCGGCGATTGCGCCGATCCCTACAACCCGAAAACCGTCCGTGCTGCCATGGGGGCGCTTTTCCGCCAGCGGCTCTGGGAGACCGATCTTGCCACGCTCTGCGCGAAGCTCCGCGAATGGGAGCTTCCGCTCTGCGGCGCGGCGCTCCGGGCAGAGAGCGTTGATGTAAAATGCGTTTCGCTCCGCCGCGCGGCCATCGCCGTCGGCAATGAGGGACGGGGGCTCACCGACGCGCTTCTGGAAAAGTGTGATACGAAGATCATTCTCCCCATGACGCCCGGCAGCGAGTCGCTCAATGCGGCGGTCGCGGCCTCCATCCTTATGTGGGAGATGTGGACACAGCGCGGATAATCTGAGGAAGGGAGAAGGGAAATGTCGCAGCTTCGGTACTGGGTATGGCTTGCCTCCGTGGACGGTGTGCGCACGATCTCGCTCTGCCGAGTTCTGGAGCACTTCGGCGGGGCGATGGAAGCCTATTTTGCGCCCGAAGAGCGGCTTTCGGAGCTTGAGGATCTTTCGCCGCAGGAGCGGCGCGCCCTCTCTGACCGGAGCCTTGAGCGCACCGAACAGATCCTTGCTCTCTGTCAGGAGAAGAACATCCGTATTCTCACGCTGCACGATGCTGCTTATCCCGACCGTCTGCGGCAGATCGCCGATCCGCCGCTCGTATTATACGTCCGCGGGAATCTCCCGTTTCTCGATGAGCTGCCTACGATCGCGATCGTAGGCACGCGAAAGGCGAGCGCCTACGGGATCAATGTGGCGACCCGCCTTGGGCAGGAGATTACTTCTTACGGCGGCTGCGTTGTTACCGGCATGGCGCTCGGCGTGGACGGCGCCGCCGCCCGGGGCGCGCTGCTCGCGGGCAAGCCGTGCGTCGGTGTGCTGGGTACGGCGATCGACGTCAATTATCCCGCGGCCAATTCGCTGCTTATCGACGATGTAGCATCTGCCGGGGCAGTCATCAGCGAGTTTCCTCCGCTCTATCCGACGAAGCCGGAGAACTTTCCCCGCCGCAACCGCATTATCAGCGGCCTTTCCTGCGGCGCGTGCATCGTGGAAGCGCCGGCACGCAGCGGCGCGCTCATCACCGCCAATCTTGCGCTGGAGCAGGGGCGCGATGTGTTCGCCGTTCCGGGTAATATCGACAGCCCGAACAGCACCGGGACCAACGCGCTCATCCGCGACGGTGCCAAGGCGATCACCGGCGCACAGGATATCCTTTCGGAGTATGAAGGACTCTATCCCGGCCGCATCCAGTATGATGTTGAGCTGTATTCCCCGCCGAAAAGAGCGGAAAAGGTATCGGTTTCGGCAAAAACAGAGATTGACAAGCCGCAGACGATACCGTATAGTGACCTCGAAAGCCGTCTGACGGAGTACACGGAGGACCACCGGGCACTTCTGCGCTGCATTTCGCGGGGCGAGACCCATGTGGACGAAATGGCTGCCTCGACCGGCTTTTCCGCGGCAAAGGTACTCGCGTGCATGACGGTGCTCACCATCCGCGGCGCAGTGAAACCCCTGCCGGGAAAACGATATTCTTTGAACCTGAAGTAAGGACGATAGTATATTATGGCGCAAGCAAAAAAGGATCTTGTCATTGTGGAGTCTCCCGCCAAGGCACGGACGATCGAAAAGTACCTCGGCGGCGACTATAAAGTTATTGCATCCATGGGCCACCTCCGCGACTTGCCGAAGAGCAAGCTCGGCGTGGACATTGAACACGGCTTTACGCCGGAGTATATTCCGGTCGCCGCGCGGTCGGACGTTATCAACGAGCTGAAAAAGCGTTCCAAAGAGGCCGGAACGGTGTATCTCGCCACCGACCCGGACCGCGAGGGCGAAGCGATCAGCTGGCATCTCAAGGAGCTTCTGAAGATCCCCGACGAGAAGGCCCGCCGTGTTACCTTTAACGAGATCACGAAAAAGGTCGTGCAGGAGAGCATTGCCAACCCGCGCGATATCGATCAGGATCTGGTGGACGCGCAGCAGGCGCGCCGCATTCTGGACCGCATCGTCGGCTATAAGCTCAGCCCGCTCCTCTGGCGCAAGGTGCGCCGGGGTCTCTCCGCGGGCCGCGTGCAGTCCGTTGCCATCCGCATGGTCGTGGACCGGGAAAACGAGATCCGGGCGTTCCAGCCGGAGGAATACTGGTATCTGGATGCGCATCTCGACCGCGCCGGGAAGAAGGGCGGCTTTGTCGCCCGCTATTACGGCACGGCAGACAAGAAAAAAGAGCTTCACAGTGAAAAAGAAGTGGAGGACGTCATCGCCGCCGTGGAAAAGGCGGCGTGGGAGATCGGCTCCGTCAAGCGCGGCGAGCGCCAGCGCAGCCCGTCGCCCCCGTTCATCACCTCCACGCTGCAGCAGGAGGCAAGCCGCCGTCTGGGGCTCACGCCGCGGCGAACGATGAGCATCGCGCAGCAGCTCTACGAAGGCGTGGATATCACCGGCGAAGGCACGGTCGGCCTTATTACGTATATGCGTACCGACTCTCTGCGCCTTTCCGAGGAAGCCATGGCCGCCGCGGGCAGCTTTATCCGCAGCTTTTACGGCGAGGAGTACTATTACGGCAAGCCCCGCCGCTATAAGACCAAGGCGGGCGCGCAGGACGCGCACGAAGCCATCCGTCCGAGCAACGTGAATCTCACGCCGGAGCGCGTGAAAAAGGATCTCACGGCGGAGCAGTACCGCCTGTACCGCCTGATCTGGGGCCGCTTTACGGCGAGCCAGATGGCAAACGCCGTCTATGATAACGTGGTGATCGATGCTCTCAGCGCCGGACACTGCTTCAAGGCGAATCATTCCTCGCTTCGTTTCCCGGGGTATACTGCAGTGTATGAGGACCCGAACGAGGACGAGGAGACCGGCGGGAAAAAGCCGCTGCCCGATCTTGCCGAGGGCGAGATCGTAACGCTCAAAAAGCTCGACAAGGAGCAGCGCTTCACCGAGCCTCCGGCGCGTTATACGGAAGCGACGCTCATCCGCGCCATGGAGGAAAAGGGCATCGGCCGTCCGAGCACATATGCCCCGACCATCAGCACCATCACCGGGCGCGAGTATGTTGCCAAGGAAGGGAAGTACCTCAAGCCGACGTCCCTCGGCGAAGTCGTCACGGGACTCATGGAGGAGCGTTTCCCCGATATCGTTGATCTCAAATTCACCGCGCATATGGAAGACCGGCTCGACGAGATCGAAAACGGCAAGATCGACTGGAAAAACGTTCTGGAAGATTTCTACGGCGATTTTGATAAGGAACTGACCGAAGCGGAAAAGGCGCTCGAGGGCGTGCATATCAAAGTGCCCGACGAAGTCTCCGACGAGGTGTGCGACAAGTGCGGCCGTCATCTTGTCGTAAAGAGCGGACGGTTTGGCCGCTTCCTTGCCTGCCCCGGCTTCCCGGAGTGCAACTTTACAAAACCCATCGTCATCGAAATGCCCGGCCGGTGCCCGAAGTGCGGCGGACGTATCTTCAAGCGCACATCCAAGAAGGGCTATACGTATTACGCCTGCGAGCGCGGCGCGGAGTGCGGCTTTATGACGTGGGACGTTCCGGTCAAGGACGTTTGCCCGTCCTGCGGCAAAACGCTCTTCAAGCTCTCGGGCAAGGGCGCGAGAAAGCCGTTCTGTGTCAATCCCGAGTGCGACATGTTCGTGCCGGAGGAAAAGCGCGGCTACCGCCGCAAGGCCGCCGCGGATAAAACGGCCGAAAAGCCGCAGGAATCGGCGGCAGAGAGCACAGAAAAGAAAGACACACCGAAAGAGGATAAATGAACGCTGTAACGGTTGTCGGAGCCGGTCTTGCCGGTTCCGAAGCGGCTTATCAGCTTGCCATCCGGGGCATCCCGGTGCGGCTGATCGAAATGAAGCCGAAAAAAATGACTCCGGCGCACGTCTCTCCGTATTTTGCGGAGCTCGTGTGCTCCAACTCGCTGCGCAGCGACGAGCTTACCAACGCCGTGGGGCTTCTCAAAGAAGAGCTGCGGCGGCTCGGCAGCATCGTGGTGCGCTGTGCCGATGAGCACCGCGTAGCAGCCGGCGGCGCGCTGGCGGTGGACCGCGAAGGCTTTGCCCGCGCTGTGACCGAGGCCGTCCGCGCCCTTCCCAATGTGGAGATCGTTGAGGAAGAGGCGGTGGATATTCCCGACGGAGAAGTCATCATCGCAAGCGGCCCGCTCACCTCGGACGCGCTCGCGGAAACCATTCTTCGCCGCACCGGCAGCGAAGGGCTGCACTTCTACGACGCCGTCGCGCCGATCGTATCGCTGGATTCCGTCGATATGGAAAGCGCGTTCCGCGCCTCCCGGTATGATAAGGGAACTGCGGATTATGTAAACTGCCCAATGACCGAGGAGGAATACACCGCGTTCTGGAAGGAGCTGACGACTGCCCGCGAAGCGGCGGTCCACGGCTTTGACGACGGCGGCGTATTTGAAGGCTGCATGCCGGTCGAGGTCATGGCGCGCCGCGGCTTTGATACGCTGCGCTACGGGCCGATGAAGCCGGTAGGACTGCGCGATCCGCACACGGGGCACGAGCCCTATGCCGTGGTGCAGCTCCGGCGGGACAATGCCGACGGTACGCTCTATAACCTCGTCGGTTTCCAGACGCATCTGGCGTTTCCGGAGCAGCGGCGGGTTTTCTCGATGATCCCGGCGCTGCGCGAGGCGGAGTTTATCCGCTACGGCGTGATGCACCGGAATACCTATTTGCAGTCGCCTGGAAAGCTCGACCGGTATTACCGGCTGATCGCCGAGCCGCGTATTGCCTTCGCCGGACAGATCACCGGTGTCGAGGGGTATGTGGAATCCTGCGCCTCCGGCATGCTCGCTTCGCTTGAAATGGCGGCGCGGCTTTTGGGGCTGCCGCCGGTCGATTTCTCGCAGGAAACGGCCATCGGCGCGCTGGGGCTGTATATTTCCCACGGCAGCATCGGCGATTTTCAACCGATGAACATCAATTTCGGCATCATTTCCCCGCTGACCTACCGGGTCAAGGGGAAAAGAAATAAAAATGCGGAGATCTCGGCACGTTCGCTGGCGCAGATCGACGAGCTGGTGAAAGGAGACCTTTGGAATGCGTATTCTCATTGACGCCATGGGCGGCGATAATGCGCCCGGCGAGATCGTCCGCGGCGCGGTGGAAGCTTCGCGCGAGTTTCACGTGGATGTGGCGCTTGTGGGCCGAGAGGCGGAGATCCTCGCTTGTCTGAACGAGATGGATGTCATGCCCGGCGAACATATTCAGATCGTGAACGCGCCGGACGTCATTTCCATGGAGGATGACCCGAGCACAGCCACGCGCAAAAAGCCGGAGTCTTCGATGTCCGTTGCGCTCCAGCTGCTTCACCGCGGCGAGGGCGACGCCGTCATTTCCGCCGGAAGCACCGGCGCTCTTTTGAGCGGAGCTACGCTCACGGTGCGCCGCATCCGCGGCATCCGCCGTGCCTGCTTTGGCCCGGTGATCCCGAACGGCGGCAAAGGTACGCTTCTGATCGACTGCGGTGCGAATGTGGAATGCACGGCGGAGTATCTGCTGCAGTTTGCCTATATGGGCAAGTTCTATACGCACGATCTTCTCGGGTGCGAAGATCCCCGCATCGGTCTTTTGAATATCGGCGCGGAGGAGACGAAGGGAACGGAGCTTCAGAAGCAGACCTATGCTCTTCTGAAGGAAGCTCACGAAGCTGGGCGGCTTAACTTTGTCGGCAACGTGGAAGCGCGCGACGTTTTCTCCGGAAATGTGGATGTCCTTGTGTGTGACGGTTTCTCCGGAAACGTGCTGCTCAAGTGCATTGAGGGCACGGCCATGATGCTTATGAAGCGTCTCAAAGGCATTTTCTATAAAAACACCGCCAATAAGCTCGCGGCTGCCGTGCTCAAAAAGGATGTATACGCGCTCAAGTCGCTCTTTGATCCGAGCGAGGTCGGCGGCACGGCGCTGCTCGGCATTTCCAAGCCCGTCATTAAGGCGCACGGCTCTTCGGATGCTCGCGCTATCCGCAGCGCCGTCCGGCAGGCAATCACATTCATCGATTCTGACGTGATCGGCAGCATCGAGAAGAATGTAGCATATATGCGTATTTCACCGAACGAAGGAGAATAAAAAGACATGGTACTCGAACAAATCATCAAAATGGTCGCCGAGCAGTTTATGATCGACGAAAACGAAATCAGCGCGGATACGTCCTTTGTGGACGATCTGGGCGCGGACTCTCTCGACGTCGTGGAGCTTACGATGGCGCTCGAAGAGACCTTCTCGCTGCCCGACACGCCGGAAGACGAGCTGACCAACATCCACACCGTCGGCGATCTTGCCGATTACGTGTCCCGCGCAACGCAGGAATAAGCGCATGACCGCTCTGGAAGAGAGACTGGGCCATTCGTTCCGAAACCGGGCGCTGCTCGAAACGGCGGTAACGCACAGTTCCTATGCCAACGAGAACCGCGCTTCCGGTATCGTCTGCAACGAACGGCTGGAGTTTTTGGGTGATTCCGTTCTCGGCGTTACGGTCGCGGATTTCCTGTACCGGCATTTTCCCGATATGCCGGAGGGCCGCATGACGCGGCTCCGCGCGGAGCTCGTCTGCGAGCAGTCGCTCCATCGTGTGGCGCTGGAGCTGCATCTGGGCGACTATCTCCGTCTCGGCAAGGGGGAGGAGCACAACGGCGGGCGGGAGCGCGCGTCGATCCTTTCCGACGCTGTGGAGGCGGTCATTGCCGCTATGTATCTCGACGCCGGCATGGAAACAGCGGCGGGATTTATCCATCGCTGCCTGCTGGATGATGTCCGCACCATCGAAACGCCGTCCTTCACCGACTATAAAACCGCCCTGCAGGAGCTTGTGCAGCGTCAAAGCGGGCAGGTGCTTTCCTACGAGCTTGTCGGCGAGGATGGACCGGATCACGCAAAGACGTTCCGCATGCAGGTCTGTCTGAACGGCGAGCCGGTCGGACTCGGAACCGGACGCACCAAAAAGGAAGCGGAGCAGACGGCGGCTGCCAGCGCGCTGGAGGCGCTGCGGAAGTGACGCCGCGCCGCCGTATTCTTCCCATATTTGTCCCTCATGCAGGCTGCCCGAATGACTGCGTTTTCTGCAACCAGAAACGCATCTCCGGCAGCCTGCTTCCGGCTTCTGCGGAAACGGTGCGTGCCGCCGTTTCCGTGCTCGAGCCGGGCAGCGGATATGAGCTGGCGTTTTACGGCGGCAGCTTTACCGCCATACCCGAAGCCGAGCAGGAAGCGCTCCTTGCCGCGGCGATCCCGGCGCGGGAATCCGGCGCGGTTTCAGCGCTTCGCGTATCGACACGGCCGGACGCCGTGACGGAGGAGAAACTGGCGCGCCTGCGCCGGTACGGTGTCGAGACGGTGGAGCTCGGCGCGCAGTCCATGTGCGATGAGGTGCTTTTACGTAGCGGGCGCGGACATATGAGCGAGGATACCGTGAAGGCGGCAAAGCTCGTGAAGGACGCCGGTTTCACGCTGATTCTGCAGATGATGACCGGCCTTCCCGGCAGCGACGATGCGCGCGATATCCAGACGGCACGCTCTATCGCCGCGCTTCACCCGGACGGCGTGCGCATTTATCCGACGGTCATTCTCCGAGATACGCCGCTCTGTGACCTCTGGCAGGCGGGGAAGTACCGGGAGCATACCGTGGAGGATGCCGTGCGCGTATGCGCGCGTATTCTGCCCATATTTGAGAATGCCGGGATCCCGGTCATCCGTCTGGGGCTGAACCCATCGGACGAACTCTCCGGCGGCGCCGCCGTCGGCGGAGCGTATCATCCCGCGCTCGGCGAGCTGGTGCGTTCACGGCTCTGGCGCGATAAGGCCGAGGCGATCCTCTCCGGCATCGAACCGGGAGCGGACGTCGTTCTCGGTGTTTCGGCGAACCGTATTTCCGTGATGACAGGGCAGCATCGCGCTAATCTATCGTATCTTCAGGAGCGATTCTCGCTCCGGTCGGTGCGCGTTTGCGCGTCCGACGTACCGGACGGGGAGATCGTCCGGATATAAGTTGCAAAAAAAGACGATTTAGTATATAATAAATTGTTTAATGCATCTTTAATTGCTGAGGAGAAGAAACCGTGTATTTAAAAGCGCTGGAACTCCAGGGCTTCAAGTCGTTTCCCGAAAAGACGCGGCTGAGCTTTGAAAAAGATATAACCGTGATCGTCGGGCCCAACGGCAGCGGCAAATCCAATTTGTCGGACGCGCTGCTGTGGGTCATGGGCGAGCAGAAAACGCGGATGCTGCGCGGCGGGAAAATGGAGGATGTCATTTTCGGCGGCACAGAAAAGCGCGGCGCCATGGGCTTTGCGCAGGTGACGCTCGTGCTGGATAATACGACGCGCATCCTGCCGCTCGATACCGACGAGGTCAGCATCGCCCGGCGCTACTACCGCAGCGGCGAGAGCGAATATTACATCAACCGCGAGCAGGTACGCCTGCGTGACGTAACGGAACTGCTGATGGATACCGGTCTCGGCTGCGACGGCTACTCGATCATCGGGCAGGGGCGTATCAGCGAGATCGTCTCCGCCAAATCAACCGACCGGCGCGAGATATTTGAAGAAGCCGCGGGCATTGCCCGCTTCCGCCACCGCAAGGACGAGTCCGAGCGCAAGCTCGCCCGCACGGAGGACAACCTCCTGCGCATCGGCGATAAGATCTCGGAGCTTGAAATACAGGTCGAACCGCTGCGCAAGCAGTCGGAAACGGCGCAGAAGTACCTTGTTCTGCGCGACCAGCTCCGCGAGCAGGAGGTATCGCTCTGGATGGCGAACCTCGATCGGCTGCACGAGCAGTCGGAGCTGCTGCGCTCGGACTATGAGCGCTCGGTCGTAGAGTGTACGGCGGCACGCTCGGAGCAGGACCGTTTGTACGCCGAGAGTGAGCGCCTTGCCGCGCGCATGCGCGAAATGGACGTGAAGTCCGAGGATCTTCGGGAAAAGCTTCGCACGACGGAGGCTGCGGCTGCAGACGCCGAGAGCGGCGCCGCCGTGGTACGCACGCAGCTTGCGAACAACGCTGAAACGCTTTTGCGTCTGCAGCGCGAGATCGGCGAGCAGAAGGAGCGCGCCGGAGGGCTATCCCGTCAGGTCGGGGAGCACCGCGCACGCATCGAGAGCATCGCCGCCGAACGGCGCGCGCTGGCCGACCGCGCAGAGGAACTTCGCCGCAGCGAGGCGGAAAACGCCTCCGGCATGGACGAACAGAACAAGCGTCTTTCCGCCATGCTCGCGCATGAGAGTGAGCTCACCGGTACGCTCACCGAAAGCCGCACGGCGATCACGCTTCTTGCGGAAAACCGCGAGACGATGGAAGAGCGCGCTGTGCAGGCAAAGGAGGAGCTCGCCGCCGCGGAGCGGAAGGACGAGGAAGCCTCGGCGCATCTCACGGAAGAGAAGAAGCGCCTGAATGAGATAAAGGAAAAAGAACAGAGCCTTGCCAACGTGATCTCCGGTCACTCTATGCTCATGGCAGGGCGTGAGCAGAAGGCGGCAGAGACCGCCGAACGGCAGACAAAGCTCACCGTGGAGCTGCGCTCCTGCGATTCTCGCATCCACCTCCTTTCGGAACTGGAAAAGGAGCTGGAGGGCTTCAGCAAGGCCGCGAAGATCGTCATGCAGGAGTCGGAGCGCGGCACGCTGCGCGGTGTGCACGGGCCGGTCGGCAAAATGATCCGCACCGAGGACCGGTACGCGCTCGCCGTGGAAACGGCGCTCGGCGCGCACGTCGGCGATATTATTGTTGATACGCAGGATAACGGCAAGGATATATTCGCGCTCTTGAAACGGCGCGACGGCGGGCGCGTAACGCTCCAGCCGATGGATGTGATCCGTCCGGCGCGGCTGAACGGTGAGCCGAGAGGCGAGGCGGGCTACGTCGGCGTGTGCTCCGATCTTGTAAACTGCGATAAACGCTACAGCGCCGTCATTGCGAGCCTTCTCGGGCGCACGGCCGTTGCGGAAACGCTCACCGACGCCATCGCCATTGCACGCCGGCACAATAACAGCTTCCGCATCGTGACGCTGGACGGACAGATTTTGAACGCCGGCGGCTCGATGACCGGCGGCAGCGCCGGAAAAAACACCGGAATCCTCTCGCGCGCCAACGAGCTCAAGCGTCTCCGCGAAAAGCGCGGCGATCTGGAAGCGCAGCTCTCGCAGACGGAATCGCAGCGGCGGGAAGCCGAGCGCGAGCTGCAGAGCGCGCGCTACGATCTTGAAACGGCCCGCGAAGAACACGCTGCGGCGCGGCAGGAAACGGCGCGGCAGGAGGGCCTCGTTGCGCAGGCGCAGCTTCTGCGCACGGCAGCGGCGGACGCGCTCGACGCGCTCGACGAGGAGATCCGCTCTGCCTCCGCGCGGCGGCGCGAAAACGAGAGCCGCACGGCGGCACTGCAGGAAACGTGCGCCGCGGCGGAAAAGGAGCTTGCTTCGCTCCGCGCGGATATGGAAAAGGAATCCGCCGGCATCGAGAGCTTTGAAGCGCGCCGGCGGGAGCTCGAGGAGAGCTTCAGCGCCATTCGCGCGCAGCAGGCGTCGCTCGACGCCGAGCGCAGCACCGTGCTGCTCGCCATCGAACAGCTCGAACGCTTGCGCGCCGAGTTGGAGAGCGATTCCGGCGCGCGCCGAAGCGCTATGAGCGCCGTGGAGCAGCAGAAAGCGGAGCTCGAAGAGCAGCAGACTACGCTCGCGGAGCGTTTGGAAACGCTGCGCGCACAGGCGCAGCAGGAAAAGGACGCGCTCACGCAGCTCACCGCAAATAAAATGGAGCTGGAAGGCCGCCGCAGCACCGCTGACAAAGCCGCGCAGGAGAAGAACCGCGCCCTGCTTGATCTCGAACGCAGCAGTGCCCAGCTCGAACAGAAGAAAATGGCGGCGGAGATGGAAGAGCGCCAGATCGTGGAAAAACTCTGGGACAGCTACGAGCTCAGCCGCACGGAAGCAGAAAAAGTCCGTCAGCCCGTCGAAAGCCTTGCCAAGGCCGGGCGGCAGGTCAGCGAGCTGCGCCGGAGCATGTCCGCGCTCGGTACGCCGAACCTCGGCGCGATCGAGGAATATAAGCGCGTGAGCGAGCGGTACACCTTCCTTTCCGAGCAGCGCGACGATGTGCAGAAATCCAAGGATGAGATTTTGAAGATCATCGCCGATATCACCGCGCAGATGGAAGAGATCTTTGTCCGCGAGATCCAGGAGATCGACGAGGCGTTCCGCCAGATATTTGTAGAGCTCTTCGGCGGCGGCAAGGCGTCGCTCTCGCTGGAGGATATGAACGATGTGCTCAACTGCGGTATCGATATCCGCATCCAGCCGCCCGGAAAAGCGGTTTCCAACATCAGCCTGCTCTCCGGCGGCGAAAAGGCGTTCGTTGCCATCGCGCTGTATTTTGCCATCATGCGTGTCCGCCCGACGCCGTTCTGCGTTATGGACGAGATCGAATCGGCGCTTGACGAGGAAAACGTTGCCCGATACGCGGCGTATATGCGCCGCATGTGCGGAAAAACGCAGTTCATTGCCATTACGCACCGCCGCGGTACGATGGAAGAGGCCGACCAGCTCTACGGCGTCACCATGCAGGAAAAAGGCGTCAGCACCGTGCTGGCGATGGATATGGAAGAAGCGCTCCAAACCATTCGCTGAAAGGAGAAAACAGCCATGGGATTCTTTGATAAAATGAAAGCCGCGTTCAACAACGCAATGGCAGACTTCACCGGAGAAAACGAGGAAGCCTACGAAACACTGGAGGAAATGCTCATTCTGTCCGACGCCGGTATGGATACGACGGAGGACATTATGGAAAAGCTGCGCCGCCGCGTCCGCGACGAGGGCTGCCGCGGCGAGGAGCAGCTCCGCAAAATGCTCGCGTCCATTCTGACCGATACGATGGACGCCGGGGATAACGCACTGCATCTCGACACAAAACCGTCCGTCATTCTCGTTGTCGGCGTCAACGGCGTCGGCAAAACGACGACCATCGGCAAACTCGCCTCACGGCTGACGGCGGAAGGCAGATCCGTTCTTCTCTGCGCGGGCGACACGTTCCGCGCCGCCGCTGCCGAACAGCTCACCGTGTGGGCAGATCGCGCGGGATGCGATATCGTGCGCCACGAAGAGGGGAGCGACCCCGCCGCCGTCGTGTTCGACGCGATCGCCGCGGCGAAGGCACGCGGCCGCGACGTCATCATCGTGGATACCGCCGGACGGCTGCACAATAAGGCCAATCTTATGAATGAGCTCTCCAAGATCCGCCGCGTCATCGACCGCGAGCTGCCGGATGCGAGCGTGGAATGCCTGATGGTGCTTGACGCAACGACCGGTCAGAACGGTCTCATTCAGGCGAAGGTTTTCGGCGAGTCGGCGGGGCTCACCGGCATCGTTCTCACGAAGCTCGACGGCACCGCCAAGGGCGGCATCGTGTTCGCCATCAAGCGGGAGCTCGGTCTGCCCGTGAAGTTCATCGGCGTGGGCGAGGGCGTGAACGATCTCAAGCCCTTTGTACCGGAAGAATTTGCGGAGGCGCTGCTCGAATGAAGCTGGTTTTGGCATCCGACAATAAGAACAAGCTGCGGGAATTCCGCACGCTTTTTGAAAACTTCGGCGTAGAGCTTATAAGCAAAGCCGAGTCCGGCTTTACGGAAGAGGTCGAGGAGACCGGCGAAACGTTTGCGGAAAACGCCCGCATCAAGGCCGAAGCTGTCATGCGCGCCACGGGGCTTGCCGCCATCGCGGACGATTCCGGCCTCTGCGTGGACGCGCTCGGCGGCGCGCCGGGCGTGCATTCCGCGCGCTATACCGGAAACCATGACGATTCCGACGCCGACCGCTATAACCTCCTGCTTCGGAATCTCGGCGGGAGAGATGACCGCGCGGCGCGGTTTGTCTGCTCGCTCTGCTGCGCTTTCCCGAACGGCGACGTACTTACCGCCGAGGGGACGTGTGAGGGAACGATCCTTCCTGCGCCCCGCGGCGAGAACGGCTTCGGCTATGACCCGGTTTTCCGCCCGGACGGATTTGACCGCTCCATGGCGGAGCTGACGATGGTGGAAAAAAACGCGATTTCCCACCGGGGGAAAGCGCTGGCGCAATTCAGACAGAAATGGGAGAAATACTATGATCACCAGTAAACAGAGAGCGCAGCTGCGCGGCATGGCGGCGGCACTGAATACCGAGCTGCAGATCGGCAAGAGCGGCATCACCGAAAACGTTGTCCGTCAGGCGGAAGAAGCGCTCGCCGCCCGCGAGCTTATCAAGGGCCGTGTGCTCGATAATTCGCTCCTCTCCGCGCGCGAGGCGTGCGATGCGCTGTGTGAGGCGTGCGGCGCCGACGGCGTGCAGGTCATCGGCAGCAAATTTGTTCTTTTCAAACAGAACGAAAAGGACCCCAAGATCGTCCTAATAAACGATCGCAAAGGAAAGAAGTAACATCTATGCGTCTTTTGATCTACGGCGGGACGTTCAATCCGCCGCATCTCGGCCACATTGACGCGCTCTCCTGCGCCGCGGCGTCTCTCAGCGCGGATCGATGCATTGTCGTCCCGGCAGGCATCCCGCCGCACAAGGCGCTTGCGGAGGGCAGCCCGACGGCGGAGGAACGGCTCCGGCTGTGCGAGCTGGCGTTTCCGGACGCGGACGTCACGCCCATGGAGCTGCGGCGCGAAGGGAAGAGCTACACCGTGGATACACTGCGGGAGATATCCCGCGGCAACCCGGGGGCGGAGCTATATTTTCTCGTCGGAACGGACATGCTTCTCTATATGGAGCAGTGGTATGAGTTTCGCGCTCTCTTTTCGCTCTGCACGCTCGCGGCGCTTCCTCGTGCCGACGGTGATCTGGCGGAGATCGAACGGTATGCGGCGTATCTGCGCGAAACGTACGGCGCGCGGATCGAGATCATAGCGAAAACGCCTCTGCCGATGGATTCTACGGCGCTTCGCGCGGCACTGCCGCGGCGCGGCGGTACGGAACGGCTCTGCGACGCCGTGTATTCCGAGATCATCCGCTGCCGGCTGTACGGTGCCAAACCGGATCTTGCGTGGCTGCGGGGAAAGACGGACGCTTACCTCAAACCCACGCGCATACCGCATGTGCGCGGCTGCGAGGAGACGGCGGCGCGGCTGGCGCTGCGCTGGGGCGAAGACTCGGAGGATGCCGCCGAGGCGGGTATTTTGCACGACATTACCAAAAGGCTGTCGGACGACGAGCAGTTGCGTCTGGCGGAAAAATATGGTATTGTGTTGAATGCTGCCGATCTCGCCGCGCCAAAAACGCTGCATGCCCTCACCGGTGCAAGGTTCGCCCGTGAGCATTTCGGCGTGCCGGACAACATTTTTTCCGCGATCGAATGGCACACCACGGGCCGTGCCGGAATGGCAGCACTCGAGAAAATCGTCTACCTTGCGGATTTTATCGAGCCGACACGCGACTTTCCCGGTGTACAGGTTGTCCGAACGCTTGCTTTTGCAGATCTGAACGCCGCCATGATCCGGGCGCTGCAAATGAGTATGGACGAGGTCAAACGCCGCGGCGCTTCGCCGCATCCAAGGTCGGCGGAGGCTCTCCGCTGGCTGCAAACACAGAATTGAGAAGAAAGCTATGAGTAATTTTTCCCACAAAGGCGGCGCTCACGAAAACGCCGCAAAAAAGAAAGAGACAAAAGAGGAGAGCTTCGCCCATCGCATGGAAACACTCTCCGGGGAAACGGACGGCAGAAAAAAACCGTCCCAAAAGCAGAAAACACGCACGCTCACCGTGGTGCTCATCGTGATCGCCGGTGTGCTTGCGCTTCTTCTGCTGCTGCTCCTTGCTTACAGCATCTGGTCCACGGCACCCGAGACCGACGATTCCGGTCTGAAGACGCAGACGACGGCGACGCCGGATATGCCCACAGCGTCCGCCACGCCTGCCGGAGCGACGGCGCAGCCAAGCGCAACGCCTACGGCGTCTCCGACGCCGAAGCCGACAGCCGAGCCCGCCGGACGAAAGGACAATGTTTACACGCTCCTCGTCGTCGGCCGCGACCGCGTCGGTCTGAACACCGATACCATCATGGTCGCGCGCTTTGACTGCAACGACCATACGGCCAACATCGTGAGTATTCCCCGCGATACGCTCGTCAACGTCCCCTGGGCGGTGAAAAAGGTCAATTCTGTTTACGGCAGCGCCGGTATCGATGGACTCGTTACGGAGATCGAGGATCTTGTCGGCTTCGGGATTGACAGCTATGCTGTCGTGAACACTTATGTGTTCCAGCAGATCATCGACTGCATCGGCGGTGTATATTTCGATGTCCCGATCTATATGTACTACGACGACCCCGATCAGGATCTGCATATCTCGCTCGCGCCCGGCTACCAGCTTCTGAACGGGTATCAGTGCGAGCAGGTCGTGCGCTTCCGACAGAACAACGACGGCACCGGCTATCCGAACGGTGATCTTGGCCGTATCGAAACGCAGCACGCCTTCTTTGCGGCACTGGCCAGACAGGTGCTCCAGCTCGGAAACATCTCCAACCTGCCGCAGATCATCAGTCTCGTTATCGACAACACCGACACGAACCTTTCGAGCGGCAACATCGCGTTCTATGCGCAGGAGTTCCTGAAAATGGGTATGGACGATATCAGCTTCTACACGCTTCCATACGATACCGTCTATATTCGCGGCGGCTCGTATGTCAGCATCCAGCTCGAGGCGTGGCTCGATATGATAAACACCTATCTCAACCCGTTCAACATGGACGTCACCGCAGCGAATCTGGACGTGCTCTGCTTTGACGGGGCAAACTTCAGCTCCACGACCGGCAACATTCCGGACATTTACAGCTTCTACGACTACTTCGCCGGCTGACGCCCGGCGCATACAACAAAAGAGAAAGGATGCGGCATATGCTCACTTCCAAGGAAATCGCTCATCTCGCGGTAAAAGCGCTGGACGACAAGCTCGCCCGCGACATTCAGATCTTAAAAACCGATAAGGTAACGGTGCTGGCCGATTACTTCATTCTCTGCACCGCCGGCAACTCCACGCACGGGAAGACGCTGGCTGACGAAGTGGACAAAGTCCTCTCGCAGGCCGGGGAGCAGCCGCTGCGCCGTGAGGGCTACCGCTCCGGCGGCTGGACGCTGCTGGACTTCGGCTGCGTCGTCGTTCACATTTTCTCCGAGGAAATGCGCTCGTTCTACTCGCTCGACCGCCTGTGGTCCGATGCGGAAAAGATCGACTATAAAGACTTCCTTTAAACAAATGAGAGAGCAGGGGACATACCGTCATGGAGTACAATTACGCAGAAATTGAAAAGAAATGGCAGAAATACTGGGTCGAGCATAAGAGCGGCCGCGCCGTCACCGGCTCGGACAAGCCGAAGTTTTACGGCCTGATCGAGTTCCCGTATCCGTCCGGACAGGGACTGCATGTCGGCCATACGCGTCCGTTCACGGCGATGGATGTCATCTGCCGCCGCAAGCGGATGCAGGGCTACAACGTTCTTTTCCCCATCGGCTATGACGCCTTCGGCCTGCCGACGGAGAACTATGCCATCAAGAACCATGTGCATCCGTCCATTGTGACAAAACAGAACATTGCCAACTTTGAAAAGCAGCTCCACATGCTTGGCTACTCGTTCGACTGGGACCGTGTCGTGGATACGACCGACCCGGAGTATTACAAGTGGACGCAGTGGATCTTCCTGCGGATGTATAAAAAGGGTCTTGCGTACAAGGCCTCCATGCCGGTCAACTGGTGCACAAGCTGCAAGTGCGTGCTTGCGAACGAGGAAGTTGTGGACGGCGTGTGCGAGCGCTGCGGCAGCCCGGTCGTCCGCCGCGAGAAGAGCCAGTGGATGCTCGCCATCACAAAATACGCCGACCGCCTGATCGACGATCTGGACGATGTGGACTTCATCCCCCGCGTAAAGACCCAGCAGCGCAACTGGATCGGCCGCAGCGAGGGCGCGGAGCTCACCTTTGGTACGACGCTCGGCGACTCTCTCACCGTTTACACCACCCGCTGCGATACGCTCTTCGGCGTGACGTATATGGTCCTCTCTCCGGAGCACCCGATCCTCGACACATGGAAGGACAAGCTCACGAACTGGGACGCCGTGGCGGCCTACCGCGAGGAAGCCGCGCACAAGTCCGATTTTGAGCGCAGCGAGCTCAACAAGGACAAGACCGGCGTGCGGCTGGAAGGCGTATGTGCCGTTAACCCCGCAACGAAGGAAGAGATCCCCATCTTTGTCTCGGACTACGTTCTTATGAGCTACGGCACCGGCGCTGTTATGGGCGTTCCGGGCCACGACCAGCGCGACTGGGAGTTTGCCACGAAGTTCGGCCTGCCGATCATTGAAGTCGTGCAGGGCGGCGATATTACGAAGGAAGCCTTTACACTCAAGGACGACACCGGCATCATGGTGAATTCCGGCTTCCTAAACGGCATGACCGTGAAGGACGCTATCCCCGCCATGAAGAAGTGGGTGACGGACGAGGGCATCGGCCATCCCAAGACAAACTTCAAGCTGCGTGACTGGGTATTCTCCCGCCAGCGCTACTGGGGCGAGCCCATCCCGATGGTAAAGTGCCCGACGTGCGGCTGGGTACCGCTGCCGGAGGATCAGCTTCCGCTCCTGCTCCCGCAGGTCGAGAGCTACGAGCCGACAGACGATGGTGAATCGCCCATCTCCAAGATCACCGACTGGGTCAACACGACCTGCCCGAAGTGCGGCGGCGCGGCCCAGCGCGAGACCGACACCATGCCGCAGTGGGCGGGATCCTCGTGGTATTTCCTGCGCTATATGGATCCCCACAATAAAGAGGCTTTCGCAAGTCCGGAAGCTCTCAAGTACTGGTCTCCCGTGGACTGGTACAACGGCGGCATGGAGCACACGACGCTCCATCTCCTGTACTCCCGCTTCTGGCACAAGTTTCTCTACGACGAGGGCCTTGTCCCGACGAAGGAGCCGTACGCCAAGCGCACGAGCCACGGCATGATCCTCGGCGAGGGCGGCGAAAAGATGTCCAAGTCCCGCGGCAACGTCGTGAACCCGAACGACATCGTTGAGCAGTACGGCGCGGATACGCTGCGCGTGTACATCATGTTCATCGGCGATTTCACGAAAGCCGCCGCATGGTCGAGCAACGCTGTGGCGGGCTGCCGCCGCTTCCTTGACCGTGTGTGGAATCTTGCAAGCGAGCTGCTCACCGGCGACGAGATCTCCCACGACAACGAGAAGGAGATCCACCGCGCCATCCAGAAGGTGAGCTCTGACATTGACGAGATGAAGTTCAACACTGCCATTGCGCAGCTCATGTCGCTCGTCAATCAGTTCTACTCCAAGAAACCGACCCGCGGCGATATCCGCGTGCTGCTGCAGCTTCTCTCTCCGTTTGCGCCGCATATCTGCGAGGAACTTTGGCAGATCCAGGGCTTTGAGGGCCTTGCGAGCGAGGCTGAGTGGCCGGAGCACGATGAGGCGAAGATGGTCGATACCGAAAAGACCATCGCCGTGCAGGTTAACGGCAAGCTCCGCGGCACCGTTGTTGTCCCGGCGGACAGCACGGTGGAGGTCGTTTCCGCTGCGGCTCTCGCGGATAAGAAGATCGCGGGCTATATGGAGGGCATGGAGATCGTCAAGACGATCAACGTCCCCAACAAGCTCATCAACTTCATCCTCAAACCGAAGAAATAATTTTTAAAAGCAATGCGCCCGAAAAAACTTCGGGCGCATTGCTTTTTGTAATAAATCCGGAATAATACGGCATACTAACGGCGGATTTCTTGTTTAGGAGGATTTCGCATGAAAAAGTGGATCGTATATATTCTTTCGCTCACGGCGCTGGTTGTTTCGCTCTGCGCGTGCGGCACGGCGGATAAACCCGCGGCGACGAACGCGCCGAGGCCGTCGGGTACCCCGATGACCGCGACGCCGGACATGAACGACGGGATCGTAAACGACGATGACGGCATCATCACCGACGACGATACCGGCGTTGTGCCCACGCAGACGCCGATGGCGGACACGTCGGCCAAACCGTCCGCCTCTGCGCAGGCGACGGATGGCGCAGCAAAAAAGTGAAAAACACCCCGCCGGGTCCGAAAGGACCGGCGGGGTGTTTTGTAAAGCGAGAAAGCCTGTAAGCCGGGTTCTGTCTGCGCAGCCATCTATCTAGACGCACCGTTGCCGATGCGTTCCAGCCGCCTCCTCGGGACGACCGGGCCGGTCGTATGTCCCTCCACGGCGTTGCTCCGGATAGAGTTTACAGCACCGTTCCGTCTCCGGACGGTGGGTGAGCTCTTACCTCGCCTTTCCACCCTTACCTGCCCGAAGGCAGGCGGTATATCTCTGTTGCACTTGTCCTGGGGTCACCCCCGGCGGGCGTTACCCGTTATCCTTGCCCTGTGGAGCCCGGACTTTCCTCACGCACAGGCTTTCGCCTTATGCCCGCGGCTGCTTGGCTTTCTCGCACAGGTATTTTACCTGTTCAAAGCGCACTTGTCAACGGCGATAGGTGTTGAATTTCTGCCGGAAAGCGAATATAATATATAAGTTAAAGAAGATATTCAGGAGGCAATTATGACACTCGACTCTTATATACAGTCTCTGCACGGAAAAAGTATTGCAGTCATCGGTCTCGGCGTGAGCAACCGGCCGCTGCTGCGGCTGCTGCTCGATGCGGGTTATACCGTCACGGTGCGCGATAAACGCACGCACGAAGCGTTCGGCGAGGACGAGGCCGCAGCGCTGGAAGCGGCGGGCTGCCGTCTTGTGCTGGGCGATGGGTATCTTGCCGGTATCACCGAGGACGTGATTTTCCGCACGCCGGGGCTTCACCCCTTTACGCCGGAGCTCGCCGCGGCCAAAGCGCGCGGAGCGCTTCTTACGTCGGAAATGGAAGCCTTCTTTACCGTCTGCCCGTGCCGCATCATCGCCGTGACCGGCTCGGACGGAAAGACGACGACTACCACCATTATTTCCGAGCTCCTGAAGGCGCAGGGACACCGCGTATTTCTCGGCGGCAACATCGGCACGCCGCTGCTTGACAAAGCGCCGGAAATGACGAGCACAGACTGGGCGGTGCTCGAGCTCAGCTCTTTCCAGCTCCACAGCATGAACTGTCGGCCGGATATCGCGGTCGTTACCAACGTTTCGCCAAATCATCTGGACATTCATCCGAGCTATGAGGACTATCAGACCGCCAAAAAGCAGATTTTCCTTTCGCAGGGCTGTGCCGGCGTCACGGTGCTCAATGCCGACAATGCCATCACACGCGCCTTTGCGAAGGATTGCCCCGGCAAAGTCCGGTTTTTCAGCCGTGAGATCGCACCGGAAAACGGCGTGTTCCTGCGCGAAGGCGTCATTTACCGCTCTCACAACGGGGAAAAGACCAAGCTCATGGACGCAGAGAGCATCCTGCTCCCGGGTTTACATAACGTTGAAAACTATATGGCGGCGTTTGCCGCCACCGACGGTATCGTCTCGGACGATACCTGCCGCGCTGTGGCGGAGAGCTTCCGCGGCGTTGCGCACCGGCTTGAAATGATCCGGACGCTGCATGGCGTTACCTACTGCAACGATTCCATTGCATCCAGCCCCACGCGCACGATCGCGGGACTTCACGCGCTGCGGCAGAAGCCCATCCTTATTGCGGGCGGGTACGATAAGCATATCCCGTTCGACAAGCTCGGCGACGAGGTCTGCCGCCATGTCAAGGCACTGTTCCTTACCGGTTTTACGGCGGAGAAAATTTACGATGCCGTGACAAAATCGCCGCTGTATGACCCCAAGGCGCTGCCGATCCGGAAGATCGACGATTTCCGCGAGGCAGTGCTTGCCGCCGCCGCGAGCGCGGAGGAGGGGGATCTCGTGCTGCTTTCTCCGGCCTGCGCGTCGTTTGACCATTTCAAAAACTTTGTGGAACGCGGCGAAACTTTCCGCTCCATCGTTAACGAACTGAAATAAAGGATATACTGCCATGAATTACGAAGAGCTTTATACACTGTCCGCCCAGGTGGAGGAACGGCTCCAGCCCGTCTTCCGCGGATTTGAGCGCACGGCGGAGAAGAATACGAAGCGCGTGCTGGATGCCTTCCGCGCGCACCGCGTGTCCGAGCCGTGCTTTGCTGGAACGACCGGCTATGGCTACGATGATCTCGGACGCGAAACGCTGGAAAAGGTCTATGCCGATGTGTTCGGCGCGGAGGCGGCGCTCGTACGCACCACGTTTGTGAACGGTACGCACGCGATCGCCTGCGCGCTTTACGGCGCTCTCCAGCCGGGCGACACGATCCTTGCCGTTACGGGAGCACCGTACGATACGCTCCACACCGCCATCACCGGCTCCGGCCGCGGCTCGCTCGCCTCGCTTGGCATCCGGTATGAGCAGCTGGAGCTTGCTTCCGACGGCGGGCCGGACTATGCCGCGATCACGCAGCGCGTATCGGAGCTGCGCCCGGCAGCGGCGTTCGTGCAGCGCAGCCGCGGATATGCGCCCCGGCGCGCGCTTTCGGTCGCGGAGATCGGGGAGATCGTCCGCGCAGTAAAGGCAGGCTGCCCCGATACGGCGGTCATCGTGGATAACTGCTACGGGGAGTTCACCGAGGAATGTGAGCCGACGGCGCTCGGCGCCGATCTCATCGCCGGATCGCTCATCAAAAACCCCGGCGGCGGACTCGCCCCCATGGGCGGGTATGTTGCCGGCCGCGCCGATCTCGTGGAGCAGGCGGCGGAACGTCTGACGCTTCCGGGCATCGGCAGCGAGTGCGGCGCTTCGCTCGGCGTGAATCGGACGCTCTTCCAAGGCTTCTTCTTTGCGCCGCACACCGTGTCACAGGCGCTCAAAACGATGGCCTTCGCCGCCGGAATGCTCGAAGAGTTGGGCTTTGAGAGCTTCCCGGCATCCGATGAAAAGCGGTCGGACATCATTCAGACCATCCGCCTGAAAACGGCGGACAACCTTGTAAAATTCTGTCAGGGTATCCAGAAGGGCTCGCCCGTGGACAGCTTCGCCCTGCCCGTCCCGGCGCCGATGCCGGGGTATGAAAGCCCGGTCGTCATGGCGGCGGGAACGTTCATTCAGGGCGCGTCGCTTGAGCTTTCGTGCGACGGCCCGGTGCGCGAGCCGTATCTCGGCTTTTTGCAGGGCGGGCTTACGTATGAATCCGGCAAGCTCGGCGTGCTGAGCGCCTTGTCTGAAATGCTCGCCTGACGCATATACTTTTGGGCATAAGGGGGTGTTCCCGTATGCCGTTTCCGCGAAAAATCACACCGCAGCAGACGACCGCGCTGCTGCTCCTTGCGCTCACCGGTGCACTGATCGCGTTTCTGATCCCCGCCGTGCGCTATTTTCGGACGCTTACCGGCGCTATGGCGGTATCCAACGCATCGGATCTCATCACGCAGACCGTGAGCAACATTGTGGAGAACGAAATGCGCCTGCTTGGGCCGGACGGCGGAAAATTCGTATCCTTTGAAAAGGACGGCGACGGGCAGATCAGCGCTATTGTAACCGATACGTCCCGGGTGAATATCCTCTCCGCCGAGCTTCTCAACGCCATCGTGGAGGCTTCCGACCGGGGAGATCTTGATCTTTCGATCCCCTTCGGGAACCTGCTTGGCATCAGCTTTTTCCTTGGCCGCGGGCCGACCGTGCCGGTCAAGATCACGATGCTCACATCTTCACGGGTGGATTTCCGCAATGTGCTGACGGATGCCGGCATCAACCAGACGAAACACCAGCTTCTTTTGGAGGTGTGTGTTGATGCGGACGTCCTGCTGCCGTGGGAGATCCGCTCCACGCAGATCGTCACGGAAGTGCTGGTTGCCGAAACGATCATCGTCGGACGTGTTCCGCAAACCTATTTCTATACGGGAGAGACATGATGGATTATTTACAGGAGATCGCCGAGCTCCGCGAAGAGCTGCGCCGCCACAGCATAGCCTATTACGACAAGGATGCCCCCACGATTTCGGACTTTGAGTATGACGCGATGATGCGCCGTCTGGAAAATCTGGAAGCGGAGCACCCGGAGACCGTTACGCCGGACTCGCCGACGCAGCACGTCGGCGGTCACCGTTCGGAGAAATTCTCGCCCGTGCACCATGCCGTTCCGCTTGAGTCGCTCAGCGACGTTTTTTCCTATGAGGAGCTGACCGACTTCATCCGCAAGACGAACGAAACGCTCGGCGGCGAACCGCTCTATACGGTCGAGCCGAAAATCGACGGTCTTTCTATGGCGCTGGAATACCGGAACGGCGTCTTCTATCAGGGCGCAACGCGCGGCGACGGCGTTACGGGCGAGGACGTAACGGAGAATCTTCGCGTCCTGCGCAATATACCGCTCAAGCTGGAAAACGCGCCTGAGCGGCTGATCGTCCGGGGCGAGGTGTATATGGCTCGGGAGGTCTTTCTTGAGCATAACCGCCGCCGCGAGATCGAGGGCGAAACGCTCCTCGCCAATCCGCGCAACGCCGCGGCCGGGTCCATGCGTCAGCTGGACCCGAAAGTGACGAAGGAGCGCCAGCTCGACATCATCGTTTTCAATGTCCAGCTCACCTCCGGCGAACAGCCGAAAACTCACGCGGAATCGCTGGACATGCTGGAAAAGCTCGGATTTTATACGGTGCCGCATAAGGTGTTCCGCACCGTGGAGGAATGCTGCGAGGAGGTTCGGCGCATCGGCGATACGCGCGAGAGCTATCCCTTTGATATTGACGGCGCTGTCATCAAGATCAACGACCTTGCGCAGCGCGAAATTCTCGGCAGCACCGCCAAGGCACCGCGCTGGGCAGTGGCGTATAAATACCCGCCGGAGGAGAAGCCCTCTGTAGTGCGCGACATTGTCGTGCAGGTCGGCCGGACCGGCGTTCTGACGCCGAAAGCCATTGTGGAGCCGGTGCGTCTTGCCGGTACGACCGTCACGGCGGCTACGCTGCACAATCAGGATTTTATCGATAAGCTCGACGTGCGCATCGGTGATACGGTCATCGTGCGAAAGGCAGGGGAGATCATTCCGGAAGTCCTCCGCGTCGATCTCACGAAGCGGCCGGAGGGAACCGTACCTTTCCGCCTGCCGGATACCTGCCCGGAGTGCGGCTCGCCGGTGGAGCGCGACCCGGACGGCGCAGCGGTGCGCTGTACGGGCGTGGAATGTCCGGCGCAGAGGCTCCGCAATCTCGTCCATTTCGCTTCCCGCGAGGCAATGGACATTGAAGGGCTCGGCTTCTCGCTTGCCGAGGCGCTGGTGAACAGCGGTATGGTGAATACTCCGGCAGATCTCTACCGGCTCGACCCGCAGACCGTTGCGACGCTCGACCGCATGGGGAAAAAGTCTGCGGAAAACCTCATCGACGAGATCGAGAAGAGCAAGCAGCGGGATCTTTCCCGCCTTCTGTGCGCGTTCGGTATCCGGCAGGTGGGGCAGAAGGCGGCCAAGGTGCTTGCGCGCACGTTCGGTTCCATGGACGCCATCGAAAATGCCACGCCGCTGGAGCTGACTGCCGTGGACGATATCGGCCCCATCACCGCCGAGAACGTTGTCTCCTGGGCGCAGAACCCGCAGACGCAGCATCAGCTCCGCATGCTGCGCGAGGCAGGTGTCAACATGCTCAGCCGCGAGGAGCGCCGTGACAACCGCTTTCTTGGCAAAACGTTCGTTCTTACCGGCACGCTCACGAAGTATACGCGCGACGAGGCGAGCGCCATCGTTGAATCCTTCGGCGGCAAGGCGTCATCTTCGGTCTCAAAAAAGACGTCGTACGTCCTCGCGGGGGAGGCCGCCGGGAGCAAGCTGGACAAGGCGCGTACGCTCGGCATCCCCGTCATCACGGAGGATGAGTTTGAAGAGATGATCCGCTGAAACATAACAGCAGCCCCTTTTCATGGAGAGAAAAGTATGAGCACGAGAAAAGAAATGATAACCGAGTTCTACGACCAGAGCGACGAGAACGGCCGGCTGGAGAAAAGCAGGCACGGTCAGCTCGAGTACGCGATCACGATGGCCTACATCCACCGCTATTTGAACCCCGGAGCCAGGGTTTTGGAGGTCGGCGCGGGGACTGGTCGGTATTCCATTGCGTTGGCTAAAGAAGGTTTCGATGTGACCGCGGTGGAATTTGTTGAAAGCAACCTTGCCGCTCTTAGAGAAAATAGCTGCGGGCTTGATTTGATCCGTTCCTATCAAGGCGATGCTACGGATCTTTGTCTGTTTGACGATGGCTCCTTTGATATGACCCTTGTTCTCGGCCCCATGTATCATCTGTTTGCTCCGGAAGACGTGAACCGGGCAATTGACGAGGCGATCCGGGTCACGAAGCCGGGCGGCACGCTCCATTTCGCGTTTCTTTCGATATACGCCCTTATGTACTCCAATGCCCTCTACGGCAGCTGGGCGCCTTATCAGGAAGAAAACTTCACGAAGGATTTCAAGGTAAGGCACTTTCAGGAACAGCTGTTCACCGGTTACGATGTATGCGAGTTTGAGCGTCTGTTCGATGAAAAACCGGTAGAGCGCGTCACAACCGCTGCCATGGACGGTCCGCTGGAGGCACTGGAGAAACGTCCGGATTTCTTTATTTCGGACGAGAATTTTGACGCGTTTGTTAAGTGGCATCTTGCGTTTGCCGAAAAGCGGGAGCTTTTGGGCGGGTCCAACCATCTGCTGTATATCTGCCAAAAGACGAAGCGATAACGAGGCATAACCTCCGCATGAGAACTCATGCGGAGGCTTGCCGTCTTTGCTTCAGGCGCAGTTTGTCCTGCTGCTTATTTTAAAACTTTAAGACTCTTCTCATATTTTTCTTATAATTGTTTTGTATAGTATTATCCGAAAATATTGCTTTTTTCCGCAAAGTCGGATAATCTGAAAGCGACTTTAACCGAGCCTGGGGGACCTCTTTTGGAGAACAATATTCTGAAAAAAATATCGCGGCAGATCGTGGATAAGCGCGTGATCATCATGATCGCGTTTCTGGTTGCCTGCATATACTGTGCGCTTTCCATCAGCCGCGTGCGGGTGAATAACGATATAACCTCGTTTCTTCCGCCGGATACCGATACCCGCCGCGGGCTCACAATCATGGAGAACGAGTTCACAACGTATGCAAGCGCCAACGTTATGCTTGCCAATACGACCTATGAGCGCGCGAGTGCCGCTGCGGAGAAGATCGAGACGCTCGAGCATGTGACCGGCGTGACGTTTGATAATTCTCCGGCGCATTTTGTGGATTCTGCAGCGCTGCTTACGATCTCCTTTGACGGCACAAGCGACGATGAAAACGTCATTGCGACGATGAACGAGATACGTTCGCTCACAGCAGGCTTTGATACATATACCTCATCGGACATCGGTGCAGACCTCCTTGGGGAGATCGCGCAGCAGATGGTCGGTGTCGTGGCGCTGGCGGCGGTGGTCATCATGGCGGTGCTGCTCTTTACGTCGCGCAGCTATTTCGAGGTCGTCATTTTTCTTATCGTCTTTTCTGTCGCGGCGCTGCTCAATATGGGCACAAACTTCTGGCTGGGCGAGATATCCTCCATCACCAATTCCATTGCCGTTATTTTGCAGCTCGCGCTCGCCATCGACTACGCCATCATTTTCTCCCATCGCTATCAGGACGAGATCGACCGCTTCCCAACGGAACGCGAGGCGCTGATCGAAGCGCTTTCCAAATCCATCGTTGAAATTTCCTCCTCGAGCCTTACGACGATCTCCGGTCTAGTTGCGCTGATGCTCATGCAGTTCCGGCTGGGCTATGACCTCGGTCTGGTGCTCTCCAAGGGTATACTTTGCAGCCTTATCACGGTATTTCTTCTGATGCCGGGACTGATCGCTTCCTTTTTCCGCCCGCTGCGCAGAACGACGCACAAGTCCCATGTGCCGGATATCACCGGCTGGGGGCGGTTCCTCATGAAAACACGCTTCGGCTTTGTCGCGGTGTTTGTTATTATCCTTCCGCTTGCCATCTGGTGCTCAAACCAGACGGAATACGCGTTCAACGACGCGGGCATCGACGAACTCAAATACTCCGAGAGCCGCGCGGCGGCGCGGAAGATCACCGGCACATTTGCGAACGACACGACGATCGCCGTACTCGTTCCGAGCGGAAACTACGAAGCGGAAAAGCAGTTCCTGCGCGACGCCGCGGAGCTCGACAATGTGAAGACCGTCACCGGGCTTGCGAATATCGAGATCGAGGACGGGAAAGTGTTGACGGATTCCTATACGCCGCGCATGTTCTCCATGCTGCTGAACATCGATTTTGAAGAAGCGGAAATGCTCTATGCCGCCTACGGCGTGGAGAACGGGCAGTATCAGCCGATCTTCGGCAATACCGAGACCTATTCCGTGCCGCTCATCGATATGTTTCTTTTCCTCTTTGAAAAGATCGATCAGGGCATCGTGACACTCGACGCCGATTCGCAGGAGACGCTGGACAGCCTCCGCGGCGAGCTGGAACGCGGCAAAGCGCAGCTTCGCGGCGAAAACTGGGACCGTATGGTCATCACGGCGGACGTACCCATCGAGGGTGACGAGAGCGTCGCGCTCGTAAACGCGCTGCGCTCGCTGGCCGACGGACGCTACGGAGAAGGAGCGTGCCTCGTCATCGGCGACGTGACGAGCGCCAAGGAGCTGGCGGACACCTTCAACGGCGATTCACTGCTCATAAATCTGCTCACCATCGCCTTTGTTTTCATCATCCTGATTTTCACCTTCCGCTCCGTTGTAGGTGCGGCGCTCCTCGTGTTCGTTATTCAGGGCAGCATCTGGATCAACTTTACTTTTCCGTACCTGACACATACCCGCGCGTCATTCGTCACGAATATGATCGTCTCCGCCATTCAGATGGGGGCGACGATCGACTATGCCATTGTTATCATGAGCCGGTATCTGGATCTCAAAAAGCTCCATACGCCGCAGGAGGCGATGGCGCAGGCGGTCAACGAGAGCTTTCCGACCGTTATGACCTCCGGCACCATCATGACCGTTGCAGGCATTCTGATCGCATACCGCGTGTCGGACGTATACATCGGCCACATCGGTCTCGCCGTTGGCCGCGGCGCGCTCATATCGGTCATCCTCGTTTTGAGCGTTCTGCCGCAGCTCATCGTGCTGCTCGACAAGGTCATTGAAAAAACAACATTTCGGAAAAAAACGACGACGGGAGGTGCCGTGGAATGAAACGATGGATCGCAGCGCTGCTGAGCGCGGTGCTGCTTCTTTCCGTGTCCGGCGCGGCACTCGCCGCCGACCCGGATACCGTTGAGATATCCTCTGCCGAGGATCTCGCGGAGCTTTCCGCGTTGTGCACGTCGGACGCATGGTCGGAAGGGAAGACGATCGTGCTCGCGCGCGACATTAGTCTCACAGGCTGCGATTTTTCGCCCATCCCGCTGCTGTCCGGAACGTTTGACGGCCGCGGCCACAGCATACTTGGCATATCCCTTGATGGCGACGCCTCAACACAGGGGCTTTTCCGTATGGTGCTGAAAACCGGCGTCGTGAAAAATCTCACGGTCTCCGGCACGCTCCACGCAACCGGAAACGGCGAAAACATCGGCGGTATCGCCGGGGTGAACTACGGAGCGATCGAAAATTGCCGCTTTGACGGGGATATTCTCGCGCAGGCCGCGGCGGGCGGCATCGTCGGGCTGAACCAAGAGGGCGCTCTCGTGAGCGAGTGTAAAACTTCCGGCTCCATTTCGGCCTACCACCGCGCCGGCGGCATTGCGGGCGAGAACCGCGGCGTGCTCAGCGAGTGCGAAAACCGCATGAGCGTTAATACGGATTATATCGCAGCCGAGAAGCCCGACCAGAAAAAATCGTTTGATATTTCCACGCTCACTCTGAGTGAGGAAACCATCATTGATATCACGGATCTCGGCGGTATCGCCGGGCTGAATACCTCCGTTATCAAGTACTGCGACAACTACGGCGACGTGGGATACCCCCACACGGGTTATAACGTCGGCGGCATTGCCGGACGCCAGAGCGGCCGCGTTCTTGGCTGCACAAACGCCGGAGAGGTCACCGCACGCAAGGACGTCGGCGGCATCGTCGGACAGGTGGAGCCATATACCTCGTGGAACGTTACCGGCACAGGTCTCGGCGAAGTGCAGTCCCAGCTTTACCGGCTGGAGAGTCTGCTGCGCACGACGCTCGGCGATTTCGGCGATTCACAGGCCGAAGCCCGTGCGCTGATGCAGCAGATCCTTGCGCTGCTCGGAAACTGCAGCGATATCATCGGCGGAATGTATCCCGACATTCCGTGGCCAACACCCGGCGGCGACGGCGGCAGCGATACCGGAGATGCCGGCGGGGGGAGCGACAACGGAGACGCCGGCACCGGCGATGACACCACCGGCGGATGGATCGATCCGGGCAGCGGCTCGATGGACGATCTCTCCGATAATCTTCAGCAGATCGTACATCTTCTCGGCCAGATGACGGACGTCTTTACGAGCGACGCCGTGATCGAGGACATGCAGAACGTCCTCTCCCAGCTCATGAACGTCTCTTCGGCGATCATGAGCATGGCGTACAGTCTCGGCAATGCTTCGGTTCAGCTTGAGGACATTTCCGACACCGACGATGACGGTGAAGCGCTCTGTCTCATCGCGCAGTGCGCCAATACGGCGTCCATCACTGCCGATACGAATGTCGGCGGCATCGCGGGAAACGTGTCGCTCGATATCTCCTTTGACCGAGAGGATCAGCTCAACATTTCCTCCACGCTGATCGGCAGCGGGAAATATGAGATTTTTGCGCGCATTTCGTCCTGCGAAAACAGCGCTTCCGTCGCGGCCTCCAAGTCCTGCGCCGGCGGTATCGCCGGACGAATGGATTACGGTCTCGCGGTCGGCTGCTCCGCGCTCGGCGAGGTGACAACGGCGGAGGATTATGCCGGAGGCATCGTCGGACACAGCTCTGCCGCCGTGAGGAATTGCCGCGCGCGCGTCAATCTCTCGGGCAAACGGTATGTCGGCGGCATTGCCGGGCTCGGCAAGGACATCTCCTCGTGCAGCGTCATGCCGCACTTTGAGAATCGCGCGGAGCTCTGCGGCTCCGTGGCGGGCTATGCCGACGGTACGATCGCCGAAAATCTCTATTCCGACTCCACGGTCGGCGGTGTGGACGGCTTCAGCTTCACCGGTCAGTCGGACTATATGGACTATGAGGATTTTGCGGCCCTTCCGGACACGCCGGACTTTTTCCGCAGCATCGGTGTGACGTTTGTAAAGGACGGCGTAACGGTGGAAACGATCGAAGTGCCGTTTGGCGGCAAGATCGCCTCGCTCCCCGCGGTCGCGGACGAGGACGGAATGTACTGGCAGTGGAACGACTTTGATCCCAACGAGGCCGTATACTACAGCCGGACCGTCGAGGGTGAGTATATCCGGCCGGTCACAACGATCTCGACCGGCGAGGATGAGCCTCTGTTTCTTGCGGAGGGCACTTTCCGCGACGGGCAGACGCTTCTTGCCGTGCCCTTTGTGCCGGATGCGGAAACGCTCGGCATCGATGCAGCGTCCCTTCTCGCGGCATACACGGTGCGCGTTTCCGGCTATTCCGAGCCCCTCACCGTGCGCATGCTTACCTCGGCGCCCGGAAGTCTCTATACACTCTCGGAAGGCACGCTCACGCCGCTTTCGTTCACCCGAGACGGCAGCTATATTGTTTTCCGGCTGGACAACGGCGCATCGATCGTGTACCTTGCACAGGAAACCGCCCGCACCGGCTGGATCATTGGCGGCATTGCGGGCGGCGCTGCAGCCGCTGCGGCGGTCGTTCTGGTTATTGTGCGAAAAAAGAAGAAAAAAGACTTAACAAGTTCTTGACGAATTCTTTGTTTCCCTGTATGCTTTATATGTATTCTCTCCGGCGGTACGTCCGCACAATCCGCCGGGGAGACGTATTTTGTAAAGCAGAAAGGTGAAATGAGAGTGGAATTACTTCATTGGGCGGAAAGTGTATTAAAGTACCTTGTGCAGTTCGGGATCATTCTTCTGGAGGGAACGGGAGCGGTCATTCTCCTGTTTTCCGGTGTGAAGAGCGTTGTCCGACTTTGTAGAAATCAGCCGCATGCACGGCTCTCCATGGCGCAGGGCATTGCGCTCGCGCTGTGCTTCAAGCTCGGCGGCGAGGTGCTGCGCACGGTGATCGTGCGCGAGTGGAGCGAACTTCTCGTGATCGGTGCGATCATTTTCCTCCACGCGGCTATGAGCATCCTCATCCATTGGGAGATCAAGATGGAGGAGAAGCGCCTGTCCGCCATGAGCGACCTTACCGACTGATACATCAAATTAAAGAAGCTTCGTGGTTATAAAAATCACGAAGCTTTTTTGTAGCCTTATTTTTGTGATGCACAAAAGCAGGTCTTTGTCCGAACAAGCTCTTGAAAATCTCCGCATTGTCAGGTAAAATTATTGTGTCTGAGCACTAAAAGGAATCGAGGCGATCAATCAGAACAACAAAGGAGGCTTTTACACATGAAGAAAAGGAAAATCGTATCAACGCTCCTTGCGCTGCTGCTTCTCGCCAGCATGCCCGTGTCGGCGCTGGCGGCGGAGTGGGACATCAGCAAGGGCGACATCACCGTAAACGCCGGAAGCGGCGGGCAGACGGTCACCCAGGGGTCGCAGGTCGATGTTCCGGACAGCGCCCCCGTCATTACGGGAAGCTCCACGGAAAACACCCTCACCATCAACGCGGAGAAGGATCAGACCGCAAATGTCACCCTCTCCGATGTGAACATCGACGTGAGCAGTGAGGGCAAGGCCGCCGTTACCACTACCGGCGAGGGCAATGTCAGCATCGAGCTGAACGGCGACAACACGCTCAAGAGCGGTAAGGGTCATGCCGGCCTTGAAAAGAAAAACGGCGGCAAGCTGACCATTGCGGACGAGGACAAAAACGGCAAGCTGACCGCCGAGGGCGGCAAATACGGCGCGGGCATAGGCGGCGGCGATCAGGGAGCTGGCAGCGGCATCACCATCACCGGCGGCGAGATCAAGGCCACCGGCGGCCAATACGGTGCCGGCATCGGCGGCGGCAAGGGAGATGGCAGCGACATCACCATCTCCGGCGGCGAAGTCAATGCCACCGGCGGAACAAGCGGCGCAGGCATCGGCGGCGGCTACAATGGAAATGGCAGCGACATCACCATCACCGACGGCGAGGTCAATGCCACCGGTGGCAAGTACGGCGCAGGCATCGGCGGCGGCGAATACGGCATCGGCAAGGACATTATCATCACCGGTGGCGAGGTCAATGCCACCGGCGGCAGATTCAGCGCAGGCATCGGCGGCGGATCTCGCGGCACTGGCAGCGACATCACCATCTCCGGCGGCGAGGTCAATGCCAGCGGCGGCGTAAACGGCGCAGGCATCGGCGGCGGTCTGCGGAGTAAAGGAAAAGACATCACCGTTTCCGGTGACACGAAGCTGAAGGTGCAGGGCGGCGATGAAGATCATTATGACGGAGCGGGAGCAGGCATCGGCGACGGCGGCAGCAATGCGTACGGAACCAAGATACTCGGCGCAGAGGTGGAGCCGGATACCTCCGGTCTGACTACGAACGGAAGCATAGCGTATTACGCCCCTGGTGCGGACATGGAGAATGATAAGCCGACAAGTATCACGTTCGGAACGTCTTCCCAGCCGGAGAAGCCCATCGAGCCCGCCGTGCCTGAGCAGCCAGAGGCGGAGCGCGGCATGGATGCACCCCTCTACCGCGTGACCGACAAGGACGGCAGGGACATTGTCTACACGGCAGAGCGTAAAGACGGCGTGCTGACCGTCAACGTTGACGAGGACTTCGCCATCCTCACGGGCAGACTCAGCGGCATCCGCACCCTCAAGGCGCAGGGCGTGGAGAAAATCATTTTTGTCACCAAGGGCGCGACATCCGCGTTTATGCTCTCTGATCTGTTGGAAAAGGGCGAAAGCGGAGATACCTACAAGCTCACCCACGACGGCAAGGCCGTCACATTCACCCTCGGCGAAAAAATGACCGACGTGAGCGCCATTCTCACCAAGCCGTAAGCGAAAGCTCAAAATCCATACAGGCGGGCAGGCACAAGCAGTGTCTGCCCGCCTTCTATCTCCAAAAGCGCAGTGGTGTGAAAAAAACACCGCTGCATGGTGCGGAAAAAAACCTTACGGCATTCACGGGCGCGGACTGCCGCGCCTGGTTTCGGTTGTGCGCTTAAGGGACATAACAAATAATCCGAACCCGTTTCCCACAGGGAAGAATTGGTAAGGAAGAAGGAGCTAACATAGTGCAGTTTTCGCCGCAAGGCGGAAACGGAACGG
>OKRW01000277.1_pt1 | contig 52414 bp, 47 predicted proteins | sample 1601151 | NCBI WGS metagenome assembly OKRW01 (sample SAMEA3541471, study PRJEB24748) | human gut metagenome | biome: human gut; feature: human-associated habitat; material: faeces | place: China | collected 2012 | reverse complement strand
CTGATGGAGCGCGTGCTGGTCACCTGCACCATGTGCGCCCAGCGCGCCGAACGAAGCGGATGGATGCTCACCGCGCAATACTATAAGCGGCGGCTGAGCCTGGAAAGCGAATCCGAGGACTTGAAGGCGCTGTATGCCCAGGAACGCCGGACGGCGCAGGAGCTCATCGGGTATGCGCAGGCGGAGGGGCTGGAGGTCGTCTCCCTGCGCGGCGGGGACGAGTGGAACGTGAGCCTCGGCGCGCTGGAGACCAGCGGCTCCATCTACGGCACGGCGTTTGAAACCACGGTGCAGAGCTTTGGCCGAAGCGCGGATGTGAGCTTTGAATTGATCGTTGACGGCAAGGCGCGCGGCGCGGAGGAAATCGAACTGCGCGTGAACGGGCAGAAGCAGACCGCGCAGACCGTATACTGCCCGGAGGGCGAGGCGCAAAGCGTGTCCCTGCTGCTGCGGCAGGTATATGATTTTACGGATGTGAGCGTGCGCGTCTGCGCGGAGGACGGCATGGCGCAGGATAACGCGGTGCAGCTCAGCCGTCAGGCGGTCTGCCCGGCGCGCGTGCTGCTGGTGGGCGAAAACCCGTATTTCTGGCAGAAGGCGCTGGAGGCCTTCCCGAGGGTGGAGCTGACGACGGCGGAAGACTGGCGCGACGCGACGCTCGAGGCATACGACGTCTATGCCTTTGACGGCTGCCTGCCGGAGAAGCTGCCGCAGGATGGCGCGGTCTGGCTGCTCAACCCGCCGCGTTCGCCGCGCGAGGTCGGTGTGGTGCTGAGCGAACGGCTGATGGGCGCTTATGTGAAGGGCGCGCGGACGGATACGGCGCTGGGCGAGCGGCTGACGCGCGGCCTCGTGCTGCGGGATGCGGCCGTCGCGCGGTTCAGGGAGATGACGGCGCAGGGCGGGCTGGAAGATGTTCTGCTGTGCGGCGAAATGCCCGTGATGGCCGCGGGAATCAACGCGAGCGGCTGTTTGCAGGCGGTGCTGCCCTTTGACATTCAGGAGAGCAATCTGCCGCTGCTGCCGGATTTCGTCGTGCTGGTCAACAACATGCTGGAGGCGAGCGCGCCGACGCTTTTGGACGCGGAGACGGTGGACTGCGGAACGCGGGTCTATCCGCAGCCGCATCCGCTGTGCAGCAGGCTGTTTTTGCAGACGCCGGATATGCGGCTGGAAGCGCTCGATCCCGCGCGGGCGGCAGACGGCGTTCGCGTGGACAGCCCCGGCAGCTATACGCTCATGCAGGAGGTGCGCGGGCAGCAGCAGGTGGTGCGCTTTGCGGCGCAGGTGCCGCAGGCAGAGAGGACGACGCAGACGCAGCCGGTCGATCAGCCGCTGACGCTGACGGCGGGCGGGCAGGCGGAGAGCGCCCCGGCGCATGCGCGCGTATTCTATCCGGCGCGCCTGATGGCCTTGGCGCTGCTGGCGCTGCTGCTGGCGGAATGGGGGATGTATCACCGTGAAAAGTATTGATCTGTTCTTTGCGCAGCCGTGGCTCCTGCTGCTGGCCGTTCCGGCCGTGGCGTTTGTGCTGCTGGCGCCGCGCCTGCTGCGCCGGGAAAAGGAAAAGAGCCGGTCGGATCGCGCGGCGGCGATTCTGCGCGCGGCGGCCGTGGTGCTGCTGGCGGTCATCGCCGCGGGGCCGGGGGGAACGCGCTACCTGACCGAGCGGCAGACGGTGGTGCTGCTGGATCAATCGGCAAGCATGGAGCCCGTGCGCGCGCAGGCGGACGCATGGGCGGAGGAAGCGAAGCGGGACGAGCACACGACGGTTCTGCCGTTTGCCGCGCCGGATGAAGCGGGCGCAATCGCTTCGGATGGGACGGATATCGCGGCGGCCATCGACGAGGCGGCTTCGCGCTTTGCGGGGCCGGGCGTCAGAAGGATCATCCTGATTTCGGACGGCGTGCAGACGCAGGGCGATGCGCTGACTGCGGCGCAGGCCGCGGCACAGGCGGACGTTCGGCTCGACGCGGTGCAGATGAAGCCCGAGTTTCTCGCGCCGCAGGCGGAGCTGGCGGCGTTTGAACTGCCCGCCGAGGCGATGGAAGGGCGGCACATGGAGGCGGCGGTGACGGTGCTGGCCGACACGCAGGGCGAGGCCGCGCTGCGCATCTGGGACGGCGAAACGCTGCTGAATGAACAGCGCGTGGCGCTGACGGCGGGCAGGCAGACGTTTGCCTGCGCCATCGAGGCCGGGGCGGTCGGCGCGCACACCCTGCGCGCGGAGGTGGCGCTGCCGGGCGACACGATTGCGGAAAACGACAGCCTGACGGCGACGATGAACGTCAGCCGCGGGGAAAAGGTTCTGCTGGTGGACGGAACGGGCGCGCAGGCGCAGCAGCTTGAGCAGCTTCTCCGCGCGGAAGGCGTTCAGGTGGCCGTGACCGACCCGAAGAATGTGCCCGAAAGCGTCGATGCGCTGTGCGAATACGGCCTGACGGTGCTGATGAACGTGCATGCGGGCGATCTGCCGGAAGGCTGGGACGACGTGCTGCGGCAGGCGGTGGAAAACCACGGGCGGAGCGTGCTGACGACGGGCGGCGAAAACACGTACCTTTACGGCGGCATGAAGGATTCCGGCTACGAGGCGCTGCTTCCGATTCGGATGAGCGTGGAGGAAAAGGAGAGCGTCGATCCGGTGGGGCTGATGCTGGTCATCGACACGACGGATTCCATGACGCGCGAATCCATCGGCGTGCCGATCGACATGGCGAGGCGCGGCGCGATCAAGTGCGTGGACGCGCTCAACGGCAACGACTACGCGGGCGTCATCGCGTTTTCAGACGACGCGCAGATGCTTGTGGAAATGACGGCGATGGGGGACAAGAAGCCGGTGCTGGACGCGATCAACAGCATCGAAACCGCCGACCCCAACAAGCTGACGCGATTCACCGGGGCGCTGCGTCTGGCCTGCGACACGCTCAAGGCGTTTGACGGCACGAAGCGCAAGCACGTGATGTTCATCACCGACGGCAGCCCGGCGGACGCGCAGGCGGGCTTTGAGCAGATTGCCAAGGAGATGCGCGCAAACGGCATCACGCTCTCCACGATCGTCGTGGGGCGGCTGGTCAACGTGGTCAACATGCTGGAAAATCTCGCGTATATCGGCGGCGGCCGCTGCTATCTGGTGGAAAGCGGCCGGGACTTGTCGGATATCATGTCGGTGGATTCGGTGCTCTCGCAGGTGGAATACACGGTCAAAGCGCCGTTTAAGCCCGAGCGCGGCGCGTATGACGCGGCCTTTGCCGATGAAGAGGAGATCGTGCAGCTCTTTGGCTATGTCCGCGCGACGGCGAAGGGCGACGCGGATGTGATTCTCAAAACGCCGGAGGGGCGGCCCATCTACGCGGTGCGCAATGCCGGAGCGGGCAAAGCGGCGAGCTGGATGAGCGACCTGAGCGGCGAATGGTCGCGCACATGGTACGCCAGCGAGCAGGGAAAGCGCATGATTCAGAAGATGATTCACGGCCTGCTGCCGCAGACGCTCTCGGCGGTTGACGAATCGAAGACGCAGACGCGCCCGAGCGAGTACGATCTGCTGGACAGGCCGGACGGCGGCGCGCTGCTGATGGAGATGTGCGCGCGAACGGGCGGCACGGTCTTCTCCTCGTGGGCGGATGCGCAGGCGGTGGAACTGCCGCCGGTTGCACAGCCGATTGACCCGGCGCTGCCGCTATCCATGCTGGCGATGGCCTGCCTGCTGGCGGATATCCTGCTGCGCAGAACAAAGGCCATGCGGCGATAAAATATGGAGAAATAAAGAAAAAGCCGATGCTGCTCCCGTGTGGAGCGGCGTCGGCGTTTACAAAAAAATCCTATCGCTTGGTTTCATTCCAAGCGATAGGATGAGAATATCATTTGATTCGATAAGTTCTGTAACGGTTTGCTCCGGTAACTTCAACTTCCGGCATATTTAAGAGAATGACCCGTGTGCGAGCTTCACTGAGTCCTATAAACGCTGCAATATCGGAGCATTTTGAACGCCCGTGATCTTTCAGATATTCAAGTATCTTTCGTTGATTTTCAAGGGTTTTCTTAGCTTTTGAAGAAGAAACGGGAGCGTTATCACTTGTTTTTATCGCTTGTTTTTTTTCAAGCGATAAAGTCAGAATGGTGCGATCAGGATCAAATTCTTCCGTGATGACAGGCTCTTTCATGCCTTCATCATTCCAGATGTTCATGATTTTAGGAATACCGCTGCCTGCACGCTCACCGATATCGACGAGATTGAACATCTTCATCAATCCGCGATTTCGAGGATCGGAAACGCCGCCGCGCATCATTTGTATTTTTCCGGTACGGCTATATCCGGGATTGGCGAAAGTAATCTGATCCGGACAGAGGATTACGACAATGCCTCTGGAGCCGAAGTAATCGGCGTTGACCAGGCAGTTGGCGAGTGCTTCACGAATAGCTTCGTGCATGGGCGTATCATCAATTCGCGTTACGCCGGAGAGTTTAAACGGCACAGTCAAAGATTGCTTTAACTTATTGTAGACACGGAAATAGAAATCGAAAATATTACCCGACCAATCGCCGGAGCTGGAAAAAACTCTATCCGTCCAGCGGATAGCAGGATCAAGCTCGGCACGATAATCCAGAAAATAATTGGGGAATTGACGGACAATATCATATTCATTGCCAAACATCAGCAATCCGGCTGCCGTGGGATGCAGGGCGTTGTCTTTATTGGAAATAGCAGCCGCGCCGATGCTTCGAAGGAACTCGTTGTCATCGAGCCGAACAAATGGATGCCCGTCTTTCAGTGAGGCGAAAGTATTTCGATAGCCGCGCACGGAATCAGCATTGAAAATTTCCAGACCAATACCGTCCAGAATGGACATATCGACCGTATCATCTGCCTGGTCGCGAAGCATGGTTTTGACCTGAATGGTGGTGCAGTGATAGTCGCCCTCGTAATTCCTGCGGAAGGTGCCGTTGAACATATCATTATTGATATAGACGGGCTTCTGTTCTCTGCGGGCAGCGGGAACATGGATGGTCATAATGACATCGCCGTTATATTCATAGGTTTCAACATCGTTCTCTCTGAGCAGGTTGATGCTAACCTTATTTGTGTTATTGATGATATCCCAGAATTCCTTTTGCAGCTTGGCGGCGTTCTTTAATCCGGTCGTGCGCCAACTGCCATCTGGGTTTTCTTTAACGCCAAGAATGATGATGCCGCCGTAGCAGTTGGCAAAAGCCGAGTATGTATCCCAAAGAGAAACAGGAAGGCCATCGTGCGCTTTTTTGACTTCACGGCGGTTATCTTCTCGATAGGAATCAAATCGGGAGATATCAAAAATCTCAGACATGGGATCACCTCCTGCATGATGGTCTTATTATATCAAAAAAACAAGCGATTGAAAACAAAAACAAGCGATTAAAAAAGAAATGACGAGAGATCAGGCGGCATCTTGTTGTTCTTCTTCATTGGAGAGATTGGGCTTATCCTGATCCTCAAGAACATCGGCATACTTGGTAATCAGATCGGCAAGCATACGAGCGAGCCCTTCCCATTCGTCGTGCATTTTGATTGTCGCGATAAGGATCACCTCTAGACACGTTATTTGAATCAAATAATGAGGAAAAGAACACATACAGAATTTCGGTTTATCTGCGTACATACATACCTGTGTACAAAGATTTCGCGTATGGGTGTACGTATGTACGGGAAAAATCACAAAAATTCTCACTATAGGGAACATCATGTAAAAGGCGTATACATGGAATCATCCCTTTTCCAGCTTTCTGTAACCTTGGCAGGAAGCGACATCACTGCTTGAATACCCGTAAAGCCCCATACGCGGCGACCGACAGGATTTGTTATGTTGTTGGTATGTTCGATACCGTATTTTTTCTGGTTGGCAATCAGATAATCGGAAAGACTGCGGCTTTTGAGTGGAGAGAATCCGTTTTCCTTGCACCAGATGGTGTAGATTTCATACAATTCCTGAGAACCGATCTTGCCTTTGGGCATCAGATGGATATAATCGGTGGCTTCCATGAACAGGAGGGCATTATTGGCGTCCTGTTTAACGGCGTCACGGTTGGCACGGGCACGCGAGCTTTCGCTGAAATGGTAGTGGTTTTGAACCAATCGTTGAAGTCCCTCGAAAGCCCAGAGGAAAATCTCTTCCAGTTCGCCGCACATCTTTTCAGCAATATCCGGATCATCGACACGATTAGGGGAGCGCCATTTTGTCGTAAGAATCAGCTGCCGTCGGTAAAAGCCGTCGCCGCGGTCATACAGGGATTGTAAATCACCATTTGAAAAGGCAAGCAGGCGGGCATACATCCAGCCCTGATAACTCTGCTTGCCTTTTTGTTCTAAATCCATTCTTCCCTGGGCAGTAACCAGAGATTTGACGTAGTTGGTTTGCTTGAGCGCTTCCATACGCATATCGTCGTCGATCATCAGGTGAACATGTTCCAGATCGGCGCGTGCAAAGCGGTTTTCAGAAACCTTGCCCACGCTGCCGTCCTTTGCGTTACAGCCGAAAAGATGAGAGAGAACCGTGCCGATTTGAGATTTTCCTTCGCCGCCGTTGCCCTTGATAACCATCATGCGTTGTCCTTTATTACAGGGGATGAGACAGTAGCCGATATATTCCTGAAGCGTGGGAATGTCATCTTCATAAAGGATATCGGATAAAAAATGAAGCCAAGTTTCGGGCACGGATGCGGAAGGAGCATAGTTTACCGGAAAACGGCTGCGGACAATTTCATATTTGTCTTTGGAGAAGGAGCCATCAAGAAACAATGTGCCGTTGGCAACGTGAATCCGATCCGTTTGCGGAGGAAAGTTGTCGGTATATGCCATGATTTTGAGTAGCTCAATGATGTTGGAAATCTTTTTGGGAACGCCGATTGACGCACAGGGTTCAATGATTTGGTAGATATCTGTTTTGAGCGATGCTTCATCGGTCATGCGTCCTTCGGTGGTGAAAAAACTTCTTTCGGTATAAAGCAGCTGATGGGATTCCAGATAGTCTCGGCAGAACAACGCTTCATTGATATTCTGCCCGTCAAACCAAGAAGGAAAGGAATCAGGCGGCAAGCGTGGCGTTTTCTTCACACGGAAGCACCTCTTTTCTATGAGCAATGTTCCATTTTTCAATTTTATGAAGTGTGCCGTTGTTCAGTAAAGAATCCGTAGTCTGCTTGCGCAAAGCTGCATCGGCATCATACAGGCAGTCAATCAGATAAGAAACTTGCGGTAGCGAATGAGTAGCGGATACAAAGCGTTCATCCCATTTGTCGGCGTCGTGAGAGGGCGCGAATTGTTGCTGACGATGTTTTAAGAGATATTCGTAGTCAAGCAATGCCGAAGCGCAGCGGCGTTCCTGCTCTAACGGGGATTTAGCTGGAGGACGAGGAACAGCAAGTGAAGCCGAAGCAGGTGTGTGTGGATCAATGCCGAAATCAGATGCGAGTTTTTGTGCGGCTTCAAGAGGAGACAGACTGAACAATCTGCCGGTGAAGTCAATGACATCGCCGACAAGATGACAGCCAAAACAATAGTAGTAGGTTTCATTCAGTTTCATGGAAGGGGTTTTATCTGAATGGAAAGGACAGCGGCACATGCCGTTTCGTTCCAGATGGAGCCCATAGTGTTTGGCGGCTTGCGGAACGGTTATACGAGACTTGATGAGTTCAAAGATATTCGTAGGTATCCACTTCCTTTAAGACAGATCGTGTTCTTTGGATTTGAGGGGATGACGTTCGGGCGTTTTGCATTGAGAGAGAAGCCTGTCAATTTCATCTTTGCCGAGAAGCTGATTCAGCTTGTTCAGTTTGACGGCATCCTCTCGGTATGCGGCATTAGTTTCCGCTTTTCGCCGCCAGAAGACGGATTCTTTGGCAAGATTGCTGTTGGCGTGTCGTTCATTAACGAGGAGAACGTAGACTTCCTTTAACCTGCGAACAAGTTTTTTAACCACGGGCAGTGCTTTGTTTGCGCGGTAAGATTTTCCACTTTCCAACACGGAAACATCGGGCAGGAGTTCTTCGGATGAACCGAGCCGTTGAACAAATGTTTCGATATCCTTGGTGTTCTTTACAAGACCATCCAGCTTTTTCTGAGCAGTTTCAATGTCATGCTCGGCTTTCCTGCACTGTGTTTGCGCCAACTGAGCGGATTGCTCTGCGGCTTGCTGCTGAACGAGAAGGTTGTCAAGGTTTGCCTGTTCTTTCATGACTTTGAATTGAACAGTACTGAGATGTTCTTCGGTGCTGCCGCGTTCGCCACGCTCGACATCAGTGAAACCTGCCGAAACCATGTGGTCGTGATATTGATCCTGCAAAACGCTGTAGGATTTTTTGAGAACGATTTTTCCGTTTTTAGTGTGCATTGGCTTGCCAGATTCATCAAAAACGGGTTGTGATTGCCATTTTTTGCTGTGACTGACCTGCATAATGGTTTCTTTGACTGTGCCAATGAGCAAGGGGTCTTTGCATCGCTTTGACCAGAGTACCTGTTTTTCAACGACCGGTACATAGACGACATGGAGATGATAGTGCCAGACATCATAGCCCAACGCTTTGCTCATACCGGCGTTACGTTCGTCTGCGTGCATGACTGCGGAGAGGATGTACTGTTCGCCGCCGATGATATCAACGGTGGCTTTATATGCTTCAGCGTAAAATGTCTGTGCATATTCATAGCCGCCGTGATTATGAAAATAAGCAGAATTCACGTCGAAAACCAGTTCGTCATAGTGAACGGCATCTGGTTTCAGACCGCGGGTAGAGATCGTGCTGTCTTGTTCCATTTGGCTGAACATCTCTTGATAGCTTCCTGTGGGTTCCTTGAAATGGATATTCAGGTGACTGCGTTCAGGAATGATATCTTCGTTTCGGTAGCAGGTTTTCAGGCGCTCATTGTGCGCTTCTGCGTCTGCAATGTTGCTTTCTGTTCGGGATTGATTGCGAACGGTGGTACGGTCTATGCCGTCGTTTCTTGCCATGGGAGATCACTTCCTTTCGGAGGGGACGTTTGGAGCGCAAGGGACGGAGGAACAGGCACTTTCTGCGAAAGTGTAACTACCCACTATGACACTTTCACCCTTTCGGGTGCAAAGTGCCGTGGGCCAAAGGCTTCGCCTCTGGACTCCGGGCAGGGGCGCTGCCCTCTGCACACCCGGTAGGCGCTGCCGCCCTGCACCCGGCTCAAAGGCAGGAAGCCATGCTTTTATCGGCATGGCTTCCTGCTTTGCGGGGATGGTGCGCGTTGGTGCGTTTTGGTGTCGCGGGAGTAGGGGGCACGGGGGTGTTTAAGGAATGCGGTGCTCATGAGCACCAAAGAGCATCAGCAGCCGAAGCTGTCCAGCGCATCGTCGAGATCATCGTCGTCGGGCTCATCATCCTGAGTGGAAGGAGATAGGGGAATTGCTGCGGGAGTAGCGGTTTTCAGCACTTGCAGCAGATCACCAAGCTGAATAGGGGCAACCGTCAGCTCCTCCCGGACGATGGAACGAATTGTTTCCCTCAGGCTTTCATCGGTGGACGACTTACCGTAATAGGCATTGATCGCCGGAACAATCAGCGCACTGTAGGACAGGCTGCGCTCTGTGTGAAGCTGATGCAGCAGTGAGGCGGCCTGCGCGCTGGCGGGTTTATCCAGATCAAGCCGTAGGGTGGTGCGGAATACCTGTCTCATCCGGCAGCTCCCTCACGCTTGAGACGCCGCTCCGCAAGGTATTCATAGCCCTCGGCGTTGGCATGGATGTTGTCGATGATGGCCACGCGATCGCACTCATACTCGCCGAAGTGCCGCAGCAGGCATCCGCCGCCGCCCACGATCCACAGGCGCATGGTCTGCGGATCGTATTCGTGTTCGCGCAGTCTGCGCATGATCTCTGCCGCATAACCCGCAGCGACCTCGCGGATGGTGTCCACATAGTCGCGCCCGATGTCCGCATCGCCGTTTCGGAGCACCTCGTCGATGACGGTATCCGGCACAGTGCGCCCAAAGCGTTGCGTCAGGGATTCACGCGCCCGGAGCATGCACTGGTAGGTGCCGTACTTCTCCGTGAAGCACTGATCCATGACGGCGCGCCTGTCCTGAATGGTCATGATGTTCATGGTGCCGTTGCCGATGTCGCAGAGCATGTTCACGCCCTTGAACTGTTTGAGCATAGGCACGATGGCGGAGAATCCCTGCGCGTACACGTCTGCGCCGACGATATCGACGTGGTATTCGATGCCGCGCCAGATGAAATCCACATAGTCGTTCTGGAGCAGGTAAGCCCGGAAGCTCTCACGCTGGGATTCCACCCAGGTCAGGGGCAGACCAGCGGCGATGTACACGCAAGCCTTAGTCATCCTGTTCTTCCACAGCTCCTGCCCGATACCGGCGAGCGTCAGGATGTAGTGATCCGGGTTGCTGACCTTGTCCGGGGTGAACTCCCGGTGTCCGCTGCCAATGACGTGGTATTTGCCGTCGTAAATGAGCAAGTCCTGTGCGTAGGCAGGCTCGTGGTTGAGGGTCAGCACGCTGGCGGGGAAGATGCCGCTGGCGGTTTTCAGGTTGCCGTAGCCATTGTCAATTCCGATGATTTGCATGTTCTTAAGCTGTTTCATAATGTACCTCTCTTTCAGTTTTTAGAGTAAAAGGTTATGCTTCTTATTTGGAATTCTATTGTATGGGTGTCCCTTGCCTGTTCCCGGCTAGAAACCTTGTTTGGCTCACAGTCAGTCCTAAAGAGGCGCTTGCTTCCGGGGAAGGTGCTTGCCAGGGGGACGCGGGGGTAACCGGAAGGTCATGGCGGTATATCGGGCAAAGGGCTTCGGGATGGGTTGTCAAGGTTCTGTGTTCTGTGGAACGCAGACAGTATACCTGACAAACCCCATGCTTTGGCCTATGTCCGAAACGATGGAAAACCCGCAAAAACCCCTGCCTTTCCACGCTTATGGAAATGTGGTATGATAGGGTTGAAACTGGTTATGGAGGCTGGAAAATGTACGTTCAACTGACAATGGCCGAGCGTCTGAAGGACCTTCGTGTGATCGATAAGAAGCTGACGCTGGAACAGCTGGCGGAGCAGACCGGCTTATCGAAGTCTGCACTTGGCAAATATGAGAACGAGGATTGCGGCGACATCAATCACTACGCCATTCAGAAGCTGGCAAAGTTCTATGGCGTATCCACCGATTATCTCCTGGGCTTGACAGAACAAAAAAATCACTCAGATGTGGACGTGGCGTCCCTGCATCTGAGTGATGAAGTATTGGAGCTGCTGCGCAGCGGGAAGATCAATAACCGCTTGCTCTGTGAAATGATGACGCACCCCAGATTCCGCCAGCTGATGGCAGACATCGAGATCGTCGTAGATCGCATCGCGGATATGCGAATTCAGGATATGAACACGGTACTGGAAGTGGCGCGCCAGAAGGTCATGAAGGAATATGCGCCTGATGAGATGGATGTTTATATGCGCACGCTTGAGGTGGCGCAAATCAATGAGACGGATTACTTTTCGTATATCATTCACGAAGATATGGATGAGATCACTGAAACCATACGGGAGAATCATCGCAAGGACACCACTACGGCAGATGAAACAACGCCTACACAGGATGGAATCAAGGTGCTGATGCACTCGATACTTGATCAAAAGGATGAAACGACGGTGCTTTTGAAACAGCTTTGTGCTCAGATGCAGATCCCGGAGGAGAAGATCACAGAGGAAGAGGTCCGGGCGTTCAGAAGCATGTTGCAGAAGTCCAGGCTGTTCAAGAAACAGATGAGCATGCGAGGGAAAGGTGGACACGCTAATAAACGGAGATGAAAGGGAGCTGGGGATGAGATTCATGAAGGCTCTCCGATCATGAGGTTGCCACGCTGATTCCGATATTGAGGCTATTATCAAAACGCTCTGTGCAAAGAAAGCCGAGCTTTGAGGCAGCGTATATCCCCAATCAACCGATAGGGTCTGCAACCTCGCATATCGGGAAACCGGCACTACGCTTTTGGTGCTGGTTTGTTGTTTTCTACAAAGGGAGGGACGCTTGTGCTAAGTGCAGAAGAAATAAGGGATTATTTTTACACAGAAACAAGGGATCTAGCAATTGAATCAATAGAACTTGTAGAAACCAAAAACTCCTACTTTGATACAATTGTTTGTTGCACCATTTTTCTTACCTGTTCAGGTGTAACGCTATATTTGGCGTATAAATCAATAGGAGAATAATCAACGCCATCCGGCCCCTTGAAATCATCCACCATTTGTTTTCCTCTTTATTATTTCTGCGGTTGATACGGCTTACCGTTCTTATTGTAGGTCAGGTTGAACACCAGATCGCTCAGCCATTTCTTGAAATCCTGATTATCCGTATACTGCTTGAACAGCTCCATATTGTCCGCCATGATGGAGAAGATGACCTTCTGCAGCACGCGGTCGCTTTCTGTCCGGGCTTCCTGCTTATCGCTGTTGCGCATAGCGTTTTGATACTGTTCATCCCGACTGACCATCGCCGGGATTTCAAGAATCTGTCTGCGCACGTTGTCCGCGTCGTTCCAGTCGATGTTGCCGAACATATCATTGAAATCCGAGAGAATGGCAGAGAGCACGTCCATCTCCGGCTCCTGCTTTCCTTTGGCGGTGCTCATCGGCACAGGCCCAACCTCGGCGTCTTCGTCCGGGAGAATCAGCGAAATGGTTTCCTTTTTCTCGATGCGGTAGCTGTCCAGATCGATGGCTTCCAGGATTCCCTGGGACAGATCATCCTCCTGCGGAGAGGGCAGCTTGGGAATCAGCATGTTCAGGAAGATCGACAGCTTCTCCCACTCCGGGTTTCCATAGGGCAGAATGGCGCTCAGGAAGCCGTAGGTGCGCACAAAGCCCTTTGCCGCACTCTTGAACTTGATCTGTCCATCTGTGTCGAGCTGTTTGTACACGGATGCGCAGGCATCGAGAGCAGGGTCAAGTTGGTCGCGGTCTGCGCCGTCCAGATAACGGTTGACCAGCTGCTCGACGTGCTCATCGCTGAACACCTGATAGCTCTCCATGTCGGCAATCAGATCATACAGCTTGTTGGGGTCGGTTTCGCCGGACAGCAGCGTGGTCTTGTAGTAACGGGAAAAGGACTCAATGATGTCATTCGGATCGTTGAAGAAGTCCAGCACGAAGGTGTCGTACTTCTTCGGACAGGCGCGGTTCAGGCGGCTGAGGGTCTGCACCGCCTTGATGTCGTAGAGCTGCTTGTCCACATACATCGTGTGCAGCAGTGGCTCGTCATAGCCGGTCTGGAACATATCCGCAACGATCAGGAATCGATACGGGTCTTTTTTGAATGTCTTGGGGATTGCGGCATCCGGGAAACCGTTCATACCCGCAGACGTCAAGACCGGGCCGTCCTTCTCCAACTGCTTTTCACCGGAAAAAGCGATGATGGCTTTATAAGGCTGTGCCGGTTCGCAAGGCACTGATTGATCGCATAGTAATACTCGATGCAGCGCTCAATGCTGCTGGTGATGATCATGGCGCGCGCCTGACCGCCGATCTTGCCCTTGGCGATGACCTGGTCGTGGAAGTGGCTGACCATCATGTCGGCTTTTTGCGCGATGGTGAACGTCTGATTCTCGACGAAGGCGCGGAGCTTTTTCTGTGCCTTCTTTTTGTCGAACATCGGGTCATCCTCCACCGTTTTTTTCAGCCGGTAGTAGCTGTCGATGGGCGTGTAGTATTTCAGCACGTCCAGAATGAAGCCCTCCTGAATGGCCTGCTTCATGGTGTACACGTGGAAGGGACGATGCTTGATGACACCGGCATCCTCATACGCCGTGCCGAAAGTCTCCAGTGTCTTGTTTTTCGGCGTGGCGGTGAAGGCGAAGTAGCTGGCATTGGTCAGCAGCTTTTTGCCCTCGCACATGACATTGATCTTGTCCTCGTTATCCATATCCGGATCGGACATGATAGCGGACAGCGTCATGTTCATTGTGCCCGCGGTCTTTCCGTTTTGGCTGGAATGTGCTTCGTCAATGATGATGGCGAAATGCCGATCCTTGTGATCCTCGCCAATCTCGGGGAGGACATACGGGAATTTTTCAATGGTCGTGATGATGATGCGCCGTCCGTCCTCGATGGCCTTGCGCAGATCGCCGGAGTGCTCCGCCCATGCGATGATATTGCGCGTCTGCGCAAACTGTCGGATGGTATCTCGGATTTGCTTATCCAGCACCACGCGGTCTGTGACCACGATGACGGAATCCACCAGCAGATGCCCCTGCTCATCCTCAAGATTAGTCAGCTGATGTGCCAGCCATGCAATGGAATTGGACTTGCCGCTGCCCGCGCTGTGCTGGATGAGATAGCGATTGCCGACGCCGTTCTTCTTCACATCAGCCAGCAGGCTTTCCACCGCCGTCAGCTGATGATAGCGCGGGAAGATTTGCTTGTACCGGGTTTTGCCGGTTTCCTCGTCCTTTTCTTCGACCAGCGTGGCGTAGTTCTCGATGATGCGCGAGAGCATGTCCTTGGTCAGAATCTGCTTCCACAGGTAATCCGTCATCAGGCCGTCCGGGTTGGGCGGATTGCCTGCGCCGTCCTTGTAGCCCTTGTTGAAGGGCAGAAACCAGCTCTCCTTGCCCTGCAGGCGGGTGCAGAACTTAACCTGCGCATCGTCCACGGCGAAGTGAACCATGCAGCGGGTGAATTGGAACAGCAGCTCCTTCGGATTGCGGTCATGCTGATACTGATAGACCGCATCGTCCACGTTCTGTTTCGTGAGTTGGTTCTTTAATTCAAAGGTGATGACCGGCAGACCGTTGATGAAGATGCACAGATCTAGCGACAGCTTGGTTTCGTCAGACGAAAAATGGAGCTGGCGCGTGACGCTGAAGATGTTTTTCGCATGCAGCGCTGCCGCGGCGGGGTTGTTCACGCTGGGCGTCATATAGAACATGATTAAGCTCGCCGGATACGCTTTGATGCCTTTGCGCAGCACGTCAACAATGCCGCGCTTGGTGATCTCGTCGCGCACGCGGGCGAGAAACTGCGCCGTTTTTTGTGGATTGGTTTCCAATTGGAGCTTTTTCACCGCGTCCGGCTGAGTGTTTTTTAGGAAGTGGAACAGACGCGCAGTATCAAGGGCGTATTCCGTGTTGAAGTCGTGGCTGTGCCCCTGCTCGTAGCCGTTGTGATTGACCAGCCAGCTGACGATAAGCGATTCAAAGCCTTTTTCCGTTGTATCGGTGGCTTCCATCTTACTCAGCCTTCTTTCGATTTTTTCCTTGCCGTCTTTTCAACTTCCTTGATGGTTTGCAGATAGGCTTCCTCAACAGGAGAAAGATTCTGCGCTAAAAAACGCCGATATTCCTGATTTGCCTTTTCCATAGCCTGCTTATGGCTGACCTTACCCGCGCCTACCAGCACCTGCTCTCCAGTAGAGGAAAGCACCCGATCCAGATGCTTCACATAGTCGCTCATGTGCATGGGATTGTGGCGGATTGCCTGTACCTCTGCAAAATCAAAATATCCAGAAACAATGCCATTCAATATTTGCAGCTCTTTTTCGTTCAGATAGTTCTTGGCAATGCCGATATCCTTCGCCGTTGGAAAATCGCCTGAAAAGGCGGTCAAACCCATAAATGGCTTATCAGCGTCCGCCCGTTCGTAAATGACTTCTGCCGCCGTGTGTCCATGTGCGGCATAATGCAGCTTATTCTGTACCATTTTGAAAAAGGCTACGGATTCCGAGCTTTTCGGATCATAGTCTACGCTGGTGGCATACAGGTCAAGCACCTGCCGGTACATAACTTTTTCAGAGGAACGAATGTCCCGAATGCGATCAAGCAGCTCTTTCCAATAGTTGCCGCCGCCCAGATTTTTCAGGCGTTCGTCGTCCATGGTGAAACCCTTGATCATATATTCCTTTAGCCGCTCTGTTGCCCAGCGGCGGAATTGGGTGGCGATACGGGATTGTACACGGTAACCGAGAGATATAATCGCATCGAGATTATAATAATCCACCTGATAGGTTTTTCCGTCAGCGGCAGTTGTTGCAATTTTTGCAACAACTGAATCCCGTTCCAGTTCGCCTTCTTCAAAAATGTTTTTTAGATGGCGGGAAATCGTAGACTTATTTCGTTCAAAGAGAACGGAAAGCTGATCAAGTGACAGCCATACGGTTTCATTTACAAAGCGGACGTCTATTTTTGTTTCGCCGTCTTCGGTCTGATAGATAACAATATCGCCTTGGTTTTCTTTAGAAGTAAAGCCTTTTGTATCGGTGAACGACATAATTACGCCTCCGAGATTTTCTGTTTTCCGAGCAGGTTGTCATCGTTGATAACTACCTGATATATTTCCTGTATTCCTGCAATTCGTGCAGCAGAGAGAATAAGCTGCTTTTCATAGTCTGGAGTGCGTAGACCGATCAGCACGCTTTGGGGTTTGAGCTTTATGAAAGGACGATTCGTATACGGTGTCGGCAGAAGCATTCGCCATTCCTGATCGTACTGATGGCATTCTTTTTTTATCAGCGAAATCCTTTCGTCTTGCCAGGAAGCAGTATAGATAAACGCATCGCGTGCTTCCTGCGGCAAAAATGGCAGTTTTTCCTTCAATACTTCGCGAGAGAGAACATTCAAGGCATATGCTGTTGCATCGTACATTTCACTGCTGTAGTAGACCGGAAAGAGCACTGGAGGATACTTGGCCACTCCGCATTCTGTGCATTTAGGTTCTTTTCCGCACAGTTTGGTATCCGGATCATTGAAATCATATACTTGGACGAAGCCTTTGTGCCGATCCGCGTATTTCAGCCACATCGTTTCGTTCAATGGATCTTCGCAAAAGCAAATCGAATAGATTTGCCTTTGCAAAAGTTTTCGAACGTCCTTCAGAGAAAAAGTCAACCAATTTATATCAAACTTGGTTTCCTTTAGGGATTGGATGATCGAATCAACATTATCTCCAAAACCAAAGGCTGTTAGTAAATCACGAATTCTGCCTGTATCGTTCTGGGCAAGCATCTGCGTTACAGTATTGCCATTCTGTTGCAACGCCTTAAAATCAATCGAAAAGAAGGTGTCAAATGGATCATCGTAATAATCCGCCGTCGAAAAGAACTGCTCATTATTCTGCAGCTGCATTAAAGAATTCTCATTAACGGCTCGAAAACGGCAGAGCTCTTGCGGCCACGGAGAGACCTCAACGAGCTTCCGTGCGCTTTCGTGGTCGTATGTATGCAAAGAACACAGCGTATCCCAAAATGCTTTTCTTCCAGAAGCATCCATTGTTATTCCTCCTCATTATTCTCGGATTCTTCTTCAAATTCCTCCTCTGTTATTTCGTTATTTATATATTCATCATCGGGTACTTGTATGCCTCGCACATCTATCTGTCCGGTAACGACATCGGAGATCAGGCGGGTGCGGAGTTCGTGAAGTATATTAATTTCCTGTTCGAGCCTTTGTTTCAGTGCGGTGAATTTATTATTCAGGGCACTCAAATGTTTCATAATCTGCTCTTGCTCTTTCAACGGAGGAAGTGGAATAACGATTGTGTTAAAATCGTCTGTATACAGCCGCCAGAAACCTTCAATGATTCCTCTGACACGTATGCGAAGTTCACGACGGCATAAATCACTTTTCAAAACCGCTTCGCCATAAGTCGGTAATATACGCTCTGCATTAGGTACAAGAACAGTATAGTCTGGACTGATAACACCTTTTTGTGGTGACAGAGCAAATACCCCTAAATGTGCCTTGAGACGATTCAGTACAAGATCATTTTTGTAACAAATCTTACCTCCAACATACGTTTCTGAAAGCATACGTCGTTCATCAAGTTTTGAATCTGGAACTAAGCCGTACTTTTGACTCATCGACAAGTGTTCTTCTTCACCGGCAATAGAGCGTTCATCGCGTTCTGTAAATACATATTTGCAGCGAATAACGCTCCAATGCTCAGGTATCATACCAATCCATTCTACGCCAGAATCCTTCTGACAGCAACCATCATCATTTCCGTGCAGAACTGCTTCGGAAATGCGACGTTTGTGCTGTTCATGCAGTAGAGCAATTTGCTTCCTTTTCGCCGCAATGAGCCGATTGATTTTCGACACCTGCCAGTCGAGGTAGCGCACAATCTGGTCTTGCTCGGTGTGGGGCGGGATAGGCAACACCATATTCTTAATCGAATCATATGACAACGTTAATCGAATACCCGTTCCCAAACCGTTGAATACTTTAATGGAATCGAGAGCTTTCAAATAATAGGTATAGAATCTGAAATTCGCATTATCTCTGGGGCGCAAGCAAATATAGGCCGAGGTAATGATTCCAGACGACGGCACCATGGCAACTCTCTGCGTAACAAAATCATAATTCAGATTCAAACCATTGATCATAATGTCGCCGGGTTGAATTAGTGTATATTTTTTGTAGGTTTCTATTAAGTCGCTTGTCAGATCAAATTTCTTCTTTGGAACAATACTGCCATATCTGAATTGTAAAGCGTTACTTGATAAAAAGCCTTCATTTTTTGCCGTGTTCTCATGAAACAGAGAAGCTAAACGAACAGAACGCCATCGGCTGCAAAAAAATTGCTTCATTCCTGAATCCCTCCAAGAATCCCCGCCAGCATGCCATCCGTTTCCTTTTCCAGCGCTTTCAGGTCTGCCACGATGTCCTCCATCGGGCGCAGCTGCACCGGCTTGTAGAAATACTTGGTGAAGCTCAGCTCATAGCCGATCTTCGTGGCCTTGGGGTCTATGTACGCGCCGGGGGCATAGGGGCGCACCTCAGCGTCCATAAAGGCCTCGATGCCGCCTTCGTAGCGGAACGGGATGATCTCCGTGTCGGCCTTGCTCTTGTCGGGCTGAATGCGGCCCTTTTTGTCGAGGACGGGGTTGCCCTGTTCGTCCAGCAGGGGCTGCTGCACGGACACCTTCCAATAGCCGAACTCGCTGTTCGGGAAAATCCTACTGACCTCGCTTTCCTCAAACGCCATGAAGATGCGCACGATCTCCTGACGCTGCGCCGGGGAAAGCTCGCAGTTCTTTTCGCCCATGTTCTTGCGCAGGGGCGTCTTGATGGCGGTCGCGTCGATGAGCTGAATCTTGCCCTTGCGGCGCTCCTCTTTGCGGTTAGAGAGCACCCAAATGAACGTGCCGATGCCCGTGTTGTAGAACATCTTTTCCGGCAGCGCGATGATGGCCTCCACCAGGTCGTTTTCGATCATATAGCGGCGGGCATTGCTCTCGCCGCTGCCTGCATCGCCCGTAAACAGGCTGGAGCCGTTATGCACCTCGACAATGCGGCTGCCCAGCGGCGTATCCTGCTTCATCTTGCTGATGTTGTTGAGCAGGAACAGCAGCTGACCGTCGGAGGAACGGGGAATCATCGAAAGCGGCTCGCCATCTGCAGTGGCAGCGTTGAAGCGGGTGTCGAGGATTTCCTTCTTCTTGCCGCTGGCCATGCGCTCCGCGTCGGTCTTCCAGCTCTTGCCGTAGAGCGGATTTGCCAGCATAAAGTCGAACGAACGCGCCGCATGCTGATCGCTGGACAGCGTGGAGCCGTAGGCGATGTGCATGGCCTCCTCGCCGTCACCCTTGAGCATCATATCCGCCTTGGCGATAGCGTAGGTTTCGGGCTGAATTTCCTGCCCGAACAGGTGGATGGACACCTTCTTGCCGTTCTCCGCGGCGATCCTGTTCAGCCGATCCTGCGCCACCGTCAGCATACCGCCCGTGCCGCATGCACCGTCATAACAGGAATAGGTGGCGTCCTTGATCTGATCCGCGATGGGCGCAAACACAAGGTCAGCCATCAGCTCCACAACGTCACGGGGCGTCCAGTGCTCACCGGCTTCCTCATTGTTTGCCTCGTTGAAGCGGCGCACAAGCTCCTCGAAGATGGTGCCCATGGCATGGTTGTCCAGCCCAGGAAGGTTGCCACACGGCTTTGGGCTGAGATTGATGTCCTTGCTGATGAACTTCTGGATAACCGCGCCGAGAATATCGGCTTCGATCATGGTGTCAATCTGATTGCGGAACTTGAACTTGTCCAGAATCTCCTGCACGTTGGGCGAAAAGCCGTCGAGATATGCCTCAAAATCCGTCTTGAGCTTTTGCGGGGTTGGGCGGCTGGTCAGGTCGCGCAGGCAGAAGGGCGAAGCGTTGCAGAAAGCCTGCCCAGCTGTATTGCATAGCGCGCCCCATTGGTTGGTGATGCCTGCCGTATTGAGCCTCTTCTTCATCGCCAGCACCTGCGGTTTGGTATCCTCGAGCACAGCATCAAGGCGACGGATGACCGTCATGGGCAGAATCACATCGCGGTACTTGCCGCGCACATAAACATCGCGCAAGCAATCATCGGCGATGCCCCAGATAAAGTTTGCAATCGTGTTGAGCATACGAGCGTCCATCGGTTTGGCCTCCTGAATCTCTGTTATGCGTTAATCCTCGTCATCGACAAATTCCATGATATCCCCAATATTGCAGTCGAGAGCTTTGCAAATCTTGGCAAGCACTGTCGTGGTGACGGCTTCACCTTTGCCCATCTTGGTGATGACGCCTGAGCTGATGCCTGCGGCGAGCTGCAGGTCCTTCTTGCGCATTCCTTTGTCGATGAGCAGTTTCCAAAGCTTATTGTAACTTGTTGCCATCAAGGTTCACCTTCCTGCTGTCGAGCGGTATCACCATCATTATACGATATATGTTGCATCTTTGCAATCGACAGACATACGAAAAGAAGAATTACTCTTGCTTTTATGTGAATAAAGCGATGCATAGAGATGGCGGGTAAAGGCAGAAATGAAAAACGCGAAACAGCATGAACTGCTCGCGTCTTTCCGTGATGGGTGTTTGAAATATGATCATTTTGATATGCGCTGAGGTCATGATCTGTTACGCAATCATCCCAAAGAACCTCAGTGCATCTTCAATCGCCTTTTCCTTATCCGGCGGGCAGATCAGCATCTTTGCGCTCTCGGATTTTGCCTTGTTGTAGCATTCGCGCTCGATAATCCCATGCTTTCTTTTCACCTGCGCGATGTACAGCGGTGTGACGTTCAGGCCGGTCTGTTCCTTCACGCGCGCCTGAATCTCGCCATAGGTCGCTTTGCTTTCGGCCTTGGTGACGGCCAACTCGTCCGCGTCGATGCCGACCTTGACGATATCATCCGGATTTTGTTGGATCAATGACATAACAGTTTCCATCGTCATCCGCCCGTTCCACTTTGGGGAAAGCGCCGGCGTGATGAAGTTGAGCTTGATGTCCTCTTCGGTCATTTGCCACTTGGGAATGATGCCGCTCATCCTCGTCCCCTCCACAAAATGCTGCCCGGTTCTAACCGGCTGCCTGCGCCAGAAGATTGCATAATCCGTCCATACTGGATGTTTATTCTATTCTACCACAACGATGGAGCAGCAACAAGTGTGGATTGGATACGCTCAGTTTTTCAATGCTGTCAGCGGCTGCAATGTCCCACAGGCAGCGCGATATTCTCACGTTCCACTGCACGGCTTACACTGCCTTATCGCACGCAAACAAAATATGCTAAACAACTGCTTTATTGGTTCCTGCATTGGCGAAGGATACGCATAAGCAAACTTGACTTGAATAGCAAAATCAAGAAATTCAGCGATTCTTTCATTTGCGGAAAGGGATATTCTCCCCCTTCGGGGGGGGGAGAATCGCTTTTTAACCTTATAACGAAAAAGAGCAGAAGCACCAATCAAAATAAACCCCTCGTTTTTTCGCGCATTTTCGGCGAAAAACCGAGGAGTTGTTTTGCTTTTTCTGAATATTTCAGCGTTTAGTCAATCCTTCACCTTGACAATCAACTCAATTTCAATCGGGATATTGCTTGGAAGGTTGCTGGTGCCCATGGCGCTGCGAGCATGCAGGCCGCGGTCGCCCAGCACCTCGACCATCAGATCGGAGAAGCCGTCAAAAACCTCTTCCTGCTGTGTAAACTCGCTGGTGCCATTGACCAGACCAAAGGCTTTGACCAGATAATCAACCTTATCAAGGTTGCCGAGAGCTTCCTGCATGGCGCTGAGCATAATTTCGCCGATAATACGGGCGGCCTTATAGCCATCCTCCACGGTCAGATCTCTGCCCAGACGGCCGGTATAGAACGGAGCGCCAGTCCATTCATCTTCTGGACCGTGCCCGCCGATATACAGAAGCGAACCGTGACGGTTCCAAACCACGTTTCCACGGCGTTTTTTGGTCATCGCAATGATTTCCTGTTCGGCATTCATCCGTTTCGACGCTCCTTTCTTACGCGCGAATCCGCACGATTGCCTCAACTTCGACCGGAATATTGCCCGGCAGGCTGTTGGTGCCCATGGCGCTGCGAGCATGCAGGCCGCGGTCACCCAGTACCTCGACCATCAAATCGGAGAAGCCGTGCATGACAAAAGGCTGCTCAAAAAAATCCGGCGCACTGGCGACCAGGCCGAACACCTTGACCACCTTGTCTACGCGATCGAGATCACCGATATATTCGCGAATCGCCGCCAGAATGTTGACGCCGCACTGACGAGCCGCTTCATAGGCTTGCTCCTTGGTGATGTCGGCGCCAACCTTGCCAACATACAGCGGCGTGCCGTCGGCAGTCTGTGGGCCATGACCGGAGATATACAACAGGTCATCGCACTGGCGGATGGCAACCATGCCCTTGCCGCGGCGATCCTTCTTGGGCAGCGTGATGCCCAGCATTTCCAGTTTCTTGTCAGTCTGACTCATTGAAAACAACTCCTTTCAATATTGAGAACAATATCCGCCTTTTACGGCGCCATTGTCATCTGCATTATCAGATATCCCACCGATTCTCTTTACGGTTCGTCACTTCGCAATGCCTCCAGAATCGGAAGGGGGGCCATGCCGTAGTTATAATAAATGATGTGAGAGATGCCTTCTCGGGCATAGGCAGCTTCATAGGCAGAAACCTGATCAGGGCGCAGGGTCTGCGGATTCATCAGGCGAACGCCGCCGGTCAGCGTCACTTGCTTTGGAACGAGCGCCTTGGCCTTGCTAACAAATGCCGGTGTGTTGTCCGGTGAGGATGGGTAGCAAATTATCGCTTTGTCTGCCGGAAACTTAAACAAATCGACGCCAGATTGACGGAGAGGCACATCGTTGGTCATCCCTAGAATAGGCCGCAAAGTAAGGCCGCTTTCATCCTGCATGCGCTTTGCGAGCTGCGCAATCGTATCGCAGCGCATCGCGCTGTATGCAGCGAATAGGGCGTTGTCAATGGCAGGGATAGGCTTTTGAAGAAGGAAGGCGTCGGCGGCCGCGCGCACCTGTGATTTTAAAGCCTCAACATCAATGCCGCGGTTTTTGGCCTGCGCTTGGCAAGCTTTACAAAAACATAGACCGAGCAATTGGTCAAGCGATGCCGTATCCGCATAGGCGTACATTTCGTGATGATCACCGTGAAGGAAACCGGCATAATCTAAGGATTCGGCATCCATTTGGTCGATACCGGAACGCTTGAGATCGCAGGCAAGCGCTGAGACATAGTCCTGCACCTCGGGGTGAGAGGGGCACAGGTTGCTGGGAGAGTGATCGCCGCATATGCTTGTAATGGCAAGATCAGGATGCTGGCTGCACTGGTAGGAACTGTGCAGGAGCACGCACCACGAGGTGACGCTGATTCCCCGCTTGGAAAAAGCATTCAGAATATTGAGCCAGAGGCCGTTGTAATCGGCAAGTGGTTTTCTGGGAACAAGCGCACCATAATGAGCCTCATCAAAGGGAAAATAGCAGCTGCTGCTGGGATGAACCGTCAGACGGCGAATGGGATTATGAGGGAGAAGCATGCGCGCCTGATGGTAAATACCGGCAAGGGACACGCTCTTGATATGCCATTGCGTCAGATGATCAGCCACAGCATCGACGCCTGCATCCAAAACATCCCACGGATACAGGAACATTTCACGCATGAGCAGAAGCTCCTTTCAATCTGTCAGGAAAAAGCCGATCGGGCAGTTGCGCACAGCAATTCTCTGCTTCGGGCACTGAGCGGCAGACCGACGGCAGATGCTGCGTTGATTACGGCGCCCAGTACGGGGGGATTCTCAGCGAGCTTGACAACGGTGTGCGGAGCGAATTGCGTCAACGCAACACAGAACGGATCAATCAGCAGCCGATGTTTGTCCTTGGCATATTGCGATCCGGCCAGCACGACGGGAACGGTCTGATCAGCGAGATCAGCCCGGACAATCAGCCGACCAAGCATTTCGCCCAGCTCGCTGCCCATCTCACGGATGATCTTCAGGCACACGGTATCGCCCTGAGCGGCCAGATCAAACACAAGCTTGGCGATATTAAAGCTGTAGCTATATCGGTAATTGCTGGTATAAATCTTCGCCGCCAACTCGTCCATATCCTTTGTGTTGCACAGAATAGGCAATTCCTCTGCCAAACGGGTATAAGCGCCTGTTCCTTCGTCGCAGCGGAAAGCGTGATGCAGCGCAATGTTGGTCAGATGATTGCCGCCGCCGTAGTTGCCCAGCCTATATCGCAGCGCACGAACGGAATGAACGACACCCTGAGGTGTTTTAACAACCAGATTACTGCCGGTGCCGCAGATAGAGACAGCGCCCCAATCGGTCTGTGCAGTGCTGCTGAAAACGATCCAGATATCGTTGACGACCTCAAAAGGAATATCGCCGAATACCTCCCTGAGACCACTGCGCAGCAGTGCAAAGTCATCAGGAAAATCTGCGCCTGCCATACCGAGAAATACAAAGGCAATTTCCTCGCGGGTGGCATTGAGCTCGGAGCAGGCGAGATCAATGGCGCGAGAGATGCTATCTTTTGTGCCTGAAAGACCGACAATCTGATGGTTGGATCCACCTGTCACGCAGCAGGCTGTGCTGTCATCTTCAAGATTCACCATCATGCAGGCCGTTTTTGTGCCGCCCCCGTCAATGCCGACAATATACTTTTTTTTCTTCATTTATTGCTCCGTTTCTTGCGGTAAGCCACAGCACGCTGGGGTGCAATCTATGCAGATGGGCACAGCGTTAATGGCGCTGAGCGTCAGGCTGCGCTGCTGCAAAGGTGTGCCCCACAGATGCCTGACAGCGATGGTTCTGCGCTGTCCCGGCCGCAAATCGAACCAGTTATCCGAAAAATAGAGTCCGCTGACGTCACCATCGATTCTGACCTGCTGCGCATAGACGTCGGTCTCAATCGTCCAATCTTCTCCCTGCATGGTGAGCTTGAGGAAAGCGGAAGGAAGAAGCAGCGCCTTTTGCGGCTCAAAGAAGCGGCAGGCAAAGCGATCCTGCCTGTCGATCCATGCCGCTGCGTAGAACAGACGCTGCCGATTGCCAATGATGACATTGGGAGAATAGCGTCCGCCGACGGCAAAGCGATGGATGCAGCAAGTCTCTCCAGCAGGAACTTTTGCATCCAAATTGATGCTACTGACACGATGGCCGAGGAAATCACCGACCTCTACATGAACTGTGCCCTCAAATGCGTTGGGAGACTGATTGGTGACAAAGACTTCGGTCAGATTGCCATCAGCTTTGAGGCTGACAAGCACGGGCGAGAAGAAGCGTTTGGAGGCATAGTAACTGGCCTTAGGAATACCTAGCGCATCTACCATGCTCCAGCTGTGACAAATGCAGCAGTCGTTGAGCTGCCAAATCAGCGCGCCGCCGCATTGAGGAAAACGTCTACGGAAATGCTCAACGCCGCAGGCCAAGCCATTGGATTGGATGAGCATGCTGCTGTTGATATATTCCTCAAGCGTTTTCGGCTGACCGGTAACGTCATTGAAATAGAACGCCATTCGACGCAGATCGGCGTCGCGATTGAGATAACGGAACAAAAAACTATCGATGGAAAGCTGATCCTTTCCCGTAAAAGATTCGATGGTCTGTCGGACGGGCGCGGCGTGCAAGCCGAATTCACTGCAAAAGGTCGTCGTGTCCTGCTGGTAATGCGTATAGGGCAGATCGTTGAACCAGACATCCCAGTTATGCCGGTCGCCGCCATCCATGCTATTGGGTGTATCGCCTCCCCAAGGCGAGGAGGGCACATAGAGCTGGCCGGGCAGTTCCTGCGCAAACCATTCTGGCAAGAGGGTTTCAAAGAGCGTTTTTCCATACATGGGACGCTGCAGGTGGATCTTATCGCAGAGCATTTCGGTTTCGACGTTGCCAACCCACAACGCGATACAGGCGTGGCTTTTCAAACGATCGGTGATCTTTTCAAACTCATCGCGGACGTTTTTTATGAAGCGCTCGTCCCAGTCGGGATATTCGCCGCATGCGAACATGAAATACTGCCAGCAGAGGATGCCGTTTTGGTCACAGAAATCATAGAATGCATCGTCTTCATAGATGCCCCCTCCCCAGAGAACGATTGTATTCATGCAGGCGTCCTTGGCCAGAGAGAGATAATAGGCGTACTGTCCAGCCGTATAGGTGGAAGGCCGGTTGCTCATGGGAACCCAGTTGGCGCCTTTGAGGAAAATCGGGCTGCCGTTGAGCAGCGTGACATAGCGCGACTCGCCATCTTCTGTACGGGTCTGCATGGCGATCGTGCGGATGCCCAGTCGGATGGATTTGCTTTCAAGACATTCATCGGAGGCGTTGTATAGTTCCGCACGGACGGTATAGAGATAGGGCTCACCTTGGTCGTGTGTCCACCACAGCCGCGGTTGTTCAATGGAGATGATTTCTTCTTTTTGCGTGAGCGTGCGCTTTGCAATCGGACGGTCATCTTCAAGAATGGTAACGACGACGCTGCCGCTGTCGGTGTGCGGACAACTGACGGCAATCAATGCACGGTCATCCTCAATGGAAAGCGTACGGGCATGCAAGCTGTTCAGAACGGGATCACTGAAGGATTCCAGCCAGACCGGTCGCCAGATACCGCAAGTGATTACTCGCGGCGTCCAGTCCCAGCCGAACATATAACCCGCCTTGCGGACGAAGGCGCGTTCAAGCGAGTAGTTAATCCAAAATCCATCGGGAAGTTCTTCCTTCCGGCTCAAGCGGCATACGGGATGGAACACCACCTCCAGAAGATGGTTGCCTTCCGCTATTTTGCTAGTCAAGTCGACGATGTGCTCTACAAACATGTTTTCGAAGGATGCGAGCAGGATGCTGTCGATGTAGATATCGCAGAGCGTATCCAGTCCGTCAAAGCGCAGACGCAGGTTGTCCGCAAGAAGCATCTCCCGTGTGATGGAAAGTCGGCGGCGATAGACCCAAACGCATTCCTCTACCCATGCGGAGGAAATGTCGCCTGTGGCAAGCGCCGGGTCAGAGATGATACCGTGCGCCATCAGCGTGCTGTGCGCGTCGCCCGGCACGGCTGCATCAAGCCAGCCACATTCAGGCAGATTTCGAGGAGAAAAGTCTTCAAAAGGAAAACCCTGCAGCTGCCAGCCGTCACACAGGGAGAGCAGTTGCTTCATAATTTACACACAGCCTTTCGTTTGAGTTGAAAAACAGTAAGCAGAGAAGGAGGCTTCCTGCTTACCAATTTGATGGGATTATCCCTTTACAGCGCCGCTGGCGAGTCCTTCGACAAACTGTTTCTGAACACTGAGGAAGACGACGATGATGGGCAGGGTAATCAGAGCCGCTGCGGCCATGGTATCGCCCCAGTTGATCTTGAAGAAGGTGGAAAAGTCATTGAGCGCAAGCGGAACGGTGCGGCTGGAACTGCTTCGCGTGAGCACATTGGCGAGCGCGTATTCATTCCAGGAGGAAATGAAGGCATAAATGCCGGTTGCAGCCAACGCGGGGCGCAGAAGCGGGACGACGATATAGAAGATGTTCTGCAACATTGTGCAGCCATCGACCATAGAGGCTTCTTCGATTTCATGGGGAATGCCCTTGAAATATCCTTTGGACATCCATGTAACCAACGGCAATGCGATGACCAGATGCGCCAGCGAAAGACCGAACTTGGTATCCACCAGACCGACCGCGTTTTCCATATAATACAAGGGAATCATCAGAACGGTCAGCGGCAGCATTTGGCTGAGCAGCATAAACAGGGAAAGAATGCCCTTTCCGCGGAACGAGAAGCGCGCAAAGGCATAGCCAGCCATGCAGCCCAGAATGAGCGCCATCAGCGAGCAGGTGAGCGCGACGATTAAGCTGTTGAGAAACGCCGTAGGAATGGAGCTGTTGGTGAGCACATGAACATAGTTGTTGACGGTGGGCGCCTTGGGAATCCAATATGGCGGGTTTGCAAAAATCTCGTTGTTGGGCTTAAAGGAAGTAGATAATATCCAGCCCAGGGGAAGGAGTGTTAAAAGAACCAGCACCACCAAAATGACGTAAATGACAGCCCTTTGAGCTGAGCGCTTCACAGAATGTTTTTTCATTAGGATTCCTCCTTGAGCACGAGCCGCGTATACAGCACAGCAAAGACCATGGATACACACAGCTGCATCACAGCGCTGGCGCTGGCGGAGTTGAGGTTGAGGACTTTAAACTGATTATAAATCAACAAGGAGAGCGTTGTCGTATTTTGGCCGCCGCTGGTCATGGTGAAGATGAGCGCGAACTCATTGATAGCCCAGACCAGAAGCATCAGAATACAGATAAAACTGACGTCCTTGAGCATTGGCAAAGTAATATGAACCATTTTTTGGAACCAACTGGCGCCATCCAAGTCGGCGCTTTCATATAGATCCGATGGAAGCTGCTGAAGACCGGCTGTCATCATCAGCATGACATATGGCGCGCAAGCCCATATTTGTACAATGATGACTGCTGTCTTAGCCCATTGCGGGCTGGTGAGCCATGGAACAGGCTGGGAAACAAAACCCAGCGATAACAGAAGATGATTGAGCATGCCGCCGTCGGTTGTGAACAGCCATTTCCAGGCAGTGGCCTTGACAACGCCGGGAATAATCCAGGCGATAAAGAGTAGACCACGCCACATGCCCCTAAGGCGAATATGCTTGGCGTTGATCAAAAGCGCCATAGCGAAGCCCAATACGAAGGAAAAGAGAACGGTATAGAATGTCCAGATGAAGGTATTGTTGATTGCACGGTTAAACTGCGGATTGTGAAACAGGCGCAGGTAGTTGTTCAGGCCTGCAAAGCCGCTTTTTCCAACTGCATTTTCGCTGAAGCTCATGGTGAAGACATAGAACAGCGGATAGACGATCAAAAGCGCTGTTACCAGTACACCGGGCAGTACAAAAGGAATCGCTCTTTTTTCATCCTTTGTCAGCAGTGTTTTTTGCATGACGCATTTCTCCTTCTATAAGATTGCCCGGCTGGGCGAAAAGAGGGCAGAGCCCAACCCGGCTTGCGCCGGGGTGGGCTGAGCCTGTGGAAAAAAGTCAGAAATTAGTAGCTCAACAGAGCGGTTACGTCCGCAGCCATGTTCTCACAGGCCTCATCAACGGACATGCTGCCGGAAACAGCATACTGAATGTACTCATAGATAACCGGCTCCATCTCGGCCCAACGGGTGTAGGTCGGCTCGGGTCTGGAGTTTTCCAGCTGCTCGGCAAACGGCTTGAGAAGGTCGGTAGAGAACTGCTCATACTCAAGCGCGGTATAGCTGGCCGGGAAAGAATCGGTCAAACGAGCCTGATTCTGCGGGGTGCTCAGGTAGGCCAGCATTTTCGCGGCGGCTTCCTTGTTTTCGCTCGGGCAATTCTTGGCCATGACGAGGGTCCAACCATTGGCGGTGGTGCAGCCCATACCGTCAACGCCCGGGATTACGGCGGTGGCAAAGTTGAGATTCGGATACTCGGTGGTCAGGGTGGCGACGTCGAACGGGCCGGTGAAGTTGAAGGCCAGATTGCCGCTGCCAAACATGTCGCGCATCTTGGTGTTGTCGATTTCGGCAGAGCTCGGGTTCGCATAGCCTTCCTGAATGGATGAGACGATGTTGGCCAAAGCTTTCTTGCCGGCCTCGCTGTTGAGGGTGCAGGTGACGCCGTCCTCAGCAAGAATGTCGCCGCCATAGGTGTAAAGCTGCTGCACCAGACGGGTCACCGCGTTGGCCTGGTTGCCCAGCGGCCATGCGAAGGCATACACGCCATCTTTGGTCAGCTTCTTGCTCATTTCGACCATTTCATCCCAAGTCAAGGGGAAGGTGTCATAGCCGGCAGCCTTGAGCAGATCTACGTTGTAGTAAATGCCGGAGCCGTCATAACGGAACGGGATACCATAGACGGTTTCGCCGATGGAAGCGATGGAAACGGCGGACGGAAGCAGATCAGCAAAGTCAACGCCAGCCGCAGCGGCCAATTCGTTGAGCGGCTCAAGCAGGCCGACCTGCGCGAACGGCACGACGTCGGTTAGCAGCACAGTGCACAGCTCGGGCGCATTGTTTGTGCTGATGGCAGCGGTGATTTTGCTCTTGTAGGTGTCCCAGTCGGTAATGACCAGTTCAACCTTGATGCCCGGGTTGGCAGCTTCGAATTCGGCGGCCATTTCGCGACTTTCCACTTCATCCCAGTTCGGTGTCCACCATTCGATGGTGGTGTCAGCCAATGCGGACACACATGTCAGGCACAGGATGAGCGCCATGACGATAGCAAGGGTCTTTTTCATTTTGAGGTTCCTCCTTTTTAATTTATCGTTATACCGATTCTCGGCGGTATAAAGATGCAGATATTTAGGCCTTCAGTGCTTCGTCAAGCACCTTGACGAGCATCATCAGGCAGCGAGGGACATGATAGGGGCCTTTGTGCATGCTTCCCGGCAGATCGGACAGAATGCTTGCATTTCTGTGCAGGAAGCTATACCATTCGCCGTTTTCAGGCGACACAAAGTATTGACAGACGTACTGATAGAGCTTGACGAAAAGGTTCCAATGTGCCTCGTTCTGGTTGTTGACGGCACTCATGCATAGCGCGATGAGCCCTTCCGCCTGTACCCACCAGATTTTGTCGTCCCATGCAACCGGCGTTCCGTCGTAATCCGTTGTCAGATAGGCATCTTCCGGTTTTTTGTGCTCATAGTCGACGTGCTGAAAGAAACCGCCGCATTCTTCATCCCAGCAACTGTCGATCACCCAGTTAAGAACTTGGGCGGCGCGGGCATTCCATTCGGGATGGCCGAGAATCGGCGCAGCCTCCATGGCAAACCAGAGTGATTCCATGGTGTGTCCGGCATCGATGAGGCGACCCGGACCGACGGGAAGGGGGTTCCCCGAAGGCGTTATATACTCCAGCGGGGCGTGAAGCGCATCGCTTGCAAACTGATACAGTGAACGATTGACGCATTCAAGCAGCTTGTCATGATATGCAGAGCCGAAGAGCTTCGTTGATTCAATCAGCACAGCCAGCGTCATGAAGTTGACCGCATGTTTTTGGAACCGAGTGTCCGGGCATTCAGCAAGAAGCACATCGGGTTTGGTAAGGTGCTCAAGCAGCTTGTCAAGCAATGCACGCGCTTGCTCAAGTTCCTGTGGCGATGCTTGATTGCCCAGCGTGTAGAGATAATTGATCAGGCCTTTGACTACGAAGTGATCGGTAAAGATGGATTCTGCGCCGTTGAGAACCGCATTTTCAGGGGAAAGCAACAGTGCGAAACGACCGTCTCCCACAGAAGATGCTTCCATGAAATCATAACCGGCTTTTGCGATGGAAAGCCACTCCGGGCGGGTGCCGAATTCCTGACAGAGCACGGAGAAGGTATACATCGTCCGTCCTAAAAACCAACCATGCTTGTTGGAATTGTACAGCGTTCCGTTGCTGTCAAAACAGGTTCTGTATCCGCCGTGCAGCGGGTCAACGACGCGTTCGGTCCAGAAAGGAACAACTTGATTGAGCAGAGAAGCGCGGCATTGCGCCGCAATTGCTTCCATCTGCGTACGGTGTGTTTGAGTAAAAGCATTCATGGGTATTCCTGCGCTTTCCTTGAAGTCGGGCATGGAGAAAATCAGAGGTTTGCCATCAGATTGACGAGTGTTTCGGCGACTATGTCCGCCTCTTCCGTCGTTAAGTTTAGAGGACTGATGTAGATGACGGATTCTCCCTGCCGTCCGATGTAGATGGCCGCCTCGCGCATCTGTCTTTCCAGCGTTTGGGCATTGACGCCCTGCTCCAGATCGATGAACAGGCGCGGATAGGTTTGCCCAACGGGACCATAGGGCACGATACGCGTCCGGCAGCGCCCTGTCTTCTGAAGCTTTTCTGCAATGCGCTTGTTGAGCGCTTCGAGTCGTGCATATTCCTGATCGGCGTCGAGCGTCAAATAGTGTTCAAGCGCCGTCACCAAGCCGGCGATGGATTCGCGAGAGGTTTTGCTGCTTCGGCAGATCCCGTGCGCAGGCGCACCGAAACGGCGACAGTCATCAATGAGCGCCTTTTTTCCCAGAATCAGGCCGCTGTCCTGTGGGCCGCATAGTGTTTTTCCACCGCTGAAAATCACCAGATCTGCACCCATCTGGGTGAACTTCCAAAGGTTTTCTTTGGGCGGAAGCTGCGCTGCGGCATCTACAATCACGGGTGTGTTATAGCGATGTGCAAATTCAATCACGGTTTCAAGCGGCAGTGATGCGCGTGCGTATAGGCTGGAGGTAAAGTAGAATACGGCAGCTACACCGCGCTCAAGCACGCCCTCCAGTTCACATTCGAGTGTCTCGTCGGCATCTCCGATTTCAAGCATTCGTCCGCCGGCGCCTTCGATAGCCTTGTCATAAGCATTGTGCTGACCGCGCATGACGACAAAATCACGGGACATGTCGGTGCTACATTTGGGCAGACACATATATCGATAGGCGCTGCCCTTACACATGCACACTGCGGCAGCTAACTGAATAGCGCCTGCGGCGCCATTGGTGATGAACGCGCCTTCGTTGTGCGTGAGTCGGGCGATGTAATCGCCTGCGGCCCGCTGCAGCTCATCAAAATCGACGAAGTGCTCGGAGATGGCGCGCATGGCGTCGAGCGTTTCACCAGCCATGCGGCTTCCGCCGTAAACGGTATAGGTATCATGTGCATTGATAAATCTGCGAATGCCGAGTTTTTCAAAAATATCCACGATCAAGACTCCTTCAAAAATATGGGGCAGTGCTGTCGTTTTTCCATTTGTTCAAGGACGCGTTCCGCATTGGTCATACCGTGGATGAGCGGATGGGATAAGAGCGCAGTCAGTGCGATTTTGCGGCAGCCGGAGACGGCAGCGTCTACGGTAAGGCTTTCATAGCGCTTGACCATTTCCACAAGTCCCGTCACCTGCGTCGGAAGCTTACCGATGGGCAGGCGCTCAATGCCGTTGCGGCTGACTCGACAGGTGATTTCAACACCTGCATAGGGTTCAAGTCCCTCAATGACGCCTTCGTTGAGTGTGTTGATGGTCATTTCCTGCGGGATTTCGCTCAGGCAAGCCTGAAGGATGTCCATGGCGGCATAGCTGTACAGGGAACCGCCGCGTTCAGAAAGCTGAAGGGGTTTGACGACGACATCCTCGCGGGCGTAGATTTCAAAGAGCTGCTGGTTGATCAATTCAACCTTGTCGCCGCGGGTTTTACCTTCCTCATGCAGCTCGCTCAACTCTTTTTCAAGCATTTCGGGTTCAAAATAGAAGTACTGCAGATATGGTGACGGAATCAGATTGATCGCGTCGATCAGACGATCTGTTCCCGCTACCTTGGGAATGTTCTTCATCTGCGTGGGATCGTTTTTCAGCTTTTCAGTCAGATCGCCGTAGACATCGCGACCCTCGCATTCGGCGCTGAGCATGAAGCTCAGGTGATTGAGTCCGCCGAAACAGCAGCGAACGTTTTCGCGCGAGGTGCCCAACGTCTTAGCTGCATCGTTCTGCATGTTGATAGGCACATTGCAAAGGCCGATGGTGCGGATTTTTGAATGGCGCAGAAGGGCTTCCGTAACGATGCCGGAAGGATTGGTAAAGTTGAGCAGAATGGCATCAGGACAAAGTTCTTCCATATCCTTGGCGATGGAGAGCGCGACGGGTATTGTGCGCATGGCGTTCATGAAGCCGCCGCAGCCGGTGGTTTCCTGCCCGATCAAACCCAAGGAAAGACCGATGCGCTCATCTTCGGCGCGCGCCTGCCAGCCGCCTACACGAATTTGGCTGATCACAAAGTCTGCTCCCGGCAAGGCCGCTCTACGGTCGAGCGTGAGGGAGACGCGGCAATCAACACCGGCGTGCTCAAGCATTCTGCGTGCAAAGCCCAGAATGATCTTTGCGCGCTGAAGGCCTTCGTGGATATCGACCAGCACAATTTCGCCGATATTCAGGGCGCTTTGACGTCGGATAATTTCATCAATGATTTCAGGGGTGTATGCGCTGCCTGCACCGATGATAACCAGTTTCTTCTTTTCCATGGCAAACTCCTCACTTTTTTTCAGGAAGATCAATGTGCTTTGATGCTTGCGCCGCCATCCGCCATGATGATTTCACCTGTGGTATATTTAGACATCGGGCTGGCAAGGAAGAGAGCGGCATTGGATACATCCTCCATTTGTCCCGGAGGGAGCGGTTGCATGTTGACCAGCAGATTCATGAAGTCGTCGCGCGCTTTTCCCTCAGGATAGCCGTTGATTTCATCCATCATGTTGTCGCTGAGAATCAGGCCGGGGCAGATGGTATTGACGCGAATGCCATAGGGAGCATAGTCAAGCGCCATAGCGCGCGCGGCGGCGTTCATCGCGCCTTTTGTGCCGGCATAAAGGCCAAAGCCCGGCATGGTTTGAATGGCGTGGATGGAGGAAATGTTGATGATCGCACCGTCACGGCGTTCCATCATGCCGGGAAGAAATGCACGGGCCAGACGCATGCCGCTTTTGTAGTTGCTTTCAAGAAAGCTATCCATGGTAGCATCATCATACTGATGAATCGGATGATGACGGTTGACACCGACTGTATTGACCAAGATATCGATACCGCCGAAGTCGGCCAGCACTTTTTTTGCCGTTGCTTCCGTCTCTTCGCCGCGACTTAAATCGACGGCATAGCCTCTGCAATCAGGGCAAATGACTCGGAGCTCTTCCATCGTCTCTTCAAGAGCCTTGAGATTTCTCGCGCCGACGGCGACCGTCGCCCCCTGATGGGCAAATAGCAGGGCGATATCCTTGCCGATGCCGCGGGCACCGGTGGAAATGAAAACACGTTTTCCCTGAAGAAGATGCTGATAGTCCAACATATGAAATTCCTCCTGCGTTTATCTTGAAGGTGGACAGACTGTTTCTTGTTCAATGATTTGTGTATCGTATTCCTTGCGCTCAGGAGACGGTTCGGCGCCGGATTCGAGGTGTCTGCTCAAAATGCTGATGCTGTCAAAGCCGATTTCATACAGCGGTTGCCTGACTGTCGTAATGTCCGGACCGCGATAGCGTTCAGGCAGATTGGCCTGATGGTCAAAACCCATGATGGAAATATCCTCCGGGACACGCAGTCCTGCATCCAACGCAGCGCGCACGGCATAGCTAGCAATTGCGTCATCCGAGCAGAATACGGCAGTCGGACGATTAGGCAGGGCGAGAAGAGCCTGCATGCGTGCATAACCGCTGTGGTAATCAGAAGAGGTGTGCTGCAGATAACCCTCTTGTACCTCCAAACCGTTCATACGCATGGATTCAAGATATCCGCTTAGACGGTCGATGGTAATTTTTTTGTTGGGATTTCCGCAGATATGGGCAATATCGGTATGCCCCTTTCCGATCAAATAATCGACCGCATTGTGTGCCCCCTGAAGATTGTTGATGAGCAGCTTGTTGCACGGCAGATCACGGATATCGTTTTCAATTAAAAGGTAGTCGATATTGGCGGAAGCAGATGCGTAACGAATCATCTCCTCGTCGGACATATAGGAACCGTAGATCACAACCGCATCAACAACGCCTCCGCTGAGATAGCGGAGATATTTTTCTTTGCTCCGCAGATCTCCGCCAACGACGCTGGCAAAAATGACGTTGTAGCTGGTTTCGGCAGCAGCATCCTCAAAGCCGCGAATCAGATCGCAAAAGAAAGGATCATGCAGATTATGGACGATCACGCCAATGGAGCCGGAGCGGCGCTGTACAAGGGATCGTGCAGCCTGATTGGGATGATAGCCTGTCGAACGGATGGCGCGCAGCACCTTTTCGCTCAATTCAGGGCTGACATGGCCGGTTTTATTGATCACACGAGAAACAGTCGCCAGCGATACGCCGGAGATTCGCGCGATATCCTTGATTGTTGCGTTGCTCATTGGGAAGACTCCTGATGTGTAAACGTTTTCATCGACTGGAATAGCAAAAAAATGGCGACAGTTTTGAACAACCTGCCTCTATTGAAGACATTATAATCCATATAGAGAGGATAGTCAACCCTGTTTTATGAAAAACAGGAGAAATTATTCGTGCAATATTGACAACGGCAAATAAGCGATTTATGATATAGGAAAAAGATACTGCTCTGCATTGGAAATTTGGAGGATTACGCTTTGTAAACGTTTTCTCAATAATTCTTGCGAAATTAAGAAGAAATTGAAAGGGGAAAATCGAAATGTATGATTTAATTCTCAGGGGCGGACATGTGATTGATCCGGCATCCAAGTGCTCTGAAACGATGGATGTTGCGATCAGCGGCGGCAAAATTGCATGCAAGGGAAAAGACCTCTCCGACGCAAAAGCCAAGAAAGTGATCGATGTCAAGGGGTGCTATGTCGTTCCGGGATTGGTGGATATGCATTGCCATCTCTACCCCAGCTTCCCTGTGGAGCCGGATGGTCTGCCTTGCATTCACCCTGACGCGCATTTGTTCCAAGTTGGCGTAACGACGGCGATGGATGCGGGAACGTGCGGCATCCGCGATTTTGTTGCCTTTAAGGAACGCGTGATCGATACCTGTAAGGTTCGCATTGTAGCCATGATCAACATCGCAGACGGCGGTATGGTCAACCTGGAATCCGAGCAGCGCATCAGCGATTTCCACCCCAAGGCAGTGGCTGGCATGGCGGAATCCTACCCGGGGGTGGTTGCGGGCATCAAGACCGCACACTATTGGGTGGGCAAGCCCTTCACGGAGGAGCATCCTGCGTGGGCCTCGGTGGATGCGACGCTGGAGGCGGCACGCCTTTGTGGCCTGCCGGCGATGTTTGATTTCCAACCTACGCTTCCTGAACGGAGTTATCAAACCCTTGTGCTCAAAAAGATGGCGCCGGGCGATATCCATACGCACATGTATGCCCAGCAATTCCCTGTGATTGACGAAAATGGCAGGGTGAGCGAATTCCTGTTTGAAGCGCGCGAGCGGGGCGTGCTCTTTGATCTGGGTCATGGCGCGGGCAGTTTCTGGCTGCGCAACGCAATTCCGGCATGGCAGCAGGGATTTGGACCCGACACACTGTCTACGGATTTGTATTTTGACAATGTGGCCGGTCCTGTGTATGGCCTGACACACATCATGTCTAAATATCTCAATATCGGCATGCCACTGGAAGAAATCATCTATCGGACGACCAAACGTCCGGCGGAATTGATTGGTCATCCTGAATTGGGTACGCTCACGGATGGCTGCTGTGCAGACGTGACGGTGCTTAGGCGCGAAGAGGGCGTGTTTGGTTTCTCTGATGCGGGCCGCGCCAAGATGACGGGCAGTCAACGGCTGGTGTGTGAAATGACGATTCGTGACGGAGAAATTGTATATGACATCAATGCTCGGGCGCTGTGCGATTGGCAGAATGCACCGGAGGAATACTGGCATTCTCCGGGCGTGATCAAAGACTGATTGAGAGCGCTCAACACATCCCCTATAATTCAAAGAGCCGATTCCCGGCAGTTTAACCTGCATCGAGAATCGGCTTTTCGTTCATTGCCGTTTTACAACAGAAGGTTTCTTTTTTGCTGTCTATTGGGGAATAGCCTGACCGCGCAATTCTATGACGGAGTTTGTTTTTTTACTTCCGTTTGCCTTATAACCGTCCGACGTGTCAGCATTCAGAAGGTTTAGACAACACCATCACCGTCTCAACGGATTCGTTAGAGTCCCAATCCAAACCAGTCAGTGTTTGCCCCTCGTAGAAAACAGGGAAACGGAATTCGATATGTTTGAGAATCCGTCCATTTTCCTGACGTTCCGGGAAAATTTCTATACGCTCAATAAAACTGTTCATAAAGGCTTTTTTTTCAATATCTGAAAATTTGCCGTAGAGTTTATCGAAATAGAGGAGAAACTGATATACATTATCAGCAGAGACTTTGTTTTGTCGGATGTTTTCAAGCCGAATTTGTGCGTCGGCGATTTCGGATTCGACGGAGGCAATCTGATCATAAATCTTGTTCTGACGGGTCTGCAGATCTTGAAGTTTCCGATCGTAATGTGGATCGTCAAAGACGAGCGCATCCATCTGTTCGCTAATCCTATCCTTGGTTCCGGTATATTGTCGGAGCTGCTTGCGAAGCTGTTCGATTTCCTGATCTAAATCGGCAGTATCCAAACGGCTTCCGATTTTTTCGCGCAATCCCTGTTCAAAAGTGGGTGTGTTGACTAACTGGCGAATAATTTCTTCAACGGCAGCATCAATTACGTCCTCGCCCCATTGATGGTGATAGTCGCAGCGCTTGCCGTCCACATGCAGACGGTGCTTACAGGCATAATAAAAATAATCTCTATAATACGTTCCGTCCTTTTTCTTCTTACGGTTGACGTTTCCGTACATGCCGCTGCCGCAGACCGGGCATTTCAATAGACTGGATAATACATGCTCGTGTTCAAGACTATGTGTTTTAGGCTGGCGGATGTTTGTGTTTTCGCGCTGCTTCTGGGCAGCCAGCCAATCTTCTTCAGAAACAATGGCTTCGTGAATGCCATCGTGAAGCATGTAATCGTTTGTTTTAACCGTACGATATTGATTGCGCGTTCCGGGAATTTTTTCGCTGCGCCTGCGACCGTAAGCCAGTTTTCCGCAATAAATAGGGTTGTCAATGATGCCAATTGGGAAAGGCGAGGTAAAGGCTTCCTGTTTGCCGTTGTAGCGACAGGTTTTGAAATAACCATGTGCGTTGAGCCAGTCGGCGATTTTTTTAGAACCCATGGTGGTATGAATGTACTTATCGAAGATGATGCGCACGACTTCGGCTTCTTCTTCATTGATGAACAGTTGGCCTTCTTCGAGCTTATAGCCATACGGAGCAAAGCCGCCATTCCATTTTCCTTCACGAGCCTTTTGTCTGCGGCCTTCCATTGTTTGAACCAAAATGTTTTCTCTCTCAATTTCGGAAACGGCGGAGAGCACGGAAATCATCAGCTTGCCGGAGTCTTTAGAGGAATCAATGCCGTCTTCGACGCAAATGAGGTTGACACCATAATCCTGCATACGCTGGAGGGAGGTGAGAACGTCTGCGGCGTTTCGACCAAAGCGAGACAGTTTGAAAACCAGAACAAAAGAAACATGATCCTTACCAGATTCGATATCATGAAGCATTTGAAGAAATTCCGGTCGACCGTCAACATTCTTACCAGATTTTCCCTCGTCGCTGTATTCCCCGGCAATGGTCATATTCTGAAAATCAGCATATTTGCGGAGCCTGTCTTTTTGTGCATCCAAACTATAGCCGTCAACTTGAATGGCGGTTGAGACGCGCGTGTAGATGTAGCATTTTGTCATGGCTGACTCTCCGATTTTTCTTTCAGGTCGGAAGTAGCTTGTGCTTCCAACTCCAGTAAATAGCGATCATAATCAGAAAGGAAGAGCCTGTCTTGAATAACACGATATTTTTCAAATTCGGTTTCGGCATGAAGTTTAGCAATTTCGGCAGATACTTTTCCGGCGTCTTTCAACAAACCATATTCAAACATTTCGATGAAACGATTTAGACGGGATTCCCAATCCTGCATGGTCAGCGGAATATGCCGCTTTGCCATGTTTTCTGCAAAATCCAAATAAGAAGTGACCATGAGGTTGAGCTGGGTCAGTTCGGAATCGGTCAAATAGTTTTTTGCAATGCTTACGTCGGACTTTTTAATTTTTCCATCGGGAGCATCTTGCCACGTTGTAAGCCCCATGTGTGCTTTAGCGTGATCGGCGCGCTCAACAATCAATTCTGCGGCAGTGTGACCGTGAACGGCAAAGTGCATTTTATTTTGAACGGTAGCATAAAAACGCTTCGTTGCGGCAGCAGAGCGATCATAATCGACGGCAGTAGCATACAAATCGGTAACTTTTTGATAGAATTTGCGTTCGCTTACACGAATTTCGCGGATGCGTTCAAGTTGTTCATCGAAATATTTGTCCGTCAGATAAGTTCCCTGTTTGAGCCGCTCGTCATCCATGACCCAGCCGCGAATGGTATACTGGGTGGCAATCTCATTAACCCATTTGCGAAACTGTACAGCTCGTTCGGAGTTGACTTTGAAGCCGACGGCAATAATCATTTGCAAGCTGTAATGGTTGGCTGTGTAAGATTTCCCGTCAGAGGCAGTTATCCGAAATTTTCGGATAACTGAATCCTCGGACAATTCAGAATCGGCAAAGATTTTTTTGATATGGTAGTTGATCGTCCGAACATCTATATCATAAAGCAAAGCCATCATTTTTTGGGAAAGCCAGATGTTTTCATCTTCGTAACGCATTTCGATGCTTTCCTGTTTAGCACCGGTTGAAGCGATATAGGTTAAATATTCCGCAGCGCTGGAGCGGATGGTGATCTGTGCTTTTTTAGCCAATTTGAATCCTCCTTCGAAGGTGAATAGAGAGAAAATAAACGATGAAAAGTTGTCCCAACATGATTTTATTACGCAGCGCGCTGATCTGTCAAGACTAAATCCGAAATGGGTTGGGAAACTTTCTTTGAATTGCTGTCCCAACCAATCACATTGGATGGGCAAACATCAGAAAAGTCAAGTTCCACACCATATTTTTCAATCATAAGAACAAAAAGATTGATGCAACGCTCGAATGCGAGAGCTTGTTCGGAAGTTTTATAGATGTGAAGTCAACTCCTTCTTTTTGAATGTGGTTTGTGTATAGTGATTTAGGATTTCAGGCGGAATCCGCTTTACAATCCTGCGGAGTTCCCGATAATCGCTCAAAAGTTGCGCGTCATCCAGTTTCTTCTGAACGCTTCCGCGTTTAGCGGTATCCAGCTTACTTTGAAGTTCCGCAATTTCCTTCTTCAAGGAAGCGTTTTCGGCGGTTGTGTCCGTAAAGGCGACCTTGTACTGGTCAAGCTGGGTCTGCATCCGCTCCACGCTGGGGATAAACCGTTTCAGCAGGGCTTCAACTTCCTGTAACTTGCCCTTGGCGTTGAATACATTTGCATCATCCATAACCGCTTCGATTTTCCTGCTTTGCTTGGCAAGATGGGTCATTTCTTTGAATACACGCGGCGGAATATGCTTGCGGTCGGTCTTATCGGCGCTTTCGCCGCGTTCAAGATCAGGGTACTTGCTGACCATGTGCGTCCAATAATCGCTCTGCCACTGGCTCAGTTTAGCCTTGTTGCCAATAATCTCCTTGGCACTCAAACGATTATCCTCTGTCAAAGGAACGAACGTGACGTGCATGTGCGGGGTTTTCTCGTCAAGATGCACGACGGCGGACACGAAGGTTTCCGCACGCTGTTTCTGCCTCAGAAATTCAAGCGCGTGTTCAAAATACTCCTTGATCTGCTCCTGCGTCTTGTCCTTGAAGAAACTGGGCGTACCGGCAATCAGAACTTCAACCAGCCTCACACTGTCCGACCTCACGCGGCATCCTGCTTCGGCAATCTGCCGTTCGGCTTCCTCTCGATAGGAATGTTCTGGCTGAATCAGGTGGAAGTTGAGCGCGCTCCGGTTCGTATCCACGTCTGGATTGCTGGCGTATTTTTCTTTGGTACGTTCGTCATGGGCTTCAATCCTGCCGATTTCAGGTCCTTTATATTTTGAAAATCTCAAGATGGCGTATTGCGCTTTCGCCATGTGTACCTCCTAATTCTATATTGTGGAGATTTTCGCGTTTTTCTGCGTACATACGTACATCCGTACAGAGTTTCGGTACGCTTGTACGTATGTACGCAGATTTCGGGCGAAAAACTCATATATGCATTTTTACTGAGACGCTGCATAATCGAACGGCGTATCCGCCCATGTCGTTTTCCATCCGTCATGGGTTTCCACATTCAAATGCAGTACAGCGCCAATTCCTTTGAAGCCCCAAACGCGCCGTCCTGCCGCATTGACCATGTTGTTGCTGTGTTCTATGCCGTATTTTTTCGCGCTGCCAACCAGAAAATCACTGACAGTTCTGGATTTAAGCGGCGAAAAGGCATTTTCTTCACACCAGATCGTGTAAATGGCGTACAGTTCCTTTGAGCTGATGGATTTGTTCGGATTCAATTCGACATATTGAGTTGATTCCATAAAGAGGATGACGTTGTTTGCATCCTGCTTGACCACATCGCGGTTGCCTTTGGCACGTTCGCTCTCCGAAAATCGAAACTGATTGCGAACAAGACGCTGCAAGCCCTCAAACGCCCAAAGGAAGATACCTTCCAGCTCGCAGCACATCTTTTCGGCAATGTCGGGGTCGTCTTTGCGTGCAGCGGGCTTTTCCTTCGTTGTCAGGATGAGCTGACGGCGATAGAAGCCATCGCTTCGGTCGTACAGGGATTGCAGATCGCCATTAGAAAACGCCAGCAGACGCGCGTACATCCAGCCCTGATAGCTCTGTTTGCCCTTCTTTTCCAAATCCATCTTGTCCTGCGCGGTAACGATAGACTTGACATAGTTGGTCTGTTTCAACGCTTCCATGCGCATATCGTCGTCAATCATCAGGTGAATATGTTCCAAGTCAGCACGAGCGAACTGATTCTCGGACACCTTTCCGACGCTTCCGTTCTTCGCATTGCATCCAAACAGATGCGAAAGTACCGTTCCAATCTGGCTCTTTCCTTCGCCGCCGCTGCCTTTGATGAGCATCATCCGCTGTCCCTTGTTGCTGGAAATCAGGCAGTATCCGATGTACTCCTGCAAGCAGGGAATATCCTCGGCATGCAGCAGCTCGTCGAGGAAACGCAGCCAGACGGCAGGCGGCGCAGCATCAGGGGTATATCGAACGGGAAAGCGGCTTCTCACAATCTCGTTCTTTTCGTGTGTAAACCGACCGTCCAGAAAGAGCGTTCCGTTTGCAAGGTGAATCCGATCCGTCTGTGGGGCAAGCTCGTCCACGTGCGCCGTGATTTTAAGCAGTTCGATAATGCTGCTGATTTTCTTGGTGACGCTGGTGGAAGCGTAGTCTTCCAACATCGCGTAAATATCGGCTTTGAGCGGCGCGTCGTCCATCATACAGCCTTCCGGCGTAAAGAAGGCATTTTCCGTGTAGATGATGGCGTGTGTTTTCAGAAAATGCTGGCAAAACAGGGTTTCATTGATGGATTTCCCGTCGAACCATGCAGGCCAGCCGTCAGGCGGCAGGACGGTTTTCTTCTTTTTCAAGTTCAAACTGTTCCTCCTCTGTATTATGTTCCAGATTGGTTTGGATGCGTTGAAGCGCACCCGTGTTGACGAGTGCTTTTGCCGTATCTTCGCGGAGTTTTGCATCCGCAGAATACAGGAGATCGAGCACATGCCCGATGGCGGGCAGTTCATGCAGTGCTTGCTCAAAACGTCCGTCCCACGGTGCGTTCATATCCGCAGGCGCGTATGCGGTTTTCCAGTGGTTCAAAAGCCGTTCATAGTCCGTCAGGGCTTTCGTACATTCCAGCACAAGTCTGCACTGCTGCACCACGGGCGGCTGAGCGGGCACAACCGCAGCCGACTGCGGTGTGTTCGGGTCAAGCCCGAAATCGGCAGTGAGTTTTTGCGCCGCCTGAATCAGAGAAAGCCCGAAAAGTTTGCTTACAAAGTCGATTACGTCTCCCTTTACCTGACAGCCAAAGCAGTAGAACCGTGTATCGACCTTCAAAGACGGGGCGTGGTCGTCGTGAAAGGGACAGAGCGTCATGCCGTTGCGCTGAACGTTCAAACCGTAGTGTTCAGCCGCCTGGCGGGTCGTAATTTGAGATTTGACGAGTTGAAAGATGTTCAAGACATTCCTCCTAACAAATAAAAAGATGGTTAAAGGCGGTCAGCCGATTGTTCCGCTCAGTTCCAGACAGGCGACCTTGTGTGGCGCGGTGTCGTTTTCTCCTTCCTTGGCAGGCTGCACGAATGTGGTCACGGCCTGCATCCCCGGAAAGGTAGCTGATTGGACGGTCATGGAGTTTTCAAAGGTCACGGCGACATTGTAACGGAAAACGTATAGACTGTCAGAAAATCACGCATAATTACAATTTTGGAGGTTTTCCGTTTCAAAATTGTGAATTTGCAATGTGGCTTCCAGTGATGTATAATCAAACCAAATCAGAAATCTGGAGGAATTCACATTGGCAGAAAGAGAAACGCCGGGGCAGCGCATCAGGAATCTGCGCGAGGCCGCGTTTATCACACAGAAGGACTTTGCCGAACGGATCGGCGTAGCCCCTTCCCAACTCAGCCGCATCGAAAGCGGTGAAACCAAAACCATCAGCAGCGATATTCTGATCGCCATCGCCACGGAATTTGACGTATCGACGGATTATCTGCTGGGGCTGTCCACATTTCAAAAGCCGCGCAACGTTGACGTGACGATGACGGGGCTTTCCGAAGCTGCGTTCAATCGGATGGTGAACGGCGAAATGGATATGGACGTTTTGAACCGATTGATTGAACACAAGCACTTCCCGCAACTGACCAAGATAATTCGCATCTATTTTGCCAATGAGCTGGAATACGGAATTCAGAGCCGAAACATGATGCTGGACGTGTTAAGCGACACCATCATGGAATTTCCGACGAACAGCGAAGAAGCTGAAAAGGCCAAGCGTGAAGATGTGATGCTGTTTAAGTCGCAGAAATTCGCGCCGCATGAAGCGGATTTCGAGCGCATTAAAAATGTCTTTCTCTCTATCCTCAAGGATATCAAGAAAGACATGGACGAAAAAGAACCGACGTCGCCGCCGGTTCAGATGGAATTTTTGAAAAAGCTGATGGGCGCAATTCAGGAACTGTCTCTCCCTAAAAATCCGCCGTCGCCGGAGAAAGCGGTGGATTGGACGATTTCTCAGCTTGCCAAACAGATTACGATGAGCGCGGAAACGAGAAAGGCATACAAACGTGCGTTTATGATGTCGCTTCACGATAACGGAAAAGCGCAGGGGAAAAAGTGACGGGTATCCCTTTGCTGCGGGGATGGGCAAGCAGGAAAGCAGCGCGGCGAGAGGATGTGGACGCAGCGGTCAACGCCATCCCCTTCACAAAGGTATAACACACTAGACCTTGCGAGCAAGGTCAGTGTGCCAAGGGGCTGCGGCCCCTTGGGAACCCCCGGAGGCAATCCGTCACTTTACGCATTGCAGTTTACCCGCATCAATTTCAAACACCTCATCACACAACGTATTGATGTCAGTTTGGTTATGACTGGCCAATATAATCGTTTTTCCTTGAGCCCTCAGAGCAAGAAACAATTCTCTCATTTTTTCTACGCCGTCGTTATCCAATCCATTAAAAGGTTCATCTAACAAAAGAATCGGCGGATTCTCCATAATGGCTTGTGCAATAGCCAACCTTTGTCTCATGCCCAATGAATATTTTCCAACTTTTTTCTTCATATCAGCATCAAGCCCAACCGTTTCAATCGCGCGGCATATTTCAGCATCCGTTATCTTATTTTTTATGCTCGCCAACAATTTCAAATTTTGAAAGCCTGTCTGATTATGAAGAAAACCGGGGGTTTCAATAATAACGCCCATATCCGTATTCGTTCGTCCGGTGCTTGTTGCCAATAAACCTTCAATCCAAATCTGTCCCTCGTAAGCGGAAACGAGCCCGCAAATACAGCGTAAAAGCATCGTCTTTCCTGAACCATTTCTTCCGATTAGCCCATATATCAATCCTTTTTCAAAGGAAGCATTGATATCATTCAGCACAACGGTGTCGTTATATCTTTTTGTGAGCTTTCTTATTTCAATAATAGGCACGACTTTTCTTCCTCCTTCTAAGGCAAACAGAAACACATTTTTTGTCTATTGAGAACGATTAGCTATATATATCTCAGTCTTATTGATTCTCATAAGACAAAGTACAAAAAACAAAAGCATAAAAAACAGCAGAACAAAAAAACTGTACTCAAACGAGTTGATTCCAAATATCGTTCCATTTCTTATAAGGACACTCAGTCGGGTTAACGCAACGATTGAATACTTTTCTGATTTTTCCGATAATATCATGAGTGAAAAAAGATCTTGTAAAATTAAGAAACCAGCAATTATACTTCCGATTTGTTTTTTCTCATCTAAATTAAAGAAAAACTGAATTTCTGCCAGACAAACGCTTGCCATCCACGAAAAAAGCAGGCATAGCGCATTCGCGCTGATCGGCGACATGCTTTCGGTGATATATTTGCTAAAACTCATCACATTTTCTAAATTGGTTTCTCCTCGCGAAAGCGCCAGTATAACCGCTCCCCACCGTGAACTAAATGTAATATTAGGAATGAATAGAAAAATTGAAACAAACGCTATCGCCGCAAAATAAATCATCGTAGAAACACAAATATAGATCATTTGAGCCATGCACCACTGAACCCGATTCATTCGAACAATGAGAAGGAGCTGTGTTTCGTCGAAAAAAGGAGCATCGCTAAATAAAAACAGCGTTCCTCCTACAATGACCATTTGTAAAAACACCGAGTTTGAAATAAAAGGATACACCCACGGTGTAATCTTGTAATGCTGCGCTGCCAGCCATGTACTGATAGGCGCAAGATGATCCCATATAACAAAACACACAACCAATATCGTCATATAAAATCTTGACGATCTCAAAAGCTTCTTTATGTCGAAAAGAAAACATGCCCATATTCCATGAAAGTTAAGCATGTATGAACCTCCATCTCATTTTGAAATGAAATATTCTATGGACAACGACATGTAACAAAACAAAGTAACCGGCCATACATAAAAAAGTCATGGCGTCATTTGCCTGAGATATATATTTTGCGACGTCGCTGGGCGAATGCCATGGCCCAGTTGAAATGTAAGCAATATTATACAATAATATATTTATAATAAACGGAGAAGCCAAAGCCACTTTTCTATCAGGATAGAACGCAGATACCGCCAATCCTACACACGACCAAAGCGAACCGCACAAAGCAGAGCTAAAGATATAAGAAGCTATATATACACACGGATTTTTATTTTGCAGCCATTGTCCAAACGGCTGCAAAATAAAGTTTTCAAGGTTGTCGCTGCCGGCCGCCAAAAATGGGTATCGAATGCGTAAAAGAAGCACAAAAGCTCCCCATCCGGCGGAGATTGTGACGAATCCCGAAACAGCGCAGGCTATGTAATTACAATTTATATATGTTTTATCATCCATTCTTGCCAGAAGAAACGGCATAGTATGGTCACAAAAGTCTTGCGCTACTGCGTCTGCCATAACAAACGCAGCCAAGAGAGGTAAGAGGCGTGAAAAAGAACCAATATCGTATGTAAATCGAAATAAATAAACAATATCAAGCGTATCATAATTCGCGCGAATATCTGGCATAACCACAAGGAAATTCATAAATACCATGCAAAAAACAGAAATGATCAGCCTAATCGAAAGCATTTTCATCTTTAGAAGATTAAAAAAATATGTTCTTTTCATCTCGAAATCACTTCTCCTGTATAAGCATCCACATAAACTCTGGTTATAAACAGATGTTCATCAATGTTTCGCGCTTGTATTTCATCAGGCGAAGCCCCTTCATCTGTCGAACTGAAAATCCACATCGGGCTTAAAACCACTTCTTTTTTCCGTTCCATTGCAACCAGCTTTAATTCAGCTCGAACAAAACAAAGTTTCTTTTCCGAAATGCTCTGAGTATAGTAGTTCATCAACGCTTGAACCGCCGTTTTATAATCAATGACCGGTTGATTCGCTTCTTTTGAAACCACCGCATACATCCCCGTAATTTCCATTCCAATCACGCCAGACGAATCAACCATCGCAACAATACGCGCTGGAAATCGTGTTTTATCGGTTGCGCTTCTGCAAAAAGTCGCGTCAACCGGATAACCGTTGAGCGATTGCTCTGCAACGACTACATAACACTCATCTCTTTTGCTCCATGTGCGAGAATATTTCTTCTGGCGTGTTTTCGGCTCCGATTGCCAAAACAAGCTTCTTTCTATCAGTTTTTGCGCATCGTTGAGCGAAGATTGATCCATCGCTATGATACGACTGTTTGCAGTCGATATTCCAACGGAGGACAAAATGCTGTCGATCTGTGCCAGGGCGTCTTCCGAACTGCAAAAATCCAACTCGGATTCATGGACAAAATAGTTTGACATATCGTTGATTTCATCATCAATAGGCAAAAAATATGAATATTTGTCATAATCATTCGCCTCATAATAAATCGCTTCCGCCGCGGAAACCGTCAGTTTATCTCCGCGATCCGAAACATACATCGGTATGGGGCTTTCTTCCCGGTGAGTGCAGGAAAACAGGGAACACAGGCTTTGCTCCGGAATGGACATATATCTCACCGTAAAAGAGGGCATCTCATCAAAAGCCGATATCGGGCGGTTCATCAATTCAATCTTGATATGATCGGTTATGCTTAAATTGTCGTATTGATCTTCATCCGTACAGCTTTCAAATATGTCGTTTTTTTCATTACCACTGGAACTGGAAGTATATTGTTCATCGCTAAGAACAGAAGATATATTATTTTCTTCAATCGATGTTTGTGATTCGTTGCAATCCAGCGTTTTATAATAAATAGAAGCCGAAGCAACGCAACTCAAAACGATAAGCAAAAACGCAACCAGTTTCTTCTTTCTCTTTTTAGCTCTGCTCATATCGGACGCTCCCTTTCATTTGACAGTCACCGCATGTATTTGTTGCCATAATAGATATGCCACGAGAGGCATATACTTCTCGTGGCATATTGAAACATGTTTTACGGATTCCAACGTCCACTGCAAGTGATTTCTTTATCCGCTTGGCCACGAAGATTATATGATCATATCTTTCTGCGTTTTTATCTCCGTTTTTCATTTTATTTGTTTTACGCTCTTCGCAACTTTAAGAATTTGTTCCTCGTTGTCTCCGTCCATCATAACAGAAAGAATCCTATTGCTTTCGCTCCATATAATAGAAGATGTTTTTTCTTTAATCGAGACGATTGCATCACTTCCATGTATTTTCGTATGGTATACCCGCGCATTTTCGGTATCCACATTCATTTCGTTATTTTCAGACATTTCTTCAAAAATCAAGCGAACGTCAGAATTATTCTTATCGCGCATATACACAGAAAACTCACGTCCGAACGAACTTTCAACGCTTTCAACCTCAAATTCAGCCGGGATATAGGATGGATAGTACATTCCTTCCCATCCATTAGGAACGTCAAAGGCTTTTTGCTCATCTTCTCGCAGCCCAATCGCAGTATATTGCACATGATCTTTCTTAAACATCGAAAACACGCGCACTCGAAAGGACGCGCTCGACGCAAATGCAGTCGTAAACCCGATACACAAAATCCCAAGTGCCGCCATTATCCCAGTGTACTTTTTCATCGTATTCTCATCTCCATTTCAAAAATGAGGTAAATCTTCATCAAAACGAATTTCGCTCAGCTCTGCATTTTTCGCATATATTTTCAAAAATCGTTGAGCCTGCTCATAAACCTGTGTATGACTCGATATCACATAGCACCTCATTTCAGGCTGTGAAAGTCTAAAAACTTGTTCTCCGAACCTGAGAGCGATAACCGAATTCGAGATTTCTTTTTCCTCACTTTTAGTTGTCTCTAAAATAACCTCTTTGAATAAAGCCGTTTCTTTATCTGCGCTTACATACTCAGAAATTCTACTCCACAATTCGCTTCCGTCTTTCTGTAAAAACAACGGTGAATTAGGAAACCTGCTTGAGTTTTCTAGCACATACAGATTGGTTCCATGTTCGTCATTATAATCTGACACTTTATCAGCTATTTCAAGAAATATATCCCAGTTTAACTCTTTTTCAGGGACAGACAATCCCATTTTCTTCCATAGTTCCAGATGCTGCACCTTAAATTCCGTCCTGTAATTTTTGATTGCACACCCGTACACATCATTTCCAAACTTTACGGTGCTGGACACATCATCAATCTCTATCGGAAGTATGTCTCCATTTTCCGCCGCTTTCTGCATTTGTTTATACGTCATAATCTGAATATCTGCGGGTTCATTCTGTACAGAGTACTTTATTTCATCTCCATTTTGAACGTATTCTTCTATCGTACACCTCATTCGTTCAGATTCTGCCGTGTATTCGATTACAAGTTCTTTCTGCGCCAATGCACAGTTGCATATCAACAGTAAAAGCCCAAATGCCATTATTGGTACACGAACAAATACCGCGCTTTCTTTTTTCATAGGGTTTTCTCCTTTTTTCTATCTACCTATATAGACACATCTTCCTGCCATTTTATCTCCATTTTTTGAAAAAAATTTATTTTATCCGTGTAACGCTTTTTGCTACGTTCAAAGCGTCTTCTTCCATCTCTCCGTCAAAAACTACTGAGAGGATTCTATTTTGTTCATTCCATGAAACAATCGTTAAGTCTGCTTTCACCGAAACCAAAGCAGTATTTCCATGAATCTCCGTATAATATACTTGCGCGTTTTCCGTATCAATATTTGATTCCGCATCTTCCGTCATTTCTTCAAAAGTCAAATATTCATTATTCTTATTTTCGAAGCTGATTAAGAATATTTGCTCTGACAAGTTCTCTACGTTTATAACCTCGAACCCATCTGGAATATACGTGGGATAGTACATTCCTTCCCATCCATTAGGAACATCAAAGGCTTTTTGCTCATCTTCTCGCAGCCCAATCGCGGTATATTGCCCATAATCTTCTGCGAACATCGAAAACACGCGCACTCGAAAGGTTTCACTCGACGCAAACGCAGTCGTAAGCCCGATGCACAGAATTCCCAAAGCGGCTACCGCGAAGCGCATCGTTCTAGGCGCCACTGTAAAAAGCTGCTTTTTCAGACTGATCCACCGCAAACGACGCATCATTTTCTTCATACGCTTTTCTCTACTTGTTTCCAGAAACTCCAAATAACGTTGATCCTCTGGTGAACTTTCCAACAGTGAATCAGCTTCTTCATCCCGTATCTCTCTCATTGCTTTTGAAATCAAGACTTTCTGATATTCGGCTCTCAGCTTTTGATCGTCCTGATACTCCGATTTATTCATTTTTTTCAATTCAACTCCACCTCTTCAAGTATCCTTCTCAGGCGCTTATATGTCCTTTCCAAAATTCCGCCAATATTCTGGGGCTTCACCCCGATCTGCTGTGCGATTTGCTTATATGTCAGTTCTTCATCAAAACGCATCGACAATATCCACTGTTCTTTTTCAGAAAGTTTTTGAATGGCTTTTTTCAAGCGCTGTTTTTCTGCTGCAATAATGATTTGTTCCTCAATCGGCATCTCATTTGCCGCCAGTTCTTGTGTGCATTCTTCATCTACGGTAAATGAATACTGGTTTATCCTTTTCATTCGTCTTAAACGATTGATCGAAGCATGTTCAACAGTTATAATGATATATCTTCTCAGGCTCATATCGGAAAGCTGTCTAAGTGTCGATATGCGTTTCATAAGCATCAGACATGCATCACTTACAGCATCTAACGATTCTTCCTCATTTCTCAAAACGGTCAACGCCTTCTTGAACATCATCAATTCATAGTCAATATATAACTGTTGAAAAAACGCCCGATCATCTTCACTGTGCATCGTCCAAGCTACGGTGTAAAATGCTAGCATTTGTGTTTGATTCACCACCTGAATACATTTTTCTTTCTTTGATAGAGACGCTTATTGGGTTCATCGACAGTTCCAAGTTACAGCAAAAGATGCGGGTTGGCAAGTCCTTCTCACGTTCATTTCAGCAATTATCGCATAATGAACCTGAAAAGCTGTTGCAGCCCGCCATATAACGCTTCGACAAAATTTGGTCTCGGGCTGGCATCCTCACATTTCAGGAATGTGATTTTCTGTGCGTCGGGATTCTCTGCAATGATCTCAGCGACGATGTTATCCGGTATTCCCGAAGCCTCGCTATGAATGGTGACCTTCGGTTCTCCACGCGCCCCAGCGCAGAAACAGATGAGCATTGCGCACGCGGCAAACGCGGCCATACGTATTTTCATAAACGTCTCCTTTCCTCCAGAAGAATCTATTTCCTGTTCTTCCTGTTTCTCTATTGATATAGACGCTTAAGCCTTCCGTTTTATCTCGTTTTTTTCATATAAATTTTCTGTTTTTCTGTTTTCCGTGCTTTTTATGTGGTATAGTAGAAATATCATTCATACATGAGGAGTCGATATTGATGAAAGCCGTTATCTATGCCCGCTATTCTTCCGACAACCAGCGTGAGGAATCCATCGAAGGACAAATCCGCGAGTGTACGGCTTTCGCGGAGAAGAACG
>OKRW01000271.1_pt1 | contig 52909 bp, 50 predicted proteins | sample 1601151 | NCBI WGS metagenome assembly OKRW01 (sample SAMEA3541471, study PRJEB24748) | human gut metagenome | biome: human gut; feature: human-associated habitat; material: faeces | place: China | collected 2012 | reverse complement strand
TCGCCCCACCAAAGGGCTTTCCGATCGCCCTTTGGAAACCTTCGGGCGCAAATACCTAGTTTTTCTTGAAATATCAGTGTTGTCAGCTTGACAGCCCCGGAAGTTTAATCCTTGAGCGGATGGATGAGGATGAACGGGGTCAGCTCGTCGCCCTGACCGGAGGGATTATCCGCCATGGCGTCCTGAATCTGCTCGTCGGTCAGCGGGAAATGCGTCCCCTTGCCGAGCTGATTCTGGTCAAAGTCGTTCGCGTCCATCACGACGGTCGGCACGCCGGTCGCGGCTTCCAGCGCGTCGCAGAGCTCGACGGGGTGCTCCGGGTTGATGACGCCCATCGTGTGATACACCTCGAAGGACGAATCCGGATAGAAGCCGTCGATGCCCGCCACGCCGTGGCCGCAGATTTTGTAAAACAGGCCGCGGATGCCGAACGGGCGCGTGACCGCGGAGACCGCCGCCGCAAAGAGCACGCGCGGCAGGCCGCAGATCTCGATGACGAGCTGCATCTTGTAGGGCTGATGCATGCCGATGCCGGTGGAATTGTGCCCGGCGAACGGCGCGAGCGTTTTGGCCCAGAAGCCGGGGTGCGTGTCCGCCAGCGTGCGCACGTTGTTGGTGCACATGCCCATCACCTTTGCGGTGAAGGACAGGCAGTCGCCCGGCTGATACAGCGGCAGCACATAGCGGCGGACAAGCTCGGCCTGATCCTCGCCCGGCTGAACGAAGTGCGTCTTTATGGCATAACGCTGGTAGCGGCGGCCGTCTTTGCCGGTCAAAATGCCGCGGTCATAATAAACAACGCCGTCTTTCTCCTGACGGGTGGATTCCTGATTGCGTGAAGCGCCCATTTGATTGCCTCCTTGGCTGATGGTTAAGGCTATTTTGCCCATCAAGGACAGGCTTTATCAGCACGGCTCTCATTGTACACGATGACGGAGAGAATGTCAATTTTTACCGGAATAAAGAAAAAACGCCGAAGCGCAAAGAAAAGAGAAAAGAGGTTGCAAAAACCCGCGCTTTGGGCTATAATATCCGCATACATCGGCGCGCCTTCGGGCGCAGAAAGAGAACAGACCGTTTGATCCGTTCAAGAGAGCCGCCGGTCGGTGCGAGGCGGTGCGGAGGAGGGTCGATCCGCTCTTTCCATGCCGCGGGTGACGAGCTCGCGGGCAGACGGCCCTTATCCGTCAAGAGAGGCCATGAAAATGGCAATTTGGGTGGCAACGCGGAGCACTTCGTCCCATGCGGAAGGAGCGCTCCTTTTATTTTGGCGTGCAATCTCCGGGGAGAAATCCCCGCAAGGAAGAAAGGAAGAACTGTCGTGATTGATATCAATTTGATCCGCAAGACGCCGGACGTCGTGCGCGAAAACATCAGGAAAAAGTTTCAGGACAGCAAGCTCCCCCTCGTGGACGAGGTGATCGAGCTGGATCGCAAGAACCGCGAGGCCATGCAGCAGGCCGACAGCCTGCGCAATCAGCGCAAGGTGCTCTCCAAGGAGATCGGCGGCCTGATGAAGCAGGGCAAGAAGGACGAGGCCGAGGCGGCCAAGGCGAAGGTCAACGAGATGGCCGAGGAGCTGGCGCGTCTGGAGCAGTTGGAAGAAGAATACGCCGCCGAGATCAAGAAGCGCATGCAGGTCATCCCGCAGATCATCGATCCGAGCGTGCCGATCGGCAAGGACGACAGCGAGAACGTCGAGATCGAGCGCTTCGGCGAGCCGGTTGTGCCGGATTTCGAGGTGCCCTACCATGTGGACATCATGGAGAAGCTGAACGGCATCGACATTGACGCCGCGCGCCGCACCTCCGGCAACGGCTTCTACTACCTCAAGGGCGACATCGCGCGCCTGCACAGCGCCTGCCTCTCCTACGCGCGCGATTTTATGATCGACCGCGGCTTCACCTATTACATCCCGCCGTACATGATCCGCAGCAGCGTGGTCACGGGCGTGATGAGCTTCGCCGAGATGGAGAACATGATGTACAAGATTGAGGGCGAGGATCTCTACCTGATCGGCACCTCCGAGCACTCCATGATCGGCAAATTCATCGACACCATCCTCACCGAGGACGAGCTGCCGCAGACGCTGACCAGCTATTCTCCCTGCTTCCGCAAGGAGGTCGGCGCGCACGGCATCGAGGAGCGCGGCGTTTACCGCATCCACCAGTTCGAAAAGCAGGAGATGATCGTCGTCTGCAAGCCGGAGGATTCGATGATGTGGTATAACCGCCTCTGGCAGAACACCGTCGATTACTTCCGCTCGCTGGATATTCCGGTTCGGACGCTGGAGTGCTGCTCCGGCGATCTGGCCGACCTGAAGGTGAAGAGCTGCGACGTCGAGGCTTGGAGCCCGCGCCAGAAGAAGTATTTCGAAGTGGGAAGCTGTTCCACGCTGGGTGACGCGCAGGCGCGCCGTCTGGGCATCCGCGTCAAGGGCAAGGACGGCAGCAAGTACTTCGCCCACACACTGAATAACACCTGCGTGGCGCCGCCCCGCATGCTGATTGCGTTCCTGGAGAATAACCTCAATGAGGACGGCTCCATCCGTATTCCCGCGCCGCTGCGCCCGTATATGGGCGGCAAGGAAGTTCTTGTGCCGGCGAAGTAAGTTCAATATAGAGAAAAGGGAAACCGCGAAAAACGGTTTCCCTTTTATATAGGACAGCAAATGAGCAAATCCGAAATTATGCGCAATATTCTGGTGACGGGGGCGCAATGCGCGCCTGCGTTTTGTGCAGAAGTTGCTTTTCGCTCAATGATTGAAAATAAATTTTCCCCTTTTTCAAGGGAAACCGTCGCGCGCCGTCGAATCGAAGGACATTCGATTCATTTGAGAGGGGGATTTTTGATGCTGGGCAGGGTTTGCCTCAAGCGGCTTCGCTTTGTGCTCTACGCCGTTTTGTTTTTCCTGCTGACGCTGGATATCACCAACCGGACGGGCGACGGTCTGATTGCGACCATCTGCATCTGGCTGGCGCTCCCGCTGTCGTTTATCGCGATGGTCTGGTGGATATACACCTGCGTCCGCGACACGGTGCGCCTTCTTCGGGATGGCGTCGCGCCGGAGGATGCGCCGACATGGGCGGAGTATGCCGTCTGGTGGGTGCAGGATGAGCTCGCGGAAATTGCCGCGCTGGATGGGCGCGGCAAAGCGCGCTTCTTCCTGTTCCGCGTCGGAGGCGTGCTGCTCAGCGCGCTGGGGCTGGTTTTGATCGTTCGGGATTCGGTCGTCATCGGCACGCTGCTGCTCATCGCGGGGCTGACGCTGTGCATCACCGCCTCGCCGCAGAGCGTCAACCGCAACTGCCCGGATCAAAAGCAGCTCGCCTGCCCTTCGGGCGTGACCGTCGCTTCCCTCTATGAGGCCTTCGCCGCGGTCGATACCCCGCTGGGCAAGCCCTTTCTCGGACGCATCAAGACCATCGACGGCGATGCGATGATCTGGGGGCCGAACGCGCGGGATGAATACGTCTATCTCTACAGAAGCCGCAGCGGGCGCTATCTGCATCTCAGCTCGAACATCTTTCCGGAGTGGATCACCACGCCCATTCCAGCGGGCGAAAAGAAAGACGAGCCGCTGGATATGCCCGAGCTGCTCGCCGATCTATGCGATTGTATTGAAGAATATTTGAAAACGGGGAACGTCCGCCCGCTGTGACGGCGTTATGCCTTTCCCCACGGCCCGCGGCAATAGAAGATCACGGACATCACCATTGCGATGCTCCAGCCGATGGGCCACGCGCACCACACGCCGACCGCACCCAGCGCCTTGGAGAGCACGATGGCCAGCCCGACACGGAGGATGAGATCCGTGAACGTCGCGGCCATGAATTCCTTCATCAGCCCCGCGCCGCGCAGAACGCCGTCGGAGACCAGCTTGCAGGAGACCACGAAGTAGAACGGCGATACGATCCGCAGGAATTGCACGCCGGAGGCCATCGCGGCCTCGCTCGGCTCGTTCATAAAGATGTTCACCAGCATCCGCCCGCCGAGCAGATACAGCGCGACAATCGGCAGGCAGAGCATCCACACGAGTTTCAGCCCGGCCTTGAAGCCGCTGCGCACGCGCTCCATCTTGCCCGCGCCGATGTTCTGCGCCGTGAAGTTGGATATGCCGTTGCCCAGCGTCGTCAGCGAGGTAATCACGAGGTTGTTGAGCTTGACGGAGGCGGAATAGCCCGCCATCACGCCCGAGCCGAACGAATTGATAACGCCCTGAATGACGATGTTGCCGACGGAAATGAAGCTCTGCTGCAGGATGCTCGGCACGGCAATCACCGCAATGCGGCAAAACAGCGGGAAGGAGAACAGCGCGCTTTTCTCGTCCGTCTCCACGCTACGCAGGCGGCGCAGCACAAAGAGCACCGCCAGCACGCAGCTCACGCCTTGGCAGAGGAACGTCGCCCACGCCACGCCCGCAACGCCCATCTTAAACGCGGTGACAAACAGGATATCCATGAAGATGTTGCTCGTCGAGGACGCGGCCAGGAAGATAAACGGCGTTTTAGAATCGCCCAGCGCGGAGAAAATGCCCGTCGCCACGTTGTAAAAGAACACGAACGGCAGCCCGAGGATGTAGATATCCAGATAGAGCTTGGAATCCGCGAACACGTTTTCCGGCGTGTTGATGAGCCGCAGCAGACCGTCGCAGCCCAGCGTGCCCGCGAGCATCAGCGCCGCGCAGACGACCGCGCTTGAGATGAACGTCGTATAGACCGCCGTTTTCATTTCGCCCAGCTTCTTCGCGCCGAAGAGCTGGGAGACGATGACTGAGCAGCCGATGTTGCAGCCGAAGGCGAACGCGATGAAGATCAGCGTGATCTCGTAGCTGTTGCCGACGGCGGCCAGCGCGTTTTCGCCGATGAACTTGCCCGCAACAAAGCTATCCGCGATGTTGTAGAGCTGCTGAAAGATGATGCTGCCGAAAAGCGGCAGGCAGAATTTCCAAAGCACCTTGGCCGGATCGCCGACCGTCAAATCCTTATTCATGGCTGTTCCCCTTCATTTGCAGGCTTTTGCAGATCATCTCGACGCATCCATCCACGCCGTAATAGCTGCTGGAGAGCATTACGTCGTAGCTTTCCGGGTCGCCCCACTGCGTATCAGCATAAAAATCAAAGTAACGCCTGCGCATGCGATCCGTCTTGCGCATTCTGGCGCGCGCCTGCGGCTCGTCAAGCCGGTTGCGGCTGGCGATCCGCGCGACGCGATCCGCTTCATCCGCGTAGATGAACACGGAGAGCACGTTCTTGCGATCTCTCAGCAGCGAAGAGGCACAGCGGCCGATGATGACGCAGCCGCCCTTGTCCGCAGCGTCCAAAATGGCCTTCTTTTCCGCATCGTAGACGAGCTGGCTCTGAGAATAGAACGCGCCGCCGATGCTCGCGCTGTCCGCAAACACGTTGCCCGAGAGAAACGCGCTGGCGCTGACGGGCTTTTCATCCTGCCGCTCCACCTCGCCGAGCGAAACGCCGCCTTCTTTCGCCGCCTGCTTGAGCAGCAGCTTATCGTAACAGGTCACGCCCAGCCGCGCCGCCAGCTTTTCGCCGATTTCGCGGCCGCCGCTTCCATATTGTCTGCCGATGCAAATAATCATATCGTTCATATGAATCCCTCCTCGTCCGAGCGCAGGGCTTGACAACGCTCAACGCTCCGACTATACTACAAATATGTCGATATGAAAAATATATAAATGATATTCTCTCTATATCAATATCGCATATCAACGCCATCCTAAAAAAACTTCCCTCCGAAAAAAAGACCTTCCTCCTAGAGGAAGGTTGGCACGGCGAAGCCACGACGGAAGGAGTTCGTCTCCCCAACGGAAGGAGTCCCCCATGCTCATCAGCTACGATGCCTATCGCGTTTTCTACACCGTCGCCCGGCTCGGCAGCTTCACCAAAGCCGCCGGGGCGCTGCTGTCCAGCCAGCCCAACCTCACCCGAACCATCCGCAATCTGGAATCGGCGCTCGGCTGTACGCTCTTTGTGCGCAGCAACCGCGGCGCGGTGCTCACGCCGGAGGGCGAAAAGCTGTTTGCGCGCGTCTCCGTCGCCTGCGAGCAGATTCAGGCGGGCGAGGAGGAGCTGGCCAGCGACCGCAGCCTGCAAAGCGGCGTAGTCTCCATCGGCGCAAGCGAAACGGCGCTGCACGGCTTTCTTCTGCCCGTGCTCGGCGCGTTCCACCGCGCCCATCCGGGGATTCGCCTGCGCATCGCCAACCATTCCACGCCGCAGGCGTTTTCCGCGTTGCGCAACGGCTTGGTGGATGTCGCCGTCGTCACCTCTCCCACGGCGGACACAAGCGGCCTGCACATCGAACCGCTCGGCCAATTCGAGGAGGTGCCCGTCTGCGGTCCGTCGCTGATGCACCTGTGCGGCCAAAGACTGACGCTTGCCGATCTTTCGGCCTATCCCTTCATCAGCCTCGGGCGCGAAACGGCGAGCTACGCTTTTGCGTATAACCTGTTCGCCGAAAACGGCGCGGCGTTCTCACCGGATATCGAGGTCGCCACGTCCGACCAGATTCTCCCGCTCGTGCGGCTTGACCTCGGCGTGGCGTTCCTGCCGGAAGCCTTCGCCGCGCCCGCGCTGCAAAAGGGCGAAATCGGACGGCTGACGCTCGCGGAAACCATTCCGCCCCGCCAGCTTCTGATGGCGCGGCGAAGCGGGCAGGCGCTGAGCATCGCCGCCAAGGCGCTGGAAGCGATGATCCTGGGCTAACGGCAATCCGCGCCTCAGGCCTCCGCCGCGTCCCTTTCGCAAAACGCCATCAACAGCGCCATCGCCAGCAGATCCGCGCATCCGCCGGGGCTGATTCCCGCCGCGCTCATTTGTCCGTCCCAATCGGTCAGCTTCTCTTTGAGCCGGCCGATTTTTTGTTTCATCTCGCCCGCTTCCAGCGCCGCCGCGATTTCGCCGTCCAGCGCCCGCGCCGTCTTGCGCATCGCCGCCGCGCCCGCCTCGCCGCCACGGCGAACGGCGTTCGTGTCCTGCGTGTCGGCCATCAGCGCGGTCAGCGCGCAGAGCGCCGCGTCATTGAGCGAAAGCCCGGCCTTCAGCCCCGCGTTTAGCCTCGGCAGGGCGATTTCGCGCACGCTCGCAAACCCGCTCGCCGCCTCCGCGCGAACGCCGCCCACGCCCGCCTTTTGGTAAATCGCCTCGCCGAAGGTGCGCGCCTGTCCGGCTTTCGCCGCCTCCAGCTCCCTGCGCATCTGCGCGCCGGTCATCTCGCCGCAGCGCGCCAGCGTTTCGTGCACGCAGAGCGGCGCGCCGTAACCCATGCCCAGCGACGCACAGGCAATGCCCAGCGAAAAAATTGCGCCCTTGTGCGTGTTCACGCCGCCCGTCGCGCGGCGCATGGCGTCCTCCGCCAAAAGCCCCGGCACGCGCAGCGCGTCAAAGCACGCCTGCGCGTTTTTTCCCCGGTGTGCAAGGCCGATGCGCGCACAGGTTTCAAAATACGGCCTGAGCGCGCACGCGCTGTCGATGAATGTGAAGACGTCCATATCCCGGTGCGCGCCCGCGTTGTGCCTGTCCACCAGCCCCGGCTTGGGCGTCACCGCCACCTCGAAGAGCAGCGCGCGCTGGGCGTTTTCCGCCGTCCGCTTTGCAAACGCCGTTTCAAAGTGCGCGTCGATGATTGCGTTCGCCTTTTCAAACAGCGCGTCCGCGCTGTGCGCGCGGCTTCTCGCGCAGACCGGCGCAGGGTTGCCGCAGAGCAGACAGCGCCGCGCGGGCAGGCCGATCTCCGTCCGCGAGATCTTGCTGCCGTCCGGCGCGATCACGTCGATATCCAGCAGCCGCCCAAGCGCCTCGCCGTCCTCCAGCGCGCAGAGCCGCCGCTTGATTGCCCGCGCGTCCGCGCGAACACAGAGCATCGCCTCCGGCCCCGTCTTTTCGTGGATGGCCGCGTCAAACAGCGTTTCGCAGGGCGCGAGCACCGCCTTCACGTTCCGCAAGCCCCACGCAAACGCGCGCTCGATGTTCTCCGTCCGCTTGATCGCCCCGGCAATATTCATGCACAGACACACCACCGACGCGCCGGGATACCGCGCCAACAGCGCCCGCTGCGCCTGCGCGCGCGCCTCCCTTGCGTCCATCATATCGGATACCGTCACCCGTTCGGCCATTGCTTTATCCTCCGTTTTGCGCTTTCGCCCGCATTTTGACCTTTATTTTATCAGAATTATGCCCGCCGCGCAAGCCGCCCGCTTTTCTCTATCCCTTTTCGGCGTTTCATGGTATAATCAGGCTATTGAGTTGATTTGAGGAGATGCCGCCATGATGGATGAATATTTCGCCGTTCCGATTTCCCCTTCCAACAAGCGCGCCATGGCGCAGATGGACGCGCTGCTCGCGCGCGAGGGCATCGAGCGCGACCGAAACCTGACCTATTCCGCTGCGATTTACGACGACGACGGGCAGATGATCGCCACGGGCTCGCTGTTTGAAAACACGCTGCGCTGCCTCGCCGTGGATGGCGCGCATCGCGGCGAAGGGCTGATGGCCGTGATCGTCGCGCATCTGGTTCAGGCACAGATTGAGCGCGGCCACACGCACCTGTTTCTGTACACGAAGGTGGACAGCGCGAAGTTCTTTGCGCCGCTGGGCTTTACAGAAATCGCGCGCGTGGACGGCCGACTCGTGTTCATGGAAAACCGGCGCGACGGCTTTTCGCGCTACCTGAAAAGCCTTGCGCCCTATGCGGGCGAGCACCCCGGCGCGGCGCTGGTGATGAACGCGAACCCCTTCACCCTCGGCCACGAGACGCTGGTGGCGCGCGCGGCGAAGGAAAACGAGCGCGTCGTGCTGTTCGTGCTCAGCGAGGATCGCTCGCTCGTGCCGTATTCGGATCGCATGGCGATGGTCAAGGCCGCATGTGCGAAATACGGCAACGTTTCGGTCGTTTCCTCCGGCAGCTACATGATTTCCTCCGCGACGTTTCCCTCCTATTTTCTAAAGGATGCGGACGTCGTCACCCGCACCCACGCCGAGCTGGACGCGACGCTCTTCACCCGCATTGCGGCCGCGCTGAATCTGACGCGGCGCTATGTCGGCGAGGAGCCGTTCTCTCACACGACGAGTCTGTATAATGAGGCGCTCGCGGCGGTTCTGCCCAAGGCGGGCGTTGAGCTGGTCGTCATCCCCCGCGCGCAGGCGCAGGGCGAGGCCATCAGCGCGTCGCACGTCCGTCAGCTCATCCACGACGGCCATATCGAAGCGATTCGCCCGCTCGTGCCGGAGACGACCTACACCTATCTGACCGGCGACGCGGGGCAGGCTGTCCTCCGGCGGATTCAGGCTGCGGCGGACGTGATCCATCACTGAGTTTTTCACGCATTGTATAAATCGATAATTGAGCGAAAAGCAACTTCTGCACAAAATAACGCACAGGCATTGACGGCAGGAGAGCCAAAACAAGCCGAGTTGTCGCTTGAGGAACAGGCGAAAATTGGGGAAATTGGCACTGCTGGCGATAATCCTTTTCTGATTGCCACGGCTGAGCAGCTTAAAGAGTCGGCACGGTTGTCGGAAGAAATGATGGCATCGTTCAAAACTGCGCGATGCTCGGCGAGTCTGGCCGCGATGCTGGCGCGCAAGAAGAAAAAGTAAAAACCCAATCCAAAAGCGCGAACTCTTCGACGGATGAAACGTCGGGCGGTTCGCGTTTTGCATTGGTTTTGGAATGTGGGGGGCGAGTCCATGCGGCGGACGCAGCCCGCTTATTTTTTTCCCTTTGGGTTGCCGTTGGCATATTCGCACCATGCGCGCAGGGTACAGCTTTCGCAGGCAGGCTTTCGGGCGGCGCACACGCGGCGGCCATGATAGATCAGCCAGTGGTGCGCACGGCTCCATTGGCTCTGCGGGATGTTTTGCATGAGCTGATGCTCGGTTTTGAGCACGTCGGGCGCATCGGCCAGCCCCAGCCGGTTGGCGACGCGGAAGACGTGCGTATCCACGGCGATGGCGTCCGCGCCGAACGCACAGCTCATCACGACGTTCGCCGTCTTGCGCCCCACGCCGGGCAGGGATTCCAGCGCGTCGTGGTCAGCGGGCACCTCGCCGCCGAAGCGGGTAGTCAGTTCCCGTGCCATCAGCACGAGGTTTTTGGCCTTGTTGTGGAACAGGCCGCAGGTCTTGATGATCGGCTCGATCTCCGCCGGTTCAGCCTTCGCCAGCGCCGCCGCGTCGGGATAGGCGGCAAAGAGCGCGGGCGTGACCATGTTCACCTTGACGTCCGTGCACTGGGCGGAGAGCATCACGGCGACGAGCAGCTCAAACGGATTGGCGAAGTGCAGCGCGGGCCGCGCGTCTGGGTATAGGCGCGCCAGCTCGGCAAGAATCAGGCGGTTTTGTTCTTCTCTGTCCATGGCGATGTATTTCTCCTTGACATTGGTGTGCGCGGAAAACACTGCTTCTTGCGCTATGGAAAATGCGTAAAATCGCCCGTGCGCAAGAGTCTGATGTTTTGCAGGGTACGGCGGAAATGAAGGTGGGATTGATCTTCTTTTTTATTATATCCGATGCGTCAATGCATTTCAACCAGCGGCGTGAGCGTCAGGCGGCGTGTGCCATAGCCTTCCACGCGGTAAAAACCGATCAGCGCGCCGGGGGATAGGCGGCGATAGACCTGCATCACCTGCGGGGTCTGCGCCAGGTCAAACCGAACGGACAGCCCGCAGCCGATGGCGACCTCGCGCGGCGTGGCGATTACCCCGGCGGATAGACCGGCGCGGTGCAGCGCGTCCTCCATGCGCAGCACCTGCGTGCGCGAACGGAAGGCGGCGAGCCCAAAGGAATCATTCATGCGCGGTTCCTCCTCTCATATACTCCACTGTATGAGCGGGCGGGAGCGGCGGTGAGAGAAAGGGGAATGGGCTTGATTTATCTGGATAACGCGGCGACGAGCTGGCCAAAGCCGCGCTGCACGGTGCAGGCGATGGCGCGGGCGCTGGAGGAAAGCGGGGCGAATCCGGGGCGCGCGGGGCATCGGCTTTCGCTGGAGGCGGGGCGGATTGTCGAGCGATGCAGGCAGGCGTTGGCCGACATGCTGGGCGAGACGGACGCGAGCCGCGTCGCCTTTGCGCAGAACGCGACCGACGCGCTGAATATGGCGATTCACGGCGTGGTGCGGACGGGCGACCACGTGGTATCCACGCTGATCGAGCACAACTCCGTGCTGCGCCCGCTTTCGGAACTGGCCAGAAGCGGCGTGATTACGCTGACGCTCGTGCCGCCGGATGCGGACGGGCGGATGGACGCGCGGGAGATCGAGCGCGCGCTGACCGCGCGGACGCGGCTGGCCGCGATGACGCACACCTCCAACGTGCTGGGGCTGGAGCAGGACGTCGCGGCGGTCGGCGCGGTGTGCCGTCGGCGGGGCGTTCTCTTTCTGGTGGACGCGGCGCAGACGGCGGGTCATCTGCCGCTGGAGCCGAAAAAATGGGGCTGCACCATGCTGGCCATGCCGGGGCACAAGGGGCTGCTCGGCCCGCACGGCACGGGCGCGCTCTGGGTCGCGGACGGGGTGACGCTCGCGCCGCTTCGGCAGGGCGGGACGGGTTCGGCCTCCGAAAGCATGTTTCAGCCCAGAATAATGCCCGACAGTCTGGAGAGCGGGACGCTCAATCTGCCGGGCATTGCGGGTCTATATGCGGGGATGCGGTTTGCGCTGGCGCATCAGCAGGAGGCGCGCGAAACGACGGCCGCTCTGTGCGGCATGATGCGCGACGCGCTGCGGGAGATGGCCGGCGTTCGGGTGTACACGCGGGCGGATGCGTCGCTGCTCAGCTTCAACGTGGCGGGAATCGCCTCGCAGGTCGTCGCCTCGGCGCTGGATGAGCAGGGCATCGCGGTGCGCGGCGGGCTGCATTGCGCGCCGGGGGTGCACCGGTTTTTGGGCACGCTGAACATCGGCGCGGTGCGCGTCAGCCCGGGGCTGATGAACACCGCGGCGGAGGCGGGGAAGCTGATTGACGCGGTTTGGAAAATCGCGAAGGCGCGCTAGTTCCCGGCGTTTTCCATGGCGGAGAAGAGGGCGACGATGGCGTCTACCTCGTCGCGAAGCTCGGTCATCGAGCCGGTGAGGACGTTGCCGGCCTGCAGGCGCTGCTCGGCGGTATCCAGCGTGGCGATGCAGGCGGTGAGCATGGAGCCATCGACGATGACGGTTCCCGCGCCGTAGATGTTGGCGGCCAGCGTGTTGAGGCATTGCAGCGCGTAAATGTGGCTGCGGACGTTGGAAAGCAGGGTCATGGTGTTGGTGCCGCTGGACTGTGTGAGGCGGTAGACGGCGGTTTGCGCCTCGTTGGCCTCGTTGGTGGCGCGCGCCATCAGCGCGTCGCTGGTTGTGCGGCTGACGCCGGAAGCATGCAGATAGGAAACCGTTACGCCGATGAGCGCAATCGCCAGAACGAAGACGACGACGCTCAGGATGCGGACGGTTTTCTGCGCCTTGCGGCGGCCTGCGCCGGTTTGAAACGAATACATAAACAACCTCCTTGTTCAAAGAGAAAAGAGCTTTGTCACGCAAAACCATTATAGCACATCATTCGAATGGGGTAAAGGGGCGAAAAAATCGCCGGTTTTAAGCGAAAAGTGGAGCGAAAAGATTTGAAACTGTCGAAATGTGTATAAAAGTGGAGAATCACGCCCAAATCCGGGCGGGGACTTGAACAGAAGCAGGCTTGTAGCGTATAATAGAAAAAAGACGGCTGAACAAGCAGCCATACGGGAGGAAAAGAGATATGCCGATGAACATTGCCATCGACGGCCCGGTGGGCGCGGGGAAATCCTCGATCGCCGATCAGGTGGCGCAAAGGCTTCATATTCTGCATCTGGACACGGGCGCGATGTATCGCACCGTCGCGCTGTACATGCTCCGAAACGGGATCGACCCGCAGGATGAGCAGACGGTCTCCGCGCGCTGCGGCGAGGCGGATGTGCGCGTGGCGTATCGGGACGGCGCGCAGCGGACGATGCTGGGCGGGGAGGACGTGAGCGACCTGATCCGCACGGGCGAGGTTTCCGCCGCGGCGAGCGCCATTTCCAAATGGCCGACGGTTCGCCGCCGCATGGTGGCCGCGCAGCGCGAAATCGCCGCGACGGCGGACATGCTGATCGACGGCCGGGACATCGGCACGCGGGTGCTGATCGACGCGCCGGTGAAGATCTTTTTGACGGCCACGCCGGAGGAACGCGCCCGCCGCCGCTATCGCCAGCAGATCGAGAAGGGCGACATGACGCCTTACGAGCAGGTGCTCGCCGAGCTGAACGCCCGCGACGCGCAGGACATGAACCGCGAAACCGACCCGCTTCGGCAGGCGGAGGACGCCGTGCTGGTGGATTCCACGAACATGACGCCCGAGCAGGTGGTCGATGCGATTATCGCTGTGGTGGAGGACGTATATGGAAAACGAGCGTAACGCGCAGCCCGCCGCGCAGCCCGCGGAAGAAAAGAAGCCCGTGGAGGAGAAGAAGCCGGGTTACCCGATGCACAAGCGCAAATACACGCCGCTGTACACGATCATCGTGTTCCTGTACGGGCTGCTGGTGAAGCTGCTGTTCTTTATGAAGATCGAGGGCAGGGAAAACGTGCCCAAGGATCGCAACTGCATCCTGATGGGCAACCACCAGTGTCTGCTCGACCCGGTGACGCTGGCGCTGTGCGTGCCGGACAGGGAAATTCACTTCATGGGCAAAAAAGAGCTGTTTGAAAACAAGGCGCTCGGCTGGGCGTTCCGGCAGGTGCACGGCTTCCCGGTGGATCGCGGCAACATGGATATGGGCGCGATCCGCACGGCGATGGGCGTGCTCAAGGCGGGCGAAACGCTGGGCATTTTCCCGGAGGGCACGCGGAGCAAGAGCGGGCACATGCTGCCGCTGCTGGGCGGCGCGTCGCTGCTGGCGCTCAAGAGCGGCTGCGACGTGGTGCCGGTGTACATCGAGGGCCATTACAAGCCGTTTCGGCGCATGGTGGTGCACGTCGGCAAGCCGATTGAGATGGCCGACCTGCGCGCCGGGCGCATGAACAAGGAAACCTGCGACGCGCTGACCGAACGCATGGAGGCCGCCTTTGCCCGGCTGAGCGGCGGAAAATCGCTTCCGCCCGCGGAGAAAACGCCGGCATAAGCGGGATTAAGGCAGGAAAGACCGGCGCGCGGAAAAATATTTTCAAAAAAATTTGAAAATTCGCCGCGCTTCGGCAGGAAAAACGAAAAAGACCTAGAATGAATAAAGATGGGCAATATGGAGTAATGGGTCAAAAGGCCCTCTGAAAGCGGGAGCAGGTGCGTATGGAACTCACAATCGGAGAGCATGCCGGGTTTTGCTTCGGTGTGCGGCGCGCGGTGCTCAAGGCTTTCGAGTGTGCCGAAAAGCAGCTCCCCTGCGTGACGCTGGGGCCGCTGATCCACAATCCGCAGGAGGTTGAGCGCCTGCGCCGTGCGGGCATCCGCAGCGTGGAGACGCTCGACGAGGTGAAGCCGGGCGAGACGGTGATGATCCGCAGCCACGGCGTAACGCCGGACGTCTATCGCCAATGCGAGGCGCGCGGGATTCCCGTGATCGACGCGACCTGTCCCCACGTGGCGCACATCCACCAGCTCGTGCGGCAATACAGCGAGCACGGCGACGCGGTGGTGATCGTCGGCGAGGCGGATCACCCGGAGGTGGTCGGTATCGCGGGCTGGGCGCGCGGAAGGGTTTTCATTTTGCCCGACGCGCAGGCCGCCGAACAGGCGGAGCTGCCGCAAAAAGCGCTGGTTGTCGCGCAGACGACAATCCGGCGGGATCGTTTTGACTCGGTTTTGCAGGTGCTCAGGCGGCGCGTGCCCGACCTGACGGAGCGCATTACCATTTGCGCGGCGACCAGCCAGCGCCAGCAGGAGGCGGAAAAGCTCTCCGGCGAGGCGGATGTGATGGTGGTCGTCGGCGGCAGAAACAGCTCCAACACGCAGAAGCTGCTGGAGACATGCCGCCTGCGCTGCGAGCGATCCGTTCTGGTGGAAACGCCGGAGGATGTGCCGCCCGATCTGGCCAAAGCGGATGACCGCGTGGCCCTGACGGCCGGAGCGTCCACCCCGCAGTGGCTGCTCGAACAGGTGCGCGCGCGCATCGAAGAAAACGCGAAAACAAGATAAAGTCACGCAAAAAACAAATCTGTGTTTCCCGGTGGTCCCCGCCGCCGTGATTCAATAAAGTATGTATCATCGCCGGCCAAGCCGGATAGAGATACTTGAGGAGGTTGTACCCGCATGAACGACATGGAAAAGAATCAGGTTTCCGAGAGCGAAGACTTTGCCGCGATGCTCGAGGAAACGATGGTCAAGTTCCGCCCCGGTCAGGTTGTTAAAGGTGTTGTCGCCCAGGTGAGCGACGACGGTGTTGTCGTGAGCATTCCCGGCAAGGCTGACGGTTTCATCAAGAAGAATGATCTGGTGACCACCGACTGCAAGGTGGACGACGAGATCGAGGCTGAGGTCGTCAAGCTCAACGATGGCGAAGGCTACGTGCTCCTTTCCGAGCGCAAGGTCATGGCCACCAAGAACTGGGAGAAGCTCGTTGCCGAATACGACGAGGGCGCCTATGTGGAGGCTACGGGTCGTGAGGCCGTCAACGGTGGCCTGATCGCCGACGTGATGGGCGTTCGTGCGTTCATTCCGGCTTCTCACCTGTCCCGCCGCTTCGTCGAGAACATCGGCGAGTTCGTGGGCAAGACGATGACCGTCAAGATCATCGAGGTGGACAAGGCGAAGAAGCGCATCGTCGCCAGCCGCAAGGCCTATCTGCTCGACGAGAAGAAGAAGGCTTGGGAGAAGATCGAGAAGGATCAGGTCGTGACCGGCATCGTTCGCCGCCTGACCGACTTCGGCGCGTTCGTGGACATCGGCGGCGTGGATGGCCTCATCCATGTGACCGATCTGGCCTGGCATCGCGTGAAGCATCCGTCCGAGGTCGTGACCCCGGGGCAGGAAGTGACCGTGAAGATCATCGGTGTGGACAAGGAAAAGGAGCGCATCCAGCTCAGCCTGAAGGCGCTCCAGCCGCAGCCGTGGGACGTGGCCGAGGAGAAGTATCCGGAAGGCTCCATCGTCGAGGGCAAGGTTGTCCGCATCACCACCTTCGGCGCGTTTGTGGAGCTGGAGCCGGGTCTGGACGGCCTGGTGCACATCTCCCAGTGCGCGCTCAAGCGTATCGCCAAGGTTGAGGACGCGGTGCAGGTCGGCCAGACCGTGCGCGTGAAGGTTCTCAAGGTGGACAAGGAAGCCAAGCGCATCAGCCTGTCCATCCGCGAGGCGCTCACCGAGGAAGTTGATTACAACGCCGAGGTGCAGGGTCTGGACTTTGACGATCTGGGCGACGCTCCGGCCGACGACGCTGAGTAATCCCAATCGAAGACGCATCAAAACGCCGCATGGGTTTGCCCGTGCGGCGTTTTTGCGAAAAGCCCAAAAAGACATTTGAGCGGCCCGATTGCATCGTTCGTCCGTTTTGAATTGACTTTTGGGTATCTTCATTGTATGATGAAGCCATCATAAATCGGGACGCATTTGTCCCTGAAAGGATTATGCTATGCACGAGAAGAAAAACCCCAACAGGCCGTTGATCGTCTATTACATCATCGCGCTCGTCGTGGTGATGCTGCTCAACGCGCTGCTTTTCCCGCAGATTGAGCGATACAGCGTCAAGCAGGTTGATTATTCCGAATTTCTCTCGATGCTCGAAGACGGAAAGGTTAAATCTGTCGAGATTAACGATACGCAGATCGCCTTCACCCCGGTCGAGCAGATTCAGGATGGCAAGGCTACCTATTACACCACCAACCGCGTGACGGCGGACGACAAGCTGGTCGAGCGCCTGCTGGCGGCGGGCGTGGAATTTGGTCAGGTTGTGCCGGAGGAAATGAGCCCGATCATCTCGTTCCTGGTTTCGTGGGTGCTGCCGCTGGTCATTTTCTACGGCCTCGGCTCGTTCATGTTCCGCAAGATGAGCCAGCGCATGGGCGGAAACACCATGAGCTTCGGCAAATCCAACGCCAAGATCTACGTCGAGGCGCAGACCGGCAAGACGTTTGACGACGTGGCCGGCGAGGACGAGGCCAAGGACGCGCTCAAGGAGATCGTCGATTTCCTGCATGATCCGCAGAAATACCGCGATATCGGCGCGAAGCTGCCCAAGGGCGCGCTGCTCGTCGGCCCTCCCGGCACGGGCAAAACGCTGCTGGCGAAGGCCGTCGCGGGCGAGGCGAAGGTGCCGTTCTTCTCGATTTCCGGCTCGGAATTTGTGGAGATGTTCGTCGGCATGGGCGCGGCGCGCGTGCGCGACCTGTTCAAGCAGGCGGGCGAGAAAGCGCCGTGCATCGTCTTCATCGACGAAATCGACGCCATCGGCAAGCGCCGCGACAACGCGGGCATGGGCGGCAACGACGAGCGCGAGCAGACGCTCAACCAGCTGCTCACCGAGATGGACGGCTTTGACGCGGGCAAGGGCGTCGTCATTCTGGCGGCGACCAACCGCCCGGAGATTCTGGACAAGGCGCTGCTGCGTCCGGGTCGTTTCGACCGCAGAATCCCCGTCGAGCTGCCCGATCTGGCGGGGCGCGAGGCGATTCTCCGCGTGCACGCCAAGGACGTGAAGACCGAGCCGAACATCGATTATACGCAGGTCGCCCGCGCGACGAGCGGCTGCTCCGGCGCGGAACTGGCGAACATCATCAACGAGGCCGCCATCGCCGCCGTCAAGGATAACCGTAAGGTCGTCTCCCAGCGCGATATGGAAGAAGCCATCGAGACGGTCATCGCCGGTTATCAGCGCAAGAACGCCGTCGTCTCCCCGCGCGACAAGCTCACCGTGTCCTATCACGAGTGCGGCCACGCGCTGGTGGCGGCGAAGCTCAAAAATTCCGCGCCCGTGCAGAAGATCACGATCATCCCGCGCACGAGCGGCGCGCTCGGCTACACCATGCAGGTGGACGACGAGGAACGCCTGCTGATGACCCGCGAGCAGATTCTCGACAAGATCACCACGTTCTGCGGCGGCCGCGCGGCCGAGCAGCTGATCTTCGGCCGCATCACCAGCGGCGCGAGCAACGACATCGAGCAGGCGACCAAGCTCGCCCGCGCGATGATTACGCGCCTGGGCATGAGCGACACGTTCGGCATGATGGCGTTGGAAACGCAGTCCGGCCAGTATCTCAGCGGCGACTCGAACCTCGTGTGCTCCGACCAGACGGCGGCGCGCATCGACGTGGAAGTGAAGCAGATCATCGCCAACTGCTATGAGCAGGCGTATCAGATTCTGAGCGACAACAAGGAAAAGCTGCACGAAACGGCGAAGGTTCTGCTGGAAAAGGAAACCATCACCGGCATGGAATTCATGGCGATTCTGGCGCCGAATCAGCTCCCCTCCGCCGAGACGGAGAAGGCCGAGGAAAAGCCGGAGGAGAAGCCCGACGATTCCGCGGACGACGTTGAAGTGAAGTAAAAAAGCAAGGCTGTCAGGGCGAAACTTGACAGCCTTGTTTGGATGACGGATATTTTTCCCCTCTGCCGTCGGCGGTCGGGGAAAGGGCGGGGATGAACATGAAAAACATCTTTTTGGCGGCATGGCTGGCCATGAACGGCTTCACGTTCTGCCTTTACGGCGTGGATAAGCGAAGGGCGAAACGCGGGGCGTGGCGCATCCCGGAAAAGACGCTGCTGCTGTGCACATGGCTGCTGGGCGGCGTGGGCGCGCTCATCGGCATGCGCGTGTTTCACCACAAGACAAAGCACCGGGTGTTTACGATCAGCGCGCCGATTGCCGCGGCCATCAGCATCGTGGCCGCGCTCTGCGGGCTGATGATGTGAGGAGGATGGACGATGAACCGATTTGAACGACTGCATGCGCTGCTGGGCCAAAAGCCGCGCGCGAACCTCGGCTTTTTCCCGACGCCGCTGTATAAGCTCGACAGGCTGAGCGAGCGGCTGGGCGTGAATCTCTATGTCAAGCGCGACGATTTTTCCGGCATGAGCCTTTTCGGCGGCAACAAGATCCGCAAGCTGGAATATTTGCTGGGCGACGCGAAGGAGAAGGGCTGCGACACGGTGTTCACCTACGGCGCGACGCAATCCAACCACGCCATGCAGACCGCGACGGCCTGCCGCCGCCTCGGCTTGGAGCCGATTCTCTACCTGAACGCCTATGTGCAGCCGGATGAAAACGACGTGCGCTCGAACATGCTGCTGGATCGCATCCTCGGCGCACAGGTGAACGTCGTGCCCGGCCTGCCGGGGGAGACGGAGGCGCAGACGGAAGCGCGGTGCCATCAGATGGGCGTGGCGCATGCGGCGCGGCTGGAAGCGGAAGGCCACCGCTGCTATGATGTGCCGATGGGCGGTGCAAGCCCCGTCGGCTCGGCGGCGTTTATCGGCGGCTATCTGGAAATGATGGAGCAATGCGCACAGTTGGGCGTCGCCCCGACGCGGCTTTACGCGGCGACGGGCACGGGCGGCACGCTGGCCGGCTTGGTCGCGGGACGCAAGGCGCTGGGCGTCGGGCCGGAGATCACCGGCGTGGCCGTCAGCCGCAAGGACGCGGGCTACGAGGGGCGCTGCGCCGAGCTGGCGAATGCGTCGCTTGAATGGCTGGGCAGCGAAACGCGCGTGACGGCGGCGGATTTCGACGTTGAGCGCGGCTATTTCGAGCCGGGGTATGAGCAGCCGAACGAGGCGGCCAACGAGGCGATCCGCCTTCTGGCGCGAACCGAGGGGCTTTTGACCGACCCGGTTTACACCGGCAAGGCGCTCGCGGGGCTGATCGGCCACGTGCGCGAGGGGCGGATTGCGCCGGGCGAGACGGTGATCTTCTGGCACACGGGCGGCGCGACGGCGCTGTTCGCCGAGCAGGCGATTCTGGGCGATCTGGCGAAGAAATAAAAAACAGCGATAAAAAATCGGCCTTCTTCCAATCTGCAAGCGGAAGAAGGTCGATTTTTTATGGATGATCGGATTGACGGGCTTTACTTCGTCGGAACGACAGCGCCCTTGTAGGTCTCGTTGATGAAGTTCACGACCTCGTCGCCCTGAAGCACCTCGACCAGCGTCTTGAGCTCCTCACGGTCATCGCCCTCGCGGACGGCGATGATGTTCGGATAGGCGACCTCGGTGCTCTCGTAGGCGATCGGCGTGCCGACAACGTCCGTACCGGCCTGAAGCGCGTAGTTGGAGTTGATGACGCCCAGATCGACGTCGGCCAGCGTGCGCGGCACCTGCGCGGCCTCGACCTCGACAAAATCAAACTTGTGCGGGTTCTCGGCGATGTTCAGCACGGTCGCCTTCTGATCCTTGGTGTCCTCCAGCGTGAGCAGGCCGTTGAATTCCAGCAGACCCAGCGCGCGGGCTTCGTTGGTCGGGTCGTTCGGGATGGCGATGATCGCGCCGTCCGGGATGGAATCAAGGGCGATTTCCTTCGCCGGGTTCACATACAGGCCCATCGGCTCGTAGTGTACCGCGCCCGCGCTGACCAGATGCGTGCCGTTGTCGGCGTTGAAGTTCTCCAGATACGGGATGTGCTGGAAGTAGTTCGCGTCCAGATCGCCCGCTTCGAGCTGGAGATTCGGCTGAACATAATCGTCAAAGACCACGATTTCAAGGTCGATGCCTTTTTCGGCGAGAATCGGCTTGGCCGCTTCGAGAATCTCGGCATGCGGGGTGGCGGATGCGCCGACGACGAGCTTGGTGTTGGCGCTGGCGACGCCGACCGCGGCGGTCAGCGCGAGGGAAAGAGCGAGCGTAAGCAGCTTTTTCATGGCATTGTCCTCCTGAAGATCAAAGGGTTTGATTTGTTGTTGATTGTTGTTGATTTGTGGATGTATTCAAAGCCTTTCGGCTTCGAGCCGGGAAGTGGGGGCGCGCCGTTCTCAGTTTCGAACGCGCTTGTCCGTCTTGCGGGAAATTTTCATGCCGACGATCTGGATGACCTGCATCAGCACGATCAGCAGGGCGACGGTGACGAAGAGCACGTCCGTCTGATAGCGGTTGTAGCCGTAGCTGATGGCAATCTGCCCCAGACCGCCGCCGCCAATCGCGCCGGACATCGCGCTGTAGCCGAGAATCGTGCCGCAGGAGATCGTCGCGCCGACGATCAGCGACGTTTTGGCCTCCGGAATGAGCACCTTGAAGATGATCGTCGGGATGTTCGCGCCCATCGACTGCGCCGCCTCGATCACGCCGGGATCGACCTCGAGCAGGGAGGATTCGATCATGCGGGCGACATACGGCGCGGCCGCGATGACCAGCGGAACGATCGTCGCTGTGGAGCCGTAGGCCTTGCCCGCAATCGCGCGGGTCACGGGGATGACCAGAATCATCAGAATCAGGAACGGGATGGAACGGAAGATGTTGACCACCGTATCGAGCAGGCGGTAGACCAGCTTCTGCGGCTTGAGGCCGCTCGGCGCGGTCAGCACCAGCAGAATCGCGAGCGGCAGACCCAGCAGATACGCGAACAGGGTGGAAACGGTCGTCATGTACAGCGTGTCTTTGATGCCGCCGAGCATCAGCGGAATCATCTTATCCATGGACATGTCCGTTCACCTCCTCAACGCGCAGCCCCTTGTTTTGCAGGAAGTAAATCGCCTTTTCCTGCTGCAAATGATCCTCCGGGAGCTGTAGGATCATCTGGCCGAACAGCTTGCCGCTGACCTCGCGGGTGTCGGCGTAGCGGATGTTGACGGCGACGTGGCACTGCATCGCCAAATCGGAAATCGTCGGTTCGTCGGCCGAGCTGCCCTCAAACACGATGCGGATCATCCGTTCGCCCATCGCGCCGCTGTCCGCGCCGGCGGTGCGGAAGATCAGCTTCTTGGCCGCCGCGGATTTCGGCTGGCTGAACACCGATTCGACCGTGCCGCACTCGGCCAGTTGGCCGTCGTCGATGATGGCGACATGGGTGCAGGTGCTCTCCACGACGCTCATCTCGTGGGTGATGATGACGATGGTGATGCCCATCCTGCGGTTGATTTCCCGCAGAAGGTTGAGAATCGAGGTCGTCGTCGTCGGGTCGAGCGCGCTGGTCGCCTCGTCGCAGAGGATGATCTTCGGGTTGGTCGCCAAAGCGCGGGCGATGGCGACGCGCTGCTGCTGGCCGCCGGAAAGCTGGCTGGGGTAGTTGTGCTGCCTGTCCGTCAGGCCGACGATTTCGAGCAGCTCGTCGATGCGCTTTTCAATCTGCGTGCGCTTCATGCCGGCGATTTCCATCGCGAAGGCGATGTTGCCGCGCACATCCCGCTGAGAGAGCAGATTGAAATGCTGGAAGATCATTGAGACCTGCTGGCGGAGCTGGCGGAGTGCCTTCGGGCTGAGCGAGGCGAGATCCTTGCCGTCGATGACGACGCTGCCCGAGGTCGGCTGTTCCAGAAAGTTGATGCAGCGCACCAGCGTCGATTTGCCCGCGCCGGACATGCCGATGATGCCGAAAATGTCGCCCTGCTCGATGTGCAGGTTGATGTCTTTCAAGGCGTCTACCGTTTGGGTTTTCCCCTTGAAGGTCTTTGTCAGGTGGTTCAGCTCAATGAGCGCCAAGATGGAAGCACTCCCTTCAACATGCATGTGGAATCAAGTCACGTCCTTGTGACGAAATGTATTATATACGAAATGCGCCATATAGGCAAACATGGATATTATATGATTGGCCATAGGATAAAGCTATGATAGGGATTGAAAATGGGGAGTGGGTATGGTAGAATCGGGAAGGACGAACTCCTACTCCTTCAGTCATGCCTTCGGCATGACAGCTCCCTCGGGGAGGGCGCTCGGACTGTAGACAAAAAGCTATTCTCCCCCCGTTTTCCAAGAACCTCGGGTTCTTGGCGGGGTTTGGGGCAGAGCCCCAGGAAAGGTTTTCTTATGACGCTGCAACAACTGAAATACGTCGTCGAGGTCGCCGAGTGCGGCTCCATCACCGAGGCCGCAAAGGCGCTGTTTATCGCCCAGCCCAGCCTCTCCGCCGCCGTGCGCGAGCTGGAGGAGGAAGCGGGCATCACCATCTTCCTGCGCAACAGCCGGGGGATTCTGCTCACGCAGGAGGGCGCGGAGTTTTTGGGCTACGCGCGTCAGGTCGTTCAGCAGGCCGCGCTGATCGAGGATAAATACATCGCGCACTCCGCGAGCCGCCAGCGCTTTTCCGTTTCCACCCAGCATTATTCCTTCACGTCCAGCGCGTTTGTCGAGCTGGTGCGCGCGCAGGGCGGCCAATCGTATGAATTTGTTCTCCGCGAGGGCAAGACGTATGACACGATCATGGATGTGCGCCATCTGCGCAGCGAAATGGGCGTGATCTACCTGTGCTCGTTCAACGAGGCGGTCATCCGAAAGACGCTGCGCGAATCGAACCTCGTCTTTTCCGAGCTGTTTTCCGCCAGGCCGCACATCTTCATCGGGCGCAACAACCCGCTCGCCGGGCGCAAAAGCGTCAGCATGAAGGATTTGGAATCCCTGCCGTGCCTGACATACGAGCAGGGCGACCAGAACTCGTTTTATTTTTCCGAGGAAATCCTCTCGACCCTCAACCATGAAAAGAGCATCAAGGTGACGGATAAGGGCACGATCATCGACCTGATGACCGGCACGGACGGCTATACCATTTCCTCCGGCATCTGCCCGTCGTATCTGCGCGGCGACGACATCATCTCCATCCCGCTGGAGGTGGAGGAAATCATCCGCATCGGCGTGATTACGCATAAGGATTATCGCCCGACCGCGCTGGGGCAGATGTATCTGGATATCCTCCACCGCGTCGTGGGCGATATGCAGGGGGAATAAGAAAAATAAGGGCAATCAAAAAGGAGAACGCGGACGTTCTCCCTGAAATGCGGACGAGGCGCGGCGGTCGCCGTCATCCCCTCAAAAACCCGATGACCGCCGGAACGTATTCGCGCATGACCGTGTCGTTGGACATGTAGATTTCGTGCTTGGCGTCAAACGCGCGGAGCTGGGCATGCGGCAAAAGCGAAACAAATTTGTTCTGCTCGGGCAGGCGAACGACCGTGTCCCGCGCGGCCTGACAGAGAAGGAGCGGGGTTTCAATCTGCCGATCCAGCTCCCGGTTCAGCAGCACCTTCGTCACGCCGATTGCCTCCCTGATCCAGCCGTAGGTCGGCGCGCAGTTTTGCAGATGCCGGTTTTCAAGCCGCTTGCGCTCGTAATAATCAAACCGCGCGCGCCCCGTGCCGAAGGAGGCCTCAAACGTTTCGCTTTGGGGATCAAACGGCTTGCCGATGAACGCCATCTCCCTCGTTTTGCCGATGGCGCACATGAATTTCGCAATCGCCGCGCCCGCCCACGACGGGAACGGCGCGCTCGACGGCGCAATCATCGGCGCGGTCAGAACGGCGCGCGCGAACATCTTCGGGTGCCTTTGCAGCATCATGCTGCCGACCGCGCCGCCCATCGAGTGGGCGTAGAGGCAGAGCGGCAGATTTTGGGCGCGCGGCAGAACGACGCGATCCATAAACGCTTCCAAATCGCGCACATAATCCGAAAAATGATCGACATGCGTGAGCCATGTTTCATCCACCGCACGCGCGCTCCTGCCGTGGCCGCGGTGGTCGATGGCGTAGACATTGAAGCCCGATTGCAGGAAATACCACGTCATTTCGCGGAATTTTTCGCCGCTCTCCGTGTAGCCGTGCAGCACGACGACCGCGCGCGTGGCCGTCGGCTGTTCGTACAGCTCGGCGTGCAGCGCGCCGCCGTCTTCAAGCGGCAAGGAAAGCTCCTCGCGGATCGAGGCCAGCTTCGGCTCGACGGTGTTTTCCATCGTTTCGCGGTAGTTGGTTTCCGAAATCAGTTCAAGCATAAAAAAATCCCCCTGCCGTCTGTGATACATTCAGTATATCAGAATCGGCGGGGGAGATACAAGGGACGGCGGGGCGATTTTGTCCGGGCGTTAAAGCTGTTTGCCGTATATGCGCGCCGCAATGGCCATGCCCGCCGCGCTGAGCAGCATGGCGGGCTTATTCCGCCGTCACCGGCACGATCAATTCGGAATAGTGGCGCATCTGCCCGTCGGGATCGACGAACCATGCGTATTGGCGCGTGTATCCCTCGCAGACGGGCTTGAGGCGGTGGGCTTGCATGAACGCGCGCGTCAGGTCAATTACGGGTTGCAGGGAGGTCTTCTCCGGCGGGCACAGGTCGAAGATGATTTTGACGGCCTGCGGCCCGGCGCTCATGCGCATCTGCGAAAAATCCGCGTGGATGACGTGCGTAAACTCCACCGGGGCGACGATGCCGATGCGCGTGGCGGCGCTCTGGCCGTTCAGCAGGGCGAGCGGGACGGTGGTGCAGTAGTTGGTCAGCGGAAGCGCGTCGATCAGATCCTTGAGAAGCGGCATTTTGGGGACGGCCGTCCACAGCGCGGGAACCGAATCGAAATCGACCAGATAGGCGGCGCAGCCCATGCAGAGGCGGGGCTGCATCAGCAGGCGCTGGCAGTCGCGCAGCAGATCGGTGCCGCTGGTCATGCGCTCGTAGACGGCGTTCTGCTGGGCAATCTGCTCGCGCAGCGCGGCGCGCTTTTCATCCATCATCACAATCAGGTCGCTGAGGGCGCATTTGGTCAGAATCTGCTTGATCTCATCCAGCGAGAAGCCCTGCCGCTGGAGGCTCTTGATGATGCCCAGCCGCTGCACATCCGCGATGGAAAAGCGCCGAAAGCCGCTGGATGCGGCTCGATCCGGCGAAAGCAGCCCTTTTTCCTCGTAATAACGCAGGGCTTCCGGGGTGAGGCCGTAGGCGATGGAAAGCGCGCTGATGGATATTTTCATGCGATACGCTCCTGACATGAATCGTACAGAGGGGAAGAAGGGTGAAAGAAGAGTGGAAAAATGGGGGATTGTCAAAAAAATTGCAAGAAGGGCTTGACTCTCAAGCACCTTGAGATTGTACAATAAAATGGAAATGGGAATGACGCTGTATATAGTTTACAGGAAACGGAAAGAAAAATCAATCCTCGGATTCCGTTTAGTCATTCCCTGTGAGAACGAAGGGAAACTGAAAGGAGAACCACCATGAAGAAGAAAATCGTCGCAATTATGGCGTGCGCCATGATGCTGCTCTCCGCCGGCGCGTCTGCGGAGATGACGGCCGGAACGTACACCGGCGAGGGTCAGGGCATCGGCGGCGCGGTGAAGGTCGCCGTGACCGTGGAGGGCGGCGAGATCACCGCCGTTGAGGTTGTCGAGCACGCGGAGACCGCCGGAATCTGCGACCCGGCGATTGAGAAAATCCCGGCCGCGATTGTGGCCGGCCAGAGCCTCGCGGTGGATACCGTGACGGGCGCGACCGTGACCAGCAAGGCCATCCTCGCCGCCGCCGAGCAGGCGCTGACCGAGGCGGGCGCGGACATCGAGGCGCTCAAGACCGCCGCGCCGAAGGCCGAGCAGGCGGAGGGCGAGACGATTGAAATGACGACGGACGTTGTGGTTGTCGGCGCGGGCGGCGCGGGCGTTGCGGCTGCGGTCGAGGCCAACGACAACGGCGCGAGCGTCGTGCTGCTCGAAAAGCTGACGCAGATCGGCGGAACGACCGCGACCAGCCAGGGCATGGTCGGCGGCTATGAAACCAAATACACCAAGGCGCTGGATGTGCATTATACCTTTGAAGAGATGTATGGCAACCTGATGAGCAACGCCTCCTACCGCCTCGATCCGGCGCTGACGACGATCACCGTCGAGCGCTCCGGCGAGACGATCGACTGGATGGGCGAGCGTCTGGGCATGCCCTTCAGCGACAACGTGATCGTCGGCTACGGCCCGCTGCAGATGATGCATCTGGTGGACGGCGCGGGCCCGGCGATGCGCACCGCGATGGAAGATACGCTGGCGGGCACCGGCGTTGAGTTGCTGCTTGAAACCGAGGGCACGGAGATCCTGATGAACGAGGACGGCTCCGTGAAGGGCGTGAAGGCCGTTCGCGGCGCGGATACCCTGCTGATCTACGCGGACAGCGTGGTCATCACGACCGGCGGCTATGCGTATAACCCGGAGCTGACCGTGCGCCTTGACCCGGAGAAGGCGGGCACGATGGGCATCGGCTTCCCCGGCTCGACGGGCGAGGGCATTATGATGGCCAGCAACGTCGGCGCGGCGCTGACCCACACCGGCGACATGATGTGCGTGCTCAAGGATTACGAAATCATGGCCGAGCATGACGGCACGTCTGCCACGGCGAACGTTTCCAGCTTCATCAGCCGCGACAACACCGTGCTCGTCGGCGCGAACGGCAAGCGCTTCGTCGATGAAAAGGACAGCGGCTACATGACCCAGAAGCTCAACGGCCCGGTGTTCGACCAGATGCACAGGGACGGTCTGGGCTACGTCTGGGCGATCAGCGACCAGGCCTCTCTGGATGAGAAGGGCGTGAAGCGCGGCCTCGATATGGCGTTCGTCGTCGCCGACACCTTTGAAGAGCTGGCCGAGAAGATGGGGCTCGACGCGGCGACGCTGAGCGAAACCCTGACCAACTACAACGCCTACTGCGACGCGGGGCACGACCCGGAGTTTGGCCGCCTCAAGCTGGCGAAGCTCAACGCGCCGTATTGCGCGGTTCGCGTGACTCCGTGCGAAATCATCACCTACGGCGGCATTGCGCGCAATGAAAACGCTGAAGTCATCCGTGCGGACGGCGCGGTGATCCCCGGCCTGTACACGGCGGGCGAGGCCACGGCCAGCAGCGCCTACATGGGCTTCACCATCTCCAATGCGTTCACGTGGGGACGCATCGCCGGTTCCGGCGCGGCGGCCTTCGCGCTGGCGAAGTAAGCGGACAGGTGACCTTCCCTCCTCGGCGGGGGAAGGTTTTTTTCTGCACAATATTGGAGCAAAAAGCAAATTCCGCATAAAACGCGGGCACGCGACGTGTCAGATATCCTGAAAAGCCCGTAGGACGCTCTTGACATATTCCGTTTCAACCTTTCGTTCCGGCCTGTTTGCAATGACGATTTTTGCGCCTCGGCATAGACCGCCCCAAACAACGGCTTTCCTTCCGTCGGCGATGGCTTTTATTTCGGCTTCGGGAATACCGTCAAGCATACATTGGAAATGATCCCCCTTTTTGTGATCGGTTCTGTAGTACATCCAGTAATCCCATCCGGTTACGAAAAGGATATGTGTTGGTTTGTAGACGTCGATGGTTTGGTTCAGCAATTTCTTGGCAATCTGTCTTTGCGCTGAAATCAAATGATCGGATGGATTTCCACCCTCGCTCGGCGCTGCGGGAAAGAGGTTTGCCCATGCGATTCGTTCGTACCAATTCGCTTCATTAGGCGAAAAACCGACGATTTCACTGCTTATCAGTTTCGCAGTTCTCCAGAATGCACTTCTTGCAATCGTATCATAGTGGTGTTTGACTCGGTTTTCCTCGATAAATCCATATCTGCGTTTTGCAAACAATGCACGGTATGCTTTTTCCACATAATCGTCGCGCGCAGGCGCTTTTTCGTATTGAAAAGCGCCGCTGTATTCGCCTTCGCATCCCCACCCGTTGAGGGAACGACCGACAAGAAGCAGCTTGTTTGATTGTTTGTCGTATCTGTCGCCTTGGATGGGAAAGTGCGTGACGAGGCAATTCTCCTTGAGATAGTTGAGCATAGCGTCATAAAGTTCGCCGTAGTTCTGGAAAATCATCTCGTTCAATTCGCGGTTGTTTTCCAGCGGTATGTTCTCCTTGCATAATCATAGACGTGGGGAAAAAGCGGATTTGACTGTCAGGGCGGGACGAACGGCGGTTCGCGTCTCCTTTGCCCATGCAGATACTCTATTTTAGCATGAATCCGACCGAATGCTACGAACATATTCTTGCATAATGTGTTCTTGGTCAGCATCCGTTCCTGCACACGCTCAAACAAATCGGGCTTGAAGTCCTGAAACCGATATTTTCCGCAATGCCGTTTTTTATTGTGTATCTTCAATTTCTCTGATAAAAAGAAGAAACCCGAACCCATCCCAATCGGGATGAAGTTCGGATTTCTTAGGTTTGGTGGAGCATAGCGGATTCGAACCGCTGACCTCTACAATGCGAATGTAGCGCGCTACCAACTGTGCTAATGCCCCGTGTCGTATTCACTTGTTCGCTCGGAACGTTAGATAGTATATCACGGCTCTTTGGAAAATGCAACCCCTTTTTTTCATTTTTTTTCGTTTTTTTGCCTTTTTTTCGAAAAAAGCCGTCGATCCGGCTCGCATGCCGAAAAACATCGGCCATGCGGAGCGGAATCGGGCGGCTTTTAGGCTCAGCGTTTCAGTTTCAGGTGCCTCGGCAATCCCTTTTGATATTCCGGCTTGACCTCCTCGGCGATCAGCGGGCGGGCGTAGGCGAAGAAGGGCTCGCGCAGGCGATAATGCTCCGCGTCGATCCAGTCCAGCGGAATCTTCTTTTCCAGATTGGCGATGTCGTGAATGTCATGCAGCTCAAAGCCGCAGGCATACGGCGCGTCGCTCACGCGCTTGAGCGCGGCCATCATGCCGGTCTTGCCTGAGAACGCGGCGTCCACCGCGAAAGCGCCGACGCCAAACGCTTCGGAAACGTCCGTTTCGCTGGCGACGTGCGCGGCGCAGCGCTGGAGGGTGGAGAGCTCGACGGCGCGGGTCTTGCTGTGCAGCTTGGCGGCGACGAGGCTGGAGAGGTAATGCGCGGTGCCGCTCAGATAGGTGTGGCCGAACGCATCCACATTGACGGGGTTATGCGCCAGCTCGCAGACATAGCGCCCGTCCGCGATGCGCACACCCTCGGAAACGGCGACGACCAGCGACGGCGTCTGCTGCTGAATGGCGTCCACGCGGGCGATGAAATGATCCGGGTCGAACGGGATCTCCGGCAGGCAGATCATCGCCGCGCCCTCGCAATCCTCGTCCTCCGCGAGCGCGGCGGCGGCGGTCAGCCAGCCCGCGTTGCGCCCCATGATTTCCACGATGGTCACGGATTTGAGGTCGTAAATCGTGGAATCGCGCACCAGCTCCTTGATCGTCGTGCCGATGTATTTGGCGGCCGAGCCGTAGCCCGGCGTGTGGTCGGTGTGGGTCAGATCGTTGTCGATCGTCTTGGGAACGCCGATAAAGCGGATGTCGCTGCCGACTTTGGCGGCGTAGTCGCTCAGTTTGAGGATGGTATCCATGCTGTCGTTGCCGCCGATATAGAAGAAGTAGCCGATATCATAGCGGCGCAGCACGTCGAAAATTTCCTGATAGACGGCCTCCATCTGGTCGCTTTCCGGCAGCTTGTAGCGGCAGCTTCCCAGATAAGAAGCGGGGGTGTGGCGCAGCAGGGTGAGCTGCCCCGGCGCGCCGAGCACGTCCGTCAGGTTGACCACGTCGTCCTTGAGCAGCCCCTGAACGCCGTGGCGCATGCCGTAAACATGCTGTACGCCGTGCTTGCGGCAGGCGCTGAAAACGCCCGCAAGGCTGGAATTGATGACACAGGTGGGGCCGCCGCTCTGGCCGACAATCGCGTTGATGCCCATGCTTGTAATCGCTCGCTTTCCATTTTTTCCGTGTTATGGCGCGGCCGTACCGCCGCCAAGCCATCCTGTCTATTATACCATCGGGATAAAGCCGAAACAAGGGACAAACTTTATTTTGCGGGAAAATTGTGGTATCATGGGAGACAAAGCGAAAAAACGGAGGAAAAGCATGAGAAAACTGATTTGGATGCTGGCGGCGCTGCTGACGCTTGCGCCCGCGGCCTTTGCGCAGACGGCGCAGGAGATGACCGACCGATGCGCTTTTTCCAGCGTGGGCAAAAAGACGCTTGACCGCATGACGGACGGGGATTATCGGACGTACTGGGCGTCGTCCTCGAACGGCTCGGCCTATGTGGAGATCGAGGCGGAGGACGCCATCGGCGGCGTGTACGTGCAGTTTTACGACGACACGGCGGCGCTCGATGTGCAGACGCGGGATGCGTCCGGCGCATGGCAGACCGTCGCGCAGACGGACGGCGCGTTTCTGGCGGCATATGCGGCGGTGGATGCGGGCGCAAAAACCGTGCGGATTCGCCCGAAGGACGGAAAAGGGCGGCTGTTTATCGCGGAGCTGCGCGTTCTCGGCGAGGGGGACGCGCCGGGCTGGGTGCAGCAATGGCAGGCGCCGCTTGAAAAGGCGGATCTGCTGGCGCTGGCGGCGCATCCGGACGACGAAATCCTGTTTCTGGGCGGCACGATTCCCTATTACGCGGGGGAAATGGGCAAGGCAGTGCAGGTGGCCTATCTCGTGCCGACGATGCCGTATCGGCGGCTGGAGCTGCTGGACGGGCTTTGGCTCTGCGGGGTGAGGCATTACCCGATCATCGGCCATTTCCCGGATCAATTTCAGCTGACGCTCAAGGGGATGTATGCGCAGAAGGGATGGAGCCGGGAGAGCGTCTATCGCTTTGTGGCGGAGGCCTACCGCGCGTGCAGGCCGGACGTCGTGGTTACGCAGGATGTGAACGGTGAATACGGCCACGGCGCGCACCGGGCGGCGGCGGATGCGGCGCAGGCGGCTGTCGCGCTCGCGGCGGACGCGGGCTATCAGAAAAAGATGGCGCACAGCGAGCCGTGGCAGATCAAGAAGCTCTACATCCACCTCTACGAGCAGAACCCGGTGAAGATGGACTGGCGGAAGCCGCTGGCGGCGTTTGAAGGCCAGACGGCGTTCGACGTGGCCTGCCGCGCGTTTGCGTGCCATATCTCCCAGCAGAAGACGGATTACCGTGTGGAGGATTTTGGCCCCTATGACAATTCCCGGTTCGGTCTGGCGTTTTCGGCGGTCGGCGAGGACACGCAGAAGGACGACTTTTTTGAACATGTGGAGTGATACTAATTCTTGTTAAAATGGCTTAATCCGCGCACCATCTTTTTCGCTCTGACTTTGCCTCGTTCCGTTCAACGTACCTCCAGTACGCCTCACTTCACTTGGCTTCGTCAGAACAAAAAATCTGATGCGCTCTGTTAAGCATTTTAACTGCGAATTAGTATGAGTGAAAATCCGCTGAAAGAGACGAAAAAAACGGGGCTGATCGCGCAGCTCCGTTTGATGATGATGGCCGGTTATTCGCCGAGCCAGCGGTGCATCATTTGACATTCTTCCTTGGCCATGCCGGGGAAAACGCCCTCGCGCAGGGCGCAGAGCGCGTCGTTGTGCGCCCGCAGGCGGGGAAGCAGGCGCGGCCAATCCATCACGCCCTGACCGAGCGGGCGGTTTTCCCACTTGCCCTCGCGGCCAAACACGCCGTCCTTGACGTGCAGAGCGCAGATGCGCTCGCCAAAGCAGGAAAGCGCGCGTTCCAAAATCTCCATCTGCGCCTCCGGCGCGGTGCTTTCGGGGGTGACGAGGTTCGCCGTATCGAGGATAATGCGCAGATTCGGGCTGTTCACGTCCGCGATCAGGCGGCGGGTCAGCTCCGGCGTATGGAGCGTGTGCAGCGCGACCGGCTCAATGCCCACCAGCGCGTTGACCTGCTCCGCGTGGGCGCAGACCTCGCGGGTGAAATCCAGCAGGCGGGCGTAAGCCGCCTCGCGCTCGGATTCCGGGAAGGTGAAATGGGTCGTTTCCGTGCCGACGCAGCCCGCACCGAGCGTGACGCTCGCGGACAGGGCGCGCTTGAAACGCGCCTTCGCTTCGGCCAGCGTGTCAGGGTCGCGGTCGCTCGCGCTGACGTAGCAGCCCATGACGGGCAGGGCAAGCCCGGCGAACGCATCGCGGATGTCGCAGAGCGCCTCGCGGGTCATATATTGCTCGGCGGGGGCGGGAAACGCCTTGGTAAAGGCCAACTGCGTGGCTTCAAACCCGGTCTCGCGGATGGCCGCGGCGAGCGCCCGGGGTTCCATGCGGCCGAAATCGTGGCCGCGCATGCCGATAATCATGGGGGATTCCTCCTGCTTGACGTGATACGATCAGTATACGCCCGACGCGGGAAAAAAGGAAGGGGAAACGTGCGCTTGCCCTTCCGCCTTTTATGCCGTATAATAATGAAAACGATCGCTGACGCGCCGACTTGAAGCGGGAAACGCCGTTTTTTCCGCGCGTCGGCGGGGATTACCGTTTTGTAAAAAACCATGCAGGAGGAAAAGAAAATGGAACTCAGCCAGATGCTCGCGATGGTGGATCATACGCTGCTCAAGCCCGAATCGACGTGGGCGCAGATCAAGGCCATCTGCGACGACGCGATGAAATATCACACGGCGACGGTGTGCATCCCGGCCTGCTATGTCGCGCGCTGCAAGGCGTATATGCAGGATAAAGCGGACAAGGTGGGCGTGTGCACGGTGATCGGTTTCCCGACCGGCTATTCCACGACGGAGACGAAGGTGTTTGAGGCCGCCGACGCGGTGAAGAACGGCGCGGACGAGGTGGACATGGTCATCAACATCGGCATGCTCAAGGACGGCCGCGACGACGAGGTGCTCGCCGAGATCAACGCGATCAAGGCGGCCTGCGCGGGGCATACGCTCAAGGTGATTATCGAGACCTGCCTGCTGAGCGAAGATGAGAAGATCCGCATGTGCGATATCGTCTCCAAATCCGACGCGGATTTCATCAAGACCTCGACCGGCTTTTCGACCGCCGGCGCGACGTTTGACGATGTGGCGCTGATGAAGGCGCACATGAAGCCGGGCAAGGGCATCAAGGCGGCGGGCGGCATCGCCTCGCTGGACGACGCATACCGCTTCATCGAGCTGGGCGCGACGAGGCTGGGCACAAGCCGCATCGTCAAGCTGGTGAAAAACGAAGAGGCGACGGGCTATTGACAGCGTGCCGCAGGGGCGCGCGCGGCTCAGCCCAATTTTGACGGATAGGAAACTGCGCAAAATCGCCCGCGTGAGCCGGAATTTGATGTTTTGCGGACTTCGGCGGAGGGGAAGGCGGGCTCAGCCCGATTTTTGCGGAATTTGACGGAAAATTGCGTCAAAATGATTGACACCAGCAGGAAAAACTGATATCATAGAAAGGCAAGCCGCTCGGGGCTGGTCTGTAAACGCCGAAAGGCTACCTAAACCCGGCGAGTATTTATGAGGAGGTGTCACCATAATGTACGCGATTATTGCGACTGGTGGCAAACAGTACCGCGTCAGTGAGGGCGACGTGATCTACATCGAGAAAATCGATGCTCAGGTTGACTCCACGGTTTCTTTTGACGTTCTGCTCATGGGCAATGACGGCGACGTGAAGATCGGCACGCCGGTTGTCGAGGGCGTCAAGGTCGAGGGCAAGGTCGTCGGCCAGATCCGCGGCGAGAAGATCGTCGTCTACAAGTACAAGTCCAAGAAGAACTATCGCCGTAAGCAGGGCCATCGCCAGCCGTATACCAAGGTGGAAATCACCAAGATCGGCTAAGAGATGACCACCATCACGGTCTATACTTCTGCCGACGGCGCGGTGCGCGGCTTTCTGGCCAGCGGCCACGCGGGCGGCAAGAAGATAAGGGGCTACGATCTGGTCTGCTGCGCGGTTTCCGCGCTGACGCAGACCGGCGTGAACGCACTGGAAGCCGTCGCGAAGGTGACACCCGTTGTCGCCGTGCGGGACGGATATCTCCGGTGCGAGCTGCCGCGGGCGATTGACGCCGGGCAGATGGAAAAAGCGCAGGTCGTGCTCCAAACGGTCATGACGGGACTGACAGACATTCAAAAAATTTATCCGAATCTCATTCGGATACAGCAAGAAGAATGGAGGCAAGCAGATGCTTACGATGAATCTTCAGCTCTTCGCTCATAAGAAGGGCACCGGTTCTTCCCACAACGGCCGCGACAGCGAGTCTAAGCGCCTCGGCGCGAAGCGTGCGGACGGCCAGTTCGTCCTGGCGGGCAACATCCTGTACCGTCAGCGCGGCACCCACATTCATCCCGGCACCAACTGCGGCATCGGCGGCGACGATACCCTGTTCGCTCTGGTGGACGGCATCGTCCGTTTCGAGCGCATGGGCAAGAAGAAGACCCGCTGCAGCGTGTACCCGGTTGCGCAGTAATTTTTCTACGCAGATTCAGAACGTCTCTTGAAAAAGGGGCGTTCTTTTTTGCTTTATAGGAAATTGCAAAAGAAGAGCGGATGTGATAAAATAGGAGATGAAAACATAACGGCATGGCAAACAGAGCGAATCGGGGGATTCGCGACGACGTAAGTTATGAAGTTGTGTTTGGGGAAAAGACTACGCAAGACGGGAATAGAGGAAAGAGAATGTCCTAAGGATAGGGCAAGACCTTTCTGAAAAGATCGTCAAGCGTAGTCTTTTTGAATTTCAGAAATAAGAAATGCATGATAGAGCCGCAGGAGCAGCGGAGAGGGTCAGAAGAAAAGGAAGCGAGAATGGAGGAGCGCCAACGGGAAAGGGAACGAAGGAAGGGACGTTTAGAGGGATGGATGGCAGGAATAAGATGAGCAATACGAACGAAATCTGAACGAGAAACAGAAGGATGATAGATGCCGTAGTAACGAATCATCTTAAAGTGCTTGTCGGGGATATGGATAATGAGTTTTTTAATAAAATCAATAACAGGAAGGGTTTCGGTAATGAGTTTGTTGTCCTCATGGCGATTATAATGGAAAGTAACATGTGAGCCAGAATAGGAGTCAATGCGAGAAGTGGCAATGACAGGTCTGCCGAGGTAACGGCCAATGTATTTGGTAACGATGGAAGGTTTGCAGTTGTTGGGTTTTGCATAGACATAAAAGCCCTTACAGTGGTTTTTATAGATATCAGATTTCATTTTTTTGAAAGAAGGGCCGATTCTTTTGTGAAGATGATTGAGGAGAGCAGTACAAAAAGATTTGCGCAAAAAAGAATAGTTAAAGTGGGTAAAGCGTTTCCAAGGAGTAATGCGACCGACAGCGACTTCGGAAACGAGGACATGGATGTGAGGATTCCATTGAAGACTGCGGCCGAAGGTGTGGAGGACACAGATAAAACCGGGAGTAAAACGTTCGGATTTGTTGAGCTTGCGGAACATACGAAGAATGACATCACGAACAGAATAAAAGAGACAGTTGAGTAGGGAACGATCTCTTCGAAAGGAAATACGGAGTTCTTCAGGAATGGTAAACACACAATGTCTGTGGATACATTGAATGAGTTTAAGGGACATGGAAGTTGTGCGATGAATGGAATAAAGAGTGCCGCATGAAGGACAGAAACGGCTTTTACAGCGGAATGGGACAAATTTAAGCGCACCACAAGAAGAACACCCATACATAGCACCGCCGAAAGAAGGATCGCCGCAATGAATCATTTTTTCAATATTTTCGAGAGTGGCGGGGCGGAGCTTGAGCGTGTACTTGATTTCTTCGTAATGATCTGAGAAGATTTGCTGCAAAATGTTCATAGCGACATTGTACAACAAAAGCGGAGACAAAAACACCCCCTCATTCATGAGGGGGCAGGGGGAGTTGATGCGGGCATAGCCCGCTTTCTTGTTTGCCTAAAATCATCAGCGCGAATGGGACTTGAAGAAGCCGCAATGAATCAAGCCCCGGTGGGGCTTGAGAACGGCGCTGACCGAGCGGCGACGAGCCGCGAGAATCCGGTTCTATCTACATTATCAATTGATCCGGAATCATATTGCGTTGTACTACGCCGTGCAAAAACTGGAATATCGGCGAAAAGGCATGATGAACTGGCAGCAAGAAATAACCAGAGAAGAGGAAGGAATTATGGAACAAAAAACGAAATAGGAAGTTACGACCATTGGCATTCATTTGGTCAATGGTTCGTTTCTATTTTAGAAAAGACTTGCCCTCGCGAAAAAAACACACTCTATAAAGGGAGCGTTGTAAACGTTCTGAGTATGACGCAGAGGAGAAGAAACTTAGATGAGAAACGACATCATTCTCAAAAACGAAAATGCTCTTGCACAGACAGCCTTTAACGAACTCGGACAGCCCATTGAAACGGCAAAAGTGTTATGTGTCAGCAAAGAAACGCCGGATTTTGATTTCAGTCGTGCACTGGCACAAGCAGCACAATTGGTGAATGCCGAAGAGGCCGTTCGTAGTATTCAGAAAGGCTTTCAGTACGTTGTGCAAGTACCGCTGGAGCATCAGGCGGAATTAGCATCGGGAGCAATAGAAATGATGCACGGAGAAACCAGTGGAAAGACATGGGCAACTTTGGTACGAAAGCATGCAAACGGAAAGAATGAGATTGTCTGTAATTGCCCCATTGCAAAGCAACAGATGATCCATGGAAATTCGCTGCAGAGCATGACGGATGTATATCAGAATCTGTATATGCAGCAGAAGCTGGCGGAATTGTCAAAGCAGATCGAAGAAGTATATCAGGTTTGCCTTCGTATCGAGCAAGGCCAGACTGATGACCGTATCGGTATGCTGAAATCTGGAAGAGAGGATATGCGTCGAGCGCTGATGCGTGACCCCGGCGAACAGCGAAACACAGAAATGGCTGAAGCTAGAAGCAAGATTTCGACTGCCCAGCATCAAATCGGCGAGAATTTCAAGAGTCGTCTGAATAGCTATACAGGAATTCCGAAAAGCCATTTCATGCGAACGATGAAAGAAATATTTTCGCTTAGGACTGACTATATGGCGCAAAAGGACGCGGAGTTTGAGAAAATTCAGGACTATTTCGAAGTCTATCTGAAAGCTACTCAATTGCTCGCATCTTCTTACGCTGTATGTGGCGATACTCATCAGGCAGAGGACGTATACAGGTCTGCTATTGATTTTCTGAAGGATTTGGATTATAGTAAGCTGCAGACGCTCCGCTATGTCCACTCTGAAGCGGCAATGCAGAAAACCTTCTGCTATCACGCAACGGAGTACGTTGAGACTGAAAAGGTTGCGTGTTTAGAGGATGCCAGACAATACGACTACATAACACTCTCTGTATCTGGAGAAGAACTGCTGGAGGTGCTTAGCGATGGCAGGAAAGAAATTCGAAAAGCAGAAACTTGATCGTAAGGATTACGAGAAAGAAGAAAAAAGGATCGGCATCAGCAAACGTTTTGTTGCTGGTATTTTTGCTGGTCTGGCTTTTGTCGCCGGCGCAATCATGACTACTACTGGAAAGGATCTCCCGTCCGGCAAAGCCTAAAAATCTGTGCTCAGAATAGCGGTTTATTCGAATGATGAATAGGTTCGACCTAATTGTACGCAACCCTTTTCAGATGGCACTAAGAGAGGAACAACTAAAAAAGGACATGTGTTCGATTGCCTGCAGAGAACATATCGGGGAGCATTGTTCCTCCATATAAACAGGAAATCCAGAGGCCACAAAGGTTTCTGGATTTTTTCTTTTGCCGTCTATTTTATTCGGTGTAAAATATTACACGTTTCGTGTATTGCCGTTCCAGTCTCGTGTGAACTTTTGCAAAATCATTTCACACGAAATTTCACACGGGCTTCTTGACGGATTGGTGCAATATGCCCACCGATGCCCATCTACCGAACAAAAAATGTCCCCCCAAAAAAAGCAGACCCGCCGCAAGAAAACGGCCGCCCGTTTCGTTTATATGGTTGACAAGGCCAATCGCGAGGGAAGGAGAGGGAGTTTGATGAAAATGAAATGCGCAGGGTTGTTTGCGGCCGTTCTTTGTGTAGCCAGCCTGATCGCGGTCGCTCCGGTTTCGGCCAATAGCTGGGGGCTGAAGGGTGCGCTCTATCGGGCGGTTGCTTCCACGCACACATGGGATGATTATTCGGTCATCGGGGGACAGGGCGAGGATTTTGCCCTCATGGGCGCGCGATACCACAACGCGCTCTTTTATGCGGAGGATAACGCGCATTTGCAGGTGTATCACACCGCGGTGTGGCAGCCGGAGGATCATGTCAAGCAGTCGATTCAGCAGACGGATGACGGGCTGATTCTCAGCGCCGGAACGGAGCGCTACACCTTCCGCCGAGAGGATGGCCGTTACGCGCTCGTCGAGGCGAAGCTGGACGGCGCAACGGTTTTTACGGAGCGGAGCGAGGATTACGGCGGCTCGGACGTCTATTGGTTTTCCGATGGAAACCGCCGGGCGCTTTATCGCGCAACGCCGCTCTGGCTGGAGGATTTCAACATTCGGCTTTTCCCGCGAACCGTTGACGATGTGCTGGCCGTCAATCACATGCGCGCCGCCCTCGAAAGCGGGATAAACTGTTTGGAATATCGCGATTCGTGGCAGCGGGAGAGCCATGTCGGCGAAAAGACCGCGCCGGTTTACAGCGCGCCCTTTGGCGAATCTGCGTGGCGCGCGGCGAAAGGGAAGGCGACCGTCGGCCTGAAGGGCGAGCTTTGGACGCTGCGCGGGTATACAAACGGGGACGGGGAAGCGTGGACATGCGTGATGTACGACGTCAGCGAGCGAACAAGCCGCATCGGCTGGGTCAAAAACACGCTGCTGGGCGATGCGGCGCGGGGCGAACCGCTCGATGAAACATGGGTCAGGATGCTGAATGTGGATGTTCGGGCGGCGCGCGATACCTTCCTGACGGATGACCCGTTCGTTTCCCAATTCGCGCAGTTCAGCGTCCCCAAAGGAACGACCTTTCAGTGCATGGGGATGCTGGGCAACGATTGGGCGTATGTGACCGCGGAGGTTTCGGCAAAGAATACGTTCACGGACGGCGGAGCGATCGTCTGGGGCTTTGTGCCCCTGCGCGATCTGACTTTGATGGAGGATGAAATCCAATACGACGTGATGCAGCGGCTGGAAGGCGCGTGGCATATGACCGCCGGGGGCAACATGGCGGAGGATGCGCTCATCCTTCACGCAGACGGAACCTATGAGAGCGGATATACCGTCTATCGGGAGGACGGCGGCGAGGAGGGCGTTGCGCTGACCTATACCGGTACATGGTACGTCACGCGCTACAACAACTTCCAGAATAAATACTGGTATCCGGCGGAATATGAGATCACGCTGCTTTTGGATAACGGGCGCGCCAATGTGAAGGCGTTGTCGCTGGATGAAAACGGGTTCAGTCTGATGAACGCGGAGGGCGGCGGCGGATATGAGCGCGCGACCGGCGGCGTTTACAGCGGCGCTTCGTCGGAAAGCTGATCGGCCTCAATCAAAAAGCCGCACCGCGTCTGCGGCTTCATCGCGTCGAAATAGGCCTGCTCCAGCGGAATCCAGCGCTCAAAAAAGCGCTGCGCCATTGCCTCGCCGTTGCGCCAAAATCCGCCGGCGCTGCAATTCGGGCGAGAGCGTCAGGCAGACGGAGAGATCGTACATCGGCGCAAGAGCGGGGTGCAGGCTGTAGCTGCCCTCGACGACGGCGAGCGACGACGGCGCGACGGCCACGGGCGGCAGGAGCGTCAGGCTGTGGCAGTCAAAGCGGCGAAAGGAGACCGGCTGACCCCGCCGAAGCGGCGCGAGCACCTCTTCAAGCAGGCGCTCCCTGTCCAGATTGCCGCCCGGCTCGGCAAAGCGCGCGGGCGTGCGCTGTTCGGGGCGCAGAAAAAAGTCGTCCGCGTGGAACACAGGGCAGTCGTACAGGCGCGCCAGCAGGGCGGCGAGCGTCGTTTTGCCGCTTCCGCAGGGGCCGTCGATGGCCAGCACGGTGCGCTTTCCCTGCGCCAGACGCGCGTCAACTTCCAGCAGGAGCGGCAGAAGCGGCGCATATGCCGCCTTCACCAGCCGATACGCGGGCGCGTAGGCCTGCCGGAACGCCTCGGAATGATGGCAGGGCGGAAAGCCCGCCGCGCGCCATGCGGAAATCGCCCGCTCGGCTTCATTCGCGTCAAAGGGAAGCTCGCCCTGACGGATCATCTCCGTCAGCACGGCGAGCTTTTTTTCAAATTCGGCCTGCGCGCCGTCCCGATGCTCGGCGGAGAGGGCGAACAGGCGCGCCAGCGTTCGGGCGCTCAGCCCCTTTTTCAGCATATCCAGATGAACGCGGACATACGACCCGTCCAGCGGCTCGACGCTCTCCCGGCCGCAGGGGCGCGCGCCATCGGCCTCGGCGGCGATATACGCTTCGGCGGCGGAGGGATCGGCGACCAGATGCTCGCAGCCGAACGCGCTCTGGTACAGCGCCTTGAACAGGTCGGTCAGCGTCAGCGCGGGATAGGCGGCTGCATGGGCGAGCAGAAACGCGCGGGTATCGGACATAAGAGCGCCTCCGTTTAATTGAGAATCAGTCGAGCTTTCTGCATGGCCATCACCAGCACGGGGATGAGGACGATGTGCAGCAGGATGCCGGGCAGGGCCGTCGTGACCGCGCCCGCCAGAAAGAGCGCCGGGGTGAACGCGCTGTGCGCAAGCCCCGCCAGCAGATAGCGCGCCGCGCCCCAGACCAGCCGGCCGGCGACCATCGCGGCGATCAGCGCGACGTAGATGCAGCCCGTCCTTTTGGGCAGGACGCGGTAAAGCAGCCCGGCCACCGCGCCGTAGGCCGCCAGCTCGAACGCCATGGCGACCGCCGCGGGGAACATCGTCGGCATGCCGAAGAGCGCGGAGCGCAGCAGCGGGGCGATAAAGCCGACCGCCAGCCCCCACGGCCAGCCGCAGACGAAGCCGCACAGCAGCGCCGGGATATGCATCGGGCAGAGCATGGAGCCGATCTGCGGAATCTGCCCGGTCAGGAAGGGCAGAACCAGCGCAATCGCCAGATACAGCGCGGAATAGGTGAGCCTGAGCACGCGCGCGGATGTGTCTTTAGAGTGAGTACGCATAACATTCCTTTCAAATGGCGGGATAAAACCAGGGACCGCCGGTCTGCGCGCCCGCCTCGTCGGCAAGCTGGCCGACGGCCTGCGCGGCGTCGATATCGGCAAACAGGTCGGGATACATCGCCTTGGCCAGACAGAGGGACGCGGCCGTTTGAAGCTGCGGCGCGTCCGTCATCGATTCGCACAGCAGCAGCGCGCGGCCGTTTTTCGCGGCGGCCGTTTCGCGTAGCCCGTCGCGGGCGAGCAGCTCGCCGAGCGTATCGTCGTTCAGCGCGGAGGCGGCGACGAATTTCACGATGAAATCCGGATTTTTGCGCTGCACCCAGCCGCCGTCCACGGCGAGGTCGTTTTCCATCCGCTTTCCGGCCACGTCGTAGCCCCCGGCGGAAAGCACCAGCGCGTGTTCGGCCGACGATTTGTAAACGGTGATAAAGGCGGCTTGGGTTTCGATGTAGACGTTCTGCTTTTTACATTCAAACAGCGTCCGCAGGCGGCTTTGCAGCAGCGCGGCATAATAGCGCTGCGCCGTTTCGGCGACGGGCGCGCTTTCCGATACGCCGAGGCGCTCCGCCTCCTCGGCGGGGAGCGTCTTGACGGCGGCCAATTCGGCGGCGCTGTCAAGCTGCAGGGCGCGGCTATCCGCATCCTTCTGCGTCAGGGGCAGGCCGCCGCCCTCGCCCTCGCCGCTGACGGCGCGGGATTGGTTTTCCAAAAGCTCGGCGCGCGCGGCTTCGTCGTATTCCGCACGGTCGGCCAGCGGGTTTTCAACCGTTTCGCCGCCGTTTTCGGTCAGGGCTTCGGGCTCATCGTCGGCGGCCGTGCCGCTGTCGGAGGACGCGGCGGGGGGCTGCGCGCCAGAGGCGCGCGGCGCGGCGCTCGTTCGGCTGCGACAGCCGGAAGCGGTCGTCAGCAGAAGGAGAAGCGCCGCGAGAAAGAAGATTTTTTTCATCGTCATTCAGCGCAAAAGATATCGGTATCGGAGTTTGAGCTGCATGAGCGCGCTCTGCTCATCATAGAGGAGGCGCTCCGTTTCGTCAAGGAGGATTTTCACGCCATCCCGCTCGGCCTGCGTGATCGGCGCGTCGCTGTACGCGGCCTTGAGGAACGTATCGGCGCAGGCGCGATAGGCGGCGGCGTAATCGTCCGGCATATCCGCCGCTTCCGGCAGGCGCGAAAACGGAAGCCCCGCCGGTACGGGGAAATAGGCCGCCCAATAGCGCGCGACGTGGCGGAACATGGCGCAGACCGCCCGGCGGCTGTCCGCGTCGTCAAACGCCTCGCGAAGCGCCCGCGCCTGTCCGGCGCGCCTGCCCAGCAGCATGAACGGCGCGAACGGCAGCGCCAGCAGCAGCACGACCAGCGCCAGCATCAGCGCGGTTTTCAGCGCGTCGAACCACGGGGGATCGGAAATCCGTTCCTCGGCGCGGGTGACGAGGCGGTAATCCCGCTCGGAGACCGCGCCGCCGCCGCCGGTGGAAAGGCTCAGGTGGTTTTCGCGGCGGGTCTGCGTCGCCTCGGGCGGAACGGCCGCGTCCGCCTGCTCGGAAAGCGAAGCGCCGCTGAGAAAGTCGCGCGCCTGTTCGGACGCGGCTTCCGTCGCGGCGTGTACGCCGGGAAAGGCGAGGCAGACGACGAGCGCGACCGCCAGCGCGCACGCGCCGAGCGTCAGCCGCTGAACGGCGGAGCGGGACGGGATGAGCTTCAGCCCCAGCGCAAAGAGCAGCAGGAGCTGGGCGGTGGCCGGGAGACTCAGCCCGAAATACGCCTGACCCAGCGCCAGCGTGACGAGCGCCAGCAGCGCGGGCAGGCGGCTTTGGCTCAGCGCGACGGCGGCGGAAAGAAACGCCAGCGCCCCGCCGAGCAGCGCGCAGGCGGGCAGGCGGCTTGCGCCCGCCGCGACGGGCAGACGGTCGTAGATATATGCGTTGGCGGATTCGCTGAGCGAAAACAGATCGTTTATCAGCAGCTTTGCGCCCTCGCGCGCGGGCGAAAGCGCCAGCGTGAGCAGCGCGAGCAGGAGCGCCGCGAGCAGCGCGAGGGTGGATTTGGTCGGCCGCATGGCAGCTCCTTTCTGCTTTTTACAAGGTTAAAAACGGTGCGCGCGCGCCGAAGAACGCGACGGGGATATCGCCGACGAGCGCCTGCGCGCCCTCCGGCAGAACCAGCGTCACGCGGGCGAAGGGATCGGATGCGTCGATGGCCGCGCACGGGGAAAAGACGGCGATCCGCGCAAAGGCGGGGGATGTGTCGTCGGGCGCCGGCGGCGGCGAAAGGAGCATGCGCTGCGCCCGCGCCCAATCCTCGGTCGAGGATACGGCCAGCGGCGCGCGCCGCCAAAAGGCGACGTGGTGCGCAACGCCCTGCGCCAAAAGGGATTGGGACGCGGAGAGCAGGCCGCAGAGCGACGCTTCCAGCGCGTCGGGGTCGGGGGCTTCATCCGGAAAGACGGCCAGCGCGAGCAGAACGTCGCCCGTCAGCGGCGCGCCCGCCTCGCGCAGCATCGTCTGCCCCATTTTGGCCGACAGCTTCCAGTGGATCTGGCGAACGGGGTCGCCCGGATGATAGGGGCGGATGGCCTGCGTCTCGGTGAAATCGCCGCCGCGCCGAACGGCGGAAAGGCGGCTGTCCTCGCGCGTCTGCGGGGCGGCGCAATCGAGCGTCACCTGCGCTGGGAAGACCGTCGGCCAAACCGGAACGGTTTTCGGCGCGCCCGGTGAAACCGGGAAGCGGCAAAGGCCGAAGAGATCCCGGATTTCGGCGTTTTCCGCCGTGACGGTCAACAGGCCGCAGTGCGGGACGGGCAGGGAAACGGATTCCCCCACGACGGCGGCGGCGCGCGCTTCCTCCCGCGTGAAGGCGTTTTGCAGGCGCAGCCTGGCGCGCCCCTCGCACAGAGGGAGCGGCGGCGCGCACAGGCGGCAGACGAGCGGCGCGCCCTTTTCGCCGTGCCGGGGCACGTCGAGCGAAAACGCCGCCCTTCGGCTGCACCGGTAGGCGCAGAGAACGGAAAGCAGCGGCACGAGCGCCGACACGGCCAGCGCCGCGCGGGTGCCGCTGTTGTTTTCAAAGAAATACAGCGCGGCGACGGCGGCCAGCTCGATCAGATAGAACAGGCGGTTCGTTTTCATAAGGCCGCGCGATCCGGATTGGGCACGTCGGCCAGCAGCTCGCGCACCACGTCGGCCGCGCGCACGCCCGCCAGACGCGCCTTGGCGGAGACGATCAGGCGGTGCGCGCAGACCGGCTCGAACACGGCCTGCACATCCTCGCTGACGGCGAAGGCGCGTCCGAGCAGATACGCCCGCGCTTTGGCCATCCGGCAAAGGAGCAGCGCGCCGCGCGGGCTGACGCCGACTTCAATATTCGGGTGCTCGCGGGAGGCCATCGTCAGCCTGGTGATGTAATCGAGCAGCGCGTCGCCGGTCTGCACGGCGCGCACATCGGCCTGCATCGCCAACAGTTCTTCGCGCGTGAGCACCTGCTTAACCGCGTCCAGCGGGTTTTCCGAAAGGCGATCCCGGAGCAGCGCCATCTGCGCGTCGTGATCGGGATAGCCGACGGACAGGCGCACCATGAAGCGATCCACCTGCGCGTAAGGGAGGAACTGCGTGCCTGCCGTGCCGACGTTGTTCTGCGTCGCGATGACGACAAAGGGCTTTTCCAGCGGATATGTCCGCCCGTCCACGGTGATCTGCCGCTCCTCCATCGCTTCCAGCAGCGCGGACTGCGTTTTGCTGGAGGTGCGGTTGATTTCGTCGCCCAGAAGCAGGTTGGCGTGTGTCGCCGCGCCCTCGTGATAGACGAATTGCCCGCTCTGCGGCTCATACACCGAAAAGCCGACGATATCCGACGGCATCACGTCCGGCGTGAACTGCACGCGGCGGTAGCGCAGATCGACGGCGCGGGAGAGCGCCACGGCCAGCGTGGTTTTGCCCACGCCGGGCATGTCGTCCAGCAGGATGTGCCCTTCGGCCAGCAGCGCGGCGAGGATATGCTCGATGACCCCGCGCTTGCCGCGCACGGCCTTTTCCATTTCAAAAACGACGGTTTCAAGCTGTGAATTCATGGATGTTCCCTTTCTGAAAATCGAGTGCAGAGTGTTGCAAGTCCCCCCGGACGGAAGGACTTGCAAGGATCTGCATTCGGTTTTGAACGTGCCGTTCAAGGCGCAAATCAAGCCCGATGCGCGGGCGGCTTACAGAATCGTCAGCCGTCCCTGCGGCGCGGCGTAGGCCTCGCCGATCTGATGATTCAGCTCGGCGGCGATGAACTGGAAGACCACGTCGCGCACGACGGCGGTGGTGACGGCGCTCTGCTCGTTGGCTTCCGCCGCGGCCTTGAGGACGTAGGAGGAATCCATGCCGTTGAAGTTGGCGTTGCTGGTGACGACGGCGTAGGTCGCCTCCGCGTCAAACGGCTGGCCGTTCACGTCGTCGATGCGCACGCGGGAGACGGAACCGGCGGTGAACCAGTGGTCGCCGTAGGCTTCCAGCGCGTCGTAGGCCTTTGCCGTATCGACGGTATAGGTCAGGCCGGAGACCTGCATCAGCGAAGCGCAGGCGTCCGCGGTTTCCGCCGTGTAGGGAAGCCCCTGAGACGCGGCTTCCAGCGTCTCCAGAAGCTGCGCGCCGGTCATGTAGACGACGGCGACCTTGTTCGGGAAGGGCAGCACCTCGGCCAGCGCTTCCGCGCCGAACGTGCCTTCCGCGATATCCGCGCGGAGGTTGCCGCCGTTCCACAGCGCGACGACGTGATCCGCGTCCACGGCGATGCGGTCGTTTCCGGCCTTCACGTCGTCCTCGTCAAAGGCCGCGTTGATTTCGCCGGAAACGGCGAACCAGCGCAGCGCGTCCGCCCACAGGTCGCCGAGGTTGGTTTCGCCCTGACGCGCCGCGTTATCCGCGCCGACGAGCGTGACGGCGGCATACGCCTCGAGGGAATCGTCCAGCTCGATCACATTGCCGTGCGCGTCGGTGAAGGTGGCAGCGCAGGCGGCGGAGGAAATCAGGCACAGCGCCAGCAGCAGCGCAAAAATCTTGGAAAGTTTCATCGTTTGAACTCCTTTGATTGTTTTCGGCTTTCCAGACAAAAAAGGCGCGGAACGCCCCTTTTTTCCAAAAGGGCATACCAACGCCTTCGTGATCGTCGTTTCTTTTTTCAAAAAATGGAAAAACCGTTGAAGCCGACTTCTGTCCGCCGCGTTTCACTTCTGTGGAACAGAAAATATTATGGCATAGACGGGGAAAATTGTCAAGCGCCGGCAGGCGGCGGCGCGAAGGGCGCGGATTTGGCGAAACCGAATTGACGCGGGCGCGCAAAACGATTATAATAAGGCTACAAATGAATAGCCGGTGTATCTGCGCAAAATGCGCGGCGCGCAAGCGCCATAGGAATCGGATGCGATTTCCGAGCTATCCCAGTAACCGTGAAGCCGACGAACACGTGACAAGCCACTGCGAAAGCGGGAAGGCGCGCCAGTAGGACGAAGCCAAGCCGGGAGACTTGTTTACACCGTGAATCATCATTCCCCTGGGGGTGGGATATGCTATCCGACCGAAAAAACCGGTCTGCTTAGTGTCCCTCAGGGAGGGACTTTTTGTTTCTCCCGCGATTCATTTGCAATTTATTCCAGGAGGGACTTTGATATGTCCAAGAAGCTTTTTGCCCTGCTTTTCGTGATGCTGATGCTCTGCGGCGCGGCGCTGGCCGACGGAATCACCGTGACGGATATGCACGGCCGCGAAATCGCGCTCGATCAGCCCGCGACGCGCATCGTCGCGCTCACCCCGTCCGACTGCGAAATCCTCTGCGCCATCGGCTGCGAGGACGCGCTCGTCGGCCGCGGCAAATACTGCGATTATCCGGAATCCATTTCGGCTCTGCCGGTCGTGCAATCCGGCGCGGAGACCAACATCGAGGAGATTCTGGCGCTCGATCCGCAGGTCGTGCTGATGAGCGACATGTCCCAGACGGAGGAGCAGGCCAAGCTGCTCGAACAGAACGGCGTGAAGGTGGTCATCAGCGACGCGAACGATATCGCGGGCGTGTACACGGCCATCCGCATGATCGGCGCGCTGATGGCGAAGGACGACGCGGCCGAGGCGCTCATCGGCGATATGCAGGCGACCTTTGACGAAATCGCCGCCAAGAGCGAAAAGAGCGGCAAGACCATCTATTTCGAGGTTTCCCCGCTCCAGTGGGGGCTGTGGACGGCCGGAAGCGGCACGTTCATGGACGAGCTGGCGACGATGTGCGGCGTGACCAATGCGTTTGCGGATATTTCCGGCTGGCAGTCCGTCAGCGAGGAGCAGGTCATCGAGCGCAGCCCGGATTACATCGTCTCCATCGCGGGCATGGGCGATACCGCTGTGGAGGAGATCATGGGCCGCGATGGCTGGGGCGATATCGGCGCGGTGAAGAACGGCCGGGTCTATAACGCCGATTCCAACGCGATTTCCCGCCCGGGGCCGCGCCTGAAGGATGCGGCGATCGAGCTGTATCACTTCCTGAACGACGATGAGGCTGAAGAAGCCCCCGCCGCCTGACCCAAATAACAACGCAGAGGGCTGTCGCGCGACGTTCGCCGACAGCCCCTTTGTTTATGGAGGGCTTCCATGGCCGATCATTTTTCCCTGCGCACCTACGCGCTTTTCATCCTCGCGCTGCTGGCGGCCATGCTGCTGTGCGTCTGCGTCGGCAGCGTTTCCGTCGCGCCGAAGGACACCCTGACGGCGATTTTCTGCGCGCTGCTGGGGAAGCCCACACCCGCGGGCGTCGCGAAAAACATCATCGTCAACGTGCGCCTGCCCCGCGTGATGAACGTCGCGCTGGTCGGCGCGTCGCTGTCCCTGTGCGGCGCGGCGATGCAGGGGCTTTTGCGCAACCCGCTGGCGGATGGCTCGACGCTGGGCGTATCCGCCGGCGCGTCGCTCGGCGCGGTGATCGCGCTGGCGCTGGGCGTCACCATCCCCGGCTCGGATTACGGCGGAACGATGCTCATGGCGATGGCGTTCGCGTTCTTGTCGCTGACGCTGATTCTCTCGCTGGCCTACGCGCTGGATCATTCGCTGGCCACGAACAGCATCATCCTCATCGGCGTGATTTTTTCGATGTTCGTTTCCAGCGTCATCAACCTGATCCTGTCCTTCGTCAACGATCAGGTGCGCTCCATCGCCTTCTGGACGATGGGCTCGCTCTCCGGAACGGGCTATCCGCACACGCGGATTCTGTCGCTGGCGCTGCTGCTCTGCGGCGTCGTGATCGTCCGCCATGCCCGCGAGCTGAACGCATTCGCCATCGGGGAGGACAACGCGCGGCACGTCGGCGTGAACGTCCGGCGGGTGAAGCTGGCGGTGCTGGTCACGGTGTCCGTGCTGATCGGCGTGTGCGTGTCGGTCAGCGGCAGCATCGGGTTTGTCGGGCTGGTCGTGCCGCACGCGGCGCGGATGATCGCCGGGCCGAACCACAGGCGGCTGCTCCCCGCTTCGATGTTCGCGGGGGCGATTTTTCTGCTGCTGGCGGATCTGATCGCGCGGACGCTGCTCAGCCCGGTGGAGCTTTCCATCGGCGTGGTGACGTCGCTGGTCGGCGCGGTCGCGTTCGTCGTCATCTTCTATCGGGCGCGGAAGGCGGGGTGAGGGCGATGCTCAGGGCGGAAAACGTCACGGTGCGCTACGGCGCGCAGACGGTGGTGGACGGCCTCTCCTTCGAGCTTCGGGCGGGGCAGTGGCTGATGCTCGTCGGGCCGAACGGCGCGGGCAAATCCACGCTGATCGAGGCGATTGCGCAGGGCGTGCCCTATACGGGGCGGATATCGCTGGAGGGGCGGGATATCCGCACACTCAAGGGGGCGGAGCGGGCGCGCAGCGTCGGTTTCCTCGCGCAGAAGAACGCGGTCAGCTACGCCTATTCGGTGGAGGAGGTCGTTTCGCTGGGGCGCTATGCGCATGCGTCGGGCTTCCTGTCCGCGCGCGACGACGAGGGGGAAGCGTGCGTCGAGCGCGCGCTGGAATGGACCGGCCTGACGGCGCTGCGGCGCGCAAGCGTGCTGACGCTCTCCGGCGGCGAATTGCAGCGCACGTTTTTGGCGGAGGTGTTCGCACAGAACCCCAAGCTGCTCATCCTCGACGAACCGGCGAACCACCTGGATTTGATCTATCAAAAGCACATCTTTTCGCTGATCGAGGCGTGGCTGAAGCAGCCGGGGCGCGCGGTGATCTCCGTCGTGCACGATTTGAGCCTCGCCAAAAAATACGGAACGCACGCCGTGCTGATGGATTGCGGGCGGTGTGCGGCGCAGGGGAAAACCGCCGAGGTGATGACGCGCGAACGGCTGGAAGCGGTTTACGGCATGGACGTATACGGCTGGATGCGCGACCTGCTGGGGCAGTGGGCATAAAAGACGAACAAAAATCGGAGGGGGACACGCTATGAAATTCCTTCACCTGTCGGATCTGCATCTGGGCAAGCAGATGAACGACGTTTCCCTTTTGGCGGATCAGGAGGCGGTGCTGCTGGGGCAGGTCGTCCCCATCGCGCGGCGGGAAAACGTGGACGCGGTGCTGATCGCGGGGGACGTTTACCAGCGCGCGACGCCGCAGGCCGAGGCCGTGGCGCTGTTTGATCGCCTTGTTTCCGAGCTGGCGGCGATGGGCAAGCGGGTCTTTATCATCAGCGGCAACCACGATTCGGCGCAGCGGATCTCGTACTTTTCCGCGCTGGTGAGATCCGCCGGCGTATACGTGACGGAGGCGTTCGAGGGGCGCATGCAGAGCGTGACGCTCAGCGACGAATACGGCGAGCTGACGGTCTGGATGCTGCCGTTTCTGCGCCCCCAGCAGGTCAAGCGCTTCCTGCCGGAGGAGAAGGTCGTCACCTATCAGGACGCGATGCAGGCCGTCCTGCGCCAAACGCCCATCGACGGGAAGAAGCGGAACATCCTGCTGTGCCATCAGTTCATCACGGGCGCGGTGAAATCCGATTCCGAGGAGCATACCGTCGGCGGGCTGGATCAGATCGACGCGGCGGTGTTCGACGCCTTTGATTACGTCGCGCTGGGGCATATCCACAGGCCGCAGCGGGTGCGGCGGGAGACGCTGCGCTACGCCGGTTCGCCGCTGAAATACTCCTTTTCGGAGGCGGATTACGGCAAGAGCGTGCCGGTGGTCGATGTGCGGGAAAAGGGCTGTATCGACATTCATACCGTGCCGCTGGCGCCCGTGCGCGACGTTCGCCGGGTGGAGGGCATGATGGATGAGCTGATGCGCATGCCGTATTCGGAGGATTACGTCTGGGTGACGGTGCACGACGAATGTGTGCCGCCGGACGCGCGGGTGACGCTCAGCGGCGTGTTTCCCAACACCATGAAGTTTTCCATCGTCAATTCCAAAACCAAGACGGATCTGGACGTGACGGCGGCGCAGCGCATGGAGAGCAAATCCGTCGTCGAGCTGTTCGCTGATTTTTACCGCCTGCAAAACAACGATCAGCCGCCGGGCGCGGCGCACATGAAGGAAATCGAAAAGACGCTCAGGGAATTGGAGGAAAGGCCATGAAACCGATTCAGCTTGTTCTTTCGGCGTTCGGCCCGTATGTGAAGCGGACGGTCATTGATTTTTCCGCGCTGGGCGAGGAAGGACTCTTTTTAATCGCGGGCGACACCGGCGCGGGCAAGACGACGATCTTCGACGCGATCAGCTTTGCGCTCTACGGCGAGGCCTCCGGCGGCAAGGAGAAGCGAAAAAGCAAATCCTTCCATTCGGATTACGTCTCCGATCAGACGGAAACCTACGTCGAGCTGACGTTCCGGCATCGCGGGGAGACATGGTGGATTCGGCGCAACCTCGAATACCAGCGCCCGTCGAAGAAGAAAAAGGATGGGATGGAGACGACCACCCGGCAGGCGGCCGACGCGCAGATGCGCAACGAGGACACCGGCGAGGAGATTCTGCGCATGGATGACGTCAACCGCCGCGTGCGCGAGCTGCTGGGGCTGACGCAGGATCAGTTTACGCAGACGGTGATGATCGCGCAGGGCGATTTTTTGAAGATTCTCACCGCGTCCTCCGACGAGCGCAAGAAGCTCTTCCGGGATTTGTTTCACACCAACCTCTACGTCGATCTGCAAAGCCGCCTGCAGGAGAAGAACCGCGCCTGCGCCGACGAACAGAAGGCGCTCGAACAGGTCATTTTGAGCGCGGAAGGGAAGATCGACCCGGAAGCGGAATTTGCCGAGCGGGAGATTCTGCTGAGCTACTGCGGCCAGATTCAGCATACCGACGCGCTCTGCGCGCTGCTGGCGCGGCTGATTGAGCAGGAAAAGGCCGCGCAGGACGCGCGCGGCTGCGCCGGCCGGCTGGCGGAGCAAAGAGCGCAGCTCGATAAGCTGCAGACGCTTGCAGACGGGCTGTCAGAGCAGGAGGCAAAGCTGCAGCAGCAGCACGATGCGATCCGGGCCGGTGAGACCGACTGCGCCGCGCGTGCCGCGCGCTGCGATGAACTGGACGCCGCCGCAGCCAACCGTGCAGCCGAGCTGCCGCACGCGGACAGCTGTGCGGCGAAGGCCGCGCTCACACAGGCACAGACGCAGCATGAGGCGCTGCGGCAGGCACTTGACACGGCGCAGAAGCAGCACGCTGCGGCGCAGGCCAAGTGCGCGCAGCTGCGCGGAAAGATCGCCACGCTGCACACGCAGACGGACGCCGCGCCGGCGGCGGACATCGCCGCGCTGCAAGCGCAGTGTGATGCACTCAGCGCACGCACCGACGCGCTGCAATTGCAGATGAACGCCCTCGACACGCGGCTGCAGCAAAACCGCACGGCGCGCGCCAAGCTCGACACGCAGCGGCAGGAATACGACGCTGCGCACGAGCGCTGGCAATGGGTGCACGCGCTGGCGGCGACCGCGAACGGCGCCATCCCCGGACAGGAGAAGATCACGCTCGAGGCGTTTTTGCAGGCCGCGTATTTTGACCGCATCCTCGGCCGCGCGAACACGCGCCTGCTCATCATGTCCGGCGGGCAGTACGAGCTGCGCCGCTGCGAGCGTGCAGGCGACAATCGCAGTCAGACCGGGCTGGAGCTCGAGGTCGTCGACCACTACAACGGCACGGCGCGCAGCGTCAAGACGCTCTCCGGCGGCGAGACGTTTGCCGCCTCCCTGTCGCTGGCGCTCGGCCTGTCAGACGAGGTGCAGTCGAGCGCCGGCGGCGTGCAGCTCGAGGCGACTCGAGTCGCCGCTGCCTCAGCTCTTCAATCATGCTCATGCATCTAGTATAGCGT
>OKRW01000269.1_pt1 | contig 53029 bp, 49 predicted proteins | sample 1601151 | NCBI WGS metagenome assembly OKRW01 (sample SAMEA3541471, study PRJEB24748) | human gut metagenome | biome: human gut; feature: human-associated habitat; material: faeces | place: China | collected 2012 | reverse complement strand
AAATACACTCAAGCCAGTCGTGCTGCCGGGAGAAATCATGACATTGTCTCTTGTCAAAGAAGGAAAGGAAAACAATCAGGCGGTTGCGTACCTGGATGATGGAACGATGATCGTGGTAGAAGAAGGTAAGAGGTTTATCGGTAAAAAAATCAAGGTGCTGGTTACCAGCGTACTTCAGACTTCAGCAGGAAGGATGATTTTCGGAAAGCCTGCAGGAGGAAGACAGGATCGAGGATAGTTATGTATGAGAATAAGAAAATCGCAGTCATCATTGCAGCAGCCGGTAAGGGGACCCGGGTCGGCGGCCCTGTTCCGAAGCAGTATTTGAAGATCGGCGGAGAACCCGTAATACTCAAAACGCTGAAGGCTTTTGCTGCGCTGGATGAAGTAGATCACATTTTTATCGTAACAAATGAAGAGTATATGGATCGCTGCCAGGAAATCGTGCGAGATAACGGTCTGGATAAAGTGAAGGGAATCGTAAAAGGCGGTGCAGAACGACAGGAGTCGGTCTACAACGCTTTGCAGGAGGTCAACCGCATTTGCCCTGGGGTATCCTATGTACTGATCCACGATGCAGCAAGACCGTTCGTCAGTGAACAGGTCGTAAGAAATGTAATCAAAGCTACGGCAGAAAAAGGTGCTGCCGTAGCTTGTGTTGCTATGAAAAACAGTATCCGCCGTATGAATGGAGCGGGAAGCCAGGGAGTGGATCGTTCCGAGTACTGCTCAGTACAGACGCCACAGGGTTTTCGCAAAGCTGACCTGATGGAGGCTCACGATAAGGCACTACGGGAAGGCATCCAGGCAACGGACGATGCTATGCTGGTGGAACTGGCCGGATTTCCTGTAGAAGTGGTCGATGGGGATTATCAAAATATCAAGATCACGACCAGAGAGGATCTTCCGATAGAGAATCGTACAGGAATAGGATTTGATGTCCACGCTCTGACGGAAGGGCGCAGATTGATTTTAGGCGGAGTGGATATCCCGTTTGAGAGGGGGCTGGATGGCCACTCTGATGCAGATGTTCTGGTGCATGCGCTGATGGATGCACTGTTAGGTGCTGCAGCATTGGGCGATATCGGACGTCATTTTCCAGATACAGATGATGCATATAAGGGAATTTCCAGTATGCTGCTTTTGCAAAAAGTGCGTGATCTGCTGTCGGAGAACTTCTTTTCCATCGCCAATGTGGATATGACCATTATGGCGCAGCGACCCAGGATCGGTCCTCATATTGAAGCGATGAGGGAAAACATCGCAGAAGTACTGGGGATTGGTAAGAGTCGGATCAATATTAAAGCGACAACAACCGAACGGCTGGGATTTGTCGGACGCGAGGAAGGCATCGCGGCAGAAGCCATCTGTTCGATATACAGATAACAAGACAGAAAAACAGAAGGAGAAGATTGACAATGAAATTATCGAAAATGCATTTAAAGACGCTTCGTGAAGTTCCAAATGAAGCGGAAATCCCGAGCCATGTGCTCCTGCTGCGGGCAGGCATGATCCGCAAGCTGGTTTCCGGCGTATACGGCTTTATGCCGCTGGGATGGCGATCCGTGCGTAAGATCGAGGACATCGTCCGTCAGGAAATGGATGCTGCAGGCGGGCAGGAGATCCATATGTCTGCAGTACAGCCGGCAGAATTGTGGCAGGAATCCGGCAGATGGAATGCTTATGGCCCGGAACTTTGGAGATTAAAGGACAGAAATGGCAGAGAGTTTTGCCTGGGCCCAACACACGAAGAAATCTTTACAGATATCGTTCGTAACGACATTTCTTCCTATCGTCAGCTTCCGATGAATCTTTATCAGATCCAGACAAAGTACAGAGATGAAGCAAGACCTCGCTTTGGATTGATGAGAAGTCGTGAATTTATTATGAAAGACGCTTATTCCTTCGACAGAGATTATGAAGGTCTGGATAAGAGCTATCAGGAAATGTACGATGCTTATGACAAGATCTTTACAAGATGCGGACTGACATTTCGTCCTGTAGAAGCGGATACAGGCGCTATCGGAGGAAGCAATTCTCACGAGTTCACAGCTATTTCTGAGGTAGGTGAGAGTGAGATCGCATATTGTACATCCTGCGATATGGCAGCGACGGTAGAACGGGCAGAATGCAAAGATGCTGCGCCGCAGACCGAGGTAGAAGCATTGCCGCTGGAAGAAGTGGAGACGCCGGGAACAAAGACCATCGAAGACGTTGCCGCTTTCCTGAAGCTGGATAAAACACAGACAATGAAAGCGTTGCTGTTTGTAACATATGATATGGAAGGCAATGAAAACGGATATGTAGCCGCTTTTGTAAGAGGCGACAGAGAACTCAACATGACGAAACTGGTCAATGCCCTTGACATTCCAGAACATGCTATAGAATTTGCAGATGAGAACAAAATGTCTGCTGCAACGGGATGCGTAGGCGGGTTCACAGGCCCTGTAGGACTCCATGACTGTAAGATCGTTGTGGACAGCGAACTGCCGGGACTGAAAAATCTCTGTGCAGGAGCATGCAAGGAGGATCATCATCTCCTCAACGTAAACTACGGCAGAGATTACGAAGGCGATATAGTAACGGATATCAAGACCCTGGCTGAAGGCGATCCTTGTCCGGTATGCGGAGCTCCTGTAAAGCACGCCCGCGGTATCGAGGTGGGTCAGGTATTCAAGCTGGGAACCAAGTACAGTGATGCTATGGGTGCTGTTTACAAAGATGAGAATATGCAGTCTCATCCGATCGTGATGGGATGTTACGGAATCGGAGTCACGAGGACTCTGGCTGCTGTCGTAGAACAGCACCACGATGATAACGGCATTATCTGGCCGATGTCAGTAGCACCGTATCATGTGATCATTACCGTGATGAAGCCGGATGATGAGATCCAGGCGAAGGTGGCAGAAGATCTGTATGAAGATCTTTGCAGCGCCGGAGCAGAAGTTCTGCTTGATGATAGAAAAGAACGTCCTGGCGTCAAGTTTAAGGACGCCGATCTTCTTGGTATTCCGATCCGCATCACCGTAGGACGCGGTGCAGCAGATGGAGTAGTAGAATACAAGATGCGCCGTGATGCAGATAAGACTGAAATGACAGTAGCAGAAAGCAAAGCACTGGCACTGAAGACGATCCAGGAAGAAAAGTAAATGTCGGAAAAAAGTAAAAAAACTTACAATAGAAGTCTATTCTGGGAGTTTTTTAAGATCGGCATTTTTACCATTGGAGGCGGGATGGCTATGATCCCGCAGATCCAGCAGGTAGTCGTAAAGGACAAGGGATGGCTGTCTGAGGAGGAAATGGTGGACTGCATTGCAGTAAGCCAGTCTATGCCGGGAGTCATTGCCATCAACAGCGCAACTTATATCGGCAGGAAGACGAATGGGTTTTCTGGCGCGGCAGCTGCGACGACCGGAGTGATCGCGCCATCGTTTCTCATCATTATTCTCATTGTTTCATTCCTGGGGATGGTGGGAGAAAATCATTATATCCAGGGTGCGTTTGTTGGGATAAAAGCAGCGGTTTGCGGGTTGATCCTGATTTCTGCGGTCAAGCTGGGCAAACAGATCCTGAAAGGACCGTTTCAATGGATCCTGGCTGTTGCAGCCTTTCTTGCCATAGGCGTGTTTGGGATCACTGCTGTATGGGCAGTCCTGGCCGGTGCTGTGGTCGGTATTTTATATAATACTTTATGGCTGGAACGAAAAAACAGGGAGAAGGAGGAAGAGAAATGATCTATGTAACTCTTTTCGTAATGTTTTTTCGTATTGGGCTGTTCAGCTTTGGCGGCGGTCTGGCTATGCTCCCTCTGATTTTTCAGAGTGTGAAGGATTTTGGCATGATGACCGCATCTGAGTTTTCGGATCTGGTTGCTCTGTCACAGGTGACACCTGGTCCGATCGCAGTAAATGCAGCTACGTATGTGGGGTTTAACGGAGCCGGGATACCGGGCGCACTGGCGGCAACGCTTGGTGTAGCACTTCCGTCCTTTATACTGATCCTGATCGTAGTGCAGTTCCTGGAGCGGTTTCAGGAGAGCAGAGGTATTCAGGGTGCATTCCTGGGAATCCGCCCTGTAACAGTTGGTCTGATTGCGGCAGCAGTACTTTTCGTGGGAGAAACAGTGTTGGTCAATGGTCCGATCATTTCTGCAAAACTCTTTACAGAAGGCGTAAGTTATTTTAACGTGATACCTGTCATGCTTTGCGCGGCAACGCTGCTGCTGTCAGGTGTCTTTAAAGTGAAACCCATTACGCTTATGATCGTTATGGGTGCTGCGGGAGCATTGTTATGTGGATAGGCGGAGTAAGAGTCATCGTGATGGATGATAAGAACCGTATGCTGATGGTATGTCAGCATCATGAAGACCGGGATATCTGGATGGTTCCCGGAGGTGGAATCGAAGAAGGTGAGAGCTCGCTGGAAGCGGCAGTCCGGGAAGTGGACGAGGAGACTGGTCTGGATGTGCAGATCGAAAAGCTGCTGTGGCATGTAGAAGAAGTTTCGGAGCGCGGACAGCGGTTTGTGAATTTTTTTCTGGGAAGGATGACCGGCGGCACGCTGGAACTGGGGGAAGATCCTGAATTTGATGAAGCCCATCAGGTGCTTCGGGATGTAAGATTTCTTTCCCGGCAGGAGATCCAGGCGCTGGATCATGTATATCCGGAGTATCTGAGGGATGAAGTATGGCATGTGCTGTCCGGAGAAGATCTGGGATATGATGTGTTTAAAGAACGTGAAAAACGTTAGAAATAAGTAGGAGGAATTGAAAATGCAGTATGTAATAATCGAAATGGAAAACGGAGATATCATGAAGGGTGAACTGTATCCTGAAAAGGCTCCGAAAACAGTAGAAAATTTTGTAAAGCTGGTAAATGAAGGCTTTTACGATGGATTGATCTTCCACAGAGTGATTCCGGGATTCATGATACAGGGCGGCTGTCCGGATGGAAACGGAATGGGAGGCCCTGGATACAGCATCGAAGGAGAATTCGCTATGAACGGATTCAATAACGATCTGAAACATGAAAGGGGCGTGCTTTCTATGGCAAGATCCATGAATCCGAATTCTGCAGGATCCCAGTTCTTTATCATGGTCGATGCTGCTCCGCATTTAGATGGACAGTACGCTGCTTTTGGTAAAATCATCGAAGGAATGGATGCTGCAGATAAAATCGTGGCTCAGCCGAGAAATGCGATGGATAAACCGGATGAGCCGCAGGTAATGAAGAAGGTAACGATCGTATAAGAATAGCCCATAGAAGAGAAGGAGAAGAACATGAGAAGAAAGAGTATTGCGGTGATCGCTGCAGCACTGATGGTAATGGTAGCCGTTATGGCAGGCTTTACCGGATGCGGTGATAAATCCGCTAAGAGCGATAAGGTGATCAAAATAGGTCTGGTGCAGCTGGTAGAACATACTTCCCTGGATCAGATCAGAGAATCTATCATTGATGAGCTGGAAGAAGAAGGGTATGTTGATGGTGAAAATATTGAAATCGACTATCAGAATGCACAGAATGAACAGTCCAATCTGAAGACCATCTGCCAGGGATTCGTAGCAGATGATGTGGATCTGATCATCGCGATCACGACTCCGGCAACACAGGTGGCCATGAGCGAAACGAGTGACATTCCTATCGTATTTTCTGCAGTAACTGATCCGGTAGCTTCGGAAGTCGTAAAAGATCTGGACAACCCGGGCGGAAACGTAACCGGAACATCCGATGCGATCTCTGTCGATCAGATCATGGAACTGGCCGAGGAAGTAACGCCGGGATATAAAACGATCGGAGCTCTTTACAATTCCAGCGAAACAAATTCCGTATCGGTAGTAGACGAACTGAAAGCCTATGCGAAGGAAAAGGGATACAAGGTTGAAGACGCAGCTATCACAAGTGCCAATGAGATCCAGCCGGCAGCACAGAGTCTGGCGAAGAAATGTGATATCGTATTCTCGCCGATCGATAATACAGTAGCATCCTCTATCGCAACGGCAAACGATGTATTCATCAAGAACAAGATCCCGTTTTATGTTGCTGCAGATTCCATGGTAAAGGATGGTGCACTGGCAACATGCGGCATCAACTACGAGGATCTGGGCAAGGAAACCGCTAAGATGGCAGTAGAGATCATCAAGGGTGGAGATCCTGCCAAGATGCCGGTAAAGACTATGACGGACTGTGACGTATATATCAACAGCGATACGGCAAAGAGCCTGGGGATCACTATTCCAGATGATGTGCTGAAGAAGGCTGTAGATTTAGCAAAGGAAGATTTATAGAATGTTAGTTGTAACGTTATTAGAAGCATTAGAACTGGGGCTGATATATTCCATATTGGCCCTGGGTGTATTTTTATCATTCCGGACATTGAATACACCGGATCTGACCGTGGATGGCAGCATCGTAACAGGTGCTGCTATTTCTGCTGTTGTATGTACTGCGGCAGCAGATCTTGATCCAGCTGTGCAGGGGATCGTATGTATTCTCGGGCTGCTGCTTTCTTTCCTGTTTGGGATGGGAGCAGGTGCCATTACAGCTCTTCTGAATACAAAGCTGAAGATCCAGCCGCTTCTGGCCGGGATCCTGGTGATGCTGGGGATCTATTCCATCAACCTGCGGATCCAGGGAAAAGCAAATATCAATCTGTCCTCCCGCACGACCATCTACTCCATGATGGAGGATGCAATGGGAGATTTTAAATGGAGCTCTATCGTACTGGGCGTCCTTATCGCAGCGGTGATCATTCTCCTGATGTATGGATTTTTAAAGACAAGACTTGGATTTGCCCTTCGTGCAACTGGGGATAATGAAGATATGGTACGCGCAGCCGGGATCAGCAGCGACAGGATGAAACTGCTGGGTCTGTCCGTTTCCAACGGTCTGGTAGGTCTGGCCGGCGGCATGCTGGCACAGTATCAGGGCTATTCCGATGTGGGAATGGGAACCGGTATGGTCGTGATCGGTCTGGCATCGGTCATCATCGGCGAGGTGCTCTTCGGAACCCGCAGCCTGATGCAGCGGCTGATTGCAGTTGCTCTGGGTGCAGTCGTATATCGTATGGTCATCGGGGTGGCACTCTATTTGGGTATGCCGCCGACAGATCTGAAGCTGGTTTCGGCTGTGATCGTAACGATCGCACTGGCCATGGGTATGCTGGGAGAGAATTTCTCCTTCTGGAAAAAGAAAGCCCGGGGAGGTGATAAGAATGCTTAAGATCGAACATCTGACCAAGGTTTTCGGCAAAGGCACTATCAATGAGATGACCGCACTCAACGATGTCAATTTTCATGGCAGTGCCGGTGATTTCATTACCATTATTGGCAGTAACGGCGCGGGTAAATCTACGCTGATGAACTGCATCGCCGGCGTATTTCCGGCTGAAAGCGGAACGATCACGCTGGACGGCATCGATATCACGAAGATGCCGGAGCATAAACGCGCGAAATACATCGGAAGAGTGTTTCAGGATCCGATGAAAGGGACTGCCTTTGATATGACTATCGAAGAGAACCTTTCCATCGCTTATAACAAGATCCGCAAACGCGGCCTGCAGGCAGGTATCAGTAAAGCAGACAGAGAACTGTTTCAGGAAAAACTGAGCCTGCTGGGCATGGGACTGGAAGATCGCATGAAAGAAAAAGTTCGTCTCCTGTCCGGAGGACAGCGTCAGGCGCTGACTCTCTTTATGGCGGTTATTGCAAAGCCTAAGCTTCTGCTTCTCGATGAGCATACGGCAGCGCTGGATCCTTCTGCAGCAAGAAAGGTCCTGGAGCAGACCGATTATTTTGCAAAGGATGAGAAGCTGTGCACAATGATGATCACCCACAACATGAAAGCGGCTCTGGAGCACGGAAATCGGACGATCCTCATGCAGGGAGGACAGATCAAGATGGATATAAGAGGCAGAGAGCGGGAAGAAATGACCGTTGAAAAGCTTATTGAAAAATTCGAGATCGACAATGACAGGATGCTGCTGTAAACACGGATACGGAGCAAGCGGATAGAGGGGAAGACATGACTTCCTGCTCGGTCCGCTTTTCTTTTGCTTTTTCATAACAATTCATATCCGGGAAACACAGAAATATGGTATACTCATATGATGATGTGCGTATAGATACGAGAATACTGAAATAAACTGAAGGAGGAATTGATTCATGAGACGAAACTGGGATCTTTCCATGATGGTATTGATTATTATATTGGCGTTTTCTTCATTTCGAAGCGGAGCATTCAGCAGCCCGATGGAATGGCTTATGAACAAATTGATGTTTTTGCCGGCGATCATTATAGGACTGTCTTTACATGAATACGCTCACGCGAAAGTGGCATACAAGCTGGGAGATCCGACTCCGAAGATGCAGGGACGTGTTTCCATCAATCCATTGGCACATATCGACTGGGTGGGATTCGCATCCCTTATTTTTGTAGGATTTGGATGGGGAAGACCGGTGGAGATCAACCCTGCCAACTTTAAAAACAGGAGAAGAGATGAACTGCTGGTATCCCTGGCAGGAGTTGTAATGAATCTGATCATTGCTGTGATCTTCGCATTTGTTGCCAAGATCCTGCTGGCAGTGCTGGGCTACAGTTTCATTTCCGGCACTTTTGGCAATATCCTGTGGACCATGGTGATCGATATCGTCATCATCAATCTGGCATTGATGATCTTCAACCTGATACCGTGCCCGCCATTAGATGGATTCTCTGTGATCACAGAGATCTTCAATCTGAAAACGACGGAACTCTACTGGAGACTGTATCAGTACGGTAACTGGATCCTCATTGCGTTGATCATTTTTGGTGTTACCAGCAAGATCCTGTCCCCATGTTTGAATTTCCTGTACAGTCTTCTGGCCAGCTACATTATTTATTAAAGCCCCGGACTGTGGAAAGGACAAAATAAATGACTGAAATGACGACAGCAAATCCATTATTAAGCAAATTAAACAAACAGCAGCGGGAAGCTGCCATGTACACGGAAGGGCCGCTTCTGATCCTGGCAGGAGCAGGAAGCGGCAAGACCAGCACCATGACACACCGCATCGCTTACATGATCGAAGAGCTACATATAAATCCGTATCAGATCCTGGCTGTGACCTTTACCAACAAGGCGGCCGGCGAGATGCGGGATCGTGTTGAAGCACTGGTGGGAGAGGGTCTAAACATGTGGATCCTCACATTTCACTCGGCGTGCCTTCGGATCCTGCGCAAGCATGCGGAAGTCCTGGGCTACGGCACCGACTTTGCAGTGTACGACCCGACAGACCAGAAAACGGTAGTAAAAAACATAATCAAGGAACTGGGGCTGGATCCTAAGAAATTCAAACCGGCGTACTTCCTGGGGGCAATAAGCAAGTGTAAGGAGCAGAAAATCTCGCCGGCAGAATACCAGCTGGAAAACGGGGATGACTATAAGGAAAAGTGCATCTACGAAGTGTATTTTCGCTATGAAAAAACGTTGAAAAAAAACAACGCCATGGACTTCGATGATCTGCTCCTCAACGCAGTACGGCTTTTTGAAAAAGATGAAGCTGTGCTGTTGGAATATCAGAATCGTTTTCGCTATATCATGGTGGACGAGTATCAGGACACCAATATGCTGCAGTACCAGTTTGTAAAAATGCTGGCGGAAGCTCACGATAATATCTGCGTAGTCGGAGATGACGACCAGTGCATTTATCAGTGGCGGGGTGCCGATATTCACAATATTTTAGAATTTGAAAAAGATTTTAAGAACGCTAAGGTGATCAAGCTGGAACAAAATTATCGTTCCACTTCAAACATTCTGGATGCTGCTCATTCTGTCATCGCCCACAACAGGGGGCGGAAACCAAAAAAACTGTGGACGGAGCATGAAGCAGGGAATAAAATCACCTATTTCAGGGCAGAAAATGAACGGGACGAAGCATATTTCGTGGCCGCAGAAATAAATCGTATAAAAACGATAGACCGCAAATACAGTGATTTTGCCATTCTGTACCGTACGAATGCTCAGTCGCGGACCTTCGAGGAAGCTTTGTCCAACAGGGGCATCCCGTACCGGGTGCTGGGCGGCTTGAGATACTACGATCGCAAGGAAATCAAGGACATGCTGTGCTACATGAGACTGGTACAGAACCATGCAGACGATCTGGCGCTGACTCGGATCATCAACGAGCCGAAACGGGGGATCGGAGGCAAGACCCTGGAAAAACTGACAGCACTGGCTTCGGTGCGTCAGGAGAGCCTCTTTGAAACCCTTTTAGATGAAGAAGTAGTATCCTCTTTTTCTGCAAAGGCTTCGGTCAACATTGAGAAGCTGGCAGAGCTGATCGCAATGCTCAGCATCGAGCAAAGCAATATGCGGATCTCCGATTTATACGATGAGCTGCTGGTCAAGACAGGTTATCTAAAAGATCTGGAAGAACAAAACACTTTAGCGGCGGAAAGCCGGATCGAAAACCTGATGGAATTCAAATCGGTAATTTACGATTATGAGAAAAACGATCCGAACATCACGCTTCCTGAGTTCATGGAGCGGATCGCGCTGCTGGCGGAGGTAGACAATCACGATGCCGATGAAAACGCTGTAGTGCTTATGACTATGCATAGTGCCAAGGGTCTGGAATTCCCGTTTGTATTCCTGCCGGGTCTGGAGGATGGCCTCTTTCCGGGATGGCGCGCCTTCGACAGAGAAGACGGTCTGGAAGAAGAACGTAGATTGTGCTATGTGGGGATCACGCGTGCCAAGGAGCGACTGTGGCTGACCAGTGCCGAAATGCGAACCATGTATGGTAAAACCGATTATACGAGAGAATCTCAATTCCTGCGTGAAATGGATAAAAAACTGCTGGAAGGCGATGCCGTATTTGAAAAGAAACGCAAGGATCCGGCAGAAGGTGCGTTTTCAGATGGCATTAGCAGAGAAAAACCGTTTCAGCCGTTTGATCAGCTGAAATATGCGCGGCAGCAGACGAAGCAGAAGGTGGAAGCGCTTTCTGGAAGTTTCCTGCCGGGAGATCGGGTCAGCCATCCGAAATTTGGGGAAGGTACTGTACAGGCGGCAGATGCACGCACAGTCACGGTTGCCTTTGCAGATGGTACGAAAAAGCTGGCCATCGGCTTTGCACCGATCAAAAAAATATAATGAAACTTGATCAAGGAGTAAAATCATGGAGGATAAGCGAAAGCGCATGGAAGAACTGGCAGCGCGTTTAAATCGGGCTGGCAGAGCTTACTATCAGGAGAGCCGTGAGCTGATTTCAAACCAGGAATACGATGAATTATACGATGAACTGCAGAGGTTGGAAACTGAAACCGGCATTGTACTGGCCAATAGTCCGACGGTTCATGTGGGGTATGAAGTCATAAGCAGTCTGCCCAAGGAGCAGCACCCGTCGCCTATGCTTTCTCTGGACAAGACGAAAGAAGTAGGAGCATTGGAAAGCTGGCTGGGCGATAAGGAAGGACTGCTGTCCTGGAAGCTGGACGGTCTGACGATCGTGCTGACGTATCAGGACGGTGAACTTTCTAAAGCGGTCACCCGGGGTGATGGCATCACAGGCGAGGTCATTACCAGCAATGCGCGGGTGTTCGATAATATCCCTCTGCAGATCCCGCAGAAGGATGAGCTGGTAGTTCGCGGTGAAGCGGTCATCACGTATGCGGACTTTGAAGAAATCAACAAGACTATCGGAGATGCCGATGCGAAATACAAAAACCCGAGAAACCTTTGCAGTGGAACGGTACGGCAGCTCAACAATGAGATCACGGCTCAGCGCCACGTGAAGTTCTACGCTTTTTCGCTGGCAGCTGGCGGGGAAGAATGTCAGAAACGTCATGAGCAGCTGGAACTTTTGCAGCAGCAGGGGTTTGAAACGGTAGAATATGTGAAGGTGACGCGGGAGAACATCGCAGATGCTGTAGCGTATTTTGAAAAAAATATCGCAGATTTTCCTGTGCCGTCTGATGGACTGGTACTGATATACGATGATATCGCATATGGACGATCCCTTGGGAGTACGTCTAAATTTCCGCGAGATTCTATCGCTTTCAAATGGATGGATGAACAGCGTGAAACGATGCTGAAAGATGTTTTATGGAATGTTTCGCGAACAGGACTGATCAATCCTATCGCTGTGTTCGATCCGGTGGAGCTGGAGGGAACGACGGTTAGCCGTGCCTCCGTGCACAACTTGAGCATCGTGCGGGAGCTGGCACTGGGAACCGGCGACACGATAAAGGTCTACAAAGCCAATATGATCATCCCGCAAATCGCGGAAAACTTGACCAGAAGCGGGAGCATCCGGCCGCCGGAGCACTGCCCGGTATGCGGGAGCACGACAGAGATCAAGGATGATAATGGTGTGGAAACGCTCCATTGCCCTGATCCGGATTGCCCGGCGAAACGAATCAAGTCGTTCACCCATTTTGTAAGCCGTAATGCCTTGAACATCGAGGGCTTATCAGAAGCAACTCTTGAGAAGTTTATCGACGAAGCGATGATCCGTGAATTTGCAGACATTTTTAAGCTGGAACGGTTTCAGAAACAGATCGTTGAAATGGAAGGATTCGGAGAAAAATCCTTCGAGAATCTCATCGCGGCGGCAAAAGCGGCGAGCCATACGACACCGTCAAGGCTTCTGTATGGGCTGGGGATCCCTAACATCGGGGCTGCCAATGCCCGTATGATCGCAGAAGCCTGTGAAAATAAGTGGGCGGTCATCCAAAACCTGAATGAAGAGGATCTAGTGGCCATAGACGGAATCGGAGACGTGATGGCGAAGGCCTATACCGCTTTTTTTGCAGAAGAAGAAAACGCGCGGATCATCGAAGACTTGCTGCAGGTGTTGACCCTGGATGAAAGCTTTGCAGCAAAGAGCGGCGGAGCGCTGGCGGGTCTGACTTTCGTCATCACCGGCAAGGTGCATCATTTTGAAAACAGAGATAAAGTAAAGGAAGCGATTGTGGCAGCGGGAGGCAAGGCGGCAGGCTCAGTCAGCAGCAAGACCAATTACCTCATCAACAACGACAGCACATCGGCTTCGTCAAAGAATAAAAAAGCCAAAGAACTGGGCGTGCCAATTATCACAGAAGAAGACTTTATGAAAATGCTGGAAGAGGTGTAGCAATGAAACTGGAAACGGGAAAGCTGGACAGTGAACTGTTAAAGAAAATCGTATTTGGGAAGATCAAGTACCGCAGCGAGGATGTAAGCGTGCGGCCAGGGATCGGGGAAGATTGTGCGGTCATGGATTTTGGGGATCACGACTGTATCATGTCGACGGACCCTATTTCATCGGCGGTAAGCGATATCGGCCGTTTGGCGATCCATATCACGTGCAACGATATTGCTTCCAACGGTGTTCAGCCGCTGGGGATCATGCTGGCTGTCATGCTTCCGGAGGGGACGACGGATGAAGATGTGGATCATATCATGGGACAGGCTGCGCAGACGGCTGCAGAGGTCAAGGTGGAGATCATCGGCGGTCATACGGAGATCACTCCGGCTGTAAAGCAGCCAGTCATAGTTTCAACGGCCATCGGCAAGGCGTTAAAGGGTGTTTCTCAGAGCGGCAATGACATGGTGCCGGGAGATTTTATCATGATGACCAAGGCGGTCGGTCTGGAGGGTTCCGGGATCATTGCCAGTGATTACGAAGAGCAGCTTTCTTCTGCTCTTTCTGCAAAGGAACTGGCGCGGGCCAAATCCTTTTTAGAACTGGTGAGCGTCGTGCCGGAGGGTATTGCGGCAGGTTCGATAGGAACTCATGGTATGCATGATATCACGGAAGGCGGGATCCTGGGGGCTGTCTGGGAAATGTGCCAGATCTCCGGCCGGGGAGCACAGGTTTGGGAGCACGAGATCCCGATAGAACCGGAAACGGTGAAGATCTGTGATCATTATGAGATAGATCCGCTGCGTCTGATTTCCAGTGGATCCATGGTGATCATCGTTCCGAAGGAAAAGAAAGAACAGATGGAGAAAGCCATGGCAGAAGCAGGCGTTGCCTGCAGTATCATCGGCAGGATCGAAGAAGCTGACTTCGGCATTCGCCTCTTGAAAAATGGAGCACCAGAGGCGGGAGCACCTGATTCGTCGGAAGAGCTGGTAGAAATCGATCCTCCGTACATGGATGAATTGTATAAGGTGGTTGGGAAAGAGTAGTCTGCAGGATCTTTTTCTGGCATAAAACTTGCTTTTTATTACTGTGAGAAAATAGTTTTACCAGGAGGATATAGTTATGATAGAAGAAAAGGTAAAAAAGGTATTGCAGGAGAACGTAGATCCTATTCTTTCGGAGCATTATGGAGGCTCGGTACTGACTAAGATCGAAGATGATGTGGCATATGTTCGCTTGACTGGCTCTTGCGCAACATGTCCTGCAGCACAGGATACCATCAAAGATGTGGTAAGGACTGCGATTTTGGGAAATGTGGAAGGTATCAGGGATGTGATACTGGATGACTCTGTAAGTGATGAACTGCTGGATTTCGCCAGAAAGATCCTGCAGGAGAAACGGTAGGGCGTCTATGGATACTATTTTTCAGAGAAGAAGTGTTCGCAAGTTTTTAGAGAAGAAAACAAGCGAAGAAGATATCAAAAGGATCTTAAAGGCTGGTATGGCGGCGCCCAGCTGCAAGGCCAGCTGCGAGTGGGTGTTCGTCGTGATGCGGGACAGAGAACGGTTCCAGAAGTTTCTGGAGGTCCATCCTTATGCTACGGCTTTAAAGACAGCAGATACCGTGATTCTCGTATGCGCTGACCTGAATTTGGAAAAGGAGCCCGGAGAGGGTTGGTGGATCCAGGATTGCTCGGCGGCGATGCAGAATATGCTGCTGGAGGCGACAGATCTCGGCCTTGGAAGCCTTTGGCTGGGTGTTCATCCGAAGCAGGAGCGTATTGATTTTATCAAGGAACTGTGCTGCCTGCCGGATCATGTAGAGCCGCTGGGCATGGTGGTGTTGGGAACAGCTGTGAAAGAAAAATCGCCTATTGATCGGTATTTAGAGGATCAGGTGTTTTATGAAACATATCAAGGGGACGAGTGATTCGCGAATGAATTGACGCGCCCCTAAAACGAATTAGAAACAAATTATAGAGAGAAGAACGATTCGTATATGAATTAAAAAGGCGGATCGTTTTTTTATTGCGTTTGTTGCTGTTTTATTTTTTTAGAAAAGAAATAGCATTGATGAATCCACTGTTTTCAAAGGGTTTCGGAATTGATAAGAAATTTGTAGAATATTGTTGAACTTTGGCATGTGCATTGCAATATAATATGACCGTAGTAAGAAAAGAATGAGAATACGGAAAAAATAACTCGATATTCATATGTGAATCGCACTATTTAAATATGAATAGCAAGACCACCTGGCGGTCGTCTTTACTAAGGAGGAAAGGTTATGGTACAAGCTTATTTAGAGTTATTAAAAAGCTGGAAAGATGTGAGAGGACGAATGCGGAGAGATAAATTCTGGGAGGCATTCACATGTAATGTGTTTATTGTAGTATTGCTGGTGATGTTTACGATGCGGATCGGTGGAGTATTTGAATATATTCAAATGATTTATCAAATCGTGACGACAGTTCCGTTTGTAACAGGAGCTATTCGCAGGCTGCATGACATGGGGAAAACGGGATGGTTTATGCTTCTGGCTTTCATTCCATTTATCGGCTGGGTGGCATTGGCAATGATGCTGTGTACCGCCAGCAATCCAGAAGCAAATCGCTTTGGCGAAAATCCTTATGAAGAAGGGTACTATCATTTATAAGTACTTTGATGGTAGTGGGAAAAGGTTTTGATTTTATCATGATCTCATTGTAATAAAGGTCTGATGAAATATAGTTACATGTAACAGAAGTTATTGTTATTATTAGTATGTTGTAAATTGGAGAGGTAAAGAGATGGAAAAACAAAAAGATGTATTCATCACTTTAAATGACAAGGAAGTAAAGCTTCCAAGAACATTTAAAGAAAAGGTTCTCTGGCTGGGACCAAGTTTGGTTCTTTGCTCGATCGCCATTGGATCTGGAGAAGCAATTATCACCCCTTACTTCGCAGCGATGTATGGACTGGGATTATTATGGGTTCCAGTAATGTCCGCTTTATGCAAAGTGTTTATTACAGAACGTCTCGCTCGATATACTCTGGCATCAGGAGAATCCTTTGTTCATGGTTTGTACAATCTCCCTGGACCAAAAGGTTGGGCGATCGTTATCACGTTTATCCCTTGGATCTTCATTGCATTCTTCCTGGCAGTAGGCTGGCCGCTTGGAGTAGGTGCTGCCGCATATGGTGCATTGCATTATACGGGTGTTACCTTTGATGATGGTGGGCATTTGATGGTCAAGATCGTAGCGTTGATCGTTATCTTGATTTCTATGTATCTGCCTATCAGTAAGAAAGGGTATTCGGCAGTAGAACTGGTTTGTAAAATTATGATCGCAATCGTAGTTATCTCCGTATTCATCTGTGGTATCATGCTGTTCCCACCGATCGGAGAATTTGTGTCCAACATCGTTCCGTGGAATGTTGTTGATTATAAGCCGTCTGAAATTGCTAATATTACAACTGCAATCGGATATTCCGGCGGTGGCGTTATGGCGATTTCGTCTTACTCTTACTGGGTAAAAGAAAAAGGCTATGCACAGTTTGCAAAAATAGACTATAAGTCTACCAGCAAACTATACGGCATGGACTTGGCACTGGCATATATCATTCAGCCGATCTGTGCGATCTTTATCATCATCTGTGCAGGACAGATCCTGCCACAGGTTGGAAACGTTCCGAATGGAAGAGATATCATTCTGATCGCAGCAGATATGCTGGGCGGACCTTTAGGACCGTGGGCAAGATGGATCTGGCTCCTTGGTGCGGCAGCGATCCTGTTTAGTACTTCTGTAGCAGTATTCGATGGATGGTCCAGAGCGCTGGCAGATGCGTTAAAGACATTATTCTGCAAGAAGCTGGCCAAGGTATCCGAAATGGCTATCAGAAAAGCCGTTATCATCTTCATGGGTGTTGGCGGCATCATCTTCGGTGTATTCGGTGTGTCCACACCGGGAACCTTCGTAAGCTGGGGTTCTGTTCTGGAAGGTATTATCTTCTACCCGATCTTCGGTGGACTGGCAATCTTCGTTTGCCTGAAGTTGATTCCGAAGGAAAGAAGAGGATCCAATATCTTGACTGTTCTGGGAATTTTAGCAGCAGCATTCTTCCTGTATGTATCGGTAAGTTATCTGCTGGGAACATGGGGAGTTATCGATATTACAAATGATCACTCCTTGACTGATATGGTTAAGATTTAGATGCAGGCATAATTTAAGAAAAGCGGTCTGTAACAATGCAGACCGCTTTTCCTGATATATAGGTAAGGTAAAAAGAAAGGCAGGTACAGTTCAATGCTGGCATGGAGAAAGAGTTTAGGCAAATACGGCCTGGTAAAGTCTGACTGTGAGATCCCGACGATCAAGGATGATGAGGTTCTGGTGAAAGTCCTGGCAACAGGGATCTGTGGAACGGATTTCGGAATTTATAAAGGATACAGGGAGGTCGAAGAAGGTCTGATCCCGGGACATGAATTTATCGGGGAGATCGTGAAGCTGGGATCCTCGGTGACTGGGTATGAAGTGGGAGAGCGTGTAGTACCAAGCATTGTAAAAAAATGTGGCAAGTGCCCCGCCTGCATTCAGGGCTTTGAAGCACAGTGTGAAAATCTGCTGGAGATAGGGATCCACATCAACGGGAGTTTCGCAGAATATGTAGCAGTCCCGGAGGTTACACTTCATAAAGTCGGCAAAGATATGGATCTTAAGACAGGTGCCTCCATTGAGCCGGTTGCAGTGGCCTACAGTGCTGTGAAAAAAGTATTGCAGTTCATACCGGGCAAAGATGTTCTGATATATGGCCCGGGAGCTATCGGCTTATATACGGCACAGATCGCCAGAATTGCAGGAGCGGGAAAAATTCTTATGGCGGGTACGGCGGCAGACCAGGATCGTCTGGAGCTGGCTAGAAAAAATTACAATGTTGAGATCGTCAATGTGGATGAAGAAGACGTGGATGAGAGGATGAAGGGGTGTTTCAAGTATGGGAAGGCAGACATCATATTTGAAGCGACTGGTGTTGCTGCTATCATAGGCAAGATGCTGCCACAGCTGAGACCTCATGGAGAGTTGATTTTAGTAGGTGTGTACCATGATAATTCAGAAATGAATCTGCTTCCGGCAGGAAGAGGAGAACTATCGATCCGTGGTACTTTTTGCTACACTTTGAGTGAGTTCGAATATGCTATCAGGCTCGTGGAAGCCGGTAAAATAAACTTTGATGGCATTGTTGACACGGTGGATCTGGATCATTTAGATGAAGGGTTTGAAAAAACCATGTCCAAAGAGTCTATTAAAATCGTAGCGTACAGTAAGGAATAAGAAGTGATTCGAAAATGAATAGCAGGCGAAAAAATGGCGATTTAAAAATGAATTGATAGCCGGGAATATTCAAGGATGAATACCTTAAAAAGAAGATTTTATTTTAGAAATGTTTCTCAAACAAAAAAATAGTGAAGATAAAACGTTGGAATTTCAACACTTTAAAGGAAAAGCTGAAAAAGAAGAAAAAATAGTGGATGTTGGCACGCGTGTTGCTACTTATAAGAGTGTCAAGGAAAACATGGTAACAAAGAAAGATTGAGGATACGAAAGATGACAGATTGCAAGAAACCCCTTCAGGGATTAAAAGTTTTAGATTTCACAAGAGTATATTCTGGTCCTTATTGCACCATGATGATGGGAGACCTGGGTGCCGATATCATTAAAGTAGAAAGAAAGGGTGTTGGCGATGATACTCATTACTTTGGACCGATGAAAAATGATGAAAGCGGATATTTTACTTATTTCAATAGAAACAAAAAAAGCCTGTCGCTGGATCTAAAAGCTCCGGAGTCGATAGAGATCATCAAAGAGCTTGCAGAATGGGCAGATATCGTAGTGGAGAACTTTTCGCCAGGTGTTATGGACAGGCTGGGAATTGGATATGAGGATCTGAAAGAACGAAATCCAAAGATTATATATGGATCTATTTCTGGATTTGGACAGACAGGTCCGTACAGAAAAAAACCTGCTTACGATATTGTATGCCAGGCAATGGGCGGCTTCATGGCGTTGACCGGTGAAAAGGATGGAAAGCCTTATAAGGTTGGTCCATCAGTAGCAGATGCTCTTGCGGGGATCCACATGGCGTTCGCTATCATGGCAGCTGTTCATCACAGAGAAGAAACCGGCGAAGGACAGTTTATCGATGTAGCGATGATGGATACGGCATTTTCTGTTTTGGAAAATTTCGTCGTAACAAAAACTTTGACTGGTGAAGCACCGACAAGAAACGGTAACGCTAACCTGGGTTCCGCTCCGTTCAATACGTTCCGGACAAAGGACGGATACGTGGCCATTGCCTGTGCTAATAACGGTCTTTTCACTAAATTAGCTAAAGCCATCGACAGAGAAGATCTGCTGGATGTACCGGAATATGCCGAAAATAATTTAAGAAAAGAACATGAAGATACATTGAATCCGGAAATTGAAAAATGGACCATGGAACGCACAGCTGAAGAAGCGGTAGAAATCTTGGATGCAGCTAAAGTTCCAGTGGGACCGATCCTGGGGATCGATGATTTGGTAAAAGACCCTCAGCTCAAAGCAAGAAACATGCTGGTGGATATCGATCATCCGGTTCTCGGCAAGGTGGCCTATCCAGGCAATCCGTTGAAATTCTCCGAGACTTCGGAGCTCTGCTTTGACCCTGCACCATTGCTTGGGCAGCACAACGATTACATATTAAAAGAGGTTCTTGGGCTTGATGAAGACAAAATCCAGCAGTTAAAAGAAAAAGAAATCTTTTAACATAAAGAACATGCTTTGAGGAGTGCTGTGAAGCTAATACATTTATTCACTGCGGACACTTGAGTAAGTCATAACAGACAGGGCTCCTGCAAAGCTGCGTTCGAAAAATAAAACAATGAAATAACTAACAAATTTGTCTCCATTTATCCATGTATGTCATTAATACGAAGTATGCGGTCTGCGTTTTCGCAGGCTGCCGCTTCGGGTGACATGTTGGGAAAGTAAATATAAATTATAAATACATAACATAACAAACTAACTTAAGAAACATTCTAACTTAATTTAGTACTCCTTTTTTAGGTATCCGATAAATGATTTTAGGGATTTCGTCGGATATCTAAAGCAGGAGAATAAAGGATTTTCCTGAATGTAGCCGTCAAGAAAAAAGGAGGAGCATATGGATTTTTCGTTAAAAGAAAAGACCTCTATTGTAGTCGGAGGAAGTAAAGGACTTGGATTCGGCATGGCAACAGGACTTGCACAGGCAGGAGCTAATGTAGTACTGGTAAGCCGAAATCAGGGTCAGCTGGATGATGCAGCTGCAAAGATTTCTCAGGAGACCGGAAATGAAAATGTTGTGGGCTTTGCAACGGATATCACATCGGTAGAGAACATCAACGGTCTTATTGCAAAGGTCTGCGACAAGTTCGGACAGGTCGATATCCTGTTCAATGGAGCAGGTGTCAACAAGCGGTTTTCTGCTCTGGAATTCACAGAAGCCGACTGGGACGTCGTACAGGATACACAGCTGAAATACGTGTTTTTCATGTGTCAGGCGGTAGCAAAACAAATGGTGGAAAAGGGCATTAAGGGCAAGATCATCAATATCGCTTCCCTGACAAGTCAGCTGGGATTGCCGAACATGATCTCATACTGTGCAGCCAAGGGGGCCATCGTACAGATCACCAAGGCTATGGCTAACGAATGGGCTCAGTACGGTATCAATGTAAACGCCATCGGACCAGGATACTATGAAACTGAGATGACGGCACCGCTTTTTGCCGATGAAAAGCGCAGAGCGGAGCTCTTTGCACGAATCCCGCAGAAAAAGTTCGGATTACCGTCCGACTTGGCAGGAGCCGCAGTATTCCTGGCTTCCGAAGCATCGGATTATGTGACAGGACAGGTGTTATATGTAGACGGAGGATTCCTCTGCTGTTAATTCATACATTACAACAAATTATAGTTTAACCGCTTTTAGCAAAAAAAGGAGAGTAAACAAAATGATGACAGGAAATGAGTACAAGGAAAGTTTAAGAAAAATCCATCCAAGAATTTACTACATGGGAGAAAAAATCGACTGCGTGGTAGATCACCCAATGATCAAGCCTCACGTAAATTCTGCAGCCATGACATATGATCTGGCTTGTGATCCGATGTATGAGAACCTGATGACAGCAACTTCTCATCTGACCGGAAAGAAGGTAAACCGTTTCACGCATATTCACCAGAGCATCGAAGATCTGGTAAATAAAGTAAAGATGATGAGAATGATCGCACAGAAGACTGGTACATGCTTCCAGAGATGTGTAGGATTCGATGCGATGAACGCAACTTTTATTACAACTTACAACATGGACAAGAAGTATGGTACGAATTACCATGAAAGATTCAAGAAGTGGATGACGTACGTACAGGAAAATGATCTTATGATCGCGGGTGCTATGACTGACGTTAAGGGTAACAGAAGTCTGAAGCCGTCCAAGCAGGCTGATCCGGATCTGTTCACACACGTTGTAGAAAAGAGAGAAGACGGTGTTGTCATCTGTGGCGCTAAGGCTCATATGACTGGTATGGCCAACTCTCATGAAATGCTGATCCTGCCTACTACAAATCTGCTGGATGGAGATCAGGATTACGCGATCGCATGTGCAGTTCCGGTAGATGCAGAGGGTATCACTCACATCTTCGGAAGACAGACAAACGACCAGAGAAGACTGCAGGGCGACCTGGATACTGGTAACTCCGAATACGCTATCGTAGGTGGTGAAACACTGACTGTTCTGGATCATGTATTCGTTCCTTGGGACAGAGTGTTCATGTGCGGAGAAACTGATTTTGCGCAGGACTATGTAGCTAGATTTGCGGCATATCACAGACAGAACTACGGTGGCTGTAAGGTCGGTAACTCCGACGTTCTCATCGGTGCAACTTCCATGATCGCCAAGATGAATGGAACGAGAAAGAACAGCCTGATCAAGGATAAACTGACTGAAATGATCCACCTGGCAGAAACCATGTACTGCTGCTCCCTGGCTTGCTCCTATGAAGGTGTGAAGGAAGAAGCAGGCAGCTACTATGTAAATACATTACTGGCTAACGAAGTCAAGCTCAACTGTACGAGAAACATGTATGAAATTTCCAGACTGGCACACGATATTGCTGGTGGATTTATCGCAACACTGCCTCATGAATGGGATCTGAACAATCCTGAAACAGGTAAGTGGATCGAGAAGTTCTTTGTTGGGAACGAAGAGTATACGGCAAGAGACAGAATCAAGATCGCAAGACTTCTGGAAAACATGTCCGGCGGTACTGCTCTGGCAGAATCCATGCATGGTGCAGGATCTCCACAGGCAATGAAGGTAATGATCCTGAGAGAATCCAATGTGGAACAGAAGGAACAGTTTGCAATGGATCTGGCACACGTAAAATTATAGTTTTGATCACTACATCGCGCCGGACTAACCAACCGGCGTGATGGTCTGATATAACCAAAAGTTTAGCAAACGCGGGTGTAAAAAATGATTTTAGAGAAAGTCTGCGGACTTGACCGCAGCATAGAATGGAGGAAAAACAATGAATGAAGTTGTAATCGTAGAGGGGGTAAGAACCGCTACCGGCGTGTTCGGCGGCTCATTAAGCAAAATCCCGGCACCGGTACATGGCGCAGAATGTGTGAAAGCACTGGTGGAGAGAACAGGCATCAAGCATGAAGATATCGATGAACTGATTATCGGAACTCACTTCCAGGCTGGAACAAAGGCTAACCCGGCTCGTCAGTGCGGGATCTATGCGGGGCTGCCTGATACGATCCCGGCATTTACACCAAACAAGAACTGTGCTACTGCTATGAAGGCGATGCAGTGTGCAGCACAGTCCATCCAGGTTGGCGACAACGAAGTCGTGATCGCCGGCGGATGTGAGACCATGAGTGCCATCCCTTATATTCTGCCTAAAGCAAGATTTGGATATAGAATGGGACCTGGAAAGATCGAAGACAGCATGCTTCATGACGGCCTCGTTGATCCGTTCATGAACTACCACATGGGCATTACAGCAGAAAATGTAGCTGAGAAGTGCGGTATTACGAGAGAAATGCAGGACAGATTTGCTGTAAACAGCCATAACAAAGCAGAAAAAGCATGGGCTGAGGGGAAATATGACAATGACATCGTGCCTATTACAACGAAGGTAAAGGGACAGGAAGTCGTATTTGACCACGATGAAACATATAGAAAAGACGCTAAATATGAAAACTTTGCAAAACTGAAGCCTATCTTCAAAGAAGGCGGAACAGTAACAGCAGGAAATGCTTCCCCGATCAATGACGGATCGTGCGTGCTGCTGATGATGTCAGCAGAAAAGGCGAAGGCTTTGGGTTACAAACCGATCGCTAAATATGTTGCAGCAACGTCAACAGCTCTCAGTCCATCTATCATGGGATATGCACCGGTAAGCGCTATTGAAAAGCTGGAAAAGAAAACGGGAATCAGCCGTTACGATGTAGGTCTTTATGAACTGAACGAAGCGTTCGCAGCTCAGGCAGCGGCATGCGTACAGGATCTGAAGCTGGATCCGGAAATCGTAAATGTAAACGGTGGCGCAGTTGCTCTGGGTCATGCAGTAGGATGTACAGGAGCTAGAATCAGCCTGACACTGATGCGCGAAATGCAGAGAAGAAAGGTTCAGTACGGAGTCGCTTCTCTGTGTATCGGTGGCGGACAGGCTATGGCGATGATGTTTGAACTGTGCGAATAATAGTTTGGAGGAATCAGGATGACTGTTAAAAAATTATATGTTGTAGGTTCCGGAGCAATGGGCTCCGGAATCGCACAGACGGCGGCAACACATGGTATTCAGGTTATCATGAATGACATAAACGAAGAATTTGTCGCCAAAGGTTACAATAAGATCAAGAAAAGTCTGGAAAAGGCCGTTACAAAGGGCAGAATGACAGAAGAAGCAAAGGAAGAAGCACTTGCAAACCTGACAACTACAGTCTCGCTGGAAGATGCCAAGGATGCTGATTTTGTAATCGAAGCCGCATCGGAAAATAAAGAAATCAAGCTGGGGATCTTCAAGCAGTTAGACAAGATCTGCAAGCCGGAAGCGATTCTCGCTTCTAATACATCTTCTCTGCCGATCACAGAGATCGCTGCAGCAACCAAAAGACCGGATCAGGTGATTGGTACTCACTTCTTCAACCCGGTACCGGCTATGAAGCTGCTGGAGATCGTCATGGGTCTGCAGACATCCGAAACGACTTATCAGGCTGCTTTGGCTCTGGGTGAGCAGCTGGAAAAAGTGCCGGTAAAGGCGATCGATAAGGGTGGTTTCATCGTAAACAGACTGATCGATCCATTTATCAATGAGGCTGTATTCATGCTGGAAGAAGGCGTAGGTACTGCGGAAGATATCGACAACGGCTGTAAGTTCGGACTCAATCATCCGATGGGACCTCTCGCATTAGGCGACATGATCGGCTGGGACGTTATGCTGGCAGTTATGGATGTGCTGTATTATGAATATGGTGATCCGAAGTACAGACCGGCACCGCTGATGCGGAGAATGGTAAGAGCTGGACATCTGGGTGTCAAGACTGGCAAGGGTGTCTATGATTATTCGAAATAACGAGGTGCGCTATGGAATATAAGAATATTATATTTGATAAAAAAGATGGTATCGGTTACGTTACCATGAATCGTCCAAAGGCTTTAAATGCTTTAAATACAGAAGTTCTTACGGAACTGGACGATGTGTTCCGTGCTATTGATAAAGACGATGAGGTTCGGGTCGCAATTGTGACCGGAGAGGGAAGATCCTTCATCGCAGGAGCAGATATTGCACAGATGAGCGAACTGAACGGAACGGAGGGTCGTGATATGACGATCCAGGGACAGAAGGTAATGGAACTGATCGAAAGCATCAACAAGCCTGTTATTGCCGCAGTAAATGGATTTGCATTAGGCGGTGGAAATGAACTGGCTATGGCGTGTGACATCAGAATCGCTTCCGAAAAGGCCAAGTTCGGTCAGCCAGAAGTAAACCTGGGAATCATCCCTGGTTATGGTGGAACACAGCGACTGCCGCGTTTGGTTGGAAAAGGCATGGCTAAGAAGCTGATCTACAGCGCAGAGATGATCGATGCACAGGAAGCTTATAGAATCGGTCTGGTGGACGAAGTGGTGCCGGCTGAAGAACTGATGGAAGCTGCTGAAAAGCTGGCAAAGACCATCATGAGCAAGGCTCCGATCGCCATCAAGATGGCCAAGGTTGCCATCAACAACGGGATCAATACAGATCTTACAATAGGGGTGCAGTTTGAAGCGGAATCTTATACCAGCACATTCGTGTCGGAAGACAGAGTGGAAGGTATGAAGGCGTTCGTTGAAAAGCGCCCGGCTGAATTCAGAAATAAATAAAAACGAAATAACGACATGAAAGGAAGAATTTCTTCTTTTCACAACACATAGTTTTGAACCTTTCCTTAAAGTAAAAGATGCCGGCTCGTTGTAGAGTTTGGCATCTTTTATTTTTATGAAAAAAGCTGGCGGCAGTGGCGCGACCAGCTTTGCAGAAATCTATTATTCGATCCCGTCTGGAAAATGTTCCTTATATTTGCGGAAAAAAGTGGGCTGGCTCATGTCCAGGAGAGCCGCAGCTTTGTATGTGGAGCCGCCTTGTTTCATAGCACGTTTGATCAGATCTCGTTCCATAGTTTCCTTAGCCTGAGCATAGGTGGGAAGAGGTGTTTCGATGGAGGGTGAAGAACTGTTTTCTTCTTCTGTTGATGGTGTTTGCTTGGCTGCAAAGGATGAAGTGACAGGAGCATCCAGAATGGTTTCATCAGAAAGAACGAATTGTTTTTCTATGAAATTTCTAAGCTCCCGGACATTTCCCGGCCAGTCGCCACGAAGCAGGTGGCGGATAAAATGCGGTGACATCACTTTATGAACTCCATATTTTTGATTGAGATTCTCCAACGTTTTTTCAGCAAGTTTTGGGATGTCATCTTTTCTTTCGCGTAGTGGTGGAATATTAATGGATACAACGTTCAATCTGTAATAAAGGTCACTTCGGAACGTTCCTTCTTCGATCATTTCCTCAAGATTCTGATTAGTTGCAGCAACGATTCGGACATCTACTTTCTTACTCTTTTGGCCTCCGACTCTGGTCACTTCGTGATCCTGCAGAACTCGCAGGAGTGCGGACTGCAGGTTGATAGGAAGCTCTCCGATTTCATCCAGGAACAAGGTTCCAGTGTCGGCCAGCTCAAACATGCCGGACTTGCCTTTAGCGCTGGCACCGGTAAATGCTCCCGGGACATAGCCAAAGAGTTCAGATTCCAGAAGGTTTTGTGGAATGGCGCCACAGTTTATTTTGATGTATGGCTTGTCGTCGCGCATGCTGTGTTTATGAATGTACTGCGCTACGATTTCTTTTCCTACTCCAGTCTCCCCGAGAATAAGGACAGTGGAATCCATTCGGGAAATCTTTCGTGCAATGTTAAGGATGGAAGAAAACTCTTGACTGTTGCATACAATGTTTTCATCCGAAGATTCTTTCATTAACTGGCTTTGATAAAGGTCGGCACGATCTATTTCAGTCTGCAGTTTTTTATTCAGACTGATAAGTTCAGTAATATCCCGAACATTGGTAATGACGTGGTGCACATTGCCTTCTTCATCGAAAATCGGATTCCCTGTAATAAATACTTCTTTGTTATTAGCGTTGGTCTGAGTTCGCGTAATGACTTCTTTTTTTTCTACAACATCCTGAGTGATGCTGGTAGAAAGTATTCCTTTTGCGACCAGATCCTTCATGTATTCCCCGATCAGTTGGGAACGAGGAACGCCAAAGATTCGTTCGTATGCTTTGTTGACCAGTATGGTTTTCCCGGAGGAATCGGTGATATAGAGGCCGTCATAAGAATTTTCTATGATTTCATTTAGAAACTGCATATGTTTCTGTGTCTCGATGCTGCGCTGGTCGGTTGTATCTGTGTCGGAGTGTTCGTATAGAAAGCTGACCACAGCAATGGTTTTTTCGTCATGAATAATGGGAGTTCGTTCTGCGTGAACTGTTTTTTCGCCCATTGAAAATTCTTTTGGAAGAGCAGCATAATTGTCCAGAGTAACTTTAGACAGCGGGCATACTGGAAGTGCCTGCCCCACTTCTTGTTCTAAAAGAGCTGTTTCAGATGTATTGAATAATGTGGCGGCCAGTTGATTGACCATAACGATCCTTTTGTTCTGGTCAAGGGCTATAATAGCCATATTAGAAGCTTCAATATATGGATCGGTAAAATCACTGATAATTTCAAGCAAATCCAAATGGCGTTCATCGTAATTTGGGAAAAACAGCTTTAGATATTCTGCAATAAATGTTCGTGAAATCATATTTCCTACTCCTTGTTTTTACACTGGTTTTTCTGAATATAAGCTGTAACAGTATGATTTATGATATAATAAAACATAGAAATGTTATTTAATATTATATCATAAATCAGAGGTGTATTAAAATGCAAAATAAGGCAAGGATCGGGGTTTTGTTCTGCGGTGGATGTAATTGTTATTACGACCGTGAAGCATTCTATAAAAAGATACAGAAAGAACTTTCAGATGAGTGCGAATTCCTGTATTATAAGGAAAATGAACATTACAATCTTGTAATGATGGTAAACGGGTGTCAGTCGGAATGTCTTATTGAGCATGAATACGGCTCACCGAAACTTCTAATTAATAATAAGAACTTTGAGCAAGCAGGAGAGTTGATACGTGAGAGACTAACTTATAAGTAAATACGTATTGCATATAGTGGCAGTTATTGAAAGGCAAAACTTTTGACAACTGCTTTTTTGTTATTTTTTGACAAGAGATGTATAACAAACGAAAATGCCGAAATTTAAAGGATAAAGAGTATAAAATTTATATAAGAGATTTCTTATTTTGAATGATTATTTCTGTTTCATATCAAATATTCACGAATGAATATGTAGCAAGTTAATTATGGATTGTTATTCGTTATTGAATTTTGAATAGTTTAAGTTTTATGAAAAATAAGGAGTACATATAGAGATGTGTTGAAATTAAAGGGCTATGAAGTATATTCAAAAGAAAACAAAAAGTAAACGAATTGGCATATATTTTGCAATCTATATAGGCAGGCGCCAAAAGAAAGTTATTATAATTGACATTTTATTTATTACCGAAGAATTAGAAACATTTATATGAAATGAGAAAGGAAAAAGTATGAGTACACAGAATACAAATCTGGAACGACAGACTTTTGCCAAAACTCTTGGAAGAGGAGAGATCTGGGCATTTGCCTTTGGTTCCGTTGTAGGATGGGGCTGGGTAATGCTCGCAGGAGGCTGGGTAAGTTCCGCAGGTAGTGTAGGAGCTATTATCGCATTTGTTGTCGCAGGACTTGTTTGCGGATTTATCGGAATGGCATTCGCAGAACTTTGCCCGATGATCCCACAGACGGGAGGCGTACTGGTATTTGCTTACAGAGCTGGAGGATATAAATTTGGCTGGTTTGCAGCCTGGGCGATGGCCTTTGCTTATGTCGCTGTAGCTTGTTGGGAAGGTCCGGCATTTGGTAGTGCGGTGGAGTATTTGATTCCTCAGTTGACGCATAATGCAGATGTCCTTTACTCCATTGAGGGCTATGATGTGACTTTGCCATGGGTTATTATTGCTATAGCAGGAACCTTGTTCACAATTATATGTAATTGGATAGGTATGAGTTTTACAAAGATCGTTAATACGATTGCTGCATTGGCTTTAGTTGCGGGAGGATTGATATTTTTTATAGGTGGTGTGACATTAGGAGATGTTTCCAATGCACTTCCAACATTTAATAGTGGATTCAATGGTATCTTTATTGTTTTAATGGCTGCTCCGGCTATGTTTGTTGGATTTGATGTAATTCCACAGTCTGTAGAAGATATGAAGATTCCAATGAAGCAGGTTGGTAAAATGGTTATTTTGGCAATCGTTCTAGGGGCAATATGGTATATCATGATGATTCTGGGATCTGCCTTCGGAGCACCGGCATCCGTACGTGACAATGCGAGCATACCGGTAGCTGATATTGCTACTTATGTATTCGGATCGAAGATCTTTGGATCCTTCGTTATCATCGCCGGTATCGGTGGAATCCTGACAAGTTGGAATGCGATGTATATAGGGGCAACAAGAATCATTTTTGCATTAGCGAGAGCTAAGATGCTTCCACCTGTATTTGGCAAGTTGCACCCTAAGTACAATTCTCCGACAGCAGCTTTGATTCTTGTTGGTGCGTTAGGATTGGCATCCGTATTTCTAGGAAAGAATGCATTGGGGTGGTTCGTAGACGCAAGTTCCTTCGGTACTGTAGTAGCATATTTCTGTGCAGCGATTTCTTTCTATAAGTTAAAGGTGGATGAACCAGATACAGAAAGACCGTTCAAAGCTCCTCTTGGTAAGTTTATGGCTATTCTGGCCATTGTATCTTCCGGGTTGTTTATATGTATTTACCTGCCGTTCAGCCCATCTGGCGGCCTGGGTCACATGGAATGGATCATGGTAGCTTTGTGGACAGTAATTGGTATTATTCTGGCAATCTGTGTTCGATGCAGTAGCTACTCACATGTCACAGTAGCGGAACGCGAATACCTGATCTATGGAGAAGAATACGCAAGAAAATCCATCGTTGAAGGTGACAAATAGTGAATATAAATTCCACAATATAAGACCAAGAGAAAAAAGATCCTGCTTAATAGGGTCTTTTTTCATAGAATTGCTAGATTGATATAAGAAGAATAAAAGAAATATCCTGCATTCTGGAAATGTCTGAATACCTCTCAAAATGCAGGGCTTCATTGTGTGTTTAGATTAAATGCATATCTTTATATTTGTTGTATTTTCTTGAAAAAGTCGGCTGGCTGATTCCCAGGAGTTTGGCAGCTTCTTTTGTATTGGATGATTTTTTCAAAGAGGTTTTAATCAAGGCTGCTTCAATGGAAGAAACCACTTTATCCATATTCAGGCTGTCAGGATCTTCTGCAGCAGCGCTGGAAATGGAATTTTGAATATCCTGATAGGTATCATTTTTCTTATTATTGGTTGTGTCATGAATTGAGGTCAGAATATCACTTTCGCTAAGAATGTATTGCCGTTCCACAAAATTCGATAACTCTCGTACGTTTCCGGGCCAGCTCATGGACATCAGTTCCAGCAGAAAGGTATCTGACACCTGCTTTTTTGTGTTGTATTTTTTGTTCAGACGTTCGATGAAAAGCTCTGCAAGTGGTGGAATATCATCACGCCGCTCACGAAGTGGTGGAATGTTGATGGAAATTACATTTAGGCGATAGTAAAGGTCTTCCCGGAAGGTTTTTTCCTGGATCATCTGTTTCAGGTTCCGGTTGGTAGCGGCAATGATCCGGACTGCGACCTTCCGTGTTTTCGTACTTCCTACACGTGTCACTTCTCCATCCTGTAGAACACGCAGCAGAGAAGACTGTAGGTTCAGTGGAAGTTCGCCGATTTCATCCAGGAATAATGTTCCGTTATCGGCAAGTTCAAATAGACCGGGCTTGCCGTTGGGATCCGCTCCTGTAAAAGCGCCGCCGACATATCCGAACAGTTCGGATTCCAGAAGATTTTCCGGGATAGCGCCACAGTTGATCTTAATGTAGTTGTTATCTTTACGAAGACTATTGTAATGGATGTATTTGGCAACGACTTCCTTGCCAACTCCCGTTTCTCCAGTAAGCAGCACAGTAGAATCCTTCGGAGCAACCTTTGCAGCAAAATTGAAAACTGAGATCGTATTGGCACTCTCACATACGATATTTCTCATAGTAGAAGTGTCGAAGAATTGCTTTTTATAGCGGGAAATCACTTCCTTGGCCAGTCGTTCCTTCTTCTCAAGCGAGATAATCTTAGAAATATCGCGCACGTTGGTTACAACGGCAATGATTTCATTGTTGTTGTTAAAAATGGGATTTCCTGTGATAAGCACATTTTTTCCGGAAATCAATTCTTCTCTTGTGGTAACGGATTTTTTAGAAGTAATTACATCTCTGGTGATATGAACTTTCATTATTCCTGCCTTGATAAGATCATCCATGTGTTTACCGACATATTCAGATCGCTTGTGTCCGGTTAAGTTTTCGTATGCTTTATTGACGTAGATGGTGATACTGTTTTTATCGGTTATATAGATGCCATCGTAGGAATTTTCCAGAACAGATAAAATAAAGTCTTTGCTCGTAAACATAGTATTGTTCATAAAATCACCAGCCTTTCATTATTGGATGTGAAAGAAAAATAAGCCATAGAGGCAGAAAATTGTCGCTATGGCTTAAGGATGTCGTGCACTTATTTTATATTGATTATGATATATTATTTTTTCAACATAGGGAAGATGTAATCGAAAATTTTAAGTGTTTTGTTAATATCTTCCTCTGTGTGTGCTGTAGAAATGTAGATCCGACCTCTTGCGGATGTTAATCTTACGCCGTATTGTGTTGCTAACAAGTAGAGTTTGTCGTAAGAATCTTTGTCCACATTTTTCAAACAGTCACGGAAATCTTCCGGTGCTCTATCAATGCCCAGCTGCATTTGACAGATAGCGTTGTGATGGTTGGCATAAACTTTGATGCCGTGCCTTTTACCCAATTCCATCAGCCCGTCTGTTAATTTCTTGCCCAGGGCATCCATTTTTTCGTAAGTACCTGGTTTTTCCAGTTCTGCAATGGTTGCCAGGGAAGCAGCAACGGCGATCGGTGTCGCGTTGAACGTTCCGGATGGATGAACCTTTTCCATGAGCTCTTTCTTACCACAAATCATGGAGAGGGAGAATCCGCCGGCGATCGCTTTACCAAAGATAGCGAGATCCGGAGTCACACCAAAATACTGCTGTGCACCACCAAGGGAAAGACGGAAACCTGTGATTACTTCGTCGAAAACCAGCAGGATGCCGCGCTTTGTACACATATCTTTTACTGACTGTAGATATCCTTCCTTCGGCAGAATAGGACCTTCGTCACACATATATGGCTCCATGAGAACGGCAGCAATATCATCGTGGGCATCCAGGATGGATTCTAATGTCTCAGCATCGTTCCAAGGCGCTACGATGATATCGTTTGTTGTATCCAGTCTCTGTCCGGCTGTATTCATCAGTTTGTTGATGCTGGACTTTGGACCCAGTTCATCGATGTTGTCAGCTCCGATTGTTACCTTCTGTTCATCGGCCCATCCATGATATTGACCTTCGAATTTTACAATCTTCATCTTGCCGGTATGTGCTCTGGCAACACGCCATGCATGCATGTTTGCCTCTGTACCGGAGCTCTGGAAGCTTACCATTTCTGCACACGGAATGATTTCTGTCAGTTTCTTGGCCAGTTTACATAGATCTTCTGTCGGGGTGGAGAACTGGGAACCTTTTTCCAGCTGTTCTCTTACTGCTGCGTTGACGGACTCTGGAGCATAGCCCAGTATCATAGGGCCAAACCCTGCTACATAGTCAATATAATCGTTGCCATCAACGTCGTACATGTGTGCACCTTTGCCATGGGTCATGCAGATGGGATACTCTTCATTGTGAGCTTTATGAAAAGAACTGCTGACTCCATCAACGAGGTACTTCTTTGTTTCAAAGAATAAAGCTTTTGATTTTTCTGTTTTGAATTTTTCCATTTTAACGTAACCAGTATCGTTGATTATTGAACCGGTTAGACCTCCTTTCATGTCTAATAAACATAATGTTATTGATAGAAAGTTATTTTCTTGACGGTTATATGTATCGCAAAAGCTGTGCCAATTTGGAAGGGCACTATGAAAAGATTAGTACCTGCTTAGCTCTTGTGTTTTCAAGAAATATACCGTTTCTCTGTGCTGGAAAGAATTGCATCGAGGATTTTGGCAGGACGTGAATATTCGTTTTTGAATAAGCGAATTATGATTGAATTATAAAAATGAATATTGAATGAAATTCAACTACGCCGTCAATGACAAGTGTCAGAGAGGGCAGTATAATAGAGGCAGGAACTTTTGTAAGAAATGCGAGAGGAAAATATTGACAAACGGCACGCCATATGGTAAAATATGGCAAATAACAAAGGAAAGGGGAACACTATGTTAACGAAACAGGATATTACAGTATTATCGGAACTGCTGGATCAGGGATTGAAGCCGGTACGGGAGGATTTAAATCGGCTGCATAAGGATTTTGAGGGATTAAATAATAAATTTAATGGACTGCGGCAGGATATGAATGAAAAGATCGAAGGGCTTCGCACGGAGATGTATCAGCTTATTGGAGATTTGCGTGAGGAAATGAGAACTGAGATCAGTCGGCTGGATAACAAGATCGATACTAAATTTGACGGCCTACGTGAGGAGATGCACTCTGAGATTTCAGGTCTGCGTGAGGAGATGCATTCTGAGATTTCAGGTCTGCGGGAGGAGATGCGTACTGAGATTCGACGCCTTGATGACAAGATCGATAATAATATCAGTAGTTTGCGTGAGGAAATGCACCGGGGATTTGACGAGATCCACACTATTTTAAACACAGATATTTCGCCGCGGTTAAAGACGATAGAAGACTGCTATTTGAAAACTTTTGAACGGTATTCCGAAAGTGTTGAACGCCAGAAAAAAATGGAGGAAGACATCAGCGTTATGAAAGACGTTATTCAGGAGCACAGCGTGCAGCTGCAGAAACTTTGCAGTTAAAAAGGAGAGTATAATGTTTGACAGGACAGAGTATAACATGAAATTAATCGGCAGGAATTTAAGAATACTCCGTGAAAGAAGTGGATTATCTGTAAAAGAAGTCATGCATTATTTGGATTTAGGGTCTGTTCAGGCTATTTACAAGTATGAAAACGGAATATCCTATCCTCCGCTGGATAAATTCCTGGCGATGATGAATCTGTATGAAGCCCGGTGGCAGGACGTGGTCTGCGGACCTGGAAGTGATATCTACAGGAATCAGCAGATATGCTGCAGAAGAGAAAAACCGATTGTGGTATTTGAGCTGCAGGTAAGAGAAGCGTGCGAATATTTGGATTTAATGAGGCGTCAGATCAGTGCATGGGTACACTGTCATGGATGAATTACCCCTTGACGGCTCTCTGTAAAACGAATATAATAAAACAGTATGAATTGCCTTTTGATGGCTTCGCTTGCATGGTTTGGGTCCTGCGCAATAGGACGCCGTGAACCTTGTCAGGTCCGGAAGGAAGCAGCAATAAGCGGAAGCTCTTATGTGCCGCAGATCAGCCTTCTCCTACGCCTGCGGAGCTTTCAAAGGGCAATTTGTTTTATCAGCAATCGGGAGGCGAAGATGTACACAGCATTGTATCGGGCATACAGGCCTGAGGTCTTTGATGAGATCCTGGGACAGGATCATATTGTGAGGATCCTGAAAAATCAAATACAAACGGACACGACAAGTCATGCATATTTGTTTTGCGGAACGCGAGGTACAGGAAAGACTACAACGGCAAGGATCCTGGCCAAGGGACTGAACTGTTTGTCTGAAGGAGATCGCCCCTGCGGGCAGTGCAGTGTGTGTCGTGAGATCAAAGAGGGAACTTTTCTTGATGTGATCGAAATCGATGCGGCGTCTAATAATGGCGTCGATAACATCAGGGAGCTGCGGGAAAGTGTAAAATACCCGCCGGCAGCCGGTCGAAAAAAAGTGTACATCATAGATGAAGTCCATATGCTTTCTACAGGAGCGTTCAACGCATTGCTAAAGACGCTGGAAGAACCGCCGGAATATGTTGTCTTTATTTTAGCGACGACAGAACCCCACAAACTTCCTGCCACGATCCTTTCAAGGTGTATGCGGCTGGATTTTAAACGAGTACCGGAAAATGTACTGATTGGTGGCATGTCGGAAATCTGTCAGAAAAAAGGTATTCAGGTTTCTGACAGTGCACTGCGCATCATTGCAGCTAACGCAGACGGGTCGGTTCGAGACGGACTGAGCATTCTGGATCAGTGTATTTCTGGAGGAGATACGAAAGTGGACGCATCAGATGTCCTGGAATTCCTGGGTGCGTCGGGAGAAGAAACCTTTGTGGAGCTGACGGATCTTATTCGAAAAAAGCGCACATCGGATGCGATCATACTGGTAGCACAGGCATTGGCGGATGGGAAAGATGTCAGGCAGTTTATGCGTGACTGGGTGAATCACTATAGAAATCTGTTGATGACCAAGTTCATAAAAAATCCGCAGGAGATCATCAATATGTCTGTGGAGAACATCGATCGTATTCGAAGGCAGAGCGAAACCATCGAGCTTACTGAGATCAATCAGGGGATTCTGGAACTTTCCAGAACCATTAACGAAGCAAAATGGTCTACACAGCCCCGGATACTGCTTGAACTGGCTATTGTAAAGCTTTCTTCTGTGTCTGCCGGACGTGCTCCGATTATGGGAATGACTTCAGAACGTATGATATCGTCAGAACCTGCAGGTTCTCAGGGATACTACGGAAAGCCGGCTGGATCGCCTTTGCAGAATGCAACGTCAGGGAGCCCTGCTGAATCACCAGCCTCGGAAACAGGTCATGCGCCAGACGAAGACGGGAATAAAGCTGTGCCGGAACCTAAAGATTATGATCGGATCTGGAAAGCTGTATTTGAAGATGGAGAGGCGTCGAAGGGAAGCTTTTATATTGTTGGGAGCGGTGCTGCGCTGACGTCTATCGAAGAGCATTCGTTTACGGTGACTGTTCGCTCGGGACATGTGAAGGCTTATGCAGAGAGAAATCGGGAACTTCTGGAAGCTTTGATGGAAAGGCATACCGGTAAAAAGCGCAGTATGAAGATTGCAGAAACGGGAGCCGGAGCTGCTTCGGTGGAATCGGAAGCATCAATGGAGGATATTGCCCAGGAAGCAGAGAAACTTCTGGGAGTCAATGTAGAGATAAAGTAAGATTATAGTTGGAGGTACTAAAATGGGAAAAGGAATGAAAGCCGGTAAGAGACCAAAGGCACCGGGTGCAGGAAATATGCAGAAGCAGATGCAGCAAATGCAGCAGATGCAGAGAAAGATGGATGAACTTCAGGCTGAGATCAATGAGATGGAGGCGACAGCGACATCCGGCGGCGGTGCGGTGACAGTAACTGTATCGGGAAAAAAAGAAATCAAGGACATTCAGATCAAACCGGAAGTTATCGATCCTGATGATGCGGAAATGCTGCAGGATCTGATCATGGTAGCAACAAATGAAGCGCTGCGCCAGATGGAAGAGATCTCGCAGAATGAAATGAGCAAGCTGACTGCCGGACTGGGGATTCCGGGACTCTAAACGGCTATGAGACAGTATCAGTATGCGAAACCTTTAAATAAGCTGATCAATGAACTTTCAAAGCTTCCGGGCATTGGTGGGAAAACTGCGCAGCGCCTTGCATTTCATATCCTTTCCATGGATGATAAAGATGCTTTTGCTCTGGCGGATGCGGTTCGCAATGCGAAGACCGCGATGACGTATTGTTCTGTGTGTGGAAATTTGACAGATCAGGATCCTTGTGCGATCTGTTCTGATGACACAAGGGATAAAAGCACGATTTGTGTTGTGGAGAATCCGAGAGATGTTGCTGCTATGGAAAAAATCAGAGAGTACCGAGGTTATTACCATGTGCTGCACGGTGCGATATCACCTATGGACGGCATCGGACCGGACGATATCAATTTAAAAAGCCTTATACCAAGATTGCATGATGAAGCGGTAAAAGAATTGATCATTGCCACAAACCCTAATATAGAAGGGGAAGCAACCGCTATGTATATCGCCAGACTGATCAAGCCTTCCGGGATCAAGGTGAGTCGGATCGCTCACGGCATTCCGGTGGGCGGCGATCTGGAATACGCGGATGAAGTGACGCTCCTTAAAGCGATGGAAGGAAGAAGGCAGCTTTGAGGTCGCATAAACCGGAGAAAAAAAGAATATAGTAAAGAGGTGATTGTATGGTCATCTCTTTTTTATATTATGACGACCGGTTATGCCGACTGGCGTGCTGCGGTGTGCTGCGGAGAAAGGAGCGGCAGAATGGATCTGGGAATGGAAACCAGTGTTTTTTTAGCATACACAGCTGGGATGTTACTGTTATACTTTTGCGGGAGACTGCTGTTTGTCCCCCTTAAATTCATACTGAAACTTTTAATCTGCAGTCTGGCAGGAGGGGTGTTCCTGGTTTTAATTCGGATTTTCGGAGATACAATGGGCCTGTTTTTGCCGATAAATCCTGTAAACTCGCTGATTGCAGGGGTTTGCGGGGTTCCGGGAGTTGCTGCGCTATTACTTTATTTTCAACTGGTGTAGCGTCCTCGAAGATAGTCTGCTGCTGCCGAAATGATTTTGAAAATGTTGTTTTCTTTTGACTTGATTCTGGATATGCATGAAGATATAATATAAACTAGACAAATATTTCAAAGCTATTATTAGGAGGATTTCATGGGCATTATTATTTCTCTTACAGCGTTTCCTGTAATCATTGCCTTGATTCTTTTAGTAACTAAGGGGGATAAGACCAGAAATGGGGTCATGGCGTTCGCATCGATCGCAATGACTGCGGCATCCATTGCTGCAGTGGTATTGTATTTTCCTTCTGGAGAGAAGTTCTTCAAATTCCATTTTGGATTCGTAAACTATGTCGTGATCGGTATTGCGGCAGTGATTGCGATTTATCTGATTTATGAAGGATTGCGCCACAGAAGATATGCGGCTCCCTTATTTGCTTTTGTTCAGGTGGCAGCCCTTGCTGTCTTTGAGCTGATTCAGGGAACAGGAATTAAAGTAGAGCATAATTTATATGTGGATCGATTTTCAATGATCCTCATGATTTTCATATCAATTACAGGCGGTTTGATCTGCTGTTACGGAAATCGGTATATGGACAGGTTCCATCAGAAATATCCAGAACTGAAGGATAGAAGAAATGTGTTTTTTGCAGCGATCTTTTTTGGCATTGCAGCTATGATGGGGCTTGTGATCTTTAATAATCTGCTGTGGATCTATCTTGTGTGGGAGATCATCATAGTGACATCGTTCGTGCTGATTGGTTATGCAGGTACTGCAGGTGCTTTGAGGGCAGCATTTCATTATTTGACGTGGAATCTGTTCGGCGGACTGGCACTGACTGCAGGGATCCTGATCTTAGGACAGGTGTTTGGAACGCTGGAATTGAATGTTGTAATGAAAATAGGATCTCTCTATGGTGATATGGTCGCGATCCCGGCGATTTTTATTGTTCTGGCTGGATTGATCCTTGCTATGCAGATCCCGTTTTCCGGCTGGCTGATCCGTGGAGAAGATTTCACGTCGCCGGCAATCGCAGTGATCAGCTGTGTAACGAGTGCAAATGCAGGCGTTTTTCTGATTTTGAAGCTGGCACCGGTACTCGGCACAGAAAATTTTGCAGGAATCATGACGATGATGGTAGGAGGAATCACCTTCCTTACCGCGTCACTGGTGGCAGTGTTTCGACCTGAGGCGGCAAAGACCGTATCATGCTCTACTGTAGCATCTATGGGCCTGATCGTGGCCTGTGGCGGGATCGGATCAGCAGAAGCCGTAGCGGCAGGGATTCTACTGCTGTTGCTTCATGGTGTCTCTAAAGCGTTAATGTTGGCAAGTGCAGGGACTGCTGCACTTGATCATGAAAAATACGATGGAAGACAGGATCTTTCAATACGGGAATTGTTTACAGGAAGACCAAAGCTGGCAGCATGCATGCTGACAGGAACCGCAGCGTTATTCATGGCGAACTTTGAACTGCTGATCATGCGATACAATTCACTTTCTGAGTTCGCAGAATCGGGAAATATTCTTTTGTTTGCAGCTCTTTGTTTTGGTGCGGGAGCAGCGATCTTTTATCTTGCAAAATGTATGGGGCAGCTGACATTGACTGCAGCAGAGCCGGAGCTGGATGCGGGAGAGACTTCGCTGACGCGACCTGTAAAGCTTCTGGCAGCACTGACGGTATTTTTGTGTATAGTGTTCCCGCTGGTATCTATGTTTGGCGTTATGCCGTATCTGGAGATTGCTTTTGGAGGTGTGTCTGCAGCGGGAAATCTGGTGGACAGTCTTATGGGATTGATTGTTATCGTTTTTCTCGTGATCCTTTGCGGGGTGTTTTATGGCGGCAGGAAAAAGTATGTTTTACCGGAATCGACAGAAGGTGTGCAGTGTGAAGCGTGCGATATTCGTCATGCTGTAAATACGAGAATTTTTGAAAAGAAGACGATCCTGATCGGAGGGATTTTGTCCGCGATCAGCATTATAATAAGTCTTGGCTTTATGATCGGCACCCTTGTAAGATTGTTGGGAGGTGCAGCATGATAATGATTCTGAAAATCGTGATATCCGCAGTTGCGTATCTCATCCTGGCTCCTTTTGCCGGAGGACTGCTGACCGGGATGGGGCGCCGTTTCTCATCCGGGTTGCAGGCAAAGAGAGGTGCATCGATGATGCAGCCGTTTCGTGATGTGAAAAAACTGCGCGAAAAAACCTCCGAGGAAGATCGGTATTTGCACGACTACTATGTACGGGCGTTTGTGTTTTTTGAAATCGTTGCTGGAGTTGCATTCTTCGCAGGAGCAAATCTGCTGTTTGTGATTTTAGCACTGCTTGCTGCCGATGTGTTTCTGGTGGTGGCTGCCTATGTATCCAATTCAGTGCATGCGCATATGGGTGCAGATTATGAATTGATGAGGATGATGGCGTACTGCCCTATGGTTCTGTTTATGGCGGCAGGTTTTTCAATGTATTGCGGAAGTATGGAGGTTCGCGATATCATGATCGGATCTTCAATGCCGTTCCTGCCACTGATCGGGATCTTTGCAGGATTCCTGCTGATTTACACCATAAAGTCGAGGACTTCCCCGTTCGACCTCAGTTTTTCTTCTGATCCGGCAGGGAAGCGTATCAAGGGGATCACGGAGGCATTTTCTGGAAAGACGCTGGCCGCGATGGAAGTGGCTAACTGGTACGAAACCATCCTGATGCTGGGATTCGTATTCCTCTTTTTCAGCAATGGCACGATCTGGGGTCATGTAGTAGGTGCTGTAGTGGCAATACTTGTATATTTCCTGCGCGTGTTTATCAATAATTGTTCGGCAAGCAGCAAATGGGAGTTTGTTGTTAAAATAGCATGGGGAACAGCTGCTGTCCTGGGGGCTGCAAATCTCTTCCTGCTGTATGTTATGATTTAGGGAGGTGACAATGTGTCGTATGTAGAAAAAAATCCGTGGATCCTTCATTTTGACGGTTCTGGATGCAGTGGATGCGGGATGGAAGTGCAGGCATGTTTCTCACCTAAATTCGATGTGGAACAATATGGCGTTCGCAAAACAGATAATCCGAAGCATGCCGACGTACTGTTGATTACCGGGATCGTAGAGGAAGAAAATCGTGATTATTTGGTACATCTGTACGAGAATATGGCAGAGCCGAAGGCTGTTGTTGCCGTTGGTGCATGTGCATGCTCCGGCGGGATCTTCGAGGGCTGTGGAGATGTGGTGTGCGGAGCAGATCAGGTGCTCCCGGTCGATCTCTATGTGCCAGGGTGTGCGGCACGTCCTGAGATCATTATAGACGGGATACTGAAATGTTTTGAAAAGCCGGAGACTCTGGAGGAGCCCGTTGCTGTAGAAGATCCTGCAAAGGACGAGCAGGAGAAAATCGAGGAGAAGCCTGAGGATGTGACAGAGGAGGAACAGGATGATGAAGAGTAGAACAGAAATATCCGGAAGTTCCGGCTCATTCCTTTCGATAGAAGCATGTGACCTTTTGGATGAAGTCAAAACGCTTAAGGAAGATGGATGGAGATTTTGTCAGGCCTGTGCAGACCGGCTGGACGATGGAATAGAAATCATTTACACCTTTGAAAATACTGCCAAACTTCTTAATCTGAAAATGGTGGTCGCAGAAGAGCAGACGGTAGACAGCATTACGTTTGTTTTCTGGACTGCATTTGATGCGGAACTGGATATCGCGCGGGACTGTGGCGTAAAATTCAAGCATGTGGCAGAGGAGCATCTGCATGAGTTTTACGATGTGGCTGATATTTCGTATTCCGCAGAGAGGATCCATGGTGATATGGAGGCTCTGACAGAACAGCGCGATTACAGGCAGATGGTATATGTTGCTGAGCGGATGACTGGAACAAGCAGTTTCGGTCATAGTCTGGGATTCTGCATGGCTGTGGAGAAAGCATCGAGGATCGAGGTGCCTGCACGTGCGGAATATCTGAGAATTATTTTGATGGAACTGTCTCGGGTGCAGAGTCACCTGTACTGGTTGTCTTCCGTGGCAGAACGGATCGGATTTGAGAGTCTGGCGATGGGATTTTTATCTGTGAGAGAGCCGGTACTTACGATGTTTGATCGTATTTCCGGTAACCGTATCATGCTTTCTCTCTGCAAAGTGGGCGGCATGAAGAAAGATATTTCCACGCAGCAGCTGGAGGATATCCACAACACCATAGAGAATCTTCGGGAAAGGATCCAGACACTAACGCTTCTGATGAAAGAAGATGCATCGATATGCAGACGTCTGGAAGGTATTGGTGTTTTGGATGAAAAGACTGCGGAAACATTTTGCGGAGGTCCTGCTGCGAGAGGATCTGCGGTTATGACGGATGCACGCATGGATGAAAGCTGGAAAATATATGAATCTTTAGGATTTGTTCCGATCATAGAAGAAGGGTGTGATGGACTGGCTCGATGCAAAGTTGCAGTAGAGGAAATCTATCATTCATTTACCCTTATTGAAAATGCTATCAATGAAATTCCTGACGGGGAAATCTGCACGGAAGTCAAAACATTGTCTGCTGGTGAAGCTGCTGTTAGACTGGAACAACCCGATGGCCAGGCTGTGTATTATGTTAAGACTACTGATTCGGACTATATCAGGAAGTTCCGGGTCAGCATGCCGACAGATACGAATCTTTTAGCATATGTTCGGGCGATGAAAGCGAGTGATCCTATCGACAGGCCGCTCACGTCGCTGACGATGGATCCGTGTAGAAACAATGTAGAATGGTAGGTGCTGATTATGAGTTTTTTTAGAATAAACGGAAGCTTGATCAAAAATCTGTTTGGCAGGAAGCCTGCCGATTATGAACCTGCCAAAGGATCTGATGAAATCAGAGGAAGAATAACGATAGATACTGAAAGCTGTACGCTCTGTGGCAAGTGCGAGGATCATTGTATTGTTGGGGCACTCTATATCGACGAACAGGAGGAAACCTGGGAAATCAATCGAATGCAGTGCATTCTGTGTGGAGAATGTACCGAGATCTGTCCGCAGGAATGTCTGCATATGTCAGGTGAGCCGATGGAACCGGAATTTGCAGTAATTGCAGACGTGTACCATATTGGAGAAGTTCACGATTCAGAGGACGAAGCTGAAACAGAAGATGAGCAGGAAGAGATAATAATGGCTGAAGAAAAAGGTAACTCGGGATCCGAAGAGCCGGAAGCTGATAGCGAGTCTGAGCAGGAAGAGGAATCGGAAGCGGAAGAGTCGGACGACGAGGCGAATGCTGACGAAGAGAAAGAATCGGATGACGAGGCGGACGCTGACGAAGCAGAAGAATCGGACGACGAGACTGATGCTGACGAGACGGAAGAATCGGATGACGAGGCGGACGCTGAAGAAACGGAAGATTCGGATGACGAGACGGACGCTGACGAGACGGAAGAACCGGATGACGAGGCGGATGCTGACGAAGAGAAAGAATCGGATGACGAGGCGGACGTTGATGAGCCGGAAGAATCGGACGACGAGGCGGACGCTGACGAGACGGAAGAACCGGATGACGAGACTGATGCTGAAGAAACGGAAGATTCGGATGACGAGACGAACGATGACGAAGCCGAAGAACCGGATGACGAGGCGGATGCTGACGAGACGGAAGAATCGGAAGAGTCCGAAGAAGAGAAAAGCGAATCCGAAGAGAAAGAATCCGACGAAGAACCTTTGCAGGAAACAGAAAAAGATCCTGAATCTGAGCCTGAGGAAGAAAAAATCGAAGAAAGCAATGAGAAAAAGTCATAAAAATCTTGACTTTGCAACCGCTGTAATATACAATTATTTAGCAACTTTATGAAAATAATTAAATTGGGAGCAGCTACTGCTCTTAATTTTAAGTTGAATTCAGGACGATCCTGAATCTGAAACGATAAGTTAAACGGAGGACAGTGAGAATGAGAGTAAAAGTTACGCTGGCTTGTACAGAATGTAAGCAGAGAAACTACAACACAATGAAGAACAAGAAGAACAATGCAGATCGTATCGAAATGAACAAATACTGCAAGTTCTGCAAGAAGCATACGCTTCATAAGGAAACAAAGTAAGGAGTAGCGTTATGGCAAAATCTTCGAAAGGAAAAGACCAGACCGCTTTAAAGAAAAAAGCGACTGCGGTTGCTGCCCAGCGTGGAAACAAGAAAAAGAAGCGGGGAAGCATGAAAGAGTACTTCAAAGGCGTTAAGCTGGAAATGAAGAAGGTCGTATGGCCGACTAAGAAGGAACTCGGATCATTCACCGCAGTAGTACTGGCTACCTGCGCAGCTTTTGCACTTGTATTCTGGGCAGTTGATACGGGAGTACTTGCAGCGATCAAAGCTGTTTGTTTCTAAAATATCAATGAATGGGAGCTTAAGATATAATGTGTGAAAATAACGAAAAGAAAAAACTGGATATCGAAGGTCTGGAAGGTCTCAGAGGAGACGGCGAAGCCAAATGGTATGTCGTACATACCTATTCCGGTCATGAAAACAAGGTAAAGGTCAACATCGAAAAGATCGTTGAAAACAGAGGGATGCAGGATTTGATTCTTGATGTCATCGTGCCTACGGAAGACCGCGTTGAGGTGAAGGAAGGCCAGCGTAAAGTCAAGACCAGAAAAATGTTCCCGGGATATGTGCTTGTGAAAATGATTGTAACCAATGAGTCCTGGTATCTCGTTCGTAACACTCAGGGTGTGACGGGATTTGTGGGACATGGTTCCGATCCGATTCCTCTCACAGTAGAAGAAGTGAGAAGAATGGGAATAGAAAAGATATATATCGATCTGGATGTAGAAGTGGGCGATACAGTGAAAGTAATCAATGGACCATTCGAAAACTTCATGGGAGTTGTTGAAGAGGTCAATATGGAAAAACAGACACTGCGCGCCAGAATTTCTATGTTTGGAAGAGATACACCAGTGGAACTGGATTTTGCTCAGGTCGATAAGATCTAGCCCGGTTTCCGATAGACCCCTGTGAGGGAATCATGAAGAAAGGAGAAATACAATGGCTAAAAAGATCGAAGGTTATATTAAACTTCAGATCCCGGCAGGCAATGCAAACCCGGCACCTCCAGTAGGTCCAGCATTAGGACAGCATGGTGTTAACATCATGGATTTCTGTAAACAGTTCAATGCAAAGACTCAGGATCAGCCAGGAATGATTATCCCTGTTGTGATCACAGTATACGCTGACCACTCGTTTTCCTTTATTTGCAAAACGCCGCCAGCAGCTGTACTGTTAAAGAAGGCAGCAGGTCTTGACTCTGCATCCGGTGAGCCTAACAAAACAAAGGTGGCTACACTGACAAGAGCGCAGGCTGAAGAAATCGCTAAAACTAAGATGCCGGATCTCAATGCGGCAGACCTTGACGCAGCAACAGAAATGATCAAGGGTACTGCAAGAAGCATGGGAATCGTTATCGAAGACTAGTAACGTGGGAGATTTTCTTAAATGTAAAATCGTTTGCACCACCAGGAGGTAAATGAAATGCCAAAGAGAGGCAAGAATTACAAAGAAGCCGTACAGGCTTATGACAAAGCTGAACTGTACGATGTGGATCCAGCAATGGAGATCGTTACAAAGACAGCAAAAGCAAAGTTTGACGAAACAGTAGAAGTTCACGTTAGACTGGGCGTAGACGGAAGACATGCGGATCAGCAGGTTCGTGGTGCTATCGTTCTGCCGCATGGTACTGGTAAAACTAAGAAGGTTCTGGTATTTGCAAAGGGACCTAAGGCTGCTGAAGCAGAAGAAGCCGGTGCTGATTTTGTAGGCGCAGAAGAAATGGCACAGAAGATCCAGAGTGAAAACTGGTTCGACTTTGATGTTATTATCGCGACCCCTGACATGATGGGTGTTGTAGGTAGACTGGGTAAGATCTTAGGTCCTAAGGGCTTAATGCCAAACCCGAAATCCGGAACGGTTACTATGGACGTTACCAAGGCTATTGCAGATGTAAAGGCTGGTAAAGTTGAATATCGTCTGGACAAGACAAACATCATCCACACACCGATCGGAAAAGCATCTTTTGGTGCTGAAAAATTAACTGACAACTTCAATGCTCTTCTGGGTGCTATTATCAAAGCAAAACCGGCAGCAGCAAAAGGACAGTATCTGAGAAGCGTAACAGTGGCTACTACTATGGGTCCTGGCGTAAAGATCAATCCTCTGAAGTTAGGTTAAAACAACGGAATCGAAAGTAAATAACCGTAGACAGCGGGTGGTAACGAGGCAGATGCTTTAGAAACCTTAATTTCCCGCCGAGGTACAATGTAAATATATTGGCCTTGCTGTCTATGACGACGACAAGGTCTTTTTATGGCGTACCTGAAGTGAAATACGATTTCACAGCGAATCTTTAGAAAGGAGAATACGCGATAATGAAAGAAGCTTACAAACAGAAGCAGATTATTATAGACGAGATTAAAGACAAGTTTGAAAGAGCGGAATCCGCAGTAGTAATTGACTACATGGGTATCACAGTTGCTGAAGCTGACGAAATGAGAAAAAAGCTTCGTGAAGCAGAGGTGGATTACACTGTTTACAAGAACACTCTTGTAAAGAGAGCCATCGAAGGCACTAAGTATGAAGCACTGGGTGAAATCCTGGAAGGGCCAAGCGGTTTCGCATTCAGCTATGATGATGCAACAGCACCAGCTAGAGTTCTGAACGATGCTAGAAAAGCTTACAAGAAAATGGAGTTCAAGGGCGGCATCATCGAAGGGGAATACTACGATAAAGAGAATATCGAAAAGATTGCAGCGATCCCATCCAGAGATACACTCATCTCCAAGTTCATGGGAAGCATTCAGTCCCCGATTGCAAACTTTGCAAGAGTCGTTGCTCAGATTGCAGAGCAGAAAGAAGCGTAAAAACGTTTCTGGAATATTCATTGCAGACTGCATGAATCGTTTTAAGCCGCAGATAGTATGCGGCCAGTAAATAGAATTTGTATAAAGGAGAATGAAAATGAACAAAGATCAGATCATCGAAGCAATAAAAGAGATGTCCGTATTAGAGTTAAACGAGCTGGTTCAGGCTTGTGAAGAAGAATTTGGCGTATCCGCAGCAGCAGGTGTTGTTGTAGCAGCAGCAGGCGAAGGCGGAGCAGCAGCTGAAGAACAGACTGAATTCACAGTAGTTCTGAAGGAAGTTGGAGCAGAAAAGATCAAGGTTATCAAGGCTGTAAGAGAAATCACTGGCCTGGGACTGAAGGAAGCAAAGGAACTGGTAGACGGAGCTCCATCCAACGTGAAGGAAGGCTGCGAAAAGGCAGAAGCAGAAGGCTTCAAGGCTCAGCTGGAAGAAGTTGGCGCAGTTGTAGAACTGAAATAAGCTTAGCTTCTGAATATAAAAATGAATCAAAAGACGGCAAGATTGACTTGTCGTCTTTTCCTCATTTTAAAACCGAGACTGTTTTTCTCGATTTTGCAGGGGTATACAGGGGTGTATAAAATCTAAATCGTCTTTTCATAATCCCATCAGGGGAAACTTTGCAGAGAAATAATTTGCATCATATTTCTTTTTATAAATAATTTTGAAAAAAATTCCAAACAACCCTTGACTATTTGACAAGCATATGGTAACATAATAAACTGCCCTGCGAGTGTAATTTGTGAAATATATAAGGAGTGATGACTATGCCAAATCCGATAAAATTAGGTAGAAAAGAACGCATGACCTTCGCGAAAATCAATGAAGTAGCAGAAATGCCGAATTTGATTCAGATCCAGACAGATTCATATGACTGGTTCGTTAAGGAAGGTCTTCGTGAAGTTTTTGAGGATATTTCACCAATCAAGGATTATGCAGATAATTTAATTCTTGAATTTATTGACTATTCTCTGACGGATCCTCCTAAATATGAACAGGAAGAATGCAAAGAGCGTGATGTGACATATGCTGCACCGATGAAGGTGAAAGTTAGACTTGTAAACAAAGAAACCGGCGAAGTCAAGGAACAGGAAGTCTTTATGGGAGATTTCCCGCTCATGACAGAGAAGGGTACTTTTATATATAATGGGGCAGAGCGAGTTGTTGTTACACAGCTGGTTCGTTCCCCAGGACCTTATTATGATAAAGAAATCGACAAATCCGGTAAGGATTTGTTCTCCACAACGGTCATTCCAAACAGAGGAGCATGGCTGGAATATGAAACGGATTCCAATGAAATCATTTCAGTCCGTGTGGACAGAACGAGAAAGCAGCCTGTTACGACGCTGCTGCGTGCTTTGGGAATTGGAAGCAATCAGGAAATCATCGATATTTTCGGAGAAGAACCGAGACTGCTGAAAACCCTGGAAAAAGACACAACAACAAATTATGAAGAAGGTTTGAAAGAAATCTATAAAAAACTGAGACCGGGCGAACCTCCTACAGTGGATAGTGCTCAGTCCCTGTTTAATTCTATGTTTTTCGATCCGAAGCGGTATGATCTCGCTAAGGTGGGAAGATATAAATACAACAAAAAATTAGGTCTTTCTAATCGACTCTCCGGTGTGGTGGTGAACGAAGATGTCATCGATCCTAACACTGGTGAAGTCCTGGCAGAAAAGGGACAGAGGATCGATAAAGAACTGGCAATGCAGATCGAGGATGCTGGTGTAGAATTCGTTATGGTTCAGAGCCCTATTGATGAAACGAAGGTTACAAAAGTAATCGGAAGCCAGTTTGTTGCACTGAAAAATTATATTGATTTTGATATTTCAGATCTGAAGATCCCGGATAAAGTATATTATCCGGTCCTGATGGAGATCCTGCAGGAAAATGAAGATCAGGCTTCTGTAAAGGACGCGCTGAAATTGAGAAAAAATGAGCTTTCTCCGAAACATATCCTGGTAGCAGATGTCATCGCATCAGTCAGCTATCTTCTGAATCTGAACTATGGTATCGGTAATACTGATGATATCGACCATTTGGGCAACAGAAGACTGCGTACCGTTGGTGAACTGCTGCAAAATCAGATACGTATCGGACTTTCCAGAATGGAACGTACCATCAAGGAAAGAATGACGACACAGGACATTTCTGAGGTCACTCCGCAGGGACTGATGAATATTCGTCCGGTGACTGCTGCAGTAAAAGAATTTTTCGGAAGTTCTCAGCTGTCTCAGTTTATGGACCAGAACAACCCTCTGGCAGAACTGACCCACAAGAGAAGACTTTCCGCACTGGGCCCTGGAGGACTTTCCAGAGAAAGAGCTGGTTTCGAGGTTCGAGATGTACATCATTCGCACTATGGAAGAATGTGTCCGATCGAGACTCCAGAAGGTCCGAACATCGGTCTGATCGGCTCCCTGACAACATACGGGATCGTGAACGAATACGGATTTATTGAAACGCCGTATCGTATTGTAGATAAAGAAACCGGCAGAGTTACAGATGAGATCCAGTATCTGACTGCTGACGATGAAGAAGACAAGATCATTGCTCAGGCTAATGAACCGCTGGACTCTGAGGGACATTTTGCAAATCTCAGAGTGGCAGCAAGAGGAGCAGGCGGTGAAATCGACCTGGTTCCAAGAGAAGCGATCGATTACATGGACGTATCCCCGAAGCAGGTCGTATCTGTAGCCACTGCACTGATTCCGTTCCTGGAAAACGACGACGCTAACCGTGCCCTTATGGGATCCAACATGCAGCGTCAGGCTGTGCCGCTTCTCGTAACAGAGGCTCCGATCGTCGGAACCGGAATGGAACATAAATCTGCAAAAGATTCCGGGGTTGTGGCACTTGCCAAACATGCAGGTACCATTGATTTTGTTGATGCAGACAGGATCGTAGTACTTCGTGATGACGGTGAGGGAAAAGACGAATACAAGCTGCTGAAGTTCAAGCGTTCCAACCAGGGAACATGCATCAACCAGAGACCGATCGTGTTCAACGGAGAACATGTTGAAGCAGGCGAAGTGATCGCAGACGGTCCGTCCACGGATAACGGTGAAGTTGCACTGGGTAAAAACCTGCTGATCGGGTTTATGACCTGGGAAGGCTACAACTACGAGGATGCTATCATCCTGAATGAAAGATTGATCATGGAAGATGTTTTAACGTCTATCCATATTGAGAAATATGAAGCTGAAGCCAGAGATACGAAACTGGGACCAGAAGAAATCACCAGAGATATTCCGAACGTAGGAGAAGATGCTCTGCGCGATCTGGATGAAGAAGGCATCATTCGCAAGGGTGCGGAAGTGAACTCTTCTGACATTCTGGTCGGCAAGGTAACTCCAAAGGGAGAAACAGAGCTGACGGCAGAGGAACGTCTGCTGCGTGCGATCTTTGGAGAAAAAGCGCGTGAAGTAAGAGATACATCCCTTCGTGTTCCGCATGGTGAGACCGGTATCGTTGTAGATGTAAAGATCTTCTCAAGAGATAACGGAGACGAACTGCCTCCAGGCGTTAACAAGCTGGTGCGCTGCTACATCGCGACCAAGAGAAAGATCTGCGTTGGAGACAAGATGGCTGGACGTCACGGAAACAAAGGTGTTATTTCGAGGATCCTGCCTGAAGAAGATATGCCGTTTATGGAAAACGGGCAGCCTCTGCAGGTAATGCTGAACCCTCTGGGTGTACCTTCTCGAATGAACGTCGGACAGGTACTGGAGGTTCATCTGGGTCTGGCTGCAAAGAATAAAGACTGGTATATCGCAACACCGGTATTTGACGGTGCGACAGAGAAAGATATTATTCAGTTGCTGAAAGAATGTGGATATGATGGCAGCGGCAAGCTGCGTCTGCGTGATGGACGTACAGGAGATTATTTCGATAATCCGGTAACGGTCGGATATATGTATATGCTGAAACTTCACCATCTGGTTGATGACAAGATCCATGCGAGAAGTACTGGTCCGTACTCCCTGGTTACGCAGCAGCCTCTGGGTGGTAAAGCTCAGTTCGGCGGACAGCGCTTTGGAGAGATGGAAGTATGGGCACTGGAAGCTTACGGTGCAGCGTATACACTGCAGGAAATCCTGACGGTTAAATCCGATGATATCGTAGGTCGTGTCAAGACATATGAAGCAATCGTAAAAGGCGAAAATATCCCAGAACCGGGAATTCCGGAATCCTTCAAGGTGCTCATCAAGGAAATGCAGAGCTTGTGCCTGGATGTAAAAGTGCTGACAGAGGATCACGAGGAAATTGAAATCAAGGAAGTATCTGATGATTCTGCCATTGAAGATGTGATGAAATCCGATTCTGAGGGTCTGGATGAAAACCAGGAGGAGGATGAATTCGTTGTCGTAGAAGATGACGCAGACGATTTGGATGCAGAAGACGATGACGAAGCTGATCAGGAAGATGCAGCGTCCGAAGAGGAAGAAGATTTATAAGAAAGGGGAAGTGACCGATGAACGATAACAACAATTATGAATTGAATAATTTTGAGTCCCTGCAGATCGGGCTGGCATCGACTGAAAAGATCCTGAGCTGGTCTCATGGAGAGGTTACCAAACCTGAGACGATCAACTACAGAACTCTGAAACCGGAAAAAGACGGACTGTACTGTGAACGGATCTTTGGACCGACAAAGGACTGGGAATGTCACTGCGGGAAATATAAAAGAATTCGTTACAAAGGCATCGTATGCGATAAGTGCGGTGTAGAAGTAACGAAAGCAAAAGTAAGAAGAGAGCGGATGGGTCACATCAAGCTGGCCTCCCCGGTATCTCACATCTGGTACTTTAAAGGGATCCCTTCCCGTATGGGACTGGTGCTGGACATTTCTCCGAGAACTTTGGAAAAAGTTTTGTATTTCGCTAATTTCATCGTAACGGATCCGGGAAATACAGAATTTGCATATAAAGAAATACTGACGGAAAATCAGTATCGTGAAGCTAAGGATGATCCGTCCAATCACTTTAAAGCCGGGATGGGTGCAGAAGCTATCAAGGAACTGCTGATGCAGATCGATCTGGAGGAGCTCTCCAGTGATCTTAAAACAAAACTGGCAACTGCGACAGGACAGAAAAAGATCCGTATCGTAAGAAGACTGGAAGTTGTGGAAGCACTGCGTACTTCTGGAAACAGACCGGAATGGATGATTCTGGACGTTATTCCGGTGATCCCGCCGGATCTGCGTCCGATGGTACAGCTGGACGGCGGACGTTTTGCAACGTCTGACTTAAATGACCTGTACAGAAGAATCATCAACCGTAACAACCGTCTGAAGAGACTGCTGGAGCTGGGTGCTCCGGATATCATTGTTCGCAACGAGAAGAGAATGCTGCAGGAAGCGGTAGACGCTCTGATCGATAACGGCAGAAGAGGCCGTCCGGTAACCGGCCCCGGTAACCGTGCACTGAAATCACTGTCTGACATGCTGAAAGGTAAATCCGGTCGTTTCCGTCAGAACCTGTTAGGAAAGCGTGTTGACTATTCCGGACGTTCCGTTATCGTCGTTGGTCCCGAACTGAAAATTTATCAGTGCGGTCTTCCGAAGGAAATGGCAATCGAGCTGTTCAAGCCCTTTGTAATGAAGGAGTTGGTAAGCAGAGGCATTTCCCAGAACATCAAAAATGCGAAGAAGCTGGTAGAACGGCTGGATACGCAGGTTTGGGACGTTCTGGAAGATGTCATCAAAGAGCATCCGGTTATGCTGAACCGTGCACCTACACTGCACAGACTGGGTATCCAGGCATTTGAGCCGATCCTTGTAGAAGGTAAGGCGATCAAACTGCATCCCCTTGTTTGTACCGCGTTCAACGCCGACTTCGATGGTGACCAGATGGCTGTACACCTTCCGCTTTCTCAGGAAGCACAGGCAGAGTGCCGTTTCATGCTGCTGTCTCCCAACAACCTGTTGAAGCCTTCCGATGGCGGACCGGTAGCCGTACCTTCCCAGGATATGGTCCTTGGTATTTATTACCTGACCCAGGAACGTCCCGGTTCTGTCGGCGAAGGAAAATACTTCAAGAGCGTAAACGAAGCCATTCTGGCTTATGAAAATAAAGCCTGCACCCTGCATTCCCGCATCCATGTCCGCATGAGCAAGGTCAATGCAGAGGGCGAGACCGTAACGGGATTCGTAGAATCCACACTGGGCAGATTTATCTTCAACGAGATCCTGCCTCAGGACCTGGGCTATGTAGACCGTACCCAGCCGGAAAACTTCTTAAAGCTGGAGGTTGACTTCCATGTTGGCAAGAAGCAGTTAAAGCAGATTCTGGAAAAAGTAATCAACACCCACGGCGCTTCCAAGACCGCAGAGGTTCTGGATGACGTTAAGGCAATCGGTTACAAGTATTCCACCAGAGCTGCCATGACCGTATCCATTTCCGATATGACTGTGCCTGCACAGAAGGCAGAGATGCTGGCTGAGGCTCAGAAAACTGTAGATAAGATCGGCAGAAACTTCCGCCGTGGTCTGATCACAGAAGAAGAGCGTTACCGTGCCGTTGTCGAGACCTGGCAGGAAACCGATAAAGAGCTGACCGACGTACTGTTAAAGGGTCTGGATAAATACAACAACATCTTCATGATGGCGGACTCCGGTGCCCGTGGTTCCAACCAGCAGATCAAACAGCTGGCAGGTATGCGTGGTCTGATGGCTGATACATCAGGTCGAATCATCGAGCTGCCTATCAAGTCAAACTTCCGTGAAG
>OKRW01000265.1_pt1 | contig 53417 bp, 50 predicted proteins | sample 1601151 | NCBI WGS metagenome assembly OKRW01 (sample SAMEA3541471, study PRJEB24748) | human gut metagenome | biome: human gut; feature: human-associated habitat; material: faeces | place: China | collected 2012 | reverse complement strand
CTGTCTCAACTACCCACCCGGCGAAATTGTAGTACCGGTGAAGATGCCGGTTACCTGCGGCAAGACGGAAAGACCCCATGGAGCTTTACTGTAGCCTGATATTGGGTTTCGGAAATCTATGTACAGGATAGGCGGGAGACTGGGAAGTATGAGCGTCAGCTTATACGGAGTCGTTGTTGGGATACCGCCCTTAGGTTTCTGGAATTCTAACCTGCGACCGTGAATCCGGTCGGGGGACATTGTCAGGTGGGCAGTTTGACTGGGGCGGTCGCCTCCGAAAAGGTAACGGAGGCGCTCAAAGGTTGGCTCAGCACGGACGGAAACCGTGCCTCAGAGTGTAAACGCAAAAGCCAGCCTAACTGCGAGGATGACGGTCCGAGCAGTAACGAAAGTTGGAGTTAGTGATCCGGCGGTATGTGAATGGAAATGCCGTCGCTCAACGGATAAAAGCTACCCTGGGGATAACAGGCTGATCTCCCCCAAGAGTCCACATCGACGGGGAGGTTTGGCACCTCGATGTCGGCTCATCACATCCTGGGGCTGTATTCGGTCCCAAGGGTTCGGCTGTTCGCCGATTAAAGTGGTACGCGAGCTGGGTTCAGAACGTCGCGAGACAGTTCGGTCCCTATCTGTCGTGGGCGCAGGATATTTGAGGAGCTCTGTCCTTAGTACGAGAGGACCGGGATGGACGTACCTCTGGTGCACCAGTTGTCATGCCAATGGCACGGCTGGGCAGCTACGTACGGAACGGATAAACGCTGAAAGCATCTAAGCGTGAAGCCGACTCCAAGATTAGATATCCCATAGCGTAAGCTAGTAAGACCCCTTGTAGACTACAAGGTTGATAGGCTGCATGTGTAAGCACGGTAACGTGTTCAGCTTGGCAGTACTAATAGGTCGAGGGCTTGACCATAATCCTTCTTGGTTCAAGATTGCGCTTTCTTCTCCCATTGAACTCTTGCTTCTCCCTTTATTCAGTTTTCAGGGTATATAAGACCTACAGGATACACAAGTGTGTATCCTGTTTTTTGTTATATTGAAAACGATGGCACTTTTAAAATGCGGTTTTGTCCAAAGTATAATAATAAAGAAATTGGGGCTGCGAGGAATACCTTGACAATTGGTAACACAGTTACAGGGCGTTTGTGCCATGTTTGAATGATGCGGAGGAATGCTGATTATGGTGCGGATCGAATTTTTGGGCGCGTGGAAAGACGAGGATATGCAGACTGTGCGGGACGTGACGGTGACGGGCATTGAAAAAAACCTGAAAATTTCGGTTTTGCCCGCATATTTTGAAGAGGGATATTCTTTAATAGAAGAAAATTGCTTGGCTTTCTCCGAAAATTGTATGAGGAACGAAAAAATTGCACCTGTGGAGTGTGGTGGGGCAGAACAACGGATGAGCGGTGTGAAAATCACGATCTCGCTGTTTCCGGCGGGGAACGGGCGTATGCGGCGGCAGACTACGCAGGAAATCACGAAAAATATTGCGCTGAAAACGGGGATATCCAAGGATAATATTTCGGTCACGCTTGATGCGCCGCCGCAGGAGAGGAGAAGCTATGCCGAAGAACGTTGAAAACTTTGAGATCCGCACACTTGGACGTGATGATTACGCGCAGGCGGCGGAAATTTTTGCGTTTGTGCATGCGCTGCACCAAGCAAATCGCCCGGATATTTACAGGAAGACGAATGTCCCGCTCGGCGAAGACGAATTTTTCAAAATGTGCGATGACCCGAACGAAATCATGCTGTGTGCGGTGCGAGACGGCAAAATTTTAGGGCTTGCCCGCACGGTAATGCGGGGAAATGCCGGGGATGCGGTTACTTTGTCGCGTGTGCGGGTGGTTATGGAGGAGCTGGCCGTGTTGCCGCAGGCACAGGGCATGGGCATCGGCACGGCGCTGCTGTATGCGAGCGAGGCGGAAGCGAAGCGCCGCGGTGCGGAATCTTTGGAGCTGATGGTGTGGTCGTTTAATAAATCGGCGATGCGGTTTTATGAAAGCGCTGGCATGACAGTGCGAAGTCTTGTGATGGAAAAGAAATTGTAAGCGCGCAAGTGTTATGTAAATCAAAAGGAAAACGGCGCTTTAGCCGTTATGGAGGAGATAACATGGAGGAAAAATTGATTTTTGCGCCGAAAACGGTGAAAATCAAGGTTGGCGAGATTTTGATCCGCCTTTTGCGTGAAGAAGACGGGCCGCAGCTTGTACTTGAAGAGCAGGCGCAGGGCTGGGGCACGACAACGGAGAAATTTGAGACGCGTTTGCGCGACTTTGCGGACGGGAAGTGCATTCCGCTTTGCGCGGAGCTTGACGGCAAGCCGGTGGGGTATGTAAACTTGTATAAAGAACCGGGCGGGCCGTTTGCGGGCACGGGATGGCCGTATATCGTCGATTTTGCGGTGCTGGAGCGTGTGCGCGGCAGGGGTGTCGGCTCGGCGCTGATGGACGCGGTGGAAGCACTGGCGGCGGAGACCTCGGACACGGTGTGTCTGGGCGTTGGTCTGCATAGCGGCTACGGTGTGGCGCAGCGGATGTACGTGCTGCGCGGATACGTGCCGGATGGTTCCGGCGTGTGGTATGAGGGTTGCGTGTGGGACCAATATGCGCCGTGCGTGAACGATGATGAGCTGAATTTGTTCCTTTCTAAGAAGCTTTTTGAGAAATTTTTCTGCTGTCAGAGGGCACAGCGAAGCGAAAAATAAAGTCTTTGATCCAACTTTTTTCAAAATTTGGATCAAAGACTTTTCGCGTCGCTACGTTTCTGAAGGCGAGAGCCGTGCTAAAATTATTTTTCCGTTTCCATCTCGATGATTTTGATGGCTTTTAAATCTTTGGCATCGCGGGGATCGTGGGTGACGAGGATCGTGGTGCGGTTCTTGAGGTTTTCTTTTACGAACTGCACAACTTTTTCGCGGGTCAGATCGTCGAGACCTTTAAACGGCTCGTCGAGCAGGACGGCGTCACCGCTTGTCAGCATGGCGCGGACGATGGAAACGCGCCTTGCCATGCCGCCGGAGAGCTGCACGGCGTTCTTTTTGAGGTCCTCGGGGTCGAACCCGACCTGCAAAAGCGCTTTTTCTGCGGCCGTTTCCGTGCACCCGGCGGCGACGGAAATGTTTTTGGCGGCGGTGAGGTACGGCAGCAGCCGGTCTTCCTGAAACACGGCGCTCGGCGTTTGAAAGCCATGGATTTTGCCGGAATCCGCAGGCAGAAGATTTAATAAGACGGAGAGCAGCGTGGTTTTGCCGCAGCCGGAGCGCCCGGAAACGGCGGTGACTTGGTGCTCCGGAAACTCGGCGGAGAAATTTTTGAGGATTTCCGCTTCACCGCGCTTTACGATGAGATTATGCACGCTTGCCATTTAACACGTCCTCCATTTTGAGCTTTTTTAAGACCAACCGCAGCAAAAACATAAAAAGCTTTTCAAATGCGACGCTGACAGCGACGACGACGACCGTCCACGCAAGCAGCTCGCTTGTCTGCAAAAAGATTTTGGCCTGATAAAACACCGCGCCGATGGAACCGTCCGGCGTGCCGATGACCTCGGCGGCGATGCCGCTTTTCCAACATAGTCCGAGCGACACGGAGCAGGCGGAGACGAAAAACGGCGCGACGGCGGGCAGGTAGATGTAAAGCAGCTTTTTGCCGACTGAGAGCCTGAAAACCTGCGCCATTTCGAGCAATTTTTCGTCTGCGCTGCGGATGCCCTCTAAGACGTTCATGTAAATGACGGGAAAGACCATCAGCATGGAGATGATGACGGACAAATTTTTTCCGGAAAACCACAGCAGCACCAAAATGATGAACGACGCGACCGGCGTGGCTTTAATGACGGCCGTGATGGGGCGCAGGAGAGTCTCAACGACCCAAAACCGCGAGGCGACCCACCCGAGCACCGTGCCGAGCGTGAGCGCGGTGAAAAATCCGCCTAAAATGCGCGCAGCGGAATACCACACGGTCTTCAAAAAATCGGGGTCGAAAATGACCGTGAACAGCGTTTGTACGACCTTTACGGGCGAGACGAGCACGAGCTCAGAGCCGACGCAGAGGCTGACGACATGCCACACCAATAGCCAAAAAGCCACAGCGCATGTGGCGGCTATGGCTTTCTGTTTCTTTGTTTTCACTTTTTTCTGCTTTGCGGGGTTATTCCGTATAGTAGAAAGCGTCATCGGGCAGCGTTCCTCCAACAGACTTCGGGTCGGCGTCAAAGAGCACCTGTAAATAGCCGGAGACCTTCTCCTTCATCTCTTCACCCTTGATGAAGTGGATGTTGCAGCCGGGCAGAGCCCTTAAAGCAATGGGCTCCTTCGGTACGATCTCATACTGTGCGATGAGCTTTGCAGCGTCTTCCGCATTCGTCTCGGTATAGTTGATGGAAGCTTCGTATTCTTCGAGGAACTTTTCAACGGCGGCGGGATTTTCCTCCAGCACATCGGTGCGGATGATCGTGACGCCGGTGACGAGCGTACTGCCGTTATCGAGCTTATCCCACTCATCGGTGAGGCTGAGCGCGATGCGGAGCTTGTCGTTCTGCATCATAGCGGTGGTGACGAACGGCTGCGGCAGCACAGCGATGGCGTCATCGGTCTCGGCAAGCGCTGCGGCGACCTCGGTCGCTTCGGATTTATACTCGATGGTCACGTCGGTCTCGGGATCGATACCGTTTTCGCGCAGAATGTAGTTGAGCGCAAACTCCGGTGTGGTGCCCTTGCCGGTGGAATAGATTGTCTTGCCTTTGAGGTCTTCAACGGATTGGATGCTTTCACCGGTCTCAACGACGTAGAGCACGCCGAGCGTGTTGATGTCGAGGAGCTTGATGCCGCCTTCGGTCTTATTGTACAGCACGGAAGCGAGGTTGCACGGTACGTTTGCAATGTCGATCGTCTTATTCGCGATGCCGGCGGTAATTTCGTCTGCGGTGCCGTACATCGTGACGTTGTAGGTGTTTGCAGTCTCGCCGTTTTCGGCGTCCTGCATCAGCTTGACCATGCCCATGGTGGTCGGGCCCTTGAGGGAAGCGACTTCATAGGTGGCGGGGGTGAACGCCTCCGGCGCTTCGGTGGGTTCGGCGGTCGGTTCAGCCGTAGGCTCGGCGGTGGGCTCTGCCGTGGCTTCAGCGCTGCTTTCGGAAGATGTGCTCTCGGAGGAGGCGGCACCGCTCTGGCCGCAGGCTGCAAATACCGTCATGCACAGCAGCATGGCGAGCAAAACAGCGGTTATTTTCTTCATTTGAAACGGTCCTTTCTTTTGCGGCATTCCGCCGCGGAAATCGTTCGGGAGTTTGTCTCGGCGAACAGTATTATCGTAGCACAAAAGGGCGCGCATTGTCAACGAATTGTCAATTTTCTGCGCGATTTTTCTTTTGAAAGCGGAAGGGAATTTGTGTGGCGGTTTCACACACGAAAGCAAAATTTGAAAACTTCCCGCCGTCGGGAATAAAAAGGGTGCCCGGCGCGAAAAATATGCGAAAAAATAGAAGAAAACAGGTTGACGAACGGAACCTTCTGTGCTATAATCATCAGTGTCGCAGAATATGCGGGTGTAGTTCAATGGCTAGAATCCCAGCCTTCCAAGCTGGTCGTGTGGGTTCGATTCCCATCACCCGCTCCAACCCGCAGAAAAGGGACGATTGCCTTGGGCGGCATAAAGAGATATGCGCCAATAGCTCAGCTGGATAGAGCAACTGCCTTCTAAGCAGTAGGTCAGGGGTTCGAGTCCCTTTTGGCGCGCCATATGGTGGATGTAGCTTAGCTGGTTAAAGCGCCAGTTTGTGGCACTGGAGACCGTGGGTTCGAATCCCATCTTCCACCCCATGAAAAAAGACCTCTGTCGTTTGACAGAGGTCTTTTTGTATACAGAATAGCCAAAAAGCGGAACGGTTATTCTCCTTGACACAAAGGAAACGGCATGATATATTTCAAATATATCGTTTGGGGAGGGATTCTCATGCTGTGCGTGATTGCAAAGATCGACCCGAAGTCCAAAGCACGATTTTTGAAGCTGCAAGGGAAAATAGAAAAACTCGGCATCTCGGTGAAAGCGCTGCACGGGCACATTACGCTTGTGTCGTATATCGGCGAAGACGAGGCGGCGTTCATCGCGTCTTGTAAGGAGATATTATCCAGTTACAAGGTGTTCCCAGTGTGTTATGACAAGATAGAGGTTTTGGCTTCCTCCTGCATTGTGGTGGCTTCGCCGCGCAAAGAGGGGGTGCTGGAAGCGGTGCAAAGGAAGATCGCTGAAAAATGGGCGAAAGACTTGCCCGACTACATGCAGGCAGATGTGTGGTATCCGCACACAACACTTTTGCAGGATATGCAGGCAGACCTTGGGAAAATCGCGCAGCATTTGGAAGAAAACTTTGAGCCGTTTTGTGGCGAGGTGCAGACGATCGAGTTCTCCCGCGTGGAGAAAGTTGGGTATACGATTGTGGATACCGTAGAATTGCCGAACGCGTAAGCCGCTACGGAAAAATCTGTACGGTATTTGACAAATTCGGTTCTTCGTCCTATAACTGATGATCAGGAATTTTTATATTCGGATGGTGTCATCCCCGTTTTGTTTTTGAACACTTTCAAAAAGTAGAAATAGTCCTCAAACCCACAGGCTGTACTGGTTTCAGAAATAGTATAGCCGGACCTGAGCATACGCTTTGCCTGGTTGACACGCAAGGTTATCTGCATTTGTTTGATCGTCATACCATATACTGTTTGGAATATAGTATTTAGACGATTGTATGTTTTCCCAAAGGTATCCTCATAATCCCGATTCTTCAAGTGCTGGTCTTTGTTGTCATCAATATATTGTAAGATTCGGTAGGCCAGTCTGCTTTCCAAATTACACCAAAGCTCTCTTTTTTGCACAGCGAAACTAATCTGGTACAGAATCGCCTGAATTTGGGATGATAAAAAATTTTTGCTTGAAAAAGGCAATGTTCGGTGCTGAATCGCGTACTCCATCAGATCAAAGCAGGGTAGCTCCAGAGGAATCTGTCCATGTAACGGAAGCAAAATATGATTGGTATCTACCTTTACAGGCGGTGGAACCTGAATACCTGTTGCCTGAAAATGAGCAAAATAGGCTGCATGATTATCATATTGAAGCCCGCAATGCTGCACGTAAGGAGGCAACAGGAAAAATTCGCCGCTATGAACGACGTAATTCTCACCGTAGACACGAAAAGAGCGTTCTCCGCTGATCATCAGCACCAGTACCCACTGCGTCATCATTCTATCCGGATGCATATTATTGCCGCTAAACTTATCGACATCCTCCACGCGAATCTCCTCGTTTAACTGAAACCAGTAGAGATCGGTTTGTTTTATATCCATGGTTGAACATCTGCCTTTTCCAGTAAAATGATCTTATGATATGTCTGCCTAAAAGGAGCCAGACAATAATTCAATAAATAGTTTCGTTTATTCCATACTATTTTCATTCTCTCCATAGACTTTTTTTCAGATACACTGTATGATCATTTCAAAGAATCCTAGGAGGGATACAACATGAAAAACGGTAAATTAAGAGTGGCGCTCGTAGGAGTCTCCTTCGGCGCGGAATTTATACCCATCTATCTGAAACACCCGGACGTAGATTCTTTGGTGTTAGTGGATACGAATGAAAAACTGCTGAATGCGGTTGGCGACAAGTTTCTTCTGGAAGAACGCTTGACGGACTTTAATGCCATGTTGGAAGATAAAACCATCGACGCCGTCCATCTGGTAACACCGCCTGCTACTCATGCTCCCCTATCTATACAGGTGATGAACGCTGGAAAGCACTGTGCCTGTACCATTCCGATGGGAATGAGTATCGATGAATTGTACCAAGTCATCGATGCTCGAAAAAGAAGCGGAAAACACTATATGTTTATGGAGACCTCCGTCTATGGTCGAGAGTTTCTGTATGTGAAGGACCTTTACGAAAAAGGAGAGCTGGGCAGAATACAGTTCATGCGCTGCGCGCACTATCAAGATATGGAAGGATGGCCGGACTACTGGTTGGGCTTCCCTCCGCTGATGCATCCTACCCATGCGGTAGCGCCTTGTCTGATGTTGTTGGGCAAGCGTCCGGAAACCGTATATTGCAAGGGCTCCGGCAAAGTACGTAAAGAAGTGGAAGCTCCTTATGGTTGTCCATATGCCTTTGAGTCAGCTCTGATCTCCCTAAAAGACAGTGATGTAAGCATTGAAATGGCTCGGTTCCTCTACCACGTAGCCCGAGGTTACACTGAAAGTTTCAATATATATGGTGAACAAAAAAGTTTTGAATGGCAGCAGTTAGAATCGGAACAACCGGTACTGTTCTCCATGGCGCTTGGTGCAAATGCTGAACATGTTATGAACGATTACGGTCGAGGCGGCCTTGTGACGGAAGAACGTATCCAAATCCCCGACTATGCAGATCGTTTACCGGCGGAAATTGGGCGCTTCACCAAACAAACAGTGTATGATGACAGCAATCCCCATCTATCGTTCCTGCAAGGCGGTGGCCATGGTGGTTCTCATCCTCATCTGGTCCACGAGTTTGTCCGAAGCATTCTGGAAGATCGAACCCCGGTTCCCAGCGATATTGACGGCGCCTACTGGACCGGTGTAGGAATCTGCGCTCACCAATCTGCCATGGACGGTGGCGTGGTAAAACGTGTACCTGTTTTCGAATAAAAATCTTCTTTAGAATCCATAAATTCAACCAGACAGCCGTATTCCCTTGCCTTGAAGGGAACACGGCTGTCTTTTACTGTCTGTTTTTACACACCTATTTCCCCATAGATTGGGTAGCTACGTAATGAAGCGCTCCGTCAGTGTTAAATTCATCCTTACAATAGCAAAAAGCAAAGAGCAAAACAACCGACCATTGGTTGAGTCCTCGCTTAAAACCATATTCTTCTTTTGTCTATTTTCCGGCTTTACACAAGGGGGAGCTGTTGTTTCGCGGAAGCAAAATTCTCAACCGAAAGCCATCTTTTTTGCTGACGTTGACGCGGGAAAGGACCCCTTTATATCAAGAAAGAAAAACGGAAATGCCGCAGTTGTACAAAAAGAAAAAGTAATGATCAAATCTCTGACTCAGCCGATGACTTTTGACGGTTAAAACACAAGCGAAAAACGAGTGCTTCCGGGCGGAAAAGGTACTCCTTTTAAAAGACTTCTATTAAATTCGAATAAATATTGGGTGAAAGTAGATAAAAAGTGGTAAATAATCATAAATTCAGCCATTTTGTTTGCAGGGCTTACGCTTTATAATATTGCCACAACATCCAATTTGACAAGTGCAAGCTTTGTCAAAGATAATGGAGAAAGGAAGATGAGGGTTATGGCAGAAAATCCAATGGGAAGACAGCGGTCGGGTTGGCGGTATAAGCTATACCGAGCTGGCAGAGGAATTCGACGAAATTGGGGATTGTACTTGTTGTTACTTCCGGCGGTCGTGTTGCTGTTTTGCTTCAACTACTTGCCCATGTACGGCGTGCAAATTGCGTTCAAGGATTTTTCTCCTTCACAGGGAATTCAGGGAAGCCCTTGGGTGGGACTTGAGAATTTTCAAAAATTCTTTAACTCATTCCAATCTAAAAACCTGATTTGGAATACGGTGAGCTTGAGCTTGTATAGCTTGATTGCAGGCTTTCCGTTCCCCATTATTTTAGCTCTGATGGTCAACCAGATCCGGGTGAAACGCTTCAAGCAGGTTTTGCAAGTGGTGACCTATCTGCCCCACTTTATTTCCACAGTGGTTATGGTGGGCATAATGTTAATTCTTCTTTCTCCCAGCAACGGAATCTACGGAAATCTGGCCCGGGTGCTTGGCGTTCAGAATCCGACCAACATCATGGGAGAGGCGAGCGCCTTTCAGCACGTCTATGTGTGGAGTGATGTGTGGCAACACGCAGGTTGGGACAGCATTATCTACATTGCGGCGCTGGCAGCGGTGGATCCCTCTTTGTACGAGGCGGCAACGGTGGATGGTGCCAGCAAGATCCAACGGTTGTGGCACATTGATCTGCCTTTCCTGATTCCTACTGCAGTGATCCTGCTGATTATGCGTGCAGGCAATGTGATGAATCTGGGATTCGAAAAGGTGTATCTCATGCAGAACCCGTTGAACACCAGTATCAGCGAAGTAATCTCCACGTATGTATACAAAATCGGTATGATCAGCAATCAGTACAGTCTTTCTGCGGCAGTAAACCTGTTCAACACCGTTATTAACTTTGTATTGTTAATTCTGGTCAACGGATTTTCCAAAAAACTTGGAGACACAAGTTTGTGGTAAGCGGAGAACGTACGGACTGAAAATTTTTAGCGAAAAGAGGCGGATGCATTATGAGCGCACAAACAATACATAAATCACAAAAAGTGAGCAAGGCAGATGTTGTTTTCAACATTATTCTGTACGGAATCTGCGGCTTGATCTTGCTGCTGATTGCGTATCCTCTCTACTTTATCATCATTGCGTCTTTTAGTAACCCTTCTGAAGTGTCTAACGGCAACGTGTGGTTCTGGCCCAGCCAGTTCACGCTGGACGGATATAAAGAGCTGTTGCGTCACGGGAGTATCTGGATGGGTTATTGGAATACCATCCTTTACACGGTAGTGGGAACAGCCCTCGGCCTGATTGTCAACATCTCTGCAGCATACTCTCTGTCTCGCAGAGATCTGGTAGGCCGCAAGATAATCACGGTTTATTTCATATTCACGATGTTCTTTAACGGCGGCTTGATTCCTACTTACTTCACCATTCGAGATTTTCATTTATATGACACATTCTGGGTTATGGTTTTGCCTTTCTCCGTAATGGTGTACAACATGATTGTGGCCAGAACATTTTTTGACTCCAGCTTGCCAAAGGATTTGTTGGATGCAGCACAGATTGACGGCTGTGGGAATCTGCGATTCTTTTTCTCCATCGCTCTTCCTCTCTCCAAAGCCGTAATCGCTGTAATTGCTCTTTACATTGCCGTGGCGCAGTGGAACTCTTACTTTAATGCTCTGGTTTATGTACGCAGCGAGAACTTAAAACCGCTGCAGCTGGTGGTGAGAAATATCCTGATCACGAACCAGTCTTTGGTGGGTGCCGGTGACGGTCTGGCTGCTCAGGAGGCCATGCGTTTGGCAAATTTGATGAAATATGCCGTTATCATCATTACCACCGTGCCGATTATGTGCATGTATCCCTTTGTACAGAAATATTTCAGTCAGGGCGTAATGATCGGCGCAATCAAGGGGTGAGTTTTCTCCCCAAATCACTCTGTGACGTTACCTTGGGAATATACCCTGAGGATTTCACCGTCAAATAAAAAATCCTATAGTGAGGAGATGCAAACATGAAAGAAAAGTGGACAAAGCTAGGAAAAAGCCTGATCTGTTTGGCCCTGGTTACCTCCATGCTGGCAGGCTGTGGCGGCGGTGGCAACAGCAGTTCTAGCAGTGGGGAACAGACAAGTGGCGGCACTTCAGGTGAGGTTGCAACAGGGGACGATAACTTCAATGAGACGGGCTTGCCTATTGTCAAAGAACCCGTGGAGTTAACTTTCCTTTACGTCAAAGGCGCCAATACGATGGATTTTAAAGACAACGCCATGTTCCAGCAGATGGAAAAGGACACCAACGTCAAGATCAACTGGCAGTACGCAGGCGATGCGGACTGGTCTGAGCAGAAGTCGCTCTTGCTGGCCAGCGGTGATTTGCCCGACGTATTCTTCGGAGACAATGCTCTGAAGGATAATGACATTGCCACCAACCTTGACATGTTCATTCCGCTGGAAGATTATGTGGAAAAGTATTGCCCCAACATCCAGGCGGCTTGGGAGGCAGAGCCCACTATGCGTCAGATGGTTACCAATCCGGACGGCCATATCTATACGCTGCCCGGTAAGAAGCCTATGCGTCCGAAGGGCTGCGATACGCCCTTTATCAACAAGGCATGGCTGGATCGTTTGGGCCTGGAAATGCCCACCACCGTGGACGAGTGGTACGAAGTGCTGAAGGCCTTTAAGGAGCAGGACGCCAACGGCAACGGTGATCCGAACGACGAGATTCCTCTGACCGGCAGCGCTAAGACGAATCTGTTTGACTGGATCCGCTACATCAACCCCTGGGGCCTCACGGACAGCTTGCAGGAGAACTTCCTGGCTTTGGATCAGGAGACGCTGAAGCCCGTTTTCATTCCGGCTGACGAGCGCTATAAGGAAGCAGTTGCTTTCTTCCATAAGTTGTACGCAGAAGGCATTATGGATCCGGAGTTCATCACGCAGGATGGTTCCATGTCCGACGCAAAAATGAAAAACGCAGATGTATCTCTGGTAGGTACCGGTATCGCTTGGGAAACCTCCTCTGCTACTCAGCCTCATTCGGACGAATATGTTGCGATGCCTCCGCTGGCTGGTCCGAACGGCGACCGCTACATCCGCGGCAACGATGAAATCATCATTTATCATCGCAACGAGTATACCATTACCACCGCTTGTGAGCATCCCGAAGTGGCTATGCGTTGGGCGGATTACTTCTCTACCGATGACATTTCTGTCCAGTCTTACTGGGGCCCCTACGGTGTGGTGCTGAATAAGGACGAGGACGGCAACATTACCTTCTTGGATCCTCCCGAAGGGAAGAACGGTGACCAGTGGTACTGGGAGATTTCTCCTCGCGACTACGGTCCGAAGTATGTGACCCCCGAGTTTGAAGCGAAGATCACTCTTCCTGAGGATAGCGGCGACGGCGCTAAATTGAAGGAAGACGAGATTATGAAGGAATTTGTGGCAAAGCCCTATCCTGTTGTGAACTACACCGCTGAACAGTCCGAAGAGATTTCTTCTCTGACGGTGGACATTTACAAGTATGTTAACGAGACTTGGGCCAGCTGGATTGTCAACGGCGGCATCGACGAGCAGTGGGATGCCTATGTGGATCAGTTGAACCAAATGGGCCTGGAGCGTTTAATGGAGATTTATCAGGAAGCTCTGGATGTTTACAATAACGCGGGCTAATGGACAAATATTGATTTGTTGAGATTTTAGGAAAGCTTTCGAGCAAGACCTGAAGGCTGTTCCGGCCTTCAGGTCTTGCTTTGCTTTTATCAAAAATTCAAGAAATCAAATATGGAGAACAACAGACAGTGTTGGAGGAGTTTCATGGAGAAAAAAGTATTTCGCGTGGGAAGCGTAGGAATTGGAGGAATTTCTCGAGGCGTTCACCTTCCCGGAATTCACAAAAGCCCGGATCTGGAACTTGTGGCCGTGTGCGATCTAAAGCCTGAGCGCATGGAGTACGCCAGAAATACATACGGTATTCGAGAAGATCACTGCTTTGCGGATTATCACGATTTGATTGCCTGCCCGGATGTGGATGTGATTGACATTTCTACTTCCAACAACGCTCACTTCGAAGTGGCCAAGGCAGCTATTGAAGCCGGAAAACCGTTTTGCTTGGAGAAACCTGTCACCTTAACGGCGGAGGAGGCCGACATCTTGGCCAAAGCCGCACAGGAAAAAGGGATTCCCAATATGGTGTGCTTTTCCTACCGCTTTAAGGCTGCTGCCCGCTACGCCAAGGAATTGGTGGAGAAGGGAATGTTAGGCGACATTTATCACGTTTACATGCAGTATTTGCAGGGCGGTGGCGGTCCTTCCTATGATTTGCCCCGTTCTTGGAGATACCAAAAAGAGCTGACCGGAACCGGCGCACTGGGCGATCTGGGTTGTCACGCTCTGGATTTGGTAAGTTTTGTCACCGGTAAAAATTACCGGAAGGCTGTGGGACATACGGATACTTATGTGACCCAGCGCCGTCTGGAAGAGGGCGAAGGATACGGTCCGGTAGATGTAGATGACTTCTGCCATTACTTGATGGAGATGGATGGAAAGACTTCGGCGAATTTCTCTGTCACCCGATTTGCCTATGGCAGAGGAAATTACCAGCGCATGGAAATATACGGGAGCAAGGGCGGCTTGGTGTACAGCTTGGATGTTACGCCCGGTGTAGATGAATTAGAGGTCTGCTTTGGCTACCCCTATGACAGGTCCGGAATCTACACAAAACTTCCCATTCCCCAGCGTTTCCAGTGCGATCAGATGCAGTCCTTTGCAGATATTCTCAACGGGTGCAGCGATGGCATGGCTGCCACCATTCAAGACGGCTGCCGCATTCAGCATGCATTGGACGTAATTATCCGCTCTGCGGAAGAAGAAAAATGGCTACCCTGTGATTAATTCATGATATGAGAGGAGTTTTTTTGAAATGGCAATTCGAGTAACTGTTTGGAACGAATACCTCCATGAGGTTCAATTCCCGGAAGTGGCCGAGGTGTACCCCAAGGGAATTCACGGCTGCATCGCAGACTTCCTGAAAGAGGCCGGTATGGATGTGAAAACCGCCACGCTGCGAGAGCCGGAACACGGACTGACTCAGGAGGTTGTAGACAATACGGATGTGTTGATTTGGTGGGGTCACATGGCTCATCAGGAAGTGTCGGATGAGATTGTGGATCGCGTTTACAATCGTGTTCTGGAAGGAATGGGCCTTATCGTTCTTCATTCCGGCCATGCCTCTAAAATCTTCCGGAAGCTGTGCGGAACGGATACCTGGAAATTGAAGTGGCGTGAGGACGGCGAGAAGGAAATCCTTTGGGTTGTAGATCCCAGCCATCCCATTGTAGACGGTCTGGACGAGAAAATTATAATTCCGCACGAGGAGATGTACGGTGAGCGCTTTGATATTCCCCAGCCGGATGAGCAGGTGTTTATCAGCTGGTTCGAAGGCGGAGAAGTGTTCCGCAGCGGTTGCTGCTGGCATCGCGGAAAAGGAAAGATTTTCTACTTCCGTCCGGGCCATGAGGTGTTCCCCATCTATCATCAGCCGGAAATTCAAAAGGTGATTGTCAATGCGGTGAAGTGGGCAGCGCCCATCCGTTTCCCCAATACCACCTTTGGAAATCCCGCACCCATTATGCCCGTTAAGGGAGAGATGGAACATAGTGTTCAGGGGCTTCACGAACAGAAGAGCATCTCCTAAAAAGCAGATGTGTTTCTCTCTTAATATCTCTTAACTAAGGAACCAATGTGAAAAGGCCAAGGTTCTTGCGCGGGAAGCAGGGATAACGAAAGCGCGCCTTTCATCAGCATCAGCCGTTGGAAGGCGCACTTTTTATCTGAAAAATCATTTCCCGGCAAGCGGATTCGAAAAAATCAGGTTCACTCCTGCAAAATGGATATCGCTTTTTGGTACTGCTGCTTTTTCCAGGTGTCCAGCAACTTATAGTCTCCTCTTTGCAACTCACTGACCAAACGAGCGTAGGTCGGCGCGATTTCATCGGCAGAACAATCCTCCACCAAATTCACGATCTGATTTTCCAGAAATTTCTGTTTTCGTTCGTCTGCCGTAGCCAGACGTGTGTTGGAGTAGAGGGAAAACAGGATTTCATAGTGAATGATCGGAACAGTGTACTGGCTGTCAATGCCGATAGGTTTCATCGGCTCTGCGTTCTTGAGCAAATCTCCAAGCCCGGAGCGTACCAAAGCGTTTTTCTGTTCGGGAGAAGGCTCCATGTTTTGCAGATAAAATGCTGCCAACAGTCTGGCTTGGGATTGACTTTGTGTGCTGCTTTTAACAAACAGGGTGGAGACGTATTGTTCCTCGAAATTGTTGCTGAGTGCCGGTTCCCGTCCGGAATCCGAGAGGATGGGCGAGAGGATTTCATACTGTTCCCAAATTGGGTGGCTTTCCGGGAGCAGGGAGAGCAGCTTGCCCAGCGAGGGGGAAGCCGCCAAAAAGATCTCGCCGTTTTGCAGCTGTCTGAGCAGGGACTCTTGACTGAGGGTGAACACATCGCGGGAAAGCAGTCGCTCACGGAACAGGGTGTTCATAAACTCCAGTGACTCCAAAGTACCGGGGTGAAAAAAAGGATCCTCCCACGCAGTGCCGGTATCGGCGGTGACGCCAAACATCTGTTGAAGACTGGGAAGCTCCATGTAGCAGGGAATCAATTCCGGATAGGCTTTCCGAACGGCTTTCAGCTGTTCCAAGCAATACGCTTTGGACAGGGGCTGCTGACTATCCCAGTGAATCTTTTCCAGAATGTCTTTGCGGCCAATCATAGCGGTGGCAGACTTAATAGAGGTATCCTCAGAGAGAATGGTTCCGGTATGCGGATAGGCGTAAACATCTCCCCGAAAATTTCCGCACCACCGGATAAAGTTTTCGGGCAGGGTAAAGCCGGGAATTTCCTTGTTCAGCAAGTCCTGCAGAGCCCAGGTAGTTCCGGTTGTTTCCAATCGTTTAAAGTTGGCGTCAGTGTACCAACAGGTGACCACATCTGCAGAGATTCCCGATGCTGTCATGTTCAAATATTTTTCAATGGTGCAAAAGGAGAGTTCCACAGGTGTTCCGGCCAATTCGGTGCAATCCTCTTGGGAGGGAAACAGGTCGGCGTAGGAGGAATCGGCCTCGCCATAAGGCGTTATGAAAATCCACTTCAAAGCGGTTTCTTTCTCGGGAGATGTCGTTTGAAAGGGAGAGGGGCCGGAAGTTGAGGGTGAGCGAATACAGAAAAAAAGAAAACATACGGCAATCAACCCGACAAGCGTTTGAACAAGCTTATAGGGGAATAAGCTTTTGCGCTGTTTATCGTTGTGTGGAGTATCCATGGCAATTCCTTCCTTTTGGAGTATAACTTTGTCGACTACGAGTCGATAGGAATAATTGACGTTTATTGCTATACTTGTTATACTACATCATAATAAGCTATTAATCTTAAAATGTCCAGTGTTTTTTTATGTAAGTTCCATAAAAGGCCGCGTTTGAGATTTTAATGCTGTTTTTGATGATAGGAAAAGAGGAAAATAAATGAAACAGTGGCTGAGCCGGATGAAAATCGCGCACAAAATGGTTCTTGGATTTTTGGGGCTCATCGCTCTACCGTTTACCTTGCTGTCGGTGTTCAGTTTTGCTTCGTTTGCGACGCACTATGAACATCAGCTGGCGCAGGATGGGCAATATATGCTGAACATGGTAGTCAGTGATGTGAACGAAAAAATGGATCATGTGGAAATGCTGATGCAGGTGTTGTCCTGCAATCAAAATCTGCTTGCTTTTCTGTCTCACGATTACAATGGCTCCGTCTCTCACGAGGAGTACACGCAAACTGTGATGCCGTTGCTGCAGGGAGCGAGCAATGCGGTGTCACCGCCTCTGGAACGCGTCTATTTACTGACAAATAACACTACTATCCCAGAAGGGTACAGCACAGTGTACCATTACGACTCTGTTCCGAAGGATATTCCCACCGAGCTGTTGGAGAACGGAGGGGGAGCCACTTGGTATCATGCGGAGATAGACGGAAAAGATGTGCTGTACTACCTTTGTCCCATTGTTTCCTCGGTATATAAAAACCAAGGTTATCTTTTGGCCAAAATGCAGGTGGATGAATTGTTCCCTGAATTCGGAATGCCGCAACAGAGTGGTGTGGCCCTATTCCTACTGGATGAGGAAAACCGACCTAAACTCAGCAATGTAATTCTGAATTCTGATTTCCGTTTTCCGCAAACCGCAGGTTATCAAGAATCTGTGCGGTGTTTTTCCACCGAGATTCAGCGGGTTTCTCTGCGCGTGGGTGTGGCGCTGCCGGTGTCGGAACACGGATATTTTCAGCAGAGTTCTCTGCTTATCTTGATCTTCATGGGATTTCTTTCGCTACTGTTTTTGTTTCTGTTCTTTTCCATGCTTCGCTCCATCACCTCTCGTCTTCGGAGGTATGGGGACGAGATGGAGCGCATTGCCGAATCCGGTTTCAGCGGGGAGTTGGCGGTGGAACGTCAGGATGAAATTGGAGTGATCGGAAATCAATTCAATCGTGTCTTGGGCAGAATGCACGTCTTGATGCAGGAAAATATCCAAAAAGAAACCGCATATAAAGACGCTCAGTTAAAGGCTCTTCTGCTTCAGATCAATCCTCACTTTATCTACAACACCTTGGACATGTTTGCGGGAAAGCTGACTTTGGACGGAGAGTTTGAAACGGCGGATTACATTTGCGACTTTGCCCAGATGATCCGCTATAACACCATGACGAGCACAGAGCTTCCTTTGGAGAAGGAACTGGAGCATGTGATTAATTACGTGAACCTGGAGAAGTGCCGGTATGGAGACAGCGTAGAGCTGCGGATTCATGTCCCGGAGGAGCTTCGGCAGATTACAATTCCCCGCTTTTTGCTTCAGCCTATTGTGGAGAATTCCTTTGAGCATGGGTTTACCGGGATGGCTCCGGAGGAGAAAAGGCAAATTATCATCACGGCCCGCAAGATGGGTGACCGAATGGTTCTCCGCGTACGGGATAACGGCAGGGGAATGAGTCTAAAGCAAGTGGAGGAGATGAATCAAAAATTCTCTCAGCCCTATGATGCCATAGCTCTGCGTCATCAGAAAGAGCGGGGAATTGGGTTGGACAATATCAACGATCGACTTCAGATCTTTTCACATTCCAAGGATCGTTTGGTACTGAGGAGTCGGGAGGGAAAGTATACCAGTATGTTTATTTTGCAAACATTATAGCAGTAAGCTGTCTTATAACGGGTGTGCTTTTCGCCGGTGTTGGCCAAGTAAGACGGAGAGTTTGACAGAAAAGCGGAGGATGCAGATGCTTACAGTGATGATAGTGGATGATGATCCCCTTTTGTGCACAGCCATGCGACGAAAGATAGAGATGATTGACAGGGAAAACCAGTTAGGAATTCAAGAGACGCTGATAGCCCACTCGGCCCAAGAGGCGTGGGGGATTTTGCAGGAAAAGTCCGTTGATATATTAATCAGCGACATTCGAATGCCCTATCAGACGGGTCTGGAGCTGGCGGACAAGGTAAACGAGGCTTTCCCGGAGATTCAGGTGGTGATTCTGAGCGGCCATGACGATTACGAGTATATGCGGAGTGCTCTCCGCAGCGGAGTGGTGGATTATCTGCTCAAGCCCGTAAAGCTGGTGCAAATTCAGGAAGTGCTGCTCAAGTGTCAGGAGAATCTTCGCCGCCGGAAGGCGCAATCTCTCCGAAACGGCAACGACCGGGAGGTACTGGAAAACTGGCTCAACGGCTTACTCGCGGGTAAAACCGGCAAGCCTCCGGTGGAATTTCCCCATCCGGTATTCTGGGTTGCATGGCCTTTCGGCGGGGAAGAAGAATCCGATTTCCGGGCGGAGAAAGTCTTTGCCGAGGAGTCGTCGGAGGATGTGGCGGCATTCTTTTTTCGCAACGTAACGCAAGACGCAGTTGTGCTGTTGAATACCGAAAGCAGCCGAGAGGACATTGTAAAAGCGTACATCGAAACGTGTCAGGAGTCCTGTGTCAGGCAGGGGGCGGGACGGCCCTGCTTTGCAGTGAGTCGACCGTTTACGCGTTTGGAGGAGTATCCTGTGTTTTATAAAGAGGCACGGTACACCATGGCCTATCGCATGCTGGAGCCGTTCGACCTTCGGTTTTCCTCTGCTCAAGCGGCTGCGGAGCAAAGTCGGTTTCCGCGGTTTCAAGCCCGGATTCATTCGGCCTTTCAGAGCAGAAATTTTGCTGAGCTTTATCAGTTGCTTCAAAAAATCTTCTGTCGGGATTTTTTTCAGGAGCAGCCCTTTCCTAAGGAGATTCGACGATTTTATGTGTATTGGGAGTCTCAGGTTCAGGAGATGGCTTCTGCGTATCATCTGGAATTGGAAGCGTTTCCCCACTTTAGCAGATTTGCCGGTTTAAATGAAATGCAAGAATACCTGCAGAAGGTTTTGAAGCAGATGGAGGCGGCTGTGCAGACCGCTACAAACAAGTATGCCCATATTCTTTCCATAGCAAAGCAGTATGTGCAGAAGAATTACAACCGCGATATCAGCATGGACGAAGTGGCCGAGATGGTTTCCATGAGTTACAGCTACTTTAGCCGTGTGTTTAAAGAGCAGCTTCATCAAAGCTTTTCGGAATATGTTCTGTCCGTCCGAATGCGAGAGGCCAAGCGGTTGATGGAAGAAGATCCCGCAATCAAAATAAAGGAAGTGGCAGAACTGGTTGGCTATGAAAGCGTGTATACCTTTTCCAGGGCGTACAAGCAGTACTATCATGTCTCACCGAAACAGGATCGAGACGGCTAACCGGAATTTTTGCCAAAACATAGACAGCATATTTGAGAAAGGAATTTTAAAATGGAATATAAGAAACTTGGGAAAAGTGATGTACTGGTCTCGGAGCTCATTCTGGGTTGCTGGGCCATGGGAGGAGATTATTTTGGCGCAACAGAGGACAAAAGCTCTTTGGAGGCGTTGGAAGTATCCTATGAGAATGGTGTGAATACCTTTGATACGGCCGAGATTTATGGCGATGGCCGTTCCGAGCGAGTGGTGGGCGAGGCTGCCCGCCGGATTGGCAGGGACAAGGTGCGAATCATTTCCAAGGTGTTCAAGCCCTCTATGTCCCACGATAAGATGATTAAAGCCTGCGAAGACAGCCTTCAGCGCTTGGGTACCGATTACTTGGACGTTTACTTTTTACACTATCCGGTAGCGGAGGAAGAGGTTACCATTCAGGAAAGAATGGAGACCATGGAAGAACTGAAAAAGGCCGGCAAAATTCGAGCGATCGGGTTGTCTAACTTCTCTCTGGAAGAGATGAAGGCGGCTATGCGATTTGGACAGGTAGATGTGATTCAGCCTTGCTACAGCCTGCTGTGGAGGTATGATGAAGCCTTGCTGGAGTTTAGCCGAAAGCAGGAAATTTCGGTGATTCCTTACAGCACGCTGGCTCAGGGATTGCTGACGGGAAAGTACCAAAAAGGCGCAGTGTTCACAGACGGACGCGCCAGAGCGGCTCTGTTCCAGCCGGAAAACTACGATAGGTGTCTGGAAGTGACGGACGTACTGTCACAAATCAGTGCGAAATATGGCAAAACACCGGCCCAAGGCGCCATTGCTTGGCTGCTGCAAACCCAAGGGATTACGGCACCGATCGTCGGAGCGAAAAACGGAAGACAGGCTCAGGAGAATTTGAAAGCCGCCGGCTGGCAATTCTGTAAGGAAGACTACGATGTGATTGACCGAGCCAGCAGACGCTTTATGGAGGGCTTACCCCATTACACACTGTTCTTCAATACGGAGACAACAAACTGAGAGGAGAGAAAAGAGAATGCCATTGGTTAAAGTAAATGAGCTGCTGCACCACGCCACGGAAAACGGTTACGGAGTAGCTGCTGTGAACGTGTTCAACTACGAGACGATTAAGTGGGTGGCTGAGGCGGCCAATCGGGAGCGAATTCCGGTGATTATCCAGTTTTATCCCGGCTTCGACAAGTACATCGCCTTAAAACATGTGGCGGCTATCGCCAAAGATTTTGCAGAAAAATCTTCAGTGCCCATCGGAGTACATCTGGATCATTCTGCCGGCTATGAAATAGCTGTGAGCGGCGTGCGGGATGGCTTTCCGTCTGTGATGGTGGACGGCTCAGCGTTGCCGTATGAGGAAAATATGGCGCTGACAGCAGCTGTTGTGAAAACAGCAGCGGTGTTTGGCGTGGACGTAGAGGCCGAACTGGGTCATGTGGGCTCGGGAGCCAATCTGGATGACATCGTCAACAGCGATCATTACACCGACGTAAAGCAGGCTGTGGAATTTGTGAAATGCACGGGTTGCGGATCTCTGGCAGTGGCTGTGGGCAATGCGCACGGTGCCTACGTGCAAACACCGAATCTGGACTTTGATCGTATTGCTTCTTTGCGTAGCGCTCTGCCCATTCCGCTGGTGCTGCATGGGTGTTCGGATATTCCTCCCGAGCAGTTGCAGGAGAGTGTGCGCCTGGGTATGAGCAAGTTCAACATAGCCACTGAGTATTTTCGAGCTTGCTATCACGGTGTGGTACAGCATGGGGATCCGGCTGAAAAGAACGGGGACATGTTCCGACTGATGATGGAGACTTCCGAAAACGCTATAGATTTTGTACGTGGTAAAATGCGTTTGCTTAATCCGAATAAGTTTACATTTTAGTTAACGCAAAGGAGGTTTTAGGAAGAGTTGTGTTAAAAGAATTTGAAATAGCGGGCTATGACATGCCCTGTGTAGACCTGGCAGTGAATGTGGATGTGTTTCCCAAGCCAAACGGAGGAACCGGGATAAACGCTATGAGCTGGCAGGGCGGAGGAAAAGTGGCCACCGGCATGGTGGCGGCAGCCAGATTGGGAGCTAAATGCGCCATGATAGGTGCGGTGGGAAGCGATGACTACGGCGAGTTTTGCTTACGGGATTTTGAACGTCATGGAATTGACATATCCGGAATGAAAACGCGCCAAGGAGAAACGACATCTCTCTCCATAGTGCTCAGCGACCGCGAGACGCAGGGACGGAGTATCGTGTACCGATCCGGCACGGCAAATCCCCTTACGTTGGAGGAGATAGAGGAACGAATTCTGACGGGGTGTCAGTGGTTTTTTATCTCTCATGCCACACATGTGGCAATGGAATCAGCCAAGCGGGCAAAGAAAGCGGGAGCCAAAATCATCGTGGACGCCGATTCCTACTCATCGGAAATGATGGAGAATATCGGCATCATCGACGTTTTTATTGCTTCGGAATTCTTCTATAAGGTGCTTTTCCGGGGGAAGGAGGAGGCCTTTGAAGCAAATTGCCGGGAGGTCCAAAAAATGGGCCCTTCTATTGTGGTGTTCACATTAGGAGCAAAAGGCTGCATAGGGTACAGCGAGGAGGATGGCTTTTTTCAGATGCCCTCCTTTGCAGTGGATGTGCAGGATACAGTGGGGGCCGGAGATGTGTTCCACGGCGCATATACCGTAGGATTGCTGCGCGGGCTTTCTTCCAAAGAAGCCGCTCGGCTTGCCACGGGAGTTTCTTGCATCAAGTGTACCAGAATTGGTGGCAGAGCCGGCATTCCCGATTGGAATACGGTGCAGCGCTTTTTGCGCACCGGGGAAATCGACTATACGGAAATTGATCAGCGTGTAGAATTTTACAGGAGGAAGTTGCAGATATGAAAAAGCAGAACATTGTGGTGGGCGTAGCGCCTACTAAGCGCGGCTTTTTGAGCATGGAGGAGGCCAAGCGGCAAAAGGAAAAGTTTATGGCTGTTATTCGCGGTATTCATCCGGATGTGGTCACTCTGGTGGATATTGATGACATATGCGAAAACGGAATACTGTTCGAAACGGAAAAAATAACGCAGGTGGTGGAAAAATTCCGCCGGGCAAAGATTGACGCGCTGTTTACCCCCCATTGCGATTTTGGTGAAGAGCAGTGTGCCGCAGGCGTAGCGGCGGCGATGAAGGTACCCACCTTGGTATGGGGTGCACGAGATGAGCGGCCTAACACCGACGAAAGCCGAGGAAGAGATACGCAGTGCGGCATGTTTGCCTGCACCAAGGTGATGCGCCGGTTCGGAGTGCAGTATAGTTATATTTGGAACTGCGAGACCGAAAGCGAGGATTTCCGCAATGGCTTTGACAGCTTTATCCGTGTGGTGTCCGTTATAAAGGCGGTGAAAAATCTGCGAATCGCCAAGTTTGGAGCAAGACCGGAACCGTTTATGAGTGTGACGGCCAATGAGGGAGATTTGGCAACCAAATTGGGTGTGACTGTGGTGCCGATATCTCCTAACACAGTGGCAGCCCGCATGGATCAGTTGATCGGTGAAAATTCTCCCAGATTACAAGACTACGTGGCGAATGTAAAGCAACGTATGGATGCTTCCGGTATGAAGGAAGAGGCGGTGGAGCGAGCCGCAGCAGCTAAACTGGCCATTCAGGATCTGATGGAGGAAAAGCACTGTGCAGCCGGAGCGATGGAGTGCTGGAGCGCGGTTGCAGTTTTAGGCGCACCTGTCTGCATGGCTTTGGGCGAGCTGTCTGATGAAGGATTGCCGGTTTCCTGTGAGACGGATGTCAACGGAGCGGTGACCATGGCGATGCTGCAGGCGGTCACCTTGGGCAAGGAGGCCTGTTTCCTTGCGGATTTGACCATTCGCCATCCGCAGAACGACAACGCGGAGCTGCTGTGGCATTGCGGTCCCTTCCCGTATTCCTTGAAGGATTCTTCCAGTGTTGCCCGACTTGTCCAGGGACAGGAACGGTTTGAACTGAAAAAGGGCCCCATTACGGTATGCCGTTTCGACGATATGGACGGAAAGTACTATCTGTTTGGCGGTGAGGGCAAAGGAGTAGACGGACCCGAAACCAACGGAACCTATGTGTGGTTCGAAACGAACAACTGGAAGATGTGGGAAGAGAAGCTGATGTTTGGGCCTTATATCCATCATGTGGGTGGAATTTACGGAAACTACAAAAAGGTGCTGCGGGAAGCCGCCCGTTATCTGGGAATGATTTTTGATGATGCGGACGAACAGGGCGTGTATAGCCTGTAATCTTAGAAAGGAAAAATTGCCATGAGAGAGATTGTTTCAAAACCGTTGGATCGGGAGTCGTTTCGTCCCTATGGAGATTTTGTGGATTTGCTCCATATCAAGCAGATGGATGCTATGGCCGGAGCGGATAATATCTTCATCCCGGACCTGACGACACTCCGTTTAGATGAAAGAATGCAGGCCTCGGTATGCGTGGCACGGGTGTCCCAGTGTGAGAGAATCATCACCGCTGTGGAATACCATGGATTTACCAGCGAGGGAATTCTTCCTCTGGACGGTGACATTGATATATTTGTGGGACCTTCCAGTTTTCAGGTGAATCCTGCGTCCATTGAGGCGTTCCGTGTTCCCCGGGGTACCTTTGTCCGGCTGAATCCCGGTGTGCTTCACGGCCGCCAATTTGTCGTGGATTCCCAGAGCGTCAATGTAATGATCTTGCTGCCGGAGCGTACCTTCGGAAATGACTGTGTGTTCACGCGGCTGGCAGAATCCGATCAGATTAAAATTCTGTTGTAAAGGAGTGATTCCATGAATCGAGAGGCAATATTTCACAATCCGGTCAGCAATTATGCGTTTCCCATTTCCTATGAAAAGTTCAAGGTTCGTTTGCGTGCAGGGAAGGGCGATTTGGACCGAGTGACTTTGGTTATTGGAAATAAATACCTCTGGCATACCCGCAAGGAAGTTCCCATGGAGGTGGAAGGTTCAGACGAGCTGTTTGATTACTATTCTTATGTGTATTCGGTAGATGACCCTCGCGTTGCCTACTACTTCCTTTTGGAAAAAGGGGACGAACAGTGGCTGTATGGGGACAGCGGTTTCGCAAAGCCGGAGCTGGTCAACGTGGACGAGGATGAATCTTCAGCCTTTGTTAACTTCCATTTTCCGTTTATCAACCGCATTGACATCCATAAAAAGCCATCTTGGGTCAACAGTGCGGTGTTCTATCAGATTTTTCCGGAGCGCTTTTGCAACGGAAACCCTAAGCTTTCTCCGGAGAATGTGGCGCCTTGGGGCACCGCGCCGGACAGACAGATTTTTATGGGCGGAGATTTGCTGGGTATTACCCAAAAGCTTTCCTATTTGGAAGAATTGGGAGTGAACGCCCTGTATTTGACCCCGATTTTTGAAGCCACTTCCAACCACAAGTATGACACCGTAGACTACACGCGCATCGATCCTCATTTTGGCGATGAATCCGATTTGGTGGAGCTGATTAATCAGGCTCATAAGCGCGGCATCCGAGTGATTTTAGACGGCGTGTTCAACCATTGTGGCGGAGGTTTTAGGCAGTTCCAAGATGTGGTGGAGCACGGAGAGGAATCTCCTTTCCGGGATTGGTTTTACATTCGAGAATTTCCGGTGAGTTTTGATCCTTTGAATTTTGATTCTTTCGGAGACACTCCCTATGCCCCCAGACACCCCGGCTTGAAAAATTTATCTGAAGAACAGTTGAGAACGGCCTGTATGCCCAAGTGGAATACGGAAAATCCTCAGGCGAAGGAATATCTTCTGGGAGCCGTGGCCAAGTGGACCCGCATGGGTATTGACGGTTGGAGACTGGATGTAGCCACCGAGGTGGACTCCCATTTCTGGAGAGAGTTTCGGGAGACCGTTCGGGGGATCAATCCCGACGCACTGATTATCGGAGAGTTCTGGCGCAATTCGGAAGCGTGGCTTCAGGGGGATCAGTACGATGGCGTGATGAACTATGGTGTTCAGCGCGCGGCAGTGGAGTACTTTGCCAAGAGCGCAGTGGCTCCTCAGCGTTTTCAGGAGATTCTCACGGAAAATTTGATGCGCTATTCTGATGCGGCCAATGACTCTATGCTCAATCTGCTGGACAGCCACGACACTGCCCGCTTCCTTACGGTCAGCGGCGGGAATACGGCGCGGTTGAAAAACGCGGCGGCTTTCCTGTTTACCTTTGTGGGTATGCCCTGCACATACTATGGCACGGAAATTGGTATGACGGGTGAGAATGACCCGGATTGCCGTAAGGCGTTCGACTGGGAGGAATCTCATTGGAATACGGATTTGCGGACGCACTATCAGAAGCTGATGCGGTTGCGAAAAACCAGAAAAGCACTGCAGGAGGGAACCGTTAGATTCCGTTCTCAGGGAGATTTGTTTGTTATGGAACGCCAATTGCAGGAAGAGCTTCTGGTGACAGTAATCAACAACACAGATTGTCCCCAAAGCTACACGCTGTCGGGAAATTACGTCCGCGATTTGTTAAGTGAAGAGGCCTTTGAAGGGGCTCAGAATGCCACCGTGGTGGAAATTCCTCCCTTCTCTGCAATGATTCTGGAAAAAATAAATTAATTTTATTTAATTTATAACTTAATTTAAAGGAGTTGTGTTCAACATGGAAAAGAAAGTTATTCGCGTAGGATCTGTAGGCGTAGGAGCCATCTGGGGCGGCGTGCACGAGCCCGGTATTGCCAAGAGTCCCGATTTGACCTTGGTGGCCATCTGCGATATTGATGAGAAAAAGCTCGAAGCCGTTGGCGAGAAGTATGGGATTCCTCCGCAGTACCGTTTTACGGATTATCGAGATTTGGTTAACTGTGACATTGTCGATGCAGTGGATATCTGCACCTCTAATGACGCCCACTTCAAGGTGGCAATGGCTGCCGTGGAAGCCGGCAAGCCGTTTAACCTGGAAAAGCCCATCACCCTGACCGCAGAGGAAGCAGACATACTGACCAAGGCGGCTCAGGAGAAGAATGTCAAGAATATGGTGTGCTTCTCCTACCGATTCAAGGCTGCTGCCCGCTACGCCAAGGATCTGATTGCGCAGGGCAAGATCGGGCGTGTCTATCACGTGAATATGCAGTATTTTCAGGCGTGGGGATTGCCCCGTGCCAACTGCCCCTTAGTATGGCGCTATGTCAAGAGCAGAACCGGTACAGGTGCTCTGGGAGATCTGGGAAGCCATGCCTTGGATTTGGTACGATTTGTGACGAACAAAGAATATACACGTGTTGTGGGACATACCGGTACTTACGTACACGAGCGTCCGTTGCTGGACGGCAAAGGTGTCGGAAAAGTAGATGTCGACGATTTCAGCAACTACATGGCGGATATGGAAGATGAGATTTCTGTCAGCTTCCAGATTACCCGATTCGCTTATGGCCGCGGTAACTATCAGCGTATGGAGATTTACGGCAGTGAGGGTGCCATTGTCTACAGCTTGGATGCAACACCTGCCGGAATTGACGAAATTGAAGTCTGCTCCGGAGACATCAATGCCGATGCCCATGTTTTCAACCATCTGCCCATTCCGCAGCAGTATTTCTGCGATCAGATGCAGTCCTTTGCAGACATTGTGAATGGCACCGGTGATGGTCTTGCTGCCAATATTCAGGATGGACAGGCAAACCAGCACCTGCTGGATGCTATTGTAGAGTCCGCAGAGAAAGGCACATGGTTATCACTCTAAGCAAAATTCCAAAGGCGAAGAGTGACGGTGACTGGAAAGAGATGCAGGCACCTTTGAAAATCAGTGTAGAGTAAGCAACCGCGTTCCGCTTCAATTTTGAGGCGGAACGCGGTTAACTCTATGTAAAGAAGCATTTGAACGATACAGTTGAGAAAAAGGCACAACTTACGGAGGAAAATCCGTAGGTTGTGCCTTAGCTTTATTCGTGAAATTAGAATGGATTACGTGCCACACGTATGCGATTGCTGCATTTAAAGAGAATTACATCAAGATTGATAGTATCTTTTGTCTCTTTTTTGTCATGGTTTTATTCAGTCAATCTCGCCGTTGGCTTTCGCGGCCTCAATAACCTTCTGCGCAACATTCTGCGGGGCTTCTTCGTAGCGCACGAAATCAAACGTGAAGCTGCCTCTGCCCTGCGTGACCTGGCGCACATAGGTGCTGAAATCGTACATTTCGGCCATCGGCACTTCGGCGTCTACGGTCTGATAGCCGACGGTTTCTGCCGGGGACATGCCCAGCACACGGCCGCGGCGCTTGTTAACTTCGCCCATGATATCGCCCATGTTAGCGTCCGGCACGGTAGCCTTCAATTCGCCGATGGGCTCAAGCAGAACGGGGTTCGCCTGCGGCATGCCGTTCTTATAGGCGATGGAAGCAGCGGTCTTAAACGCCATTTCGCTGGAGTCTACGGGGTGATAGGAGCCGTCATACAGCGTTGCCTTGAGACCGACGACCGGATAACCGGCGAGAGGACCTCTTGCGATGCACTCGCGCAGACCCTTTTCAACGGCGGGGAAGAAGCCCTTCGGCACTGCGCCGCCGACAACGCGCTCTGCAAACTCCAAGCCGTCTGCATCGCAGGGGGAGAATTCGATCCACACGTCGCCGAACTGGCCGTGGCCGCCGGTCTGCTTCTTGTGTCTGCCTTGTACGGAAACGGTCTTGCGGATCGTCTCGCGGTACGGAACGCGCGGGCTGCGCAGCGTGACATCTACGCCGAACTTCGTCTTCAGCTTGGAGACGATGACATCAAGGTGCTGTTCGCCCATGCCGCTGATGACCATTTCTTTGGTCTCTGCGTTATTTTCAAAACGAATCGTCGGGTCTTCTTCCGCAAGACGCATGATGCCCTGCGCGACCTTATCTTCGTCGCCCTTATTCTTCGGGACGATGGCCATGCGCATCTCCGGGGTGGGGTATGCGATGCCGTCCAGTGTGACCTTGCGTGCGGGTGCGCAAAGCGTATCGCCTGTGTTGACGCCGGCAAGCTTCGGGATGGCGCCGATATCGCCCGCAGTGATGGCTTTTACATCTTCCTGCTTTTTGCCGCACATCATGACGGTTTTGCCGACGCGCTCCGTGTTTCCGGTGCGCATGTTGATGAGCGGGGTCTCTGTGGAGATTTTGCCGGAGAGCACCTTTACGTAGGAAAGTTTGCCGATGAACGGGTCTGCAACGGTCTTGAAGACGATGGCAGCCGTGGCGGCATCTTCCTTAACGGCAATCTCAACGGGGTTGCCGTCTACGTCTACGCCGATTTCCGCGCCCTTATCCGCCGCGCTCGGGGCGAGCCAGCAAAGGCCGTCCATAAACTGCTCCATGCCGCGCATGAGCATAGCATCGCCGCAGAATACGGGCGAAATGGTGCCGCTTTTAACACCCTGGGAAACACCGACGATGACCTCTTCCGGCGTGAATTCTTCGCCGGAGAAATATTTCTCGAACAGCTCGTCACTCGTTTCGGCGACGGCCTCGTAAATGGCGGTACGCAGACCCTCAAGACGGGCGCCCATGTTCGGCATATCTACCTGTACAGGCTTGCCGCCGGAGTAATCGTACGCCTTATATTCCAGCATATTGATATATTTATCTGCCTTGCCGTCCTCAAAATACGGCACAACAATCGGGCAGACGGACGGGCCGAAGCTCGCCTTTAAATCTTCGAACACTTTATAGAAGTCGGAACCTTCATCGCACAGGCCGTTTACGAAGAAAATCTTAGACAGGCCGCGCTTTTCCGCTGCCGCAAAAGCCTTTTCCGTACCGACGGAAACGCCGCTCTTGCCTGCAAGCACGATGACAACGGATTCTGCCGCGCGTGCGGCTTCATACAGACCGCCCTGGAAGTCGAAAAGACCCGGGGTGTCCAGCAGGTTGATCTTTTTATTTTTCCATTCAAACGGTGCCACGGCCGTGGAGACAGACGTCTTGCGGCGGATCTCCTCCGGGTCGGAATCACAGACCGTGTTGCCCTCGCCTACTTTACCGCGACGATCGGATGCGCCTGCAAGATAAAGCATAGCTTCCGCGAGGGAGGTCTTGCCGGCGCCGGAATGGCCTGCCATAGCAACGTTGATGATGTTCTTAGCCGGATATGTGTTCATGGAAAAACACCCCTTATATGTATAATTTACAATTTCAATTTGAGATTGCTCTTTAATTATATATCATATTGCCAGATATTGCAATGGCGAATTGCAATTTATACAGATATTCTATTTTGCGTATTTGAAGTTTATGCATGTTGTATATTCTGAAAATGTTTTTTTGCAATAAGCTTTCAAATTCCTTTTGAAAAGGATAGAATTCGGCAGGATTTGAGAAATATATAGCAGACTTCTTCCGATGAGGGAGCAGTCAGCGAAGCTGACTGAGGGAGAAATACAGCGGGCTAACGAACCTCACAACACTTTTTTCATATTATAGAGAAATCCTCTCCCGGCGTAGCCGGGAGAGGATAAATTATATCAGTCGGCAAATAGATTTCGCTTTCTGCGGAATTCGACCAAAGGCGCTGCCTTTGGAAACTACAACCGAATGAGAAGTTCGGTTTCAACTTCTTTGAAAAAAGTTGGATCAAAAGCTTTCAGCGACTCTTTCCATGTTACTCGACTGTTTCGCGGCTTAAAAAATCGGACGCGAGCTTGCCGAGCCGCAAATGCTCCTGCGTTTCGCCGGGCTTTGCGTCTTCGTCTTTAATGAGCAGGAACATGCCGCACAAATCGCCCGCACAGGAGATGGGGAACGCTGCGTTTGCGGTGCGCAGCCCGCCCTCCGCCGCCAAAACGGTGTCCTCGCCGGAGGAGACGAATGCCTTTTTGCGGCGCATTAGCTCATCCAATTGCTTGGAGACAGGCTTATCCAGCAAATCTTTTTTCGGGATACCTGCCGTTGCGATGATGCGGTCGCGGTCGCACACGGCGGTGCCGATGCCGCTTGCCGCCGAGATGCACTCCGCCATGTTTTTGGCGCTTTCGTTCAGTTCTCCCACGGGCGAGTATTTGCGGAAGATGATGCTGCCGTCTTTGTCGATGAAAATTTCAAGCGGCGTGCCCTCGCTGATCTTCATGGTGCGGCGCGGCTCTTTCGGCACCACCACTCGCCCGAGATCATCCATACGTCTGACGATACCGGTTGCCTTCATATCTCAAATCTCCCTTGTTTTCAAAGTTTCGGTATGGGTAGTATTTGAGAAATGCGGGGAATTATACACGTTACAAAGTTTTACGGAAATACACAGTGGCGCGTCCGGTACCTGCTTTGACGTGAAAAGCGGCATGGTTGAAAAGGATTGTTTTCTGTGTTGATATATAAAATCAAGCGTCATGCTTGAATGAAAGCACGGCGCTTGACTTATTAAAAATAAATTTTAATCTTCCACAGGCGTTTCCAAATTGTTCATTACAAGCCCTGTGATAAGCTTCGGGTAAAAATACGTGGACTTTTGCGGCATCTTTTCGCCCGCAGCCGCTACCGCGCCGATCTCCTCCACGCGCGTGGGGTTCAAAATAAATGCACACTGCATCTCGTCGCTTTCAACCGTGGAAAGCGCTTCGTTCAAATCGCGCGTATACGTCAAGTTTTTCTGACTTGCCATATTTTCGCGATCAATCCCGAGGGCGCGCTCCAAAATGAGCGTGTGCAAAACGCTGACGTCCAGCCCGCGCGAGGCCTCGCTCTTTTCGGGCATAAATTCTTCCATAACCGCCGCGTCTTTCAAAATCAGCAGCGTGTAGTTCATTCTGTCCCCGTTTTTATACACGAATACGAACGCCTTTTGCCCGGCATCATACGCATTTTTCATGCGCGGCTCAATCTCGCTTTTGTCCGCAAGCGTCTCGATTTGAAAGTATTCCCCGCAGCTTTCAAGTACCTTTTCGGCGGAAAAGCCCTCAATGCCGCGCACAAGGCGGTGCGTTGGGAACACCACAAGCCCCGGGTGTGCCATATCGACGAGCGTCATCATGACGAATTCGCTGCCCGGCGCCCAAACGGCGTTTTCGCGGCAGTAATCGCGGTAATGAATTGCGGTTTCATAGCGGTGATGCCCGTCCGCAATGTACAATTTGCGCGGCGCAAAATCGGCGCGGAACGCTTCAAGCGCCTGCTTGTCATTCACAATCCACAGGCGGTGTGTGACAAGTCCGTCTGAAAATTCGCAGTACGGCGTGCCGGCGGAAAGGCGGTCGATGCGCTTTTGCGTCTCGCCCTTTTCGTCCTGATACAAAGAGTAAATCGAACTGAAGTTGCAGTTCGTCGCCTTCATCAGCTCAAAACGGTCCTTTTTCGCCTTAGAGAGCGTCTCCTCGTGCGGCAGCACAACGCCCGCGGAAAAATCCTCCACGCGCACAAGGCACACGATGCCCTTTAGGCTGCGCACCTCGCCATGGTCTACGTCGGTTTTGAATTCTTCCTCGTAGATATAAAGACCTGCGTCCTTGTCACAGCGCAAAGTGCCGTCGGAAAGCCACGTGTGCAACGTCTTGCCGGCGGTCTTATACGGTTCTTCGCCGCGCGGCAGCTCCAGGCGTATGACGTTGTGCGGGTTTCTTTCTAAAAACGCCGCGCGCTCCGCTTCACTGATGATGTCATACGGCGGACAGGTCAGCTCTTTCGCTTTTCCCGCCGATTTTGTGTACCGCATGGCATGAAATGCCCGAATGTCTGCCATCGTGGTGCCCCCTTTAAATTTCACTTTTTCTCATTATAACGGCAAAGCACTTTTGCGTCAAGAAAAAAGCGATACAACATGAAACATCCTCGCCGCAGTTCAAGTCCGAAAACACTTCACAGCCCGGCTGTTTTGTCCGTATTTCCCCGACCGCTCGAATAAAAACCTGCTTCTTAAAAGCGCAAGAACAAAACGCTGTGCGGCGGCATTTGCAAGGTTCCACCCGCAGCTTGGTCCAGAACGTTTGACTGGGTAAATGAGGAGGGAGGCAACACGGTGTCACTGGAGAAGAGCACCGCCTCGCTGCAAGGTCCAAAGGAAGAAAAGTCCACCGGCTTTTTGCGGTGAAATGCGGCGTTCACCACCGTGGCGGACACCCGACCCTCTCGATCCACGGTAATAACGGCTTCTTGAGACGCGGAGCACAGACGATTACCCATGTGCCAGCGATTCATCCAGGAGAACACTTGTCCTTGCGCTGTCAAGCTCACGTGATCCGGTTTCACACACAGCATTCCCTCGTTGACCGCCTGGAAATGGCATGCAAGGGCAATCCCGCTTTTCTCGGCTTCTTCCATCAACATGTGTAGGGCCAGGGCGGCGTAAATACCATCGGTGACGCTGGAGGGGCGGTACCAAGCGTACCACACATTCCACTCGTCCATGGAAATGCGTATAGAAGGCTCCAGCCACTGCCGGGACTGGTGAATCAGCTCCCGCATCCGGGAGACAGAAGCCATGCACCGGTTATATTCCTCCTCTACGGTGGAAAGGTCGGTGTAATGGGGGTCGTAGCCATAATAGTGCTGGGAAATCATCTGAGAAATCCCGGCAAGCGGCTTGGCTGAAAATTCTGCCCATTCCTTGTTAGGATAGGGTCCCGAGGAGCACAGGCTGAGACCGGGTGAGGCCTCCAGCATTTTTTTGCCATTCTCCAGTGCGATCTGGCAGTACCCGGCAGGAGTGTTGTCGCCCTCCATGTGACCATAACCGAATTCGTTACCCAATGACCAAAACTGCACGTTGTAAGGCTCTTGATGACCCCGATTGGCTCGGAGTTTTCCGTAGGGGGTTGAGACATCGCCGTTGCAGTATTCCACCCAAGCGGCGTTCTCATCGGGGGTGTTCCAACAGGGGTTGATGGTGATAAACGGCTCGGCACCGATTTCTCGACACAGGGCGATAAAGTCATCGGTATTCATCTCGCTGAAATCGTAGCCCATGGTGTGAGGTTGAGTCTCCAGACCCAAATAAGACTGGAACGGCGCACGCATATCCGCCGGCAAAAGGCCGTCCATCCAGTTGAATTCCCCGGCAAAATTGCCGCCCGGCCAGCGCAGCACCTTGATGCCCAAATCCTTCATAGCTTCCACCACATCGCGGCGCATTCCGTGGAAGTGATCCTTGGGCAGCAAAGAAACGGCTCCTACGCAGACATAACCCGCATTCTCCCAGCAGATTCGCAGGTCGGCATCAGGGTCAGCGGCCTGCGGGGTGAGCTCCACCTCTAAACGGGTCCAATCGTCGCCGCCACCTACAGATGTGGCACGGCAGTAGACGTTCTTTCCGGTTCGATCTGTCAATGAAACCGTAAACTTCACCGATTCTTGGGTTTTAACCACCATTCCGAACAGATACGGCTGCCCTTGGGATATTGTGATGCCATGCTGACCCATGCCGACAGCTTCCCCGCAGTAGGGGTTGAAGATACCGACGGAATTACATTCGAGGGTCCGCTTCATGTGGTAGCCTTCTCCGTGGCGGGTGTAGGGTTCATCCAAGGCAAACACGCCACGTTCCCCCAAGGGAAACCATTCTATGGCGCAGCCCTCGCAAGCCGTGGGCTTCCCGGCGAACTTTCGATTGCGAACCATCTGGGCAGATAGGCCGGTATAGATACAGGAGCGAGTGTGCTCCAGGTTGCAGCCGAACAAGTAGGGCGAAACCAGTAAATCCGCAGGATCGTCCCGGTGTAAGGTGAGAGGTGTGGCCTGAGCTGCTTTTCCATCCCAATCGACGGCCTCGTCCAGATTGCTGCTGCGAACCACGTTCATGAGTTCGCCGCTGAGAAGCTCCACAACGCTGACGCGCAGCTCCGCAGCCACACGGCTGAAGAGCGTCACATCGGGCAGGCTTTTGCCACGTTCCCACTTAGAGACCGCTTTATCGGTTACATTCAGTCGTTCGGCCAGTTGAGCCTGGGTAAGACCCATGGCCATCCTGCGCCGGCTGATAAACTGTCCTATTTTTGATAAATTCATAAATTTTCCTCCCCTTAGGACTTTTCTTTAGCATACCATAGTCCACCCGCACAAGCAACCGACCGACAGTTGAGTAACATGGGGCGAAAAAATTTCTCTGACACTTTTATGAAACGCTTCTTCTGTCACGTCGGAAAAGAAAAAACGGGAGTGCTCCCGAACATCGCCTCGTAGTTAAGGCAGAACGCGGTTGCTTATTTTGCGCGTATTTTCAAAGGGCTGCACCGTATTCTGCTTCGTTTTTTCGCCCGGGACCTCTTTACCGCTTTGCAAAAATAAAAGCTTTTCCGTGCGCAAAAAGCTTGAAACGCAACGGGGGATTTGGTATGATGGACGTGAATAAGCCTTGAGGGGAAGGGCTGCACATTGTGTGTGGCGTGCGCCCTAAATTTTGGGAAGGCGGTTGGATTGAGATGGAAAAAAGCAAGCGAACGTTTCGTGGCAGTTACCCGGCGTATGCCCTGACCTATTTCTTCTTTTACTGGAGCTTGGGCGTGTTTACCTCGGTGCTGTCTATGTATCTGACGGGCATCGGCAAATCGAAAGCGGAGATGTCCTTCATTATGTCGGCTTCGAGCTTGTTCGGCGTGGTGCTGATCCCGATCGTGGGGTATATCAATGATAAGCTGCGAAAGCCGCGGCTTATCTGTACGGTGATGATGGCGTGCGTGGCGGTGTTCGGTATTTTGTTTGCGCTGGTGCGCGAAACGATGCTGCTGTTCCTTTTAAACGGCTGCATCATGGGGTTTATCTCATCGCTTTCGCCGGTGAGCGAGCGCATGGCAACCTCGACGAAGTACCGCTACGGTACCATTCGTATTTGGGGCACGTTCGGTTATGCGGCGGCCGTACAGGTGGCCTGCGCCATGATGGAATTTACGAGCCCGCAGCTGATTTTTGTTTCGGTCTCCGTTTCGGCGGTGCTGGCCATTGTGGGTTTCCTCGGCACGGACGACATTTCGTTTACGGATACGGAAGCGGCAAAGGCTGCGGCGGGCAAGCAGTTTTCATTTCTCTGTGCGCCGATGTACATTTTGTTCGTCATCATCGGGTTTATTTTTTCGGGCTGCTCAAATCTCAACATGACATACAGCCCCATTTTATTGCAGGAGCTCGGCATGCCGACGGGTGCGGTGGGCACAGTGCTGTTTTTCAGTACGATTGTTGAGCTGCCGGTCATTTTGTTTTCGTACAAATTTATGGATCGCTTTTCAGGGCGCACGCTGATGCTTTTGGCGTTTGCTATTATGGTGGCGCAGTTTTTGCTGTACGCCACGGCGCCGAACGCGTTTGTTGCGGTTGTGACCATGCTGGTTTTGCGTGCTATCGGTTCTACGCTGTTCGGGATGATCTTATTGAAGATCGTGCGCGGCGTTGTGCAGGTGCGTTCCGTTTCCACGGCGCTGGGCGTTATCAGCGCTACGGACGCGATGAGTGCCATTTTAATGCAGAATCTCGGCGGCATTCTGGTGGAAAACACGAGTATCCGCATCTTGTATTTTGCCATGGCGGGCCTGATGATGCTCGGCATGATCCTAACGCTGTTCCTGCGCGTGCAGAACACGGAAAAGGTGTTTTCGTAAAAAATACCCCGCAATTTCACCAAATTTCTGACAGTGAATTTTACGGAGGGAATTTTCTTTTTACTGGAAACGGGCGGGCGGCTGTGCTATGATTAAAGTATCAAACGGAAGGTGGTTATATTTATGATATTGGAAAGAGTCACGCCGGAAAGCGTGGGTATTCATTCCGAAGGCATATTGAAATTTATCGATCTTGCAGAAAGCAGAGGGCTTGAGCTGCATAGCATGATGCTGCTGCGCCACGGCAAGGTGTGCGCAGAGGGCTGGTGGAAGCCGTATAACCCGGCGTCGCCGCACATGATGTTCTCCTTTACAAAGGCGCTGACCTCCACGGCCATCGGCTTTGCGTGCCAGGAGGGAGCGCTGTCTCTTGACGATCGCTTGAGCGAGCTGTTCCCGGACAAGATGCCGGAAAACCCGAGCGAAAATCTGCTTGCCTGCACGGTGCGCGATCTGCTCACGATGTCCTGCGGCCACGAGACGGAGATCAATACGTTCGACGTGAACGAGCCGGATTGGATTAAGAATTTCCTTTCGCACGAATTTAAATATAAGCCCGGCACGTGCTTTATGTACAACACCGCCGGCACGAACATGCTGTGCGCCGCGCTGAAGCGCCGCACGGGTGAGAATCTGTTCGAGTACCTTACGCCGCGTCTTTTTGAGCCGCTCGGCATGGAGAATATTGAGTGCTTCCGCCTGCCGGACGGCATTGAAATGGGCGGCGCGGGCAGCCGCCTGAAGACCGAAGACATGGCGCGCTTTATTTTGTTTGTTTCCCGGCACGGCAAGTGGGAGGGCAAGCAGCTTTTAAACGCCGAATGGTTCGACATGGCGAGCGCAAATCAGGTCTCGACGATCAGTCCGGCGAATAATGCGGATAACCCCGACTGGCGCTGTGGTTACGGCTTCCAGTTCTGGCGCTGCGTGCCGGAGCATGTGTTCCGCGCGGACGGCGCGTTCGGCCAGTACGGCGTGGTGTTTGAGGACAAAGACACCGTGCTCATTTTGCAGAGTTCTTCCTCCAACCAGCAGGAGCAGCTGACCTGCGCGTGGGAGGCGCTGCTGCCGGCCATCACGGACGAGGAGACGCTGCCGGAAAGCCCCATGGCGCACGTTTTGAAGAAGCGTTTGGAAAAAGCGGAGATCACGCCGATGCTGTCTTCCCGCAACCCGTGGTCCGAAAAAGAGATTGAGGGTAAGAAATTCGCGTTTACGGAGGAAGTTCCGGGGCTTGTCGATTTCATCGGCGGTGTGTGGATTGTGGCCCCGCAGGGCGGTGTGACAAAGACGCTGCGCTTTGAATTTGCGCCCGAAAAAGCAAATCTCGTTTTCGAGCAGGATAACGGCGAATTTACGGCGGAGATCGGCCTTCAGAGCCACTTCACGAGCTTTACGCTCGGCGGCCGTACCTACGGCGCTGTGGGTCGCTGGCGCAGTGACAAGCGCTTTGAGCTCGAAGTTCGCTGTGCGGAATCCGCAGGCGGCAGACGAATGATCTTCACATTTGAGGGTGACGCGCTCACGCTGGAGACGGAATCTACGATGGCAATCTCCGGCGGCATTGCAGACCGCCCGTACAAGCGCTACACGCTGAAAGCGGAATAATTTCAAAGAAGGATATGGAGCCGTGCGCAGAAGGAAAACCTGTTGCGCGCGGCTTTTCTTTGCTTAAAACGTTTGACTAACGGCCTGAAATATGCTATACTCTTGGGGTATCGAATATTGGGCTGTCGCCAAGCGGTAAGGCAACGGACTTTGACTCCGTCACCTCGTGGGTTCGAATCCCGCCAGCCCAGCCATGATTGGGTGACATAAAAGATGTCACCCAATTTTTCTAGTGCTTATGCGGGTTTTCGGGGTTTTTGAGCGAAATGCAGGAAACCGTTTTACCATAGATGTCCAAACGGCAAACCGCAGTAAGATCCGCCGCAGCGGGGCTCCGTCTGATTTTTTCAGACAGAGGCTCCGCTTTTTTGCTTTTTATACCTTTTCTCCCGCTGTCGGAACTGTAGAAGTTTCCGACAGCTTCATAGATAGATTGACGAATCCTCCACACAGGCAAATTTCAAGCCCTCAAGGTACAAGGGGGTATTGCGCCCTTTTTTAGAAGCGTCTCGGCAGGTCTGCCGGGGCGCTTTTTGCGGCGATGAATCGCGGCGATTTTTCGCCTTTCCCCCTCTCTCTCACTCTCTCCCCCTAAATTACTTACTTGGCTGGGAAAGAAGACTTTTCTCTCCGGTAAACTCAGTCAAAACCAGCAGAAATTTAAATTTTCAACAATCATCAGGAAAGGATGTTAAAAACCATGAACATCGGAATCGACCACGGATATTACGCTATCGAGACACGGCATTTTTCTTTTCTAGCCGGTATCGCTGTTTACAGCCATGAACCCTACACCCTGCAAAACACGCTGGAATACGGCGTCCCCAATGCCTCGACCTGCCGCAGTCTGGAGCTCGGCATGATCCGATGAATCGACGAAACAAAGGAACAGGTTCGCCGGGATGTCGGGGTGTCTGTTACCGATGCTCAGGTGGAACATGTGCTGGGCGGAAAGCCCTGCAGCATGGACGAAATGGCTCGATCCATTATCTGGAGGCAGGGTCGCCTTTACACCGAACGGCTTCTCTCGGCAGCCATGGAATCGGGATTCGACCTCAAAGCCATCCCGGTCGTGATACTGGGCGGAGGTGCACCGGTAGTCAAGGGCAATATGAGCCCACAGGACGGCCTGTGTCGAGTTTTTGCCCTGGATAGACAACCGTGTAAACGCCGAAGAATTTGAACGGATTCTGGGGCAGTTCTCGGGCGGTTTGAGCAGGGGATGAACAGGCCCATTTTTATGTTCCGACCAAACCTCCGAAATGAAGATCATCGCCGGGCATGGGCAATCCTGCAGGCCGTGCCGGAAGGTCAGAAAAGCACCTTTCTGGTGCAGGCCATTTTGGAGAGCGAGAGGACAAATGTCTTGGAAATCACCCTGCGCCGGGTTTTGCGGGAAGAGCTCAAGGCTGTCCCTTCCCGGCCTGCGGTACAGCAGGAGGAAACCATCCCGGAGCAGATGATGGGATTCCTCGGTTCTTTGATGGGAGAAGAATACCCCCAGACATAGCCTTTATCGCTTGTGACGTATGCTGCCCTCGCTTCGTCTGAAAGGTTGTTGGTTCTGGTAATAGCTTTATCCGCAGCTTTCCGATATGCTTGTGTTGCCCGAAAGGGAAAGAAAGCGAAAAGGAGCGATGGGAGCATGGAAACCAAGGGCGTTACCTGCAAGATCCCGCTGGAACTGCACAACAGGATCAGCGAGGAGATTCGGGAAACCGAAAGCACCATGAGCAAATTCATCGAAATGATCATCACCGAGCATTATGAGAAAGGGGCTGTCACAGTCATGGAAAAAGGAAGAACACTGGCATTTCAGGTAAGCGAGGAATTGTTTCAGAGGGTGAAGGAATATCTTGAAGCCTATGAGAAGGCTTACCACCGCCGCCTCACCCAAAAGGAATTCGTCATCGGTCTGATCGAGCAGGCGCTGGAAGAAGCCGAAGAAGAATTCGAAGCCGCCAGAGCCGATGAGTACGAGGAACAGATAGAAGGCTGCCGGGAGTCCACAGCCGATGAAGATGCCGAGCCTGACGATATCGGGGAAACAGACAAATCCCCCGAAGAAGAAACCTACGCATAAGAAAGCCCGTAACAGCCTGCAGGATTGGGAAATCCCGATTTCTGCAGGCTGTTTTCATATATATTTCATTTTACCATTTGAAAGGAGTGATGCCGCTTGATTGTCCCTTAGTTGTTTGCAGATTTTCAAAGAAGGAACGTGATAGGAAAGACAATACGATATATTGACCTGTTCTCCGGCATCGGCGGGTTTCGAGAAGGACTCACTCGTGCCGGAGGATTCACCTGTATTGGCCATTGTGAAATCGATAAAAAGGCCAACCGAAGCTATGAAACCCTGTTTGATACCAAAGGAGAGTGGTTCTGTGAAGACATCAAAAAAGCCGATCCGAGCAAAATGCCCGACTTTGACCTCCTGTGCGGAGGTTTTCCCTGCCAGCCTTTTTCGACTGCTGGAAACCGCGGAGGCTTCGCAGACCCGAGAGGTACCTTGTTCTTTGAAATTGCCCGGCTGACTGAGGCAAAAAGACCTGCGTATCTGCTCCTTGAAAATGTTCCCGGATTGCTTAGTCATGACGGAGGCAGGACGTTTGCGGCCATCCTCCATACGCTGGACAGACTGGGGTATGGTCTGGAATGGCAGGTGCTCAACAGCAAAGATTTTGGCGTCCCCCAATCCCGACGCAGAGTGTATCTTGTCGGATGTTTTGATGAGCGATGTCGTGGAAAAATATTTCCTTTCACCGAAACAGCAGGCTCATCTCTTGTACAAGTTCTGCCCGGAACACAGGGAAACCGCGTCTATTCCTCAGAAGGAGTAAGCTGTACTCTCGCCGCACAAGCAGGTGGTTTTGGCGGAAAAACCGGCTTGTACGAGGTAGGCGGTTTACCCATCAAGGAAAACACGAAAAAGGGATACAAAATGGCGTATCCCGGTGACAGCATCAGTCTGGCCTATGCCCGGCGGAATATCCGGCGCGGCAGAGTCGGGAGGGAGATCGCCAATACTCTTACCGCAAGCAGTGATCAGGGGACTCCCTGTTTTGTGGATATAAATGAGGATCCTGCGTTCACCTCATACGCCCGCTGTCTTACCGCAAGGCAAAGCAGTGGTTTTCACAAACATAGAGGAGAAGCCTCCGGAGTTTGGAACGGGTGCCGTATCCGCCGTCTCACGCCGAAGGAGTGTCTGCGGCTGCAGGGCTGGCAGGATAACCGCATTGAGAAAGTGCTGGCCATTCAGTCGGACGCTCAGCTCTACAAGCAGGCCGGAAACGGCGTTACTGTCACCGTCGTGGAGGCCATCGGGAAAAGGCTTTCCGCCGCCCATCGGGAGGTGACTGCCATCCATTGACTTAAAAGACCAATATTTCGGCTGTGAAATCGAAATGACCGGCCTTTCCCGCCAGGAAGCAGCGGAAGCCGTGGCCTCCCTGTTCGGAACTACCGCCCGACATTCCAATTCTTCCAGAACCTACGACCCATGGGAGATTACCGACGGCGAAGGGAAAATATGGCGATTTGTTTACGATTCCAGTATTCATGCCTCACATCAAGTTGGGCGGCAGCAGCTTCCCATAGACGATGACACCTACAAGGTGGAGATGAATTCACCGAAACTGGAATACAGAGAAATGGGAAAACTGCAGGAGGTTGTCCGGGCTCTTCGCCATGCCGGAGCTGTGGTAAATCAAAGCTGTGGGATGCACGTCCATGTGGACGCATCCAAGCATACCCCGCAGAGCTTGAAAAATGCCCTCTCCATTATGTATTCCAAAGAGGATATCCTGTTTAAGGCCTTAAATGTCAATGAAAGCCGCGTGCAGCGCTGGTGCCGAAAGGTACGGGAACCGATGCTGGAAAAAATCCGCAAGCTGCCTAAAAACGCCACCATGGAGCGCCTCAAGCAAGAATGGTATGGAGGCGCGGACGGCAGCGGTGAACACTACAACTGGACCCGGTACTATGCCTTAAACCTACATTCTGTGTTTTATCGGGGCACACTGGAATGGCGCTGTTTTGAAAGCACGCTCCACGCCGGTAAGGTACGGGCAAACATCACGCTGGCTCTGGCGATTTCCGCACAGGCCATCAACCAAAGCCGAACGGTAATGCGGAAAACCGAGATCAGCGAAAACCCGGCGTTTACCTTCCGTACCTTTCTGCTGCGCCTTGGGCTCATCGGCCCGGAATACAAGAATGTGCGTGAGCATCTGCTCTCGAATCTCCCCGGCGACCGGGCTTGGCGATATGACAAAGCTCAATATGCCAGCTTGCAGGAGCGCCGAAACCATGAACGACAGAGGTGATAAAAATCGAAGAAAAGCACTATTTTGCATATGGCTCCAACATGAATCTGAATCAGATGGCCTTCCGCTGTCCCGATGCAGAGGTGGTGGAGCCTGTTCGTCTGGAAGGATACTGCCTTGCTTTTCGCATGAGCGGCGGCGGAAATGGCGTCGCCACGATTCTTCCGAAAGAAGGAAGCTCTCTGGAAGGTGTTCTCTGGCGGATCTCAAAGCGGGATGAACAGCGCCTGGATCGTTATGAGGGCTTCCCTTATTTGTATGGAAAAGAAGCCGTCACGGTGATAACTTTGGACGGCGTCCGGCGAGAGATCATGGCTTATACGATGAACTCTCCCTTCAAGGACGTTCCCGCACTGCCATCCTCATCCTATCTGGAAGGAATCCTTTGCGGATGCAGACAGAACGGGATCAATACGGCTCCTGTGCTGGAAGCTGTCCGTCGTACTCAACAGGAACTGCCTGAGGAAGCAGTTCCTCAGAAAAAGCCTCGCCATCGAAAAAGCGGTGACGAGCGATAACTATTTTTGTTGCACTGGAGGGATTGATTGAAAAAAATCGTACTGTTAGACTGCTTAGCCAAGCTGTATCGCACCTCTATCCCTAACCTTCGTCTGCTGCCGGACGTCAAGTGGACAGCTCTGGGAGATTTGTATCGTATGAAAAGCAAGGAGAACTATTCCTTAAAGGAATGGAATGAAGCGGTCTCTTACCTGTTAGGCTGTGAAGTAAACTTCAAGGATTACGGGGAAATCGAAAAAAGCCTTAAGCCTTTTTCGCTGGAGGTAAAGTGATGCAAAAGAATATCATGAATCAATTTTATACCGCTGAATCCGTTACGGAAGGGCATCCGGACAAGCTGTGCGATTTGATCGCCGACAGCGTACTGGACGAATGTCTTTCTCACGATGCCCTCTCCCGTGTGGCCTGCGAGGTGCTGGCCACCAAAGGACAGATTATCGTGGCCGGAGAGATCACGAGCCTGTTTGAACCGGACATCACACAGATCGCCCATTCGGTTCTCCGAAAGGTGGGCTATGACCCGACCCGGTTTGCCGTTCAATGTCTCATCCACAAGCAGAGTCCGGATATTGCCGCCGGAGTGGACTGTTCATTGGAGCGAAGAAGAAACCTCGGTGAAAATCACTCCGCCGTGCTGTTGGGAGCCGGGGATCAGGGCGTGATGGTGGGCTATGCCTGCTCTGAAACCCCGCAGATGATGCCGCTGCCGGTTGTGCTGGCTCATCGGCTCACCGGTACCCTCACCTTTGCCCGAAAATCTGGGATGATACAGGGCCTGCGCCCGGACGGAAAGGCTCAGGTCACGGTGGAATATGACGAGAATGGGAAGCCCCTGCGGCTGGATACCATTGTTCTTTCCGCCCAGCACAGTCCGAAGAAGCCAATAGGTGAGCTCTATTGGGAGCTGACCGATAAAGTGCTGACTCCGGCATTACAGGCCATGCCCCCGGACGAGGATACGAAAATCCTCCTGAACCCTTCCGGACGATTTGTGCTTGGCGGCCCGGAGGCCGATACCGGTCTCACCGGACGAAAGCTCATGGTGGACAGTTACGGCGTGTTCGCCCCTCACGGCGGAGGTGCGTTCTCTGGAAAGGATTCCACCAAGGTGGATCGTTCCGGTGCATACATGGCTCGGTACATCGCTAAGAACCTTGTAGCGGCAGGCTTGTGCGCAAAATGTCAGATTACACTGGCTTATGCCATTGGAAAAGCCGAGCCGGTCATGGTGGAGGTAGACACCTTCGGTACCGGCATGGTCTGCGCCGACGATTGTCTGGCTGAAGCCGTAAAGCTGGTGTTTGGATTAACTCCGGCCGAAATTATCTCCCGGCTTGATCTTTTAACACCTCGATATACGCAGACAGCCGCTTACGGCCATTTTGGAAAGCCAGAATTTCCGTGGGAAAGAACCGATCAGGCAAAAGCCCTGCGAGCGGCTGTCATTTAATTTCAGAAAGAAGGAAGAACCCTATGCCCGGAGTAACCGAAAAACAAATCCTTGCAGCAAGACAGATGACCGCCATTGAATTTTTGCAGCGATATCGTCCCGAAGAACTGGTCAAGGCCGGCAGCCGCGGAGAATTTCAGCTCCGGACACATGACAGCTTCAAAATCAACGGAGAAACCTCTAATTTCCATTGGAAAAGCCGGGATATTGGCGGTAAGTCCGCTCTCGACTATCTCGTCAAGGTGGAAGAAATGCGGTTCGTAGATGCAGTACTGACCCTCTGCAAAGAAAGCCCCGGCTATGTTCCGCCGCCTCCCCTGCCTGAACAGGAAAAGAGATTTGTTCTTCCTCTGGCAGCGGAAAGCAACCGCAGAGTATCGGCCTACCTTATGAAACGCGGAATCGACCGCAAGGTGATTGAAGCCTGCTTCCGAGCCGGTATCCTCTACGAGAGTGCCGACCACCATAATGCCGTGTTCGTTGGCAAGGATGAAGCCGGTGCTGCCCGGTATGCATTTCTTCGCGGTACTTATACAAGAGGAAAACCATTCAAGGCAGAGGTATCCGGCAGTGACAAACGGTTTTGTTTCCTGCTGCCGCCTAAAAAGGAATCGAAACGGCTTGCTGTGTACGAAGCGGCCATAGAGACTCTTGCACACCTGACGCTGGAGAAAACTGCGGATAAATGGAGGCTCTCACTTGGCGGGATTTATGCGCCAAAAGAAGGAGAATCGACCCGTTCTTCTTCCTTCAAGGCACCGCCTGCGCTGGAAGCCTTCCTTTCCGGACACCCGGAAATTGAAGAAATCGAAATTTGTACCAACAATGATTATGCGGGACGATGGGCAGCCGAGCATATAGCGAAATTCTATCAGAGCCGATACCGGATCATCCTGAATCTGCCGGAAAAAGAGGGCTGCGATTACGCCGATTTGGCAAAAGAAAAGTATGAGGAACGTGCTGCCCGTCAAAGGGAGGCCTGTTCCCGTTAGAAAGGAGCGTTTGTAATAAAAGAAAAACCAAGCATGCTGAAATTTTATTCCCCGCTGACCGGGGATTTTTACGAAAACGATGTGGACGAATTTGGTTGGAACAATGGGACTGTCGATTATCCCACGCTATTCACCGGAAGCGACATGTCCTACTATGCGGACAGTATCCAGGAAGCCGTGGAACAGCGCAATGGAGATGACGGCGGAAATCTGATGCTGTATTTCGATGAGAGTCGCAATCCCGATATTAAGGCAAAGGTAATGAGTGCCGTTCCCTCGGTGGAAATCCAGAATGGGGTGCTCATGGGCTGTACCACGGTGAAGCTTCGGGAATCTCTCACCGCACCGGAAATGGAAGATCTGCTGGAATATCTTAAAGGCCAGTTTTCCGATGGTTGGGGCGAAGGCTTCGAGCAGCAGGCAATCCAGATCAGCAATGGAGTTTTGAATGTCCATTTTTGGAACGCAGAGCATTTCGCTTTTGAAGTGGTGTCGGTACAGTCTGAAGAATCTGTAAAAAGGCCGCCTGTTCCCAAGCGTCCAACGATGAAGCTGATCGGCGAAGACGGGAATATCTTCGCGATCCTCGGACGGGCATCCCGTCTGCTGCGGGAAAACGGTCAGCAGGAACAGGCAAAAGAGATGACAAATCGTGTCTTCCGTTCCGTAGATTATTACAGTGCCCTCAACATTATCAGTGAATATGTGCAAACCGAATTGTCGGAGAAAACACCGACAAAACCGAAAACGCGCTCTGATATGGAGCGATAACAGAAAGGATGATGTCTCTGACCAATACAAACGAACTGACACAAATCATAGATGAATCCATGCTGCCGATCGAGCACTGCGATGGGGACGGATGGAGCATCCTGCACGGCGACACGCTGCAGATCATCCGGGCATTCAAGCCGCAGGTATTCAATGCGCTCATCACTGACCCGCCCTACGCTTCAGGCGGCTGGAAGCCCTCGGAGAAAAACCGCACGACCAATCAGAAATACAGCAGTATGGATAAGGACAACGCCCTGCCGGATTTTGACGGCGATCAGAAAGATCAGCGAAGCTGGACCCGCTGGATGGCCGAATGGCTTTCCGACGCCAGAAAAGTCTGTAAGCCCGGTGCTCCCATCTGCCTGTTCATTGATTGGAGGCAGTACCCAAGCATTACCGACGCCCTGCAGTGGGCCGGATGGATCTGGCGCGGCTCGGTGGTTTGGGATAAGATGACCAGCCGCCCGCAAAAGGGACGTTTCCGCCAGCAGAGCGAATATGTCGTGTGGGGCTCCAACGGTCCCATGCCGGTGAACCGCCCGGTGGGCTGCCTGCCGGGCGTATTCCGCTATGCCAATCCGCAGAACCGCATCCACGTCACGGAGAAACCTCTGCAGCTTATGCGGGACCTGGTCAAAATCTGTGTGCCGGGCGGGCGCATTCTCGATCCTTTCTGCGGAGCCGGAACCACCGTCCTCGCCGCCAGACTGGAAGGATACGAAGCCGTAGGCGTCGAAGTTACCGACGCCTATTACAAACTGGGTTCCGACCGGGTTCGTTTTGCTTTGGAATCCCACGCCGAATCGGATAACGCCGCCGAATAATTCCGGTCATCCATTTGGATGTCCAGTAAAGAATCAGGCGACGGAGCTGGAAGTCCATGTGGACGTCCGGCTCTGCCGCTTACAGTATTTATAGAAAGGAAAAACATCATGGAAAAAGCATTTGCCTATATCTGTGCCGACGCTGAAGCCACGCCTCGTCTGCTCCGACGCTACTGCCGCAAGGTTTATGAACTGGGATATGTTCCCATCTGCCCGAAGCTGAGTGAGGTACAGTACCTCCAGCCGGATAATCCGGATGAAAAAAGGGACTTTCACAGTATTTCTCATCAGAAACTGGGGCGATGCCGAATGCTCGTAGTGTGCGGAAGCGAAATCAGCAACAGTATGTCTGCCGAAATTGGAGCCGCCGAAAAGAAAAACATTATATGCACCACCCTTGACGGCCTTGCCAAAATCAAGGAAGCGAATGAGAACGGCCGTCTCTGATTCCATGCCGTTTCTTCTTTGTCAGCCGGTGACTGGTTTTGCAAGCATAGCGTTTGGATATCCAAACGCGTTCTGGGGGGACCCCCGATCCACTCGGCAGCCGCCTTCAATTAAACTCGGAAAGAAGTGAAATAGCTGAGCAAGAAACAGAAAGAACGAAAACAGAATTTCACAAAACGGAATGAACCGGAGCGATAAAAAGGAGTCCCAAAATGAGAAAACGAAATCACATCATCCCCCTCCATCTCAACAAAAAGGAGTTGGCGCATCTGGAGGCGCAGGTGAAAACGAGCGGCCTGCCGCGCGAGGAATTCCTGCGTTCCCTCATCATGGGCGCAGAACTGCGGGCAAGGCCCTGCGACCACCACGCAGATCTGCTCCACAAGGTGGCCGGGCTCTGCAACAACGCAAACCAGCTCGCCAGGGTAGCCAACACCTATGGGGAGGCCGGTCCGCAGAGCATTGAGGAAATGACGAAGCTTGTCCGTAAGGTTTGGGAAGGAGTAAAGGAGAACTGGTAGCCAACCTGCGGTTGGATGCAATTCGCGCACATAGCCAGGACATGAATCCGTCCAAGGTGCCCGCGCTTAAAACGCAGAAAGGAGAAAAGCGCCATAGCATATACCAGCGTTATCCCCGTCCACCGCCTCAACAACGCCATCGACTATGCGCTCGATGAGAAAAAGTGTTCCCGCAGGGCGAACGAGGACTCTCTGGAAAGTGCGCTTCATAAAGCGCGCAACGAAGATAAAAGCGAGCAGGATCTGTTCGCTTCCGCCTGCGGTTGCACTTGCGAAACGGCTTTTGAAGACATGTGCCGCGTCAAAGCCATGTGGCATAAGGAAAAAGGCGTGCAGGGCTTTCATCTCGTGCAGAGCTTCGCAGCCAGTGAAGTGACGCCGGAGTTGGCGCATCAGATCGGGCTGGAATTTGCAGATCGGCTTCTACATGGGAATTTTCAGGCGGTGATTAGCACGCATTTGAACACCAAATGCATACACAATCACATTGTGTGGAACTCCGTGTCCGTAAAAGACGGCAAAAAATACCGCAGCAATGCGAAAAGCTATATCACCGAGGTGCGTCGGATTTCCGATGCGCTTTGCGCAGAGCACCGTCTATCCATCATCTGCACGGAGAAATCGGAGCAGGTCGTCCGCCCCTACGCGCAGTGGCTGGCCGAACAAAACGGAGCGCCCACATGGAAAACACCCATTCAGCAGGACTTGGACGCCGCCGTTGCAGTTGCTCTCACGTGGAAGCAGTTTCTGCGGATTTTGGAGCGGCAGGGTTATGCTTTTCGCTTTGACAGGAAGCACCCCACGCTGATTCTGCCGGGCAGCGGGCGCACCGTGCGGTTCGAGACTCTGGGAATGCGGTACACCCCGGAAACCCTCCAGCGTCGCATCCTTTACCCCAAGCCTGCCCACCGGGCTGGGAAAGAACAGACGCCGGTCCGCCGGCGCCTTCTCCTTTCCAGAAAAAAGCCCCACCACAGGCGCACCGGCCTGCGGGCGCTCTACTTTTCCTATTTATACAAGGTGGGCGCACTGCCGAAAAAGCCACGGTACATAAGTTACGCTGTGCGTGAGGATATCCGCAAGCTGGATCGACGAATCGAGCAGGCGGAATTCATCTTCAAAAATCACATCGCGGACCGCGGGCAGCTTGCCGCCATCCGGCAGAAAGCGGAAGATGAAATCGCCGTGCTGATAAAGCAGCGCCAGAAGCTCTACCGCTATGAACCAAAATCCCCGCAAATCGGTGTATGCACAGCGCAGCTGAAAAAGCTGCGGCACACGGTCAAGCTGTGCCGGAACATCGAAATCCATTCGATAGAGATGGAACAGCGGCTGCAATCGGCGCGATTGGAAGAACAGCAGAAAAAAGAAGATCCGCAGAAAGAAGCCCGCAATCGGGATAATCAGAAAGGAAGGTGAATTGACTGAACTACGGAAGCGATCCAGCCGACCAGATTGTTCGGTTTACACTTGAAGGCACAGAAATGGCGCTCAGGCTGTCGGGTATGGCGGCGAAAAACTTTGCGCTGTTTGTCTATGCCGTACTGAAGGACCAGAAGAAAACCCACGGCAAGACGAGGCTTGTGCGCATGCTTCGGGAACAGCGTCCATTCAAATTCTTTAACATTCCCACGGAACATATGAGGGAGTTCGCCACAGAAGCCAAAACGCACGGCCTGCTATACGTCCCCATTCGGAATAAGCAAAAGGCCGACCGTATCGAAGTGGTGGTATTCGCGGACGACGCCTCCAAAGTCCAGCGTATTTTTGACAACCTCGGTCTTGACGCAGTTAAGGCGCAGGCCGGCGAAGCCACCATCGCTAGCGTACAGGAGCAGGAAAAACAGGCTCTCGCAGCCTCGGCCCCCGGCAAGACGGAAACCGTCAAAACCGAGCTGGGCGAAGTGGAATTCGAGGTGGGCGGATTTGAGGACGATTTCAATATCGGCCCGCCTCAGCAGGATGCCGCCGAAAATTTTGCTTCTGGCCGGGAGAAGGAATCAAATCCCCCGGCAGCGGAAAAGAGTCCGTCCGAGCCTTCCTCGCCCAGCAAAAGCTCTTCGTCCGGCTTAACAAGCCCTAAAGAGCCGGAGCATAAGCCCTCGGTGAAAAAGCAGCTGCAGGAAATCCGGCAGGAGCAGGCGGAGAAGAAAACAGGGAAATCCAAGCAGCAGGAACACCAGAATCCTACCCCCGGTCGTTCCAAGCAGAAGAAAAAGGAAAAACAGAAAGGAAGGTAATGCCCTATCGATTTATCCAGTTTGATTGGCAGAAAGCAGGAAGTCCTGCCTCAGCCGGAACAGCAGTACACCAAGGAAGAATATGCCGCTATGAAGCAGGCTGAACGTGAGGAAGTCTGGTCGAGAGTTAGCGCACAGGCCGAGTCAGTGTTCAAGGATGACGATTCCCTGAGGGGATTCCTCCATTTCATGGCGGACTGCACCCCGCAGAAAACCAGCAACCTGCTGCTTCTCTATGCGCAGAATCCTGAAATCACCCATCCCCGCACCTTCGACAAATGGAAGGAAGCCGGGCGCTCCATCCGTTCCGGTGAGAAAGGATATACCTTCTATGCGGATCAGGAATATACCAAAGAGGATGGAACCAGAGGGATCGGCTCCACCATCACCAAAGCCTACGACATCGCTCAGACCAGAGGGCCGCAGCCCCTGCCGCCTCAGCAGCATCTGCCCGAAGAGGTTATCGCCGCCATGATAGAAAACAGTCCGGTCCCGCTGGTGATTTCCGACCAGCTTCCTCAAGGGGTGCAGGCGCAGTATGTGCCGAGACAGCGCACCATTTTTGTCCGCAATGGGATGGATGAAACTGCCACCATCTGCGCCATCGCCCGCGAGCAGGCCCACGCCGGCTTCGACGCGGTGGGCAGTGGTTACTATCGGCAGGCGTATGCGGCTCAGGCTTACTGCGCAGCGTATGTGGTTGCGCAGAAATTCGGCCTTGATACCTCTGCGTTCCATTTTGACAAGGTGTGCCAAAGCTATACGGAAATGAGCGCGGACGATAAGCGCGGCTTTTTGGGCGACGTTAAACGGGCCGCCTATTCCATCAACTGGGATATCCAGAGGACCTTCCGGGATCTGGAGCAGGCCATCCAGCCGGATGAATTCTCCGTCGCAGCGCCCAAGCCTGCCAAGGCGCCGAAAGCAAAAACAGAGAACGCGCCGGATCGATGAACGTTTTCCGTTTGTTTTCTTTTGTGCAGTAGCTTTTCGCAGGCTGTTGTGCTATATTAAAGTAAAATAAGATTAAATGCCGGAAGGAAGGGAATCGCCATGACAAGGCAGCGGTTGGTGAAAATGACCTACGGGGACCGGAACATACTGGTCAAAGCACTTCAAAGCGCGCGGGGGTCCATCGGCCTGGAAGTGTCCGAAAAACTGCAGGCACTTATGAACAAAACCCTCGCTGCTCCAAAGCGCAAGCTGTACCTGAGCGACGAAGAACACCAGTACGCCACGCTGTACCTGAATGGGATGCGAAACGCCTATCTTGCGGCTGATCGAAGCTGCGGCGGCATTGACCGTCTTCTCATAAAGCTCATCCGCGCGAAATACCGGCGTGTACCTGAACGATATAAAGTGTAACAACGATCTTTGCCCGGAGTCTTTGGGATTTTTCTCCCGTCGACTCCGGGATTTTTTTGCTTTATTGAAAAAGGAGGGGAGTAACCGACAAGACCGTCTGCATTGTTTTATCTTTCTGCTGTGAAGAAAGGGTGGGTGCCTCTTCAGCGGGATAGTTACAGAAAAAAATTCCTGGTGGGTATGGCTCCTGCCTTTGCCCATCGTCTGGTGGGCCGCCCTGTTGGTCGCCGGAAGCTGGCGCGACGGGATGAACCTTGTGGATCTGCTGGAAAAGCTCTCTGCCTCCATGAACAGCCCCTTTTCTGTTCACTGGACGAAATACTCCGCCCGCTGCCTGCTGTTCTTCACGCTGGGATATGCGGTTGTCGCCCTTGCCGCAACCGCCAACCGCAAGCATTACCGCAGGGGTTCGGAGCACGGTTCCGCCAGGTGGGGCAACGTGTGCAGGATCGCCAAGCGGTACCGGGACAAGAAAAATCCCAAACAAAACCTCATTTTGACCCAGCATTTCCAGATGGGGATGGACGGCCACAAGCACAAACGCAACACCAACGTGTTGGTCATCGGCGGATCCGGCGCGGGCAAAAGCCGCTCCTACGCCATTCCCAATGTGCTCAACTGCGGGACGTGTTCGCTGGTCGTCTGCGATCCAAAATCCGAAATCCTGCGCAAAACAGGCGGAGCGCTGAAATCCAACGGCTATGAGGTGCGGGTGTTTGACTTGTTAACCCCCGACGCCTCCTTCTGCTACAACCCATTAGCCTATGTGCGGGACGACAAGGACGTGCTGCGCCTAATCGAAACCCTCATTCAGTCCACCACTCCGCCCGGGGCGCAGAGTTCGGATCCCTTCTGGACCAAATCGGAAACGGCGCTTCTGCAGGCCTTGGTCCTATACCTCATGCATGAAGCGCCGCCGGAAGAACAGAACTTCGCCACGGTGATGGAGATGCTGGCCGCCGCGGAAGTACGGGAGGAAGATGAGGAATACGAGTCTCCTCTGGACGTCCTGTTCGCCCGTTTAGAGATGCGGGATCCGGAGAGTATCGCTGTCAAGCAGTACCACATCTTTAAGATGGGCGCCGGCAAAACGCTGAAATCCATCTTAATCAGCGTCGGCGTCCGGCTGTCGGCTTTTAACCTGCCGCAGATTGCAAGGCTTACCTACACCGACGACCTTCATCTGGAGGAAATGGGCGAGAAAAAAGTGGCCCTGTTCTGCTGCATCCCGGACTCGGATAAATCCCTCAATTACCTTGTGGGGATGATTTACGGGCAGCTCATCCAGACGCTGTATTTTGTAGCCGACCGGAAATACAAAGGCCGGCTGCCGGTGCCGGTTCACTTGCTCATCGACGAAGCGCCGAACATCGCCCTGCCCACGGACAACTTTTTGCCCTGGCTTTCCACAATGCGAAGCCGCAATATCTTCTGCAGCTATATCGCGCAGAATATGGCGCAGATCAAGGCGCTGTTCAAGGAGCAGTGGGAATCGCTGGTCGGCCTGTGCGACGAGTTTCTCTATCTCGGCGGGAACGAAAAGGAAACCCACAAGTATGTTTCCGAGCTCATGGGCAAGGAGACGTTGGACACGAATACCTACGGCCACAGCCGCGGACGAAACGGCAGTTTCAGCATCAACGACCAGCAGACGGGTCGGGATATGCCATACTTGTTCGTGAAGAGTTCAGTTGCCTTGAATTTATCATGAACAG